>Ga0326597_10011151_pt1 | contig 11930 bp, 10 predicted proteins | sample RVTome_12_FD_203789 | JGI IMG/M metagenome (GOLD analysis project Ga0326597, IMG submission 203789) | Soil microbial communities from uranium-contaminated site in the Upper Colorado River Basin, Wyoming, United States - RVT100D185 | ecosystem: Environmental > Terrestrial > Soil > Contaminated >... | reverse complement strand
CTTGCGTAAAAGTGCCACGGTCTTGACGCCGTACTTTTACCGCATAAACGGAGCCATTTCGAGTATTTTTTTGCAAAATCGCTACAAAATTACGCTGGTTCCGGGGCTAGGGGCTTGCGGCGCCTGCCGCGGCGGATCCTGCATTGTCCAAATCTCGCCCTAGTGAAAGATCGGCAAAACGCACAACTGCTTCGTAGGACGTGGGCATCTCCAGCACGCTCGCTTCCCCGTCGGCGTCGGCGATTACGAGCGAGGGAAGCTTAATGTCACCGAATTCCGTCTCGATCCCCAACGACCATGGATTCAGGGAAGAAATGCGGCAGTGGACGGTATCGGACAACCGGCCGTACACTTCGGGACGCATCAACAGTTCTTCCAAGCGTGACCAGTCACGCGTGAATTTCCGGTAAAACGCGAAGAGTATGGGCCTCCCTTGCGCCGCCGATTCATGTCTGGCCGCGTCCGCATCGTCGTGCCACTCATATCGCGCCTGCCGCGGAAGATTAGGATTGACCTCGGGTAAACTCCCCTCACCGGACGTTCCCGTGAGGAAGTCATAAACGGCCGCCGTCGTGAACCGGCCGGTCATCGCATGGTATGTCCCATCGCGGTGTACCAGCACCAGGGCCGGCGCACGCGCAACGCCGTACTGACCGATGTAGCGGCGGTCCGGCTCATACGAACGAAACAGCCGGCAGAGCACCAGGCTGCGCGTGATTCGTTTGATGACCGGCTCGCCAAGTATCTCGGCGACAAGTTCGGCCCTTCCGGGAACCGGGTCGGAATACCAGACAAGCATGTCAAGATTCCATTCACGGCTGCGGCGCTCGCCGCTCTCATAATCCGCGACCCAGCCGCGCACCTTCCACGCGCCCGAGTTGGCGCAGCCCGTCAGGAGTGCCGCGTTGCCGCCGGACAGCGCCAGCACCCACGTTAACAGCAGCACCAACTTCGTCCGTGAGACCTTCACCACTGCGCCTGCCGGCGCACAATCTCTGCGGTGTAACATGATTCAACTATCCGGACGGCGTGCTCACAACCCGCAAGCCGTTCGCAACGAACAATTGGGTGCGTAGGTCATCAGACTCGATGACCCGGTCACGGATTAAGCCGCAGGAGCGCCGCACGCGCCGAATCTCCACTCGCGGCGCTTACCTGCAATGCGCCGGGCGATCACCCGGTATTGGTCTTGTGCCGATGAGTGTAGCGGGTCCGGCGGACACCGACAATGGGTGCCGGTATGGCGCCCCCGGAATCACTCGGTCCAGGCTCCGGCGCATTTGGCGCGCGCTGCGCCAAGATACTCGCCGCAAATCTCGACACCCACGGATTTGTGCCCCATACGCACCGCTACACAATTCGTAGTTCCGGTCCCGCAAAATGGATCCAGAACCACACCCCCCGGCGGACAAGTTGCCAGTAAAGGCAGCTTGCAAAGATCTTCCGGGTAGGGCGCGTAGTGCATTGTGCGATTCTGCGTGTCTTCCGGAATTATGTCCCAAACGTCGCCAGGTTTGCTGCCTTTGGGATCGTATCTCAGAAAATAGAAACCCCTGTTGTTGACTTCCTTTGCGCGTCCGGAAACGTTACGAGACGGTGAGTGGGTCGTGCGCTGCCGGCCGCGGATAATCATGCGAAAGTCAGCCGCTTTTCCGGTTCGGACCTGGTCAAGCAACCCCTCGAGCTCCGCAATGGCGGCGCGCTTCTCCACCGCGTTCAACGCCGTGGAAAGCTCGATCTGCCGCCGGTAGCGCACGCCGCTTACGCCGGTGGCGGACACCACCGCCCCGTTCACGACCTTCGCGGTGCGAGGCGCCGAGCGAATCGCACCCACGTCGTAATAGTATCCACGCCGCGACTTCACAAAATGAAACACGTCCTCGTGGACGTTGCGCAGCTTGTCCCGGGAGTTGTCCGGCCCGCCCTTCACCTTGTGCCAGACGACCCTGTTGCGCAGAATCCACCCCTGGTCATCAATGAGCGTTAACGCAATTCGCCAGGGCAGCCCCGCAAGCCCCTTCCGCAGATACGTGTCCGAGATGTTCAGCCAGAATGAGCCCGTCGCTTTGAGCACCCGGTGCAGCTCGTGAAATACACGAACTAGCGCCGCAACGTATGACCCATAGTCAGGTTCAAGTCCGATCCCCTCCGACGCATACTGCCTTTGACGCCAATACGGCGGACTCGTCATGCAGCAATCGATTGATTCATCGGGAAACTCGCGCAAGACGGCAAGCGCGTCACCCTCGTAGAAGAGAGGGCGGAGACCGGGCAACCTCAGATAGTCCTCCAGCGATCTTCGAACGCCGGAACGACTCTTGCCGGCCACGGACTCGGCCGGCGCGCGCGTAGGTCCCGAGCCTGCCGAGCTCCGCGATTGCCAGGCGCACACGGCGGATCTTCTTGTCTTGCGGTTGGCCATGCTCCGCCGGGTTTATGGCACCGGGTTCACCTTGGCAAGTCCGCACGCGCAAGTTGGACGGAGCCAACGAGCCTGCACACCAAGATGCGGTGGAGTCCCGAGAATCGAGATCCGCGCAAAAAAACCGGTGGATTCAGGACGTTCCCGTACCGTAATCTCTCCAATGCCAGACCGCGATCGGAGCGGTATTGCATCGGCACTATTCAGACGCTTGAATGCGGTTTCCGCAGGGCGTCCGGCAACCCGACACACGGAAAAGGAGTTGAGCCATGACGATCACCCGCGACCTTCCGCAACACGCGGAAATGACCCGCGCCATGCTCGAGCGCGACAGGTCTTACGAAGGCGTTTTCTACGTCTGCGTCAAAACAACGAAGATATTTTGCAGGCCCGGGTGCCCGGCCCGCAAGCCGCGCGTTGAGAACGTGGATTTCAAGGCCTCGGTGCGCGAGTGCCTCCTCGGCGGATACCGGCCCTGCCGCAGGTGCCGGCCCTTGCACCTCACGGGCGATGCCCCGCCCTGGCTCGACCAACTCGTCGATCGAGTCGAATCCGCTCCGGCAGATCGACTCACGGACTCCGACCTGCGCTCGCTCGGAATCAACCCCCACTCCGTGCGACGCTATTTCAAGAGAAACTTCAACCTGACGTTTCAATCGTATCATCGTGCCCGGAGAATGGGACTCGCCATGCGCCACATTCAATCCGGTGCGTCCGACATCCACGCGGCGCTCGATCACGGCTACGAATCACTCAGTGGGTTCCGTGAAGCATTCCACAAGGTGTTCGGCGTCACGCCGGTCAATAGCCGGGGCGTCGCCTGCATCCTCACGCGAACGCTGGACACGCCGTTGGGTCCCGTCGTTACATGCGCAACCGACGACGGCGTATGCCTGGTCGAGTTCGCAGATCGGCCCGCCCTTCCGCGCCAGCTTGAAACACTAAAACACAGACTGAACGGAGCCATCGTCCCCGGAGACAACACCCACCTCGAGAATCTCGCCGCCGAAATCGGTGAGTATTTCGCTAGAAAGAGGACCCGATTCACGGTTCCGTTCCTGGCGCCGGGAACTGAATTTCAACGCGCGGTCTGGCGGCAACTAGGCGAGATTCCCATGGGAACGATCCGCACATACGCGCAGGTGGCGAATCTGATAGGCCGGCCGGAAGCCCGGCGCGCCGTCGGCCGGGCCTGCGGGGACAATCGACTCGCCATCGTCATACCCTGCCATCGTGTGGTTCGTAGCGACGGGAGTCTGTGCGGGTATGGAGGCGGACTCTGGCGAAAGCACTACCTGCTCAATCTCGAACGGGAAATGGGAGATGCATCCGCAAAATCGAGCTCGGACGCTGCGGAACTCCCCCTGACCATCTTCGTCCGCCAGAAAGGGCCTCGCCGGCCCACAGGGTTACGTCGCGCTGCAAGCCCCGACGGAACCCGCCTTATCACCGCCGCGGCCGACTGATGCTGACGGAAGATTTTGCGCCCCTTACGGAGTTTGCCGCGCATTGCGGCCGCGGCGTGCGCGACGCACCTCAGACGCATACGACTGCGGTTATCTCGGGCACTTCATCCTTGAGCTGGCGCTCTATCCCCAGTGTCAGTGTAATTGCACTGGATGGGCACCCGATGCACGAACCCAGGAGCCTTATGTGGACGGTCCCGGAGGCATCGACATCTATGAGCTCAAGGTCGCCGCCGTCGCTCTGGATGATCGGCCGCAGCCCATCGAGGACCTTGGCCACGCGGCTGAAGACCATTCTCTTTGAATCGCGCGGGGCGCGCCCCTGTCTTACCACGGTCGATCTCCTTCCACGCCGGGGCCGTTTCCCACGACCAGCGGTCCCCTGTACTTCTGACTCAGCCGCCTTCCGAGAAATTCGGCGTGGTTAAGCACCTCTACATTGCTCACTCAAATTGTAGTGCCTCCCGCTCGGCCGGACAAGAATTCCCCTTGGCCGGGAGGGCCGTGGTCCATCCTTGCTAATCAGCGCCGCGAGGCGAACGAGCGTTTAGCGCGGACTGACCTCAACGGTCACGTTGCATCCACTGCGTGTCCGATGTACAAGTAGTTCTCCGGCGGCCGCGCGCGTGATCGCGAGCTTCGAAGTGCCGTCAATAGAGCATTGTTGTTGCTAGTGCCTGTTCCTTTAGCAGCCTGTTGAAGAAGTCTGTGGGACGGACTTTCCAGTCCGTCAAGCGGCTCTGGTGCCCGCAGAATGACCGACTGGAAAGTCGGTCCCACATAAGTGGGGAGTTCTTCAACAGGCTGTTAGGGGTCCTTCGGCTCCGGGAGCGCATCTGGTGCGGTTCCTCAGTCTTTATTTGCGCTGGTCCCTGACGTTCGCTTGTGTCGCTTGGGCGCAGGATTTCGGCACGGAACAGGCCGGTTCCGCCGACGTACACGCCGAGCAGTTGGCCAATTGCCGCGCCGGAATCCTCGATCCCCAGGCTACGCCGGAAGGGCGCCGCCGCTGGATCGACAACTTACTTTCTTACGGCACGCCGCAGGCAAAGGCTCTGATCGTCGAACTTCTGACCGGCACGCCGGATTCCCTCGCCCCCCTCGCCGTTTGCGAGGGAATCGCCCGCCACGCGCGATCACATCCCGCCCGGCTCGACGGCAGCTTCATCGAGCCCTTGATCGAACTGCTCGGCTCCGATTCGCCAGACCTGCGCGGTGCCGCGGCGCAGGCCCTGGCCGACTTCCCCTCCACGGAGGTGACGAAAAGGCTTGGGGCAATCGCCTCGCGCCTGGACGCGCCCATGCGCGCGCGGCTCTCCGCGATTGACGCGATGGTGTCAAGGGTCGACAGCCGGGAAGTTATAGCCGAGTTCATGTCCCTCCTCGACGCGGACGTGCCGGAGATAACCGAAAGAGTGATCGCCGCCCTACAGCCGGTAGCACGTGAGTCCTTTGGCAACGACGTCCAGCGCTGGCGCGCATGGTGGGCCCAGAAGTCACGGCTTTCTGAAGAGGCTTGGCTTGCGGACCGGCTTCAGCTCTACCGCACCCGCGTCAACGACCTCCAGCGAGAAATGGACTCGATTCGTAACCGCGAACTTCGTCGACAGGACGACGTCACTGCCCGGATGCGGGATTTCCAAAGAGAGATATTTCGCGGGCTCGCCCCGGACCAGAAGAGATCCCGGCTCGCGGAATGGCTTGCCGCCGGCGAACCGGAGGTACAACTCGTTTCGCTGGAGTTGATTCGAGGGCGCATGGCCGACGAGGGCCGCCGGCCCAACGGCGAAGTACGCGCCGCGCTCTTGAGGCTCCTTGGAGATGGGGTCCCCGAGGTGCGCCGCGCAGTCCTGGAAATCGTTCAAAACCTCGAAAACGAGCCGGAGATCGTAGAGGCCGTACGGCAGATGCTGCCGACCACACACGATGTCTCCCTGAAACAGGCCATCTTCCGGGCGCTTGGAAGGCTCGGCGGTAAGGAGGCCCTTCCGGATTTGATTGTCGAAATCGCCAACCCCGCAAGCCCCCCGGACTGCGTGCGCGAGGCCGCCCTCGCCTTGGGAAACATCGCGGGACGCTCTGATCAGCGTGATTACCTTCCCGAAGCGTCCCTCGCGCTAAAGAATCGATACCGCTTGGCCCACGCCGCCGATATAGACCTCCGCGCGGCGTTGCTTACCGCAATGGCCGGTGTGGCTGACCCGGCCTTCGCGGAGGAATTCATCGAGGCGGTTGAGTCGGACCGCGCCGCCGTCCTCCGTCCTGCCATCCGCGGGCTGCGTGTCACGGGAGAGCGTTCCAAGGTGGCGCGGCTCCGAATGCTCACCGCCGACACCGACGCTATGGTCCGCCTCGCCGCCATCGAGGCGGTGGGCGAACTGGGCGGTGAAGAAGCCGACCTCGAAGCGGTTCTGACGCGCCTCAACCCCGCCATCGAGCCGAACGACCTGGCCCGCGACGCCGCTTGGTCGGCGTATTTGCAATTGCTCTCGGGCAAGAACGTCGCACAGCGGCTTGACCGTGCAAAAAGGCTGCGCGACACACCGGACTTGCAGATCAGGTACTTGCAGGGGCTCCTCGATGAACTGACGTCTGCCAACGGCGAGGCCGCGGCCATCCAGATGGTCCGCGATGAACTCGTCGGCGTGCTCGAAACACACGGGTTGTTTCGTGAAGCGCTCCCGCACTTGAAAGAACTCTTCGCGGCAACTGCACCAGGGCCGGCAACCGATGCGCGAAACGCCGCCGGGCGCTGGCTCGACGCGGCCCTGCACGGCGGCACCGACGCCGCTTTGCTCGATGCGGTTACGCACATCCGCCGCAGATTCCGGAAGCCGTCTGCGGAGTGGATCGCGGAGGCGGTGACGCGCTATCTCGGTTCCCTCGACCTGCCCGCGGATCGGGACGCCGTTGAACGGCTGCATGAGGCCCTGGGATCCGTGGAAGACCTGCCGGCTGACGAGGAATGGGACCGCATACTCGAAACCATCGAAGATTGTTTACGCCAGAACGCTCCGGCGACCGAGCCTGCGCGCTCGCCCTGAGCCGCTTGTCCTTCGTACCCGGCCGCACCATCGCGCGCCGTCCATGAGACCTTGCGCCCGCACGGCAGTCTCCGCGGGGGTTCCATCCGTCGCGGTTCTCAGACGCCGAGCATCTCCATGACGCGGGCCGTTGATTCCAGGCTCGGTTGAGCCGAGCGAACTTCATTCGGCGTAAGCCAACGCGCCGCCGCGATCTCCTCCGGGGCCGGGCGCAGGTCGCCCGCCACGTGGTCGACGCACCAAACGGCCAGTATATAGTGTGGATGAGAAACGCGCACCGCACCTACGCGGAGCAGCGGCTCCACTTGTATGTTCAGCTCCTCCATAAGCTCGCGCCGAATCGCGGAACGCGAGTTTTCTCCCGCCTCCACGTGCCCACCGGGGAAACACCAGCATCCCCCATTGGCAACGCCGGGCGCACGCTTTACGAGCAGGTAGCGAGGTCCATCCGTGAGAATGCCGATCACACCGCGGCCCACTACCGGCCCCCCGACGCCCTCGGCCTCCCCGGGGCGCAGCCTGCGCTGTTTTGTATATCCCGCCATGCTTTGCCTTTTACAATCGTCCGGCTGAGCAATCGCACGTAACGGCGACTCGCGGTGCGCCCGCGCACCCACATCGCGCGGCGTGCTCGCCGTATCCGGCGGTTTCCTGCAATGTTGCGGCACGACGTGCCCGTCGGTCAAGGACGCCGATCCGATTGCCGGGCGCATGGCGGTGCGATCCGCGAACCGATGCGCCGCCGGTCCCGCCAGCAAGCCGCCGAGCACGCTGCGCTGCGCAGTCGCGCCGCTCCGCCCGCCTGACACGGCGAAGCACCGCCGACTCTTACAGCGACTGACACATGAATTGGGGGCGTTTCAGAAGCACCAACCGACTCTCATAGCGGCCGATACACAAACCCGGGCCGGGTCAGTGCCACTTGGCTGGAGAATAAAAAAGCGGCGGACATGTGCCCGCCGCCTAACGTGCAATTGCTTATTTCCGCGTCAAACTACGGGTAAATCAACGAGTCGGTCGCGGAGAAATCACCCACGCCCGCGCCAAGTGCACCCTGGCCCGGGTACGGCGGAGGCGCGGCCTCTCCCGGAAGCTCTCCGTGGATCAAATTGAACGAGCGTGCGTCCGTCCAGTTGAATTCGATCAACGTGTAGATGTTGTCATGATCGATTCCCACGGCGGGAGTCCTCTCGAAGCTCGCATGTCCGTCCGCAAACAGGCAATTCTGGCCTTCACCCGCGCCGGGTCCGCCGTGGTTGGGCGAGTTGGCCGGCATCCAATCCTTCGGAGAGTCGTCAAGCGTGACGCCACCGCCAAGCTGGCCGCCATTCTCAAATACGTCGACGTTCCCGCTCGTCTCGGTGTACCACGGCCCCTTATCGGCGGAGATCACCTGCCTATTATCCATTCCTTCGCGCGGCTGCGTCGGACGCGGCCCGAACGGAACCTGATATCCGTAGCTTATGTTATGATACGACCGGAAGTCGTAGTACAGCTCGATGTCCTCCGTGGGATCTTCTTCGTCCGTACTGCTAGGACACGTGAACTGCTTTACCGTGACAGATCCGGCGCGAACGAGCATCCAATACGCCCGTGTCACCGAAAGTTGAGTGCTTGCCCCGGGGTCAAAAGAGTAGCTCGGCCGCTCGCGCCGAAACGCCACGCCCGAGCCGTTACCCGATTCAATCCGGTCGCCCTGTGAAAAATCGAAGTAGTCGATGCCGTCCGCCGGGTCAGAGACGACGCGGCTGTCGAATGCCGGGATCGGCCATTTCTCCTGGTTGTCGTTCGCGTAGATTTTGCACGACGTCCCTATTCCTTTGATGTTTGACTGACAAACCAATCGCTTGCTGAGCTCCCGCGCACGAGACAAGCTCGGCAACAGGATCGAAATCAGCAACGCGATGATTGCTATAACGACCAGAAGTTCGATTAGCGTAAACGCTCGTATCCTTCTTAACACGACATGACCTCCCAAAAAACCCTGCGATTAAATTGCAGCTCCAATAATTCCCGTGAAGCGCCGTCGTTCGTACCGGACGACCGCACACAATGCGCGTTCCACCACATAGCTAGCTATGAGCGCCTTCGAATAACGCTGAGCCAGCTAGTTTTTTGCGGTTTAGCCCCCGCGCAGATGCGCGCAAACACAACTCCGTGCGATACGCGCGAACCAAACCGCAACTATACAGGTGGAAGCAAGGCAGACGAGAGGCAGGATTAGGGACTTAGGATAACGAAGGAATAAAAGGATGAGAGCTATATATTATCCGCCGGACAAAACCGGCGCAACAACGCCTCCGACTATCCGTCGCCTAGTTTCCACTCAAAGTCTACTCGGACGTTCTTCGTTTGTCAACACCGTTTTCAAGAAATTTTGACGTTCGCACTTGCTAGACGATTCGTCTCACGCATCGCCGAGGTGCATCGAGTTTATTCCGTGTGAAAGTGCGATGCCCAGGCCGCGCCGATGCGCTTCCGCGAGGTATGGCAGGTCGGCCGGTGTCCGCGCAGTCACCGCGAGACCATTTTCGTTCCTGATTCGGTTTAGAATTGCAAGCGATACTGCATCTAACGCCACCGGGTCAAACGACGCCAGTAGGCTGCCTTCGTCTGCTATTGTAGACGGAGTACCAACGGGGCCGTGGTCGTAAACGACACGCAGCGCGTCCACAATAGTGAGCCGCAGCCTCGAGCGTATCGGCTCGGCCGCCACGATATCGGCGATGTACGGCGCACAACCGTTTCGGTGATACCTCGCCGGATGCTTAACCAGCCCATGCGACAAGTTCTTGAGCGCGCAGGTCATACCTGCGATGTTGTGATCCTTGAGATACGGGATATTTATTATCGCGGAAACCTGCCCCAACACCCTGGCAAACTCGTCCGATCCGCTTCCGAAATCCGTTTCTTCCCGATCATAGCCCAAACGCGGGGGGGCCGTGTTGAACTGGGAAGATACGCTCGCTGGGGCCTCGATGCAGACTATCTGTTGCGGGCTCCAGCCGGAATTAATCAGCGACGTTATCAGCGCTTCGGCCATGGCCGGCGTAGTGCCGATCACGGACTGTGCGGAGCGATTGAACTTCAATCCGATGACATCGCCGGGGTCGAGAATCGTGCGCCACGCTTCGGCTATATTGGAGGTCCGTGTCAGATTCCTGAGTGTGCTGTCAACCATTTCGGCAAGCAGCGGCCTGTGAACCGTCGTGCCTTCGACGAGGTAGCGCGAACGATTCTGGACGACGAGCGCGTTCGGAACGCCGCGCGGCATGACCAACTTATTCTCCGACGCGTTTGACGCGCTCGGATGAAGTAGGGCCATGCCCGCGGCTGACGCCGCCATACCCAAGAACCTCCGCCTCGAGAGATCCTGGCCCGTCGGTGCTTCAGGGAAAAGTTCGCCGCGTGGCTTTCTGTCTGGAACTGCCGGCATTCTAAGGATGTATATCGGCCGCAAAGAACGAGGAATCCGCGTCGCGGCCGCGGAACTGGCTTAGACGTGTACAATGTGCTGAAGTAGACGCGCCCGGGGGCGAATCGCCGGCCCGGGCCCCTCGCCGGACACCCGCGGATCGCCCCGATCACACCGGCCGGCACCGGAAAGGTGCCAACCCTACCACGTCGCCGAAAGCTGAGGCTTGCCGATCTCGAAAATCGATTGCGTCTTGAGCAGCGTCAACTCCTCTGGATACGCGTGAAACGCGTGAACGTGGAATTCGTGGTCTCGCGCGTCACAATCGACGAATGTGAACGGTGCGAGGTCGTCAACCGCCCATTCGTCAAACGACACGAAGAGCCCCCGGTTCTGCGCATAGTGGACGTAGTCCCGATGCGTAGCGGGAAAGAGCTGCGGCGTCATGCGCTCCACTTGCGTGGAGAGAATATACCTCATGTCGTTCGCAAAGGACTGCGTGTGATCACGCTCACCGCGAAATCTGAATGAAGTTGCCAACCCGGTTTTTGGAAGCAACTCCGTTTCCTCTGCGATCAACTCGGTAAGAATCTGGTCGCCACACTGCACGGTGACGACGTGGGTCAACCCCACGATCCATATCTCCGCGTGATAACGAGCCTGCTCGATCCGCTTCACCCTGTTTATACGGAACAACTCAGGGTGGATCGCACGCTGATATAGACAGAACTGGAGGTCCTCGACGCGTTGTTTCGGTTGTTTCGTTTGTCCTCGTTCCACTGCTTTCCTTGTAAGCCCTCAGGGAGTCGCCCGCACGCGCGGAACCGATTTCTGAACGATTATAGGTACGCCGAAATTTATTTCCACGTTCTTCTTGAAGTCCCACGCAAATTCTGACACACAATCCCGGCCCATTGGGCCAGCACCGATATCCGCAATATGCTGTTTAGTGCTCCACTGTATTTATAGCATGTTTGCGTTAATCAAGTGCCGTATCGCTGCGTCCGGCGTCGGCAACCCCGAATTCAAACACTGGACTTCATGGTCGGCGAGCCCATCGCTTGCCGGTTAGTTTCCGGCTACTATAATCGGCCCGCTATGATCCACCATCGGATGTTTTCACCTAATCTCATCTTCCTGCCAATGCTTGGCGTGCTGGCTCACCTGGTTCCAAGTGTAAGAATATTTTATGCACCTACAACGGCCGACGGTCGCTCTGGAGGCGAAAGGACCAACGAGAACACCTCGCAGCCTAAGCGTTCACCGGAACGGAATTGGGATGACGCTGGCCGAGCCTTGAGCTGTCTCGCGGTTCGGCCGGACCAGCCCGGGTGCAACTGGCGATCGCAAGGCTCGTTCGGCTCAGGGGGTGGTGACTGTGACACACCCGCTTGCCGCACGGAGGTATCAGCGATTGGCCCCCGCGGCGATTCCGACCTTGAGCCTGGTAGCGAGGCGCGTCGCGGCTTTTCACTCTCGCTCGGCGTGTTGGCGCAACCGCTGAGATCTCACGCTCCGCCGGCCGTCACGTAGCTCTATAGTAGTTTCGAGCCTCGCACACTATCCTTGCACCGTTAATCATC
>Ga0326597_10011150_pt1 | contig 11932 bp, 14 predicted proteins | sample RVTome_12_FD_203789 | JGI IMG/M metagenome (GOLD analysis project Ga0326597, IMG submission 203789) | Soil microbial communities from uranium-contaminated site in the Upper Colorado River Basin, Wyoming, United States - RVT100D185 | ecosystem: Environmental > Terrestrial > Soil > Contaminated >... | reverse complement strand
AACATTCCGTGCTTCTGTGGGGGTCCCCCTCCCCCCCCCCGCGGCCGGGGGCGGGGGCCCGCCCCGGGGGGGGGGGGGGGGGGGGCCCCCCCCCCCCCCCCCCCCCCCCGACTCACTCGCTCAACTTCTCAAAGGGAGTGAGCAACCCTCTCTTCGCCTGCATGACGTAGTGTTATGTTGGATAAATGATTAATGTGCGATTCGCGTCGGAACATAACGAATGTAACGGCGGCGCAAAGAACCTTGAGTGCCCGCGACTATAGTATCGATAACGCGATGAAAGTGGGGTGAATTGCCGCTAAAAAATTATTTGCGCCAAAAAAATATTTTTGTGAGACGTCGGCTGACACTTCATGTCGCCTATTTTTTTGTTTCCGCGAGATTCTCGTCAGTACCCGCAGGTAGCGTCACGATTACCTCGGTTCCCTCACGGGGAGTGCTCTGAATGCTGATACGTCCCCGATGGAGCTTCACGAGCTCGCTTGCGATGGTAAGACCGAGTCCTGAGGATGTGCCATTGCCTCGAGTGCGCGCTGTATCACCGCGGTAAAAGGGCTCTAAGATGTGTATGAGATCCTCCCGGCTGATGCCGATGCCCGTATCGCGTATCGAGATATCGATCTGTCCGCGCGTATTCTCACCAAACGAAACAGTGACATCGCCGCGTTCGGTATACCGAACGGCGTTACTGATGGTGTTCATCAGGATCTGTTCCAGAGCAAAAACGTTACCGAAGACACGGTGGGGTAGTCGCGCGAGAACCCGTATCCGCAGCCGCTTTCGGTCCGTAAGGTGTTTTAATTTTTTTATCACGCGCCTCGAGAGCATAACAACATCGACGTTCTCAAAGGGAACCCGCTCCGGTCGAATGAGCGTATTAAGTGAGAGAAGGTTGTTGATGATATTTGAGATCCGATCGAGCTCTTCGAGATTGCTCTCGTGGAGCGAGCGTGTCGCGGGCGTGATATCGGCGTCCAAGAGACGGACTTCGGTATTCGTCTTGATTATAGAAAGCGGCGTGCGAAGCTCGTGCGCAATATTCCCGATGAACTGCTTCTGGGTATTGCGCGCGTCACGCACAGGCTTCAACGCGAAGTGTGTTGCAAGGTAACCGAAAATGACCGCGATAACCGATACGAGCGTAACGACGATCGTGATCTCACGTGTTCGAAGTGTCTCGAGCCGTTCAAGCACCGCGGAACTCGTGAGTGTCGGCGTATTCGATGTGAGAATGAGTGCGACCACTTCGGCGATACTGCCCACAATGTCGTGGTAGAGCACAATGATCGAGCCGGTGGTGATAAGGAGCACTAAAAGCACATACACGACCTGAAGAACGATAATATTCGTTTCTGTCCGGATGAAAAAATCGTTTCGATAGTTACGCGCGAAATCGGTACCCAATGCCGCGAACCGTTTCCAAGAGGTCGCCGCGATCACTTTGAGCCAATTTACGCCTGAGATTTTTGACATGGACATCGATAACGTTGCTAAACGATTCATAATTAAAGTCCCACAGATGCGCCAAGAGATCTTCACGGTTCACCACTTCACCCGGATGCCGCAAGAAGTATTCGAGGAGTCCGAATTCCTTAAGCGTGAGCGAAACCGATTTCCCGCCGAGCTTCACCGTGTGCTCAACCGGATTAAGTTCGATGTCGCCTTGGCGCAGGACGATCGGAAGCGTTCCTTTAGGACGGCGCAGGAGCGCGTGCACCCGCGCCAAAAGTTCATCGAACGAAAATGGTTTTACCAGATAATCGTCGGCGCCCGCAAGAAGCAGTTCGACCTTGGTTTCGATTTCTGCTCGGGCGGTCAGCACGAGGATGGGTACCACAATCTCGCGGGCACGCATCTCGTGGCAAATCGCGTACCCGTCAAGAGAAGGAAGCATGAGATCTAAGATGACCAAATCGTAATCGGTATGGTGGAGCGTAATGCGGGTCAGCGCTTTTTCTCCGTCCCCGACACTATCGACAGCGTACCCCTTGGCGGTCAGTCCCCGCGCCATCGCTTCTGCAAGTTTCACCTCGTCTTCAATAATAAGTATTCTCATACCATTTGCATGATAAAAAGGTGGTCATGAAGGGTTCATGAACATACAGTAATGACGAAGGTAGTACGATGCCATTACCACACTTAATGCGCAAGAGCGATAGGCACGACCTGCCGCGCCCCGGCTTTCTCGAGCGCGTCGACGGCTGCCTGAAGTGTTGCGCCGGTCGTAAGCACATCATCAACCAGTATATAGGTAGGGAGAGGGTCGAGAGGGGAGGGAGCACGAAATGCGCCCCGCATATTCCGTACCCGCTCATGACGAGGGAGAGAGACTTGGGAGGCCGTGTCGCGCGTACGGATAAGGAGGGCGCTCATAAGCGGCATGCCTGCCACGCGCCCGGCGCGTTTCGCCACTTCTTCCACTTGATTATAGCCGCGCTCTTTCTTTCGCAGGGTACTAAGGGGTACGGGGATAATGAGCGGAGTACGCACGTGCTCTCCGGTGTCAAGAAGATATTCGGCAAGCACACTGCCAAGAAGCGTAAACGCATGTTCACTGCCATGGTACTTGGCTTCGTGGAGCGCCGCGCGCACGGGCGGGGCGGCAAAGGGCAGCAGCGCAACAGTTTCCGGTCGTGTTTCGTCCACAAGTCGCGGCGAGATGTGCGCAAGAAAAGCTTCGACAGATACGCCCCGTAAGACCCTCTCGTCCACACGCGGCGGGAATAAAAAATCCAAAATATGCATGCTACTATTGTCTCATGTCTTTTCTTGACGCGTTCTTCGCCAAAAAGGAAAAGAGTGTGCTCGGCGTGGATATAGGCTCATCCGCGCTCAAGGTCGTCCAGCTGCGCAAAGAAGCGGGGAAAGCCGTTCTCGAAACGTACGGAGAACTCTCGCTCGGCCCCTATGGCGGATCTGAAGTAGGGCAGGCGACGAATCTCTCGGGAGACCAGATTGCGGAGACCTTGCGTGATCTTCTGCGCGAAGCGAAGGTCACGACAGCCAACTGCGGCGTGTCGATACCGTTTGCCCGCTCGCTCCTCACTCTCGTTAAACTCCCGTACCGCGCCGACCCGAAGGAGCAGAAAACCGTTATCGAGCTTGAGGCGCGCAAGTACATACCGGTCCCCATCAGTGAAGTACAGCTCGACTGGTTCATCGTGCCTGACGCGGCGCAATCGAAATCCGAAACCGAGGCTCCTACGGCCGGTAAGACCGTCGATGTGTTATTGGTCGCCGTGCATAACGATGAGCTCTCGCTGTTACAAAAAGTAGTGCGTGACGCCGGACTCTCGGCAAGTTTCTATGAAATAGAGATTTTCAGCACCATTCGCGCCGCCGTCGATGAGCCGGTAAAGCCGGTCATGGTGCTCGATGTCGGTGCCGCCTCGACGAAAACGTACGTCCTCGAGCGCGGCGTCGTGGCCCTCTCACACTCCATCAGTACCGGTAGCCAGGATATCACGCGCGCGATCGCCATATCCGACAATGTCTCGATCGCCCGAGCTGAAATACTCAAAAAGGAGCAAGGTCTGGTGATACGTGACGGCCAAGGGTCTCCCGAGCTAGTCTTCTCGCGGATTTTCGCCGAGGTGCGCCGGGTACTTATCCAATACGAGACGGAGTATAAGAGATCAGTATCCGCTATCGTGTTTACCGGCGGCGGCGGCGTCACCAAAGAGCTCGGGACGTACGCGAAGAGCACGTTCTCCATCGATGTGTATATCGCCAATCCGTTCCAAAAAACCGAGGCCCCGGCTTTCATGCGGCCGGTACTTGAGGAGATCGGACCGGAGTTTGCCGTTGCGGTGGGCCTTGCGCTCCGGAAGCTCGAGGAGCTTTAGACGTTTTGCACACATACGCTACGCACTACTTGCCTGCGTAGCGTATACTATTTATAAATGGCTCTTCCTCCGACCATTCCCACATCGTTCGTTCCTCATTCGGCGTCCACCCAGCGTTCGTTCCGCGCCGATTATTCGGGCGCGTTCAATTTTTTCGCCTACACGATTCTCGGCTTTGTGTTCGTGAGTGCCTTCGGCGTCTTTTTTTACGCACGTATTCTTGATGCCCAGAAAGCCGCAAAAGACGCTGAGATCGCGAAGGCCGAAGCCGCGATCGATAAAAAAGCGGTTGAAGAATTCGTGCAGTTGCGTAATCGGTTGCTGTCGAGCCGAACACTACTCGAGAACCACGTGGCGTTCACCGGCTTCTTTTCCACGCTCGAGAAAGTCATGCCCGCGACAGTCCGGTTTACCTCGCTCCGCGTCTTTCTTGATAAGACGGACGCGCCGGCGGTCGAAGGCCGAGGCGTTGCAAAAACATTTAACGCGCTCGCGGCCGCCTCGGAGGCGTTTGCCATCGACGGCCGCATTAAAGACGCGATCTTTTCGAACATTACGGTGAACAAGGACAACTCCGTTTCGTTTGTCCTTGCGGCGACGCTTGATCCCGCACTCGTCACTTTCTCGCCATGAACAGCCGCATCCTTCCCACCCTGGCACTTTTTGTAGCGGTCGGCATTTTCTTCGCCTATGTGCAGCCGACGTGGTCCGGTCCGGTCGCGACAACGAGGACGGCGATACAGAGCAATGAAAAAACGCTTGCCGCGGCGCGGGAGTACGCAAAGAAGCAAAATGATCTTGCGTCCGCACGAAATACCATCGACGCAGACAGTCTGCGACGCCTCGAGGTCTTCCTTCCCGAATCGGTAAATAACGTCGGTCTTATATTGGATATTAACGCGCTCGCGGCCCGCTCGGGCATCTCCCTGGCCAATATCGATATTCTAAGAGAGGCTGGCGGCGCTACGAGCGCCGCGGGAGCGCAAGGCACGTCAGGAGCCTCACCATCGATCCGTCAGAATCCGGTCAGTTCAGTTGACCTCACGCTTTCCGCACTCGGCACCTATGGAGCGCTCCAGTCGTTTCTTGCGGGACTTGAGAAGAGCGCTCGCCTTCTCGACGTCCAGGACATTTCAGTCAAGGGTTCTGACACTGGCGTATACAATTATCAAATGACCGTGCGCCTCTATTGGCTCCGCTAACGCCCTCGTATGAAATCCAATACCGTCATCCTCATTATAGCCACCATCATCGTCGCGCTTGGCGCGTACTGGTATTTTTTCACCGATACCGGGAACGAGCCGCCCCTGGTTGCCGGGTCGGGCGAGAATCAGTCACAACTGCAGTTTCAAATGCTGGTGAGCGAGCTGCAACCCATCTCCTTTAACAGAGACATCTTTTCTGACCCGCGTTTTATGGCGCTTGTCGACCTTGCCACCCCCATCGCGCCCGAAACAGCCGGACGCCTTGACCCCTTTGCTCCCGTGGCAGGTATACAATGAGTAATGAACTTTCTTGCAACACTTGTTGATAAAGGACTTCTTCCTCCCAAGGATCGCGCGGCGATCGAAGCCGAAGTCGCGGGGAACCGCCCGCTTGTCGACGCGCTCGCCGAGCGCGGTATCTCGCTTGAGAGTGCGCTTGCCGAGGTAAGCAAGAGTTACGGATTACCCGGGAGAGTCCTCGGGGACCCTCCTGCAAGCGAAGAAGTATTCAGGTATATCCCAATCGAGTCGGCGCGCCACTACGGGTTCGTGCCGCTCGACCAGGTGGATGGCGTGCTTGAGGTCGGCATTATTGATCCCGACAACATTGAAGCGATCGACGCCCTGCAGTTTATTTCAGGGAAGCTCGGGATTCCCTATAAGATATTTCTGATCACCAAACAGGATTTTGATCGCGTGGTGAGCGCGTATCAGAACATGTCCGGCGAAGTGAGCAAGGCGCTTTCGGAATATGAAACGACCGCACGGCCGCCTCTCGAAGCTAAGACTTCAGCGTTCTATTCCGGTCTCTCCGGAGAAGAGACCTTAAATCTCATCGGAGGCCCTCACGAGACGCTTAAAGAAGATGCTCCGGTGACGAAGATCGTCTCGACGATACTGCGCTACGCCATTGAAGGACACTCTTCCGACGTGCATGTCGAACCGTCGCCGACGAAAACGCGGGTGCGCTTTCGTATGGATGGCGACCTCCATACCTCGCTTGAACTACCGACCAAGGTGCATGAGGCCGTTATCACGCGCATCAAGATTTTGGCGAAGCTCCGCCTTGATGAAAAGAGGAAGCCACAGGACGGCCGCTTCTCGGCCAATATCGACAAGCGCCGCATCGATTTTCGTGTCTCTACCTTCCCGACGGAATACGGTGAGAAGATCGAGATGCGCATTCTCGATCAGTCTGACGCAACCGCCACCCTCGAAACCGTCGGTCTCTCGCACTCTCAGTTGGTTACGGTGCGTGAGATTATGAAAGTGCCGTACGGCATTATCCTCATCGCCGGTCCGACCGGTTCCGGTAAATCGACAACGCTGTTTGCGATGCTCTCGGAACTCGATCGAGAGGCCGCGAACGTTGTCTCGCTTGAGGACCCCGTCGAGTACGAGATCCCCGGCGTCTCGCAAAGCCAGGTGCGGCCGGAGATCGGCTACACTTTTGCGAGCGGATTGCGATCAATCTTGCGCCAAGACCCGGATATCATCATGGTCGGCGAGATCCGCGATAAAGAAACGGCCGTACTTGCCGTACAGGCGGCGCTTACCGGCCACCTTGTGTTCTCCACCATCCACACCAACACGGCCGTCGGAGCGATCCCTCGATTGATCGATATGGGCGTCGATCCGTTCCTTATCGCACCGACCCTGATAGCCGTCATCGGGCAACGTCTCGTACGGAGACTCTGTCCCGACGGCGGCAAGCCGTTTTCCATCAATGAGAGCATCAAGCTATATCTTGACCAGCAGTTTACCGACTTGCCCGAAGCGCATAAAAAGGCCCTTCCGCCCTTCAAGCAGTTCTACCACGCACACCCGACCCCCGAATGTCCGGGCGGAACGCGGGGACGTCTTGGCGTATTTGAGATACTGCGCATGAACAAAAAGCTCGAAGACGTCGTGCTCACGAGCCCCGTCGATGAAAAAATAAGGGCCGCCGCGCGCGCTGGGGGCATGCTCACTATGCGCGAAGACGCTATTCTCAAGGCGCTTGAAGGCGTTATACCCTTTGAAGAGATTAATACGCTCGGCGGAGAGTTTTTCCCCGAGGAGGCCGCCGCGTGAGCCCTTTCTGGTATATACTTTCCACAATGGCCTATCACATTTACTTAGTTGACGATGACCGGTTCCTCCTCGACCTCTATGCCGTTAAATTCCGTAACGCCGGCCACGACGCGGCGGTATTTAGCGGCGGCGAGGAGTTACTCACTACGCTTCGTAAGAAAGGCGCTCCCGCCCCCGACGCGATTCTCCTCGATCTTATTATGCCGGGCATGAGCGGTTTCGAGACTCTTGAAGCGATTCGGAAAGAAAACCTAGCGAAGAGCACGAAGATCATCATCCTTTCAAATCAGGGCCAAGACTCCGATATTGAAAAGGCAAAGCAGCTCTCCGCTGACGGTTATATCATCAAAGCGTCCGCCATCCCCTCTGAAGTCCTTGCCGAGACCTTGCGCACAATCGAGAAGGAGAGTGCCTCGGCACCCCGTTAACCATCATGGCTGCCGCAAAGCATCTTGAAGAGCTTCTCGACCTCGTCATCAAGGAGGGCGGCTCTGACCTACATATTTTCTCCGGCGGGTCCCCAATGCTTCGGGTCGCAGGCGCGCTCATCCCCGTGTCCAAGTACCCGGCGTTTACCGCCGAAGACACGCAGGCGATGCTACAGAGCATCGTCCCGCCCGAGCGCTGGGATACGTTTAAAGAGAATCAATCCATCGATCTTTCGTATGCGCATACAGACCAGGGTCGTTTCCGCGTCAACGGGTACCGTGTCCAGGGTGCGACCGCGATCGCGTTTCGTCTCGTCCCGCACGAGATCCGCACATTGGCCGAGCTTAACCTACCGCCTATTCTTGAGATTTTTACCCAACGCGAACAAGGGTTCTTCCTCGTTGTCGGGCCGGTAGGACACGGCAAGTCCACCACGCTTGCCGCGATGATCGAACGAATCAACCAAACGCGCGCGGAACACATCCTCACTATCGAGGACCCGGTAGAGTACCTCTTTACGCCCCAGAAGTCTCTCATCCATCAGCGCGAAGTATATATAGATACGCCAAATTTCCATGCGGCCCTCCAGTCCGCCTTTAGAGAAGACATGGATGTCATTATGGTGGGCGAGATGCGCGATTACGAAACGATCTCTTCCGCTGTCACTGCCGCCGAGACCGGCCACCTCCTCTTCTCCACGCTCCACACCAATAACGCGGCCCAGACCATCGACCGCATCATTGACATGTTCCCCGCCGAACAGCAGGGCCAGGTGCGCGTGCAGCTCGCCGGCTCCTTGGTCGGCATCTTCTCCCAGCGGCTTATCCCACGTATCTCGGGCGGCCTCATTCCCGCCTATGAGCTCCTCATCAATAACAATGCGGTAAGCACGCTTATCCGTGATGCGCGCACGCACGAGATCAGCGCCGTGATCCAGACGTCGTCGCAAGAAGGCATGGTCGACATGGACCGCTCGCTTGCCGATCTTGTTCATAAGGGGGAAGTGACCGTGGAGCACGCATACGAACACGCGATGGACCCGAAGACCTTCGAGCGGTACCTCTGAAATATTTAAACATTTAAATATGCTATTCAAGTATCACGCGATCGACCAGGACGGACACGAACGAGACGGGACGATAGAAGCTCCATCGCAGGAAGTGGCCGTCGCCGCGCTTCAGAGACGCAATCTTATTATTTCGATGATCGCGTCGGCGGAAAAGAGTTCACCGTTTGAGTTCCGCCTCCCGTTTATCGGCCGTATCTCCAATCGCGAGGTGGTTATCCTCTCGCGGCAGATCGCAACCCTCTTTGAAGCGCAGGTCTCGGCGCTCCGCGTTTTCCGCCTCCTGGCTGCCGAGGTGGATAACCGACAATTAGCGATGGTATTAGGAGAGGTCGGCGATGATCTGCAGGGAGGCAGCCCTATTAGCAAGGCACTCGCTCGGCACCCGCGGGTGTTTTCTCCATTTTATATTAATATGGTACGGGCAGGCGAGGAGTCGGGAAAGTTGTCAGAAACGTTTCTCTATTTGGCGGACTATCTTGACCGATCGTACGATATCATTACGAAGGCCGAGAACGCGCTTATCTACCCCATCTTCGTTATCGTCGTGTTCTTCGGCGTTATGGCGCTGATGCTCACCCTGGTTATCCCGAAGATCAGCGCGATCCTCCTCGACTCAGGCCAGGAGATACCGATTTATACAACTATTATCATCGGCTTCTCGAACTTCCTCGTTAGTTACGGCATCTTCGTCGTCATCGCGCTTATCGGCGGCGGTTTCTATTTCTGGCAGATGCGGAAGACGGAGAAGGGCCGTCTTATTCTCGACGGGCTTAAGCTATCCTTGCCCTACCTCGGCGACCTGTACCGGAAGCTGTATCTCTCTCGTATCGCGGACAATCTCGCGACCATGCTCCTCTCGGGGGTTGCCGTTGTCGAGGCGATTGAGATCACCGGGGTCGTCGTCGACAACGCCGTATACCGTGACATTATGGTCGAAGTAGGGAGAGACGTGAGGGGTGGCTCTTCGATTTCAGGCGCTCTCGGGAAGCATCCGGAAGTGCCCGGTATTATGGTCGGCATGACGAAGGTGGGCGAGGAATCCGGCGAACTCGGTAAGATCCTCACGACACTCGCGAAGTTCTATAATCGCGAGGTGACAAACGCGGTGGACACGCTCGTGGGGCTTATCGAGCCGGTCATGGTCGTTCTCTTGGGTCTCGGGGTTGGCATACTGCTTGCCGCCGTCCTTCTGCCCATTTACAATCTCGCCGGAGCAATTTAATATCCACAACCCCCTTCCCGTCCCCAGCGAAAGGGCGTACAATAGATACATTAGCCGCACAATCAAACTATGATACATTTTAACCGTTTCCGAGGTATTGCCCCGAGCGTGTCGAAGGGCTTTACCCTCATCGAATTGCTCGTCGTTATCGCTATTATCGGCATTCTCTCGGCGGTCGTGCTCGCCTCCCTTAACACCGCCCGAACAAAGGGCCAGGATGCGGCCGTGCAGTCAAACCTCTCCACCATCCACGTTCAGGCGGAGCTCTACTACGGTGGCGCAGGAAATAATTCTTATGCCGCAGGAGCTGTCTCGACGTGTACCGACACAGTGACTACTAACCTCTTCGTCAACGACACCACAATTGAAAGAGCAGTCGCTGCCACTGAAAGCGCGAATGGCACCACCCCTAGCGTAGCGTGTTACGCTTCGGCAATTGCGTACGCGGTCTCCTCTCAGCTGCCGACTTCTGTCGGAGGAACGGCAGTGTATTGGTGTGTCGATTCAACGGGATTTGCAGGGTCGCGCTCGAGTGCGTTGACGACGACAGAGTGTCCGGGAGCTTAATGCCGTAATTAACCTAACATGAATATATATATCAAACGTGGGTTCACCCTCATCGAATTGCTCGTCGTTATCGCTATTATCGGCATTCTCTCGGCGGTCGTGCTCGCCTCCCTTAACACCGCCCGCTCCAAGGGCCAGGATGCGGCCATCATGTCAGACCTAAATGGCATCCGCACGCAAGCGGCCATATTCTTCGATGATAATGGCAATACCTATACGGGTCTGTGCGACGATACGACGGTCGCAAACCAAATAGCCGCAGCAGAGAAGGCTAACGGAGGCACTGCTGTCGTCTGCGGCGTCGACACGGTGGACGGGAGCACCTATGCGGTCTCCTCGCCCCTTGTCGCACAGGCGGGCGCATACTACTGCGTCGACAGTGCCGGTATCGGGACAACAACAATGACTGCGCTCGGAACAGACACCAGCTGTTCATAGATTCAGGTTTTTTCGAAGCGGCCCCGACCTTGGTCGGGGCCGCTTCGCGTTATACTACGTCTACGCTATGGAAGCGCTCTTCGTAATCTCGTTCTTTCTCCTCGGGACGATCGTGGCGAGTTTTATCGGTGTCGTCGCTGACCGGCTCAATACGGGCCAGAGTTTTTTTACCGGCCGTTCGTACTGTGATATATGCGGCGCACCCCTCTCCCCTCTTATGCTCGTCCCGATTGCCTCGTATCTTTTTACCCGCGGACGCGCTACCTGTTGCGGGGCGCGCATATCTTCGCGCGCGCCGCTCACCGAGCTTGTGCTCGGCGCGCTCTTCGCCGGCGCATATATAAAGCTCGGTATCATGCCCGCACTCCCTCTCTTCCTCATCTCGCTCTCCCTTCTGCTTGCCGTAGTGCTGTATGACCTTGCGCATCAGATACTGCCGCCGCCGCTTCTCCTCCCCTTTGTGGCAAGCGCCGCGATTACCGGGTATGTGCTCGCGCCCTCTCCACAGGTATTGCAAGCCTCTCTTGTCGTTGCGGTGCTCATATCCTTAACGCTCGGGCTTATACATGCCATATCGCGCGGTCGCGCTATGGGGCTTGCCGATGCGCCGCTCTCCTTCGGACTCTCTCTTCTTGTCGGTCCGGCCGCATTCCCCGGCTTCGTCTTCTCGTTCTGGGTCGGGGCCGTGGTGGGCATAGTTCTATTGTTTATGAGGCCTGCGGGCTCTAGAATGGGAGTTGAGGTGCCGTTCGCGCCTTTCTTGGCCGCGGGCTTTCTCCTCGCATACTTCACCCAATGGAATCCGTTCATTTTCGTCGAGGTTTTACTCTAATAGAGCTTATGGTCGTGCTCACGATCATCTCTATTATTACGGTCGTGGTGCTCACGAGCCAGAGTTCGTTTAACAAGTCGCTTGTGCTCGCGAACGCGGCCTACGACATCGCGCTCACGATCCGTTCTGCAGAAACGTTTGGTCTCGGCACCCGGGCGGCCGGCGCGACGGTAAATGCCGGCTACGGTCTCCATTTTCAAAATAACCCCACGAATACATTCATACTCTTTGCCGATACCTCGCCAACCAATA
>Ga0326597_10011149_pt1 | contig 11932 bp, 5 predicted proteins | sample RVTome_12_FD_203789 | JGI IMG/M metagenome (GOLD analysis project Ga0326597, IMG submission 203789) | Soil microbial communities from uranium-contaminated site in the Upper Colorado River Basin, Wyoming, United States - RVT100D185 | ecosystem: Environmental > Terrestrial > Soil > Contaminated >... | reverse complement strand
TTTCCCCCGAAGCGGCAATCTATCGATTGCCCCCGCGTGACAGCGGGCGCAACCCTTGCTAATTTAAGCATGAGAACATGAGTGGAGGCAGCCAGACGGTGAGGACAGTCAATACACGGGCGGCGGGCAAGGCTTTTGCGGAGTTCGTCACCCCGCACGACATATACCTGTTCCGCGAGGGCAAGCACGGCCGGCTGTACGACAAGCTCGGCGGGCACCTGGTTACCGATCCGGAGCCCGGCGCGCACTTCGCGGTCTGGGCGCCGAATGCCGAAGCGGTGTCGGTGATCGGGGACTTCAACGGCTGGAATCCCGACCGCAATGGACTGCGCGCGCGCGATGACGGCTCCGGCGTGTGGCAGGCCTTCGTGCCGGGCCTCGAGCGCGGCGCCCGCTACAAGTACCGCATCGGCTCGCGCTGGAACGCGCATACCGCCGACAAGGCCGACCCGTTCGCCCTCTCCTGCGAGTGTCCCCCCGGCACCGCTTCCCGGCTGTGGGATCTCGATTACCAGTGGGGTGACGGCGAGTGGATGCGCGCGCGGAGCAACACGGCGGGCCGCGATGCGCCGGTGTCGATCTACGAGATGCATCTCGGGTCGTGGCGGCGCGTGCCGGAAGACGGCAACCGCTCGCTCAGTTACCGCGAGATCGCGGCACCGCTGGTGGATCACTTGAAGCGCACCGGGTTCACGCACGTCGAGCTGATGCCGGTGATGGAGCACCCGTTCTTCGGCTCGTGGGGCTACCAGGTGACCGGCTATTTTGCCCCGAGCGCGCGCTACGGCGCGCCGCAGGACCTGATGTACCTCATCGACCAGCTCCACCAGAACGGCATCGGTGTGCTCCTCGATTGGGTGCCGTCGCATTTTCCGAACGACGGGCACGGCCTCGTCTATTTCGATGGCACGCATCTTTTCGAGCACGAGGACCCGCGCCAGGGATTTCACCCCGAGTGGAACAGCTGCATCTTCAATTACGGGCGCGACGAGGTGCGCGGCTTCCTGATGAGCAGCGCGCTGTTCTGGCTCGACGAGTACCACGCCGACGGGCTGCGCGTGGACGGTGTCGCCTCGATGCTGTACCTTGATTACGCGCGGCGCGAGGGCGAATGGGTGCCCAACCGCTACGGCGGGCGCGAGAACCTCGGGGCCATGCAGTTGTTGAAGGACCTCAACGAGGCGGTCTACCGCGACCACCCGGGCGTGCAGACGATCGCGGAGGAATCCACCGCCTGGCCGATGGTATCGCGCCCGGTCTACGCCGGCGGGCTCGGCTTCGGCTACAAGTGGAACATGGGCTGGATGCACGATACGCTGAAATACTTCAAGCAGGACCCGATCAACCGCAAGTACCACCATGACCAGCTCACCTTCAGCGCCTGGTATGCGTTCGACGAGAATTTCGTGCTGTCGCTCTCGCACGACGAGGTGGTCCACGGCAAGGGATCGCTGGTGGGCAAGATGCCGGGCGACGAGTGGCAGCGCTTCGCCAACCTTCGCCTGCTCTACGGCTACATGTGGGCGCATCCCGGCAAGAAACTGATCTTCATGGGCGACGAGTTCGGGCAGGTGCGCGAATGGCAGCACGACGAGAGCCTCGAGTGGCACGTCCTGCAATTCCCGATGCACAGCGGCGTGCTGGCGTGCGTGTCGGATCTCAACCGCGCCTACCGCGAGCACCGCGCGATGCACGAGCAGGACTGCGAGAGCCCGGGATTCGAGTGGATCGAGAGGGAGGACCGCGACGCGAGCGCGCTCTCCTTCATCCGCAAGGGGCGCTCGACCGGCGAAGTCATCCTGGTGGTGTGCAATTTCACGCCGGTGGTGCGTGCCGGCTACAAGGTGGGCGTGCCGCGCGGCGGCTACTGGCAGGAGCTCGTCAACACCGACGCCGCCGAGTACGGCGGTTCCGGTGTCGGCAACATGGGCGGCGTCGAGGCACGGCCCGAGCCGTGGCAGGGGCGCGAGTTTTCCTTGAATCTGGTGCTGCCGCCGCTGGCGGCGGTATGGCTGCGCAGCCCGTCCGGCGCCTGATTCCCCGCAAAAAGCGGGTGCAAGGAATACGCCAAAACCAATGAAACCGCCGATGGACGCCGATCAAGGTCGAGATCCATCGGCGCTCATCGGCGGCTGGCCTATTCCGGTTTTGTTAGGATTGTTTGGAGCGAGGAGGGCGCGTGACGAAGATCATGTCGGAGGACGGCCGTTGCAGAGCGGTCATCGAGAACGTCCAGCCCGCGGTCGACGGCGGGCGCTACCCCGCCAAGCGCGTGATCGGCGACCGCGTCGAGGTGAGGGCCGACATTTTCACCGACGGGCACGACGCGCTGCGCTGCCTGCTGCAGTACCGCAAGAAAGGCTCTCGCGTCTGGAACGAGTCCGATATGAGGCTCATCGACAACGACCGCTGGCGCGGGTCTTTCGACGTGACCGAGCTCGGCCGCTACCAGTTCACGGTCGCGGCGTGGGTGGATCACTTCCTGTCGTGGCGCCAGGACCTCGCCAAGCGCGAAGACCCTGCCGACATCAAGCTTGCGCTCATGACGGGCGCCGTCCTGATCGAGGCCGCGGCGCGGCGGACGAAGGGCGCCGACGCGCGCCCTCTCGCCACGGCCGCGAAGGCCGTCGGCGGTGAAGCCGGCATCGAGGCGCGGCGCAAGCAGGCGCTCGCCGACGACCTGCTCGTGCTCATGAACCGCAACGCGGATCGCAGATTTACCACGCGGCTCGCCCCCGAGCTCGAGTTGGAGGTCGACCCGCCGCGTGCGCGGGCGAGCGCGTGGTATGAAATGTTCCCCCGTTCCACCGCGACCAAGCCCGGCCGCCACGGCACGTTCAAGGACTGCGAGGCGCGCCTCGACTACGTGTCGGAGCTTGGCTTCGACGTGCTCTACTTCCCGCCGGTCCACCCGATCGGGCGCGAGAAGCGCAAGGGCCGCAACAACGCGCTCAGGGCCAGGGCGGACGATCCGGGCTGCCCGTGGGCGATCGGCGCGCAGGAAGGCGGGCACAAGGCCATACTGTCCGATCTCGGCACGCTTGAGGATTTCCGCCGGGTGGTCAAGGCGGCACGCGAACGCGGCATCGAGATCGCCCTCGACATCGCGTTCCAATGCGCGCCGGACCACCCGTACGTCAAGGAGCATCCCGAATGGTTCCGGCGCCGGCCCGATGGCACGGTCCAGTTCGCCGAGAACCCGCCGAAGAAGTACCAGGACATCTACCCCTTCAACTTCGAGAGCGAGAAGTGGCTGTCGCTGTGGCAGGAGCTGAAAAGCGTCTTCAGCTTCTGGGTCGAGCAGGGAGTCACCATCTTCCGCGTCGACAACCCGCACACCAAGCCGTTCGCCTTCTGGGAGTGGGCGATCACGGAGCTGAAGGCGGAGCACCCGGAGTTGATCTTCCTGTCGGAGGCGTTCACGCGGCCGAAGATCATGCACCGGCTGGCGAAGCTCGGCTTCACGCAGTCGTACACCTACTTTCCGTGGCGCAACACCAAGGCCGAGTTGACCGAGTATTTCACCGAGCTCTCGCAAAGCCCGTCGCGCAACTACTTCTTGCCCAACCACTGGCCGAACACGCCGGACATCCTCACCGCCTACCTGCAGAACGGCGGGCGGCCGGCGTTCATGTCGCGGCTGGTGCTGGCGGCGACGCTCGGCGCCAATTACGGCATCTACGGCCCCGCCTTCGAGCAGCGCGAGAACGTTCCGCGCGAGCTCGGCGCCGAGGAAAACATCAACTCCGAGAAGTACGAAGTGCGGCACTGGGACCTGAAGAAAGAGGGAACGCTTGCGCCGCTGCTGGCACGCGTCAACCGCGCCCGGCGCGAGAACCCGGCGCTGCAACAGGACTGGAACCTCATGTTCGTGCCGATCGACAACCAGGAGCTGATCTGCTACGCCAAGTTCACCGATGACCGCGCGAATGTCATACTGGTGGTGGTCAATCTCGACCCGTTTTCCAAGCATTCCGGATTCGTCGAAGTGCCCGTCCGGGACTTGGGCATCGACCTCGAGCATTCGTACCAGGTGGAGGACCTGCTCTCCGGGGCGAGCTATCTGTGGCAGGGAGCGCGCAACTACGTCGAGCTCGACCCCGAAGCGTGCCCGGCGCACGTGTTCCGCGTGAAGCGGCGCCTGCGCTCCGAGAAGGACTTTGAAACCATCGCTTAGCAAGATGCCGGATACCGCCACCACCGAGTCGATTCACGAAGACCGGGCAACCGGGGACGCCCTCTGGTACAAGGACGCGGTCGTCTACCAGCTCCACGTCAAGGCGTTCTTCGATTCGAACCACGACGGGCTGGGGGATTTCCGCGGGCTCTCGTCCAAGCTCGACTACATCAGCGATCTCGGCGTCAACACGGTGTGGCTGCTGCCGTTCTATCCCTCGCCGCTGAAGGACGACGGCTACGACGTCGCCGACTACCGCAACGTGCACCCGCAGTACGGCACGCGGACGGATTTCCGGCAGTTCGTGCGCGAAGCGCACCGCCGCGGCCTGAAGGTGATAACCGAGCTGGTGGTGAACCACACCTCCGACCAGCACCCGTGGTTCCAGGCGGCGCGCCGCGCACCGCCGGGCTCGTCGAAGCGCGACTTTTACGTCTGGAGCGACACCGACCAGAAATACAAGGGCACGCGCGTCATCTTCACCGACACCGAACAGTCCAACTGGGCGTGGGATCCGGTCGCCAAGGCCTATTTCTGGCACCGCTTCTTCAGCCACCAGCCGGACCTCAATTTCGACAATCCCAACGTGTTGAAGGCGGTGGTGCGCACCATGCGCTTCTGGCTCGACATGGGGGTGGACGGCTTCCGCCTCGACGCGATCCCCTATCTGGTCGAGCGCGAGGGCACCAACAACGAGAACCTGCCCGAGACGCACGAGGTCATCAAGAAAATCCGCGCCAGCCTCGACGCGCATTACAACGATCGCCTGCTCCTCGCGGAGGCGAACCAGTGGCCCGAGGACGTGCGCGAGTACTTCGGCAACGGCGACGAGTGCCACATGGCATATCACTTTCCGCTGATGCCGCGCATCTACATGGCGATCGCGCAGGAGGACCGCTACCCGGTGGTCGAGATCATGCAGCAGACGCCGGACATTCCCGGGGCCTGCCAGTGGGCGATCTTCCTGAGGAACCACGACGAGTTGACGCTCGAGATGGTGACCAGCAGGGAGCGCGACTACATGTACCGCATGTACGCCGCCGACACGCGGGCGCGCATCAATCTCGGCATCCGGCGGCGGCTCGCGGCCTTGATGGAAAACGACATCGACCGCATCAAGCTCATGAACAGCCTGCTGCTTTCGATGCCGGGCTCGCCGATCATTTATTACGGCGATGAGATCGGCATGGGCGACAATATCTTCCTCGGCGACCGCGACGGCGTGAGGACGCCGATGCAGTGGACCCCGGACCGCAACGCGGGCTTTTCGCGCGCCGACCCGCAGCGCCTCTACCTGCCGCCGATCATGGACCCGATCTACGGCTACGAGGCGGTCAACGTCGAAGCGCAGGCGCGCGACCCGTCATCGCTCCTCAACTGGACGCGGCGCATCCTGGCGGTGCGCAAGACCAGCCAGGTGTTTGGGCGCGGGCGGCTCACGTTCCTGCGCCCCGGCAACCGCAAGATCCTCGCCTATCTGCGCGAGATCGGCGAGGAGACGATCCTGTGCGTCGCCAACCTCGGGCGCTCCGCGCAGCCGGTCGAGCTCGACCTCAAGGCCTACCGCGGCCGCGTGCCGGTCGAGCTGATGGGCCGCACGGCTTTCCCCCCGATCGGCGAGCTGCCGTACATGCTGACGCTGCCCGCGTGCGGCTTCTACTGGTTCCGGCTCGCGACCGACGTGGAAGTACCGCGCTGGCACGAGGAGCACCTCGCACGCGAGGACCTGCCGATGCTGGTGCTGTTCGACGGCTGGTCGAGTTTGTTCCGCGACCGCGTCGTGCCCTGGCGCATCGGCATGGCGGAGAAGGTGCGGGCGCAGCTCGAGCAGGAGGTGCTGCCGCGCTACATCGAGATCCAGCGCTGGTACGGCGCCAAGGGCGAGCCGGTGAAGCGCGCGCGGCTCGCCGACCACGCGCTATGGCAGTCCGGGCGCAATTCCTGGATGCTGGGCCTGGCCGAGATCGAGGGCGGCGCCGAGGCCGCGACCTACTTCGTGCCGCTCGCGCTCGCGTGGGAAGACAGCGAGGAGGAGCGCATGCGCGCGCTCGCTCCCGTGACCGTCGCGAAGGTGCGCCAGCAGGCCAACATCGGCGTGCTGGCGGATGCGCTGGGCGACGAAGCTTTCTGCCGCGCCGTGGTGGAAGCGATCGGGGCTCACCAGGAGATCAAGACCGCGAACGGCAAGATCTGCTTTGCCCCGACCAGGGCGTTCGGCGAGCTCGCCGGCAAGTTCCCCGCCGCGCTCGCGGTGAGCCGCCCGAAGGCGCAAAGCAGCAACACCATCCTGACGCTCGGCGAGCGTCTGTTCCTCAAGGGCTACCGGCGCCTGCGCCCCGGGATCAATCCCGAACTCGAGGTCGGCCGCTTTCTCACCGAGGTCGCGCACTTCAGGAACTGCGTGCCGGTGGCGGGCGCGGTCGAACACACCGCGGCTGACGGCACGCCGATGACGCTTGCCCTGCTGCAGGCCTACGTCCCGAACCAGGGCGACGGCTGGGCCTACGCGATCGAGTATCTGCAGCGTTTCCTTGAACACTGGCGCAACTCGGCCGAAGCGCCGCCGGCGGACGTGCACGGCGGGTACCTCTCGCTCATGAGCGTGCTCGGCACGCGCACCGCGGAACTGCATCGCGCACTCGCGCTCAAGACCGGGGATGCGGCGTTCGATCCCGAGCCGGTGGGCCCGCAGGATGTGACGCAGTGGCGCAGCGGCGTGCGCGAGGAAGCGCTGGCGACGCTCGGTCTCCTCGATCAGCGCATGGGCGAGCTCACGCTGCCGGTGCGCAACGATGCGAAGGCGCTCATCGCGCAGCGCGACCGGCTGGTTGCGCGCATCGAGGGCGGCGGCGCCGCGGGCGGACAGCTGGTGAAGACCCGCATCCACGGCGACTACCACCTCGGACAGGTGCTGCTGTCGAAGCACGATTTCCTGATCATCGATTTCGAGGGTGAGCCGGCGCGGCCGCTCGCCGAGCGCCGGCAGAAGCACTCGCCGCTGAAGGACGTCGCCGGCATGCTGCGCTCGTTCAATTACGCGCACTGGACCGCGCTGCGCGCCAGTACGCAGGGTGGCGACGACAACGCCAGGCTCGCGCCGCTCGCGCGGGCGTGGGAAGCCGAGGCGCGGCGAGAATTCCTAGCGGCCTACGAGGCCGCGGCCGGCGGGAGCATCTATTCCTCGTTCGGCGAGGTGCGCGGGCTGCTCGAGCTGTTCGAGCTGGAGAAAGCGCTCTACGAGCTGCGCTACGAATTGAACAACCGTCCGGGCTGGGTCGACATTCCGCTGCGCGGCATCATTGCGCTCGTCGGGATCGGGTGAGCGGTAAGCGGTAAGATCAGACTCGGCTCTTCGTAGAAGTTGCCGCTCACCGCTTGCGGTATCGTGCGGATTAAATGGAGGTTCCCATGGACAAGGTCGACGTGTTTCTCGAGCCGGTGCAGGCATTTCTCGTGCAGGTGGGCCATTTCCTGCCGAAACTCGCGCTGGCGGTGCTCGTGCTCATCGCCGGATGGGCGCTCGCCAAGCTGGCGCGCTTCGCGACGATCAAGGCCCTGCGCGCCGTCAACTTCAACGTGCTCACCGAGCGCGCCGGCATCGACGGCTTCCTCGAGCAGGGCGGCATCGAGACCGACACCACCGGGTTTTTTGGCGTGCTGGTCTACTGGCTGGTGATTCTCGCGGCGCTGGTCATCGCCTTCAACGGCCTCGGGCTCACCTACATTACCGATCTCCTGGGCAAGGTCGTTCTGTTCGTGCCCAAGATCATCGTGGCATTGCTCATTCTCGCTTTCGGCGCCTACTTCGCGCGCTTCGTCGGCGACGCTGTGACGGGCTATTGCAGGAACATCGGCATCCACGACGGCGACCTTCTGGGCAAGCTCGCGCAGTACGCGATCATCGCCTTCGTGGTGCTGATCGCGCTCGACCAGGTTAACGTCGGCGGCGACATCGTGCGCCAGAGCTTCCTCATCATCCTGGCCGGCATCGTGTTCGCGCTCGCGCTCGCCTTCGGCATCGGCGGGCAGCGCCGCGCTGCCGAGCTGCTCGAGCGCTGGTGGCCGAGCGGCAGGAAGGACAGCGAGACGTAGCTGCCACTGCGGGTGCACGGGATTGCGCGTCATCGTCGCGCGACTTTAAAAAACTGGTCAGAACATGGGCTCATGAAAATTCGTGGCGGATTCTTGCAGTTCGGTGTGGGCGCGCGATGAACCCGACAATCCCGATCACCGCGGTGTGGCTCGGCAGGCCGTACCCGCAGGGCGCGACCTGGGACGGGCAGGGGGTCAACTTCGCACTGTATTCCGAGAACGCGGAGAAGGTCGAGTTGTGCCTGTTCGATGCGCAGGGGCGGCGCGAGACTCAGCGCATCGCGATGCCGGAGCAGACCGACCTGGTCTGGCACTGCTACCTGCCCGAAGCGCGTCCCGGGCTGCTCTACGGCTACCGCCTCTACGGCCCGTACTTGCCGGAGCAAGGACACCGGTTCAACCCCAACAAGCTCGTGCTTGACCCGTATGCGAAGTGGCTCAGCGGCGCGCTGCGCTGGAGCGACGCGCTCTACGGCTACCGCATCGGCAGCCCGCGCGAGGATCTGTCGTTCGACCGCCGCGACAGCCAGGCCGGGATGCCCAAGTGCAGGGTGGTCGATACCGCGTTTACCTGGGGCGACGACCGACGGCCGCGCACGCGCTTGCGCGACACCGTGATTTACGAGCTGCACGTAAAGGGTTTCACGGTTAAGCACCCGGACGTGCCGCCGGCGCTGCGCGGCACCTACGCCGCGCTCGGCACGGCACCGGTGATCGAATACCTGAAACGCCTCGGCGTCACGGCCGTGGAACTCATGCCGGTGCATCACTTCGTCGACGACCGGCGTTTGGTCGAGCAGGGGCTGCGCAACTACTGGGGCTACAACACCGTCGCCTATTTCGCGCCGGACGCGCGTTACTCGGCCGCCGGCCACCTCTCCGAATTCAAGACCATGGTGAAGGCGCTGCACGGGGCCGGCATCGAGGTGATTCTCGACGTGGTCTACAACCACACCGCCGAGGGCAACCAGCTCGGGCCCACGCTGTGCTTCCGCGGCATCGACAACAAGGCGTATTACCGCCTCGAGCCGGACCAGCCGCGCTTCTACAAGGACTACACCGGTTGCGGCAACACGCTGAACGGCCAGCACCCGCGGGTGCTGCAGCTCATCATGGACAGCCTGCGTTACTGGGTGCTCGAGATGCACGTCGACGGCTTCCGCTTCGACCTCGCCTCCGCGCTCGCGCGCGAGCTGCACGAGGTCGACCGGCTCGGCGCCTTCTTCGACATCATCCACCAGGACCCGGTGCTCTCGCAGGTGAAGCTGATCGCGGAGCCGTGGGACCTGGGTGAAGGCGGCTACCAGGTCGGCAACTTCCCGGTCCGCTGGGCGGAGTGGAACGGGCGCTACCGCGACGCGGTGCGCGGCTACTGGAAGGGCGACGGCGGCATGATCGGCGAACTGGCCTACCGCCTCACCGGCTCGAGCGACCTCTACGAGCACAACGGCCGTCGCCCCTCGTCGAGCATCAATTTTGTCACCTGCCACGACGGCTTCACGCTGCGCGACCTGGTGAGCTACAACGACAAGCACAACGAGGCCAACCTCGAGGAGAACCGCGACGGCTCCAACGACAACCTCTCGTGGAACTGCGGCGCCGAAGGTCCCACGGACGACGCGGGTATCAACGCGCTGCGCGCGCGGCAGCAGCGCAATTTCCTCGCCACGCTCTTTCTCTCCCAGGGCGTGCCGATGCTCACCGCGGGCGACGAGCGCGGGCGCACCCACCACGGCAACAACAACGCCTACTGCCAGGACAGCGAAATCTCCTGGCTCGACTGGAATGCCGGGGCAGCCGAAACGGAGCTCATCGACTTCGTGCGGCGGCTCGTGTCGTTCCGCAAGCGCCACCCGGTGTTCCGGCGCCGGCGCTTCTTCCAGGGGCGCATCGTGCCCGGGCGCAATGCCAAGGACCTGGTGTGGCTGCACCCGGACGGGCGGGAAATCAGCGAAGAGCACTGGCAGACCGGGCACGCGCGCTGCCTCGGCATGTACCTGTCGGGGCACGCCATCGCCGAGCCCGACGAGCGCGGGGGCCGCGTGACGGACGACGACTTCCTGCTGCTCATGAGCGCGCACCACGAGGATCTCGCCTTCATGCTGCCGTCGTTCCGGGCGAACGCGCGCTGGGGCGTGGTGTTCGACACCGCGCGTGCGGAAGGCGGTGAGGCGCGTTCTTTCCGGCCGGGCGAAACCTTCCCCCTGGTCGCCCGCTCACTCGCGCTGCTTGTCGAGCTTGCCGAGGGCGCATGAAGCGCGTGCACCGCATGCCGTTCGGCGCCGAGTGCACGAACGGCGGAGTGCGTTTCCGGCTGTGGGCGCCGTCGGCCAGTTCGGTCGATCTCATTTTCGATGACCGGCCGGCGCTCGTGATGGCGCGCGCCGCCGGCGGTTGGTTCGAGCTGGTCACGCGTGATGCGTCCGCCGGCTCGCGCTACCGCTATCGCATCGACGGCGGGCTCGCCGTGCCCGACCCTGCATCGCGCGCGAATCCGCAGGACGTGCACGAAAGATCCGAGGTGATCGACCCCGCGGCGTACGACTGGCGCGACCAGGGCTGGCGCGGCAGGCCGTGGCACGAGACCGTGCTCTATGAGCTGCATGTCGGCACGTTCACCCCGGAAGGCACGTTTCGCGCGGCGGCGGAGCGGCTGCCGTACCTGCGCGATCTCGGCGTCACGGCGCTGGAGCTGATGCCGGTCGCGGATTTCCCCGGCGAGCGAAATTGGGGCTACGACGGGGTGCTGCCGTTCGCGCCCGACAGCCGCTATGGCCGCCCGGAGGACCTGAAGGCGCTGGTCGACTCGGCCCACCGGGCCGGGCTCATGGTGGTGCTCGACGTGGTCTACAACCACTTCGGCCCAGACGGCAACTACCTCAATGCGTACGCACGCGATTTCTTCACCGAGCGCCACGCGACGCCGTGGGGCGCCGCGATCAATTACGACGGGCCCGGGAGCCGCGCGGTGCGTGACTTCTTCATTCACAACGCGCTCTACTGGTTCGAGGAGTTTCACGTGGACGGGCTGCGGCTCGATGCCGTGCACGCCATCATCGACGACTCGGACCCCGACATCCTCGTCGAGCTGGCGCAGGCGGTGCGCGGCGGGCCGGCGTGCGAACGCGAAGTGCATCTCGTGCTCGAGAACGACGACAACGCGGCGCGCTATCTCGCGCGCGATGACGGGCGTCCACGCTGGTACGACGCGCAATGGAATGACGATTACCACCACGCGGCGCACGTGCTGCTCACGGGCGAGACGGACGGCTATTACACCGATTACGCAGCCGAGCCCGCGCGGAGCCTCGCCCGCATCCTCGCCGAAGGCTACGCCTACCAGGGCGAGCGCTCGGCGCTGCGCGGCCATGCGCGCGGCGAACCATCGCGCCATCTGCCGGCAACCGCGTTCGTCGCGTTCCTGCAGAACCACGACCAGGTCGGCAACCGGGCGCTGGGCGACCGCCTGCCGCGGCTCGCTTCCCCCGAGGCACTGCGGGCCGGGCTTGCCCTGCTGCTGCTCGGGCCATCGGTGCCGCTTCTTTTCATGGGCGAAGAGTTCGGCTGCGAGCAGGCGTTCCCGTTCTTCTGCAATTTCACGGGCGATCTTGCGCGCGCGGTGACCGATGGACGGCGCAACGAGTTTAAGAGGTTCGCGCGCTT
>Ga0326597_10011148_pt1 | contig 11933 bp, 13 predicted proteins | sample RVTome_12_FD_203789 | JGI IMG/M metagenome (GOLD analysis project Ga0326597, IMG submission 203789) | Soil microbial communities from uranium-contaminated site in the Upper Colorado River Basin, Wyoming, United States - RVT100D185 | ecosystem: Environmental > Terrestrial > Soil > Contaminated >... | reverse complement strand
AGATGGTCCTGCCCGAGACCGCGACGCCGCTCGCCGTCTACGACCACCCGTTCTTCGGCCGCTACCCCGCGATCACCCGCAACCTCTTCGGCGAAGGCACCGTGACCTACGAGGGGACCGTCCTCACCGACGCGCTGCAGGAGAAGGTCGTCGCGCGGGTGCTCGAGGAGGCGGGGATCGCCCCCGAGGCGGGCCTCCCGCCGCCGGTGCGCCTGCGCGAGGCGGTGGGACGTGACGGCCGGCGGCTGCGCTTCTACCTCAACTTCTCGGGGGAGGCGCAGTCGTTTACGAACGTGCGAGGCGCGGGGACCGAGCTTCTCTCCGGGAAGGTGGTGGCGGAGGGCGAGCGTCTCACTCTCGCCCCGTGGGACCTCGCGGTCGTCGGCGACTGAACTTCGTCACGGGCCAACTCAGCGGGAGGGACCATGTCGGCTTCACGACGCTCGTTTCTCGGCCAGGGAGCGGCAGCGGCGGCTCTCTCTCTCGGCGGCGGACGGGCCCGCGCGGATCGAGGGTCCCCGACCGCGAGGGTCGCCGTCCGGAATCACCCCCTCGACGGTGTCGCCCGGGAGAACGTCCGGATCACCGACGTCCGGGTGCGCTTGTTCTCGGCCGCGATCCCCCTCGAGAAGTGGTGGTACGGGGCCGGGGTGACCATCCTCACCGAGGTCTTCACCGACCAGGGCGTCCTCGGGATCGGCGGCCCCAGCCCCTACGGCGACCCCGAGTTCGTCAAGAGCTACACCGAGACCCACATCAAGCCGCGCGTCGTCGGCCAGAACCCGTTCGACGTCGAGGCGTTCGCGCCCGGCCACTCGACCTTTCGCGAGGCCACCGCCTGGGCCGGCGTGAACGTAGCCTGCTGGGACGTCATCGGGAGGACCAAGGGCCGCCCCGTGCACGAGCTGCTCGCCACCTTTGGCCCGCCGCGGCGGAGCATCCGGCACTACGCGAGCGCCGGCACGCTGCACGACTGGCGCAAGCGGCCCGAGGACCTCTACGACGAGGATCGACGGCGGGGGCTACGACGTCGTCCAGCCCGACTGCGACACGACCGGCCTCAGCGAGGGCTGGGCCATCGCCCGCCAGGGCCATCTCGCGGGCTTGCCCTGCGTGCCGCACAACTGGCACGGGGGGCTGACCTGGATGTCCAACATCCAGCTCGTGGCGGCGATCCCCAACTACCGAACCCTGGAGTCCTGCCGCCACTTCAACCCCTTCCGCGAGGGGCTGTTCAAGGAGCCGATCGTGGTGAGGAACGGCTACGCCGACGTGCCGTCGGGTCCGGGGCTGGGTCTGGAGATCATCGACGACGCGGACGCGAGGTTCCCCTACGACCCCGGGAAGCACTGGCTGAAGCTGCGCCCGGTGTGAGGGCGTCCGTTCCCCCGCCGATCGACGCCCCGTCTTTGGGCTCGTCCAGGCCCAGTGCCGTCCGGATCGTCCTCACCACTCCGTTCGCGTTGTTGGCGGGGGCGACCCAGCGGGCCTTTTCCTTGAGCAGGGGATGGGCGTTCGCCATCGCGAAGGAGTAGGTGGCGGCGTCCATCATCTCGGCGTCGTTGAGGAAATCCCCGAAGGCCATGGTCTGGTGCGGCGTGACGCCGAGCGCCTCCTGCACGTGGCGCAGCGCCTTTCCCTTGTTGGCGGTGGGGCTCGTGACGTCGACCCAGTGCTGGCCCGAGACGACGACCTGGTGGGTCGCGCGGAAGTCGGCGAGGAGAGGGGCGGCGCCGTGCTCGGCCGAGACGAGGTCATAGACCGCGACCTTCAGCACGTCGTCCCCGGCAACGCCGAGGAGATCCTCCACGATCTGCAGCCTCGTGTAGTAGGGGCGCACCTGGTCGAGAAAGGGCGTGTCCGTCCGCTCGACGTAGGCGGAGCGCTTGCCGCAGAGCACGGCCCCCACTTCGGGCAGACCGCGCACCCGCGCGACCAGACGCCAGGCGACGTCGAGCTCGAGGCAGTCCGAGGACATCTCTCTGCCCTTCCCCCCGTCCACGACGTACGTTCCGTTCTCGGCGATGAAGATCAGCTCGTCGGCGACGTCCTCGAACTCCTGCACCAGGTTGTAGTACTGGCGTCCGCTGGCGGGGCAGAAGGTGATGCCTCGCGCATGCAGCTCGTCGATGAGCGGCCACAGCTCGTCGTGGATCCGCTTCTTGTCGTCGACGAGGGTCCCGTCCATGTCCGTGGCGATGAGGCGGATGTCCGGACGCGGACGCACGCGGGCGATCTCGGCGAGGTCGTGGGGGTGGGAGTCGGGCACGGGGGCATCCTCGCCCGGGGAGGCCTCGAGCGCAACGGCTCTCGCGCTGGCTCAGGCCCGGAAGGGCCCGCGCCGCTCGATCTTCGACTCGTCCAGCTCGATCCCGAACCCCGGGCGCGTGGGCAGGGCGATGTGCCCGTCGACAGGGACGTGCGGCTGCTTCTCGAAGTGGGCCTTCTCGGGCTTGAAGTGGACGAGGTACTCCACGAGCGGGCACGTCATCGGCGACTGGCTCAGCACCACGTGGAGCGCCGCGTGAATGTTGTGGCCGTGGGGCACCACGTGCACGTCGTTGGCCGAGGCGAGCGCGCAGATCTTCACGAGCTCGCTCACCCCCCCGCACCACTCGGGGTCGGCCTGCACGACGTCGAGGGCGTCGCGGCGCAGGAAGCGGTTCACCTCCCAGCGCCCGTAGAAATGCTCGCCCGTCGCCACCGGGATCGACGTGCCGTGTCTGAGCTCGACGAAGCTGTCGAGCTTCTCCGACGGGAACGGCTCCTCGATCCACAGCGGGCGGTACGGCTCGGCCAGCTTCGCCCAGCGGCTCGCGTAGCCGAGGTCCCAGCCGTTGAACGCGTCGAACATGATCTCGTAGTCGTCCCCGAGGGACTGGCGCAGCGTCTTCACGAGCTCCACGTTCGCGAGCAGCCCGCCCGTCCCGTCCCCCGGTCCGTGGGCGAAGAACCACTTCTGGTGAGAGAAGCCCTGCCCCTTGAGCTCCACGCACCGCTTCGCCACGCTCTCGGCCTCGACCGGGTCGCCGAGGCAGCTCGCGTAGGCTTCCGCGCTCGATCGAGTGGGGCCGCCGAGGAGACGGAAGACCGGCACCCCGAAGTGCCGCCCGGCGAGGTCCCACAGCGCGTTGTCGACGGCGCTCAGCGCCATCATGTAGTGGCCGGCCCGCGAGTGCCGATTCAGGCGATAGAGCTTGTCCCACAGCGTCTCGATGGCGAGCGGGTCCTTGCCGATCAGGAAGCCCTTGAGCTGGCGCAGGACGACGATCGCCGCCTCCGGGTCGATCGCGCCGTAGAGGCCAAAGGCCCCGGCGTCGGTCCGGATCTTCACGTAGAGCGCGCGATGCTCGTGGATCTCGCGGGGCACGCGGGGGTCCTCTGGGTACGGGCCCAGGGCGTGCTCGGGATACACGTGCAGGGGCTGGACCTGCCACTGGCGCGCGATCCCCTCGGTCTGCCGGCTGCCCACGAGCTCCTCGATCTCCACGTCCGCGATCGTCAGGTGCTCGTCGCGGGCCGCCTCGGCGAAGGCGGGAGCGAGGGGCAGGTGCGCGAGCGGGGCAGTGCCCACCGCGCCGAGAGCTCCGAGAACCTGGCGTCGTCTCATCTCTGCCTCCCATGCGGAGCCCGCGGCCGGGCGATCGCGGCCCCATTGTGCCCCATCGCCTCCGGTCGATGTCCGCCAGCGCCGCGGTTCGGACGAGCTCTCCTCCGTCGGACGGGACAGCCTCCGCCCGCGTCGGTCCTCCGTTCTCACCGCGGCTGGCGTCCGGACCTCGACCGGGTCGGGCGGGGCGACGGTGGCGCGAAACAGGGCGGGCGCGATCCCCGAGGCCGGCCTCGCCTAGGTCGCGACCCGCGCGAGGAAGGCCCCCGCCGCCTCGCAGAAGGCGTCGCTCCACTCGTGTCCGCCCGCGAAGCGGCACACCTCGACTCTCACCCCCTTGCCCTCGAGGAGCGCGACGTCGGCGGCGAGCTTCGGCGCGGAGTACCAGGGGTCCTCGGAGCCGCGGCCGATGAGAACGGGAGGGAAGTCGGGAAGCTCGAGGCCGGCCAGGTCCGGGGGGACGTCGCCGCCGAGGGCGAGGAGAGCGTGGCAGCGGTGCCCGGCCCCCGCCGCCGCGCGGTAGGCCATGGCCACGCCCTGCGAGTAGCCCACGTAGACGAGCGGATCGCGGGTGGGGAAGCTGTGCCTGACCTGCGCCACCACCGCGGCGACGTAGCGCGTGTTGTCGGCGATGGCGAGCTCGCGGTTGAGGCGGGTCAACCAGCTCGCGCGCACCTCGCCCGTCTTGGTGTTGTAGAACGCGTGCAGGCCCTGGACCGCGCACAGCCGCCACGCGCCGGGGACGGGCAGCGCGCGCAAGGCCTCGAGGTGGATTTCCGCCGTCTCGCCGTAGCCGTGGAAGCCGACGAGCAGCGGCAGAGCTTCGGTCGAATCCGGTCCCTCGACCAGGTAGTGGCCGTGGGTCTGCGCGGGGAGCGCAAAGGCGCGCGCGGTCACTTCGGCCGGGCTTTGGATCTGTGCCTCATCAGGCTGATTCTGTCAGCTTTCCGTCGTCGGGGTCCTCGCCCCGGCCGGGTTCAAGCTCGTGGTCGGAGGAAGTAGCCGAGCACGGCGCCGGCGAGCACCCAGCCGACGAGCTCGTACACCGCGTAGAGCAGGTGGTAGTCCCAGGGTTGCGCGTACCAGATCGGACGCCCGAGGTCGGCCCACACCGCCGCCGCCAGGCCCGCGCTCGCCGCGACGCCGATCGCGGCAGAGACGCTCGCCGGCGCGAAGCGCTGGAGGAGAAGACCCATCAACAGCGCGCTCACCCACATGTGCACGAAGCCCCAGATCATCGGGGCGGGGTCGTTCGGGTCTTCGCCGCCGTGGATCAGCACCGTGGCGATCGGCCCCTCCTTCGCCCGCGCCGCGTGGGTCGCCGGGTCGCTGGCGCCGGAGCTCGGATGGGGCAGGAAGTACGCTCCGGGCTGGGGCAGCGCCTCACGAAGCGCCTTCTGCAGGGCCGCCTCGTCGGGGGCGCGACCGATGATCTGCCAGGCGAACGGCAGGGCTCCCCAGCAGAGAAAGCCCCAGAAGAACATCACGATCGCCGCGAGAGTCGTCCCGATCAGCAGTCTCTTCATCGCTCACCTCGCTTCGCCGCTTCTTCGAGCGGCCAGTGCTCGCTGCGGCACCTTTTCGGGGTCATGAGCGGCCCCAGGACCCCGAACAGCCCGTAGAGCAGCCGCGTCCCGAGCGGCGGCCGCCCCGTCTCCACGACCGACTTGAGCGTGCCCACGATGAAGGGCCCGCCGCGCTCCATGTCCTTCGCCGTCTTCGTCCCCGGCCCGACGTCCTCGGAGGTCAGCGTGAACTCGACGCCCTCGGGCGTCTCGCGCAGCTCGTAGGTGACCTTGCACCAGGGGTCGTCGTAGGCGGTGAACTTCATCGTGTGCGACAGCTTGCGCGGCGGGTCGACCTCGAGGATCTCGCCGACGACGCTCGTGTACCGGTTGTCGGGCGTGCGCATGCGGATCGGCGAGCCGGGGGCGAGCCCGAGACGGTGCATCTTCGCGCCGAAGATCGCCGGCTGCGGCTCGTCGGTCTTGGTGATCTCACGCCACACGTCCTCGATTCTTCCTTGGATGACGACCCTCGACACCATCTTCAGGGGTTCGGCCATGCTTCTTTCCCTTCTTCTTCCTGACCCCGCTCTCCACGCGGTACTTGACGTCGGCTATGCGGCTCGCCCACAGCGCGCCGAGCTCGGTCGTCCAACGGTCGTAGATCATCTGGATCGGCACCGCGTTGAAGTAGAGACGCCGGCGCCGTCCTTCCTTTCGCGAGGTCAGCAGCCGCGCCTCCTCGAGCAGGCGGATCTGGTGCATCACCGCGATGCGGGTGACGTCGAAGCGCGCCGCGACCTCGCCCACGGTGCAGCCGGGATCGGCCTTCACGAGGTCGAGGATCCGCCGCCGCGTGGGGTTCCCGAGCGCGTCGAAGACCGGTCCCATGGAGTCCATATGTAACCCATAAGTTACATATGGAGACCCAGCTTGTCAAGACGATGAAGAAAGGGCTCGCGGAGGGAGGGTGGTGCCGGAGGTGGGAATCGAACCCACACGAGGCTTGCGCCTCTCGGGATTTTGAGTCCCGCGCGTCTGCCAGTTTCGCCACTCCGGCGAGGGCTGCGCTTCGAGTCTAGCAGACCACCCGCTCTTGAAGATCCCGGGCCTGCTGCGGGAAGTCGAGCGCAGGATCGGCGGCTGGTTGGGTTCTAGGGACTCGCCCCGGGGCGAGTCACGCGGCGTCGCTGCGCAGCTGTTGTAGGATCTCGCCGGGCGCTTGGCGACCGCTGTCGTGAGCGCAGTCGTTCGGTCCGTCCGCGTGTCGGGGGGAAACGACCATGACCACGAGCCTCCTCGACCTCACGGATCCCGACCCCGACTCGGGCCCGAAGGGGCCGGAGGGAGTGGGCGTCCTCCGGCGCGGGCTCGCCCGGCTGGTCGACCTCGGTGTCGTGGGCGGGGTGTGGCTCGTCGCCGCGCCCGTCGCGTTCCTCCTCGCCTTCGCCTGGGCCGACTTCTTCGGTCCGCCCGCCTACGCCGCTCTCGAGAAGCTCATGGCCGACTCCGACTCGAGGGGGCTCCTCGTCGGCGCCACGATCGTCGAGAGGCTCGTCACCCTCGCCGCGATCGTCGTCATGCACTCTCTCTGGGAGGGTCTCCACGGCAGCACCCCGGGCAAGAGGCTGTGCGGGATCACGGTCGTCTCCGAGGACGGCGCCCCCGCGAGCCTGGTGGCCGGCATCAAGAGAAGCGTCGCCTTCCTCGTGGACCAGATCGGGTGCGGCCTCCTCGGGGCCTACCGCATCAACGAGTCGCCACGGTCCCAGCGCATCGGGGACGACTGGGCGGACACGGTGGTCGTGAGGATCCGCGACCAGGGTCCCGGGTCGCGACGCGCGCCGCTGCGCTTCGCCGCGGCGATCCTCGCCGGCCTCCTGGCGGGAGGAGCCGTCGTCGTCCTCGGAGTGTCGGCCCGGATCGTCCACCACACGCGGCTCGGCGCCCGGGACCAGGTGACTGTCGTGAGCGCCCTCCAGAAGCCGCCCGGTCCGTTCCGGGCGGGCGAGACCGTCGCCTTCGTCGTGAGCGCGACCTTCGCCCTCGAGTCGGCCCCCCTCGGCACCCTGCGCCTGTTCGTGCTGGACGGCGACGTCTCGACACCCGCCGGCCAGCAGGCGCTCCGGCGGGGACGGGGCCTGACCAACTTCGAGGCCCCGGTGAAGATCCCCGAGCACCGACCGGGCTACTCGCAGCCCGGCGTCGTGCGCCTCGGCGTGGCCTTGTTCCCCGCGAGGAACGTCCACGCCCCCAGCGCGCACCACGAGCTCGAGATCCAGATCGTCCCCTGCGACCCGATGGCGGCGGGAGAGACCGCGGGCCAGCTCTGCACGGGCTGAGCGAGAGCCGCGCGGTCCCGGCGCGGGATAGAATCGTGCTCCCGCCCATGACCGACGACACTCCTCTCCCCGACGTTGTCTTCATCGAACGGCGCATCGACGTCGCCGAGCTCAAGCGGCTCGTCGAAGGCCACTTCGAAGACATGGTCAAGTACGTGGTCGACGTGACCCGGGGAGTGGCCGCGGTGGGCGGAGAGCTCCACGCCGACGAGGAAGCTGTTCTCCTCGAGCACGGCAGCCGGCAGGAAGACCTCTGGGGCGCCAACTACTACCCGGGGCGGGGCGAGGACGACTGCATCGAGTACACATCGCTCATCAACATCCGGCCGGCACAGGGCAATCGCAGCATGAACGTCGAGGACGAGAGCGTCCGTGCGCGAGTCCGGGAGATCACCTTCGACCTCATCGGCCGCGGGGAGCCGCTCGAGTGACCCAGCACGCTTCGATGACGGCGGAGAAGTGGGCGCGCTTCGACGTCGCCCAGCAGATCCTCATGATCGGCAACGAGATGAATCGCGCGTCGAGCCTGTGGGAGCCCGAACGCCTGCCCTCGTTGCGGCGCTGCTACGAGCGCGTGCTGCGCCTCGTCGACCTCACCATCGAGACCCGCAGCCGGCGGGGTCTGCGTCGCGAGCTCCTGCGCTGGCGCGACCTCGTGGCCGCGCTGTACATCGCGCCGCGGCCGGAGCGCGACGACCACGTCGCGGCGTTCCGTTGCCTCCTGCAGCTTCACCCGGTGGCGGCGAAGCAGATCCCGCACGTCCTGCCCTGAAGGGCTCGAGACCCCCGGGCGGACACGCCCTGCGGCCCCGCGCCATGGATCCCACCAGGGAGACGGACGCGCGCGGGGTATCGTAGCTTCGGGGCTCAGATTCCAGGACTCGGGTCTTGGGACGCCACTTTCGAGAAACAATGATGCCCTGACGGGATCAGGAGAGACAATTCTTGCTTTACTGAGCCATCTATAGCAATAATATGTCTCAACCGACTCATTTCCAGCAAGAACGGCCGGTGTCGTGGGACCGGTGATCCCTCCCGACCGCGGCGAAAGCGGTCTCCCCGCCCCCGCCGCGGGTGACGAGGCGACCCACCAGCTCGCCCTGTGGCCGACGCCGGAGAGTCGCCTGTCGAGCCAGGTGGCGAGCCGGTCGGTCCGAGTGCGCTTTTTAGTCCTGCTGACGATCACGCCGCTGCTGGTGCTCGTCCTGCGCGCGCCCGACGCGATCGTGCTGCCCGAGCCCGCCCAGGACCTGTGGCCGATCCCGCGCTTCGTCCTGCCCGCCGTCGACATCACCCTCGCCGAGACCGAAGAGATGGACGGCTGGACGCCTGTTCCCCTCGTCGTCACCGCCGAGGAGGTCCGCACCGACGTGTGGCTGTGGCGCCGGCTCTTCTTCCACAACTGGGACCGCTTCGCGACCCCGCTGCGCGAGGAGGGTCTGACCGCCATGCTCTCCCGCTTCCGCCGGCCCCTCCTCGGCCCCGTGGCCTGGGACCACATGGACGCCGGCGACTGGGACCGCGTGCCCCAGCCCGTCCGCGCCATGGCTGTCTTCGGGATGACCGACTGCTGGCACGGCCACTACCGCCCGGGGCGCGCCTTCGGCCTCGACGCCCGGTCCGTGCGCGACCGGCTCCACGCCATCGCCATGGCCGAGTCGTGGTTCGAGCACCGCGCCGTGCAGGAGAACGACGACGGCACCCGCGACCTCGGCATCACCCAGGCCTCCGACTACGCGCGCAACCGCATCCGCGTGCTCCACATCCGCGGCAAATCCGACTTCGGCCTCGCCGAGGACGACTACTTCGACCCATGGAAGGCGACACGCGCCCTCGTCTACTGGTTCTCCCTGATGCTCGAGGAGACCGCCGGCGATCTCGATGCCGCCACGCGCGCCTACCACGTGGGCGGCGACCGTGCCCTCGCCGGCCGCGGCGGGGACTACCTCGACAACATCACCCGGGTGGAGCGCGAGTACGTGGGCGGCTCCGCTCCCAGCCCCACCTGGACGTGGCTGCGGGAGCGCTGCCCCTCGCCCTGCCCGCTACTTCAGGAGCCCGAGGCTCTTCACGATCCAGATGAGGACGATGGCGCCGCCGATCGACATCACCCAACGGCCGGAGGCGCCGTAGGCGACGAGGCCGAGGGCGCCGAAGATCCAGCCGCCGAGGGCCGACCCGACGATGCCGACGACGATGTTGGCGAGGATCCCCATCTGGGCGCTCGTCTTCATCATGAGGCTGGCGAGCCAGCCCACGATCCCACCGACCACGAGGGTCACGATCAGGCTCATCATCAGCACCTCCCTGGGCGGCTGCGCGCCGAGAGGCCGAGAGTGTAACCCGGGGGCGACCCCGGACGCTGCGGTATCCTCTCGTCCCATGCCGACCCTCTGGGATGAGATCCGCGCGGACTTCCCCGGCCTCGCCGGGAAGGCCTACCTCGACGCCGCCGGCACGTCAATCATGCCGCGCGCCGTGCGCGAGGCGGTAGACGCGTTCTACCGCCAGCACGAGGAGGGCGGCGGGAGCCACTTCGGCAAGTGGATGCTCAGCCGCGAGGTGGTGCGGGCCAAGGTGGCCGCCTTCGTCGGGGGGCGCCCCGAGGAGATCGCCTTCATCCCCAACACCTCCACCGGCATCAACCTCATCGCCGACCTCCTCGAAGGAGACGGGCCGGTGCTCTCCGACGAGCTCGAGTTTCCCACCGTCACCCTCCCGTGGATCCACCGCGGCGTCCTCGTCCGCTTCGTCAAGCCCAAAGCAGGCGTGCTCGAGGCGGAGTCGTTCACCGAGGCCGCCGCTCCGCGCGCCGCCACCATCGTGCTCAGCCACGTCCAGTTCTCGAACGGCTGCCGGCAGGACCTCGACGCGTTTGGCCGCATCAAGGGCCAGCGCCACTTCGTCGTCTGCGGCAGCCAGTCGATCGGCGCCTTCCCGGTGAGCGTGCGCGGCAGCGGCATCGACGCGCTGGCCACCGCCGGGCACAAGTGGCTGGGGGCCGGCTACGGGGCGGGCTTCTGCTTCATCCGCAAGGAGCTCATCGACACCCGACCCCCGCGGGTGGTGGGGTGGATGAGCGGCGAGACCCCTTTCGCCTTCGACAACCGCCACATGAGGGTCCTCCCCACGAACGCGCGGGTGGAGACGGGCAGCCCCTCGTTCGGACCCATCTTCGCCCTGGGAGCCGCGATCGATTACGTCACCCAGATCGGCCAGGAGGAGATCGCCGAGCGCGTCCTCGCGCTCAACATGTACCTCACGTCCCGCCTGCAGAAGGAGGGCTTCGAGGTCCTCTCGCCCGGGGGACCGCACCGCTCGGGCCAGACCCTCGTGCGGCTTCCCGACGGGAAGTTGGCCCGCAAGTTCCTCCAGGCCCACGGCGTCCACGTCAGCGAGAAGCCCGAGGGCATCCGCCTCTCGACGCATTACTACAACAACGAGGAAGACATCGAGCGCGGCGTCGAGGCCATGGTGGCGTATCGGAAGCAGGCGAAGGGCTGATTCTCCGTCCCCCGCTCCCGCGAGGCGGCCACGACCCGCCCCGGCGTCGTCTCCCTGATGGCTCCCAATCTTCCCGATGCCGGCCTGCCGGGCAAGTTCGATGCGCCCGGCCTCGAGCGGCGCAGGTGTCCGGGACGCGTTTGCACAGGTTTGGGTGCAGAAAACGTGTAGGCACGAGCGGGTGTCGTGCATCGGTCGCGTTCAGAAGCTGGACGAGAAGACATCGCGCGTGTCGGCAAGCATGAGCGAGTTGTATCGATCCGGACGCGCGGTGAGGCAACCCTGTGATTGCCCCGCGAGGAAGCGGCTGGTAAAATGTCGTGTCTCGAGCCGGTCCTTTCCATTCCCCACAGGCGGCACCCGTTACGATCGCCCCGAACCGAAAGAGAGGCCCATTGTGGAGTTTCAGGTCGGCGAGAAGGTCATCTATCCCAATCACGGGGTCGGAGTGGTCGAGAGCATCCAGACTCGACCCGTCGATGGCGGCAAGATCAGCCTGTACGAGCTCCGGATTCTCGCGAACGACTCCCGCGTGTGGGTGCCTCGGCAGAACGCCGACGATGTGGGACTGCGGCCGGTGATCCGCTCCTCCGAGGTGCGTAAGATCTTCAACCTGCTGGGCGACGGCAAGGTGGAGCAGCTGTCGAACTGGAAGGGCCGCTTCAAGGAGAACTCCGACAAGATGAGGACGGGAAGCCTGTTCGAGGTGGCCATCGTCCTCAAGGGCCTCACCCTGCTCTCACGCAAGAAGGCGCTCTCGTTCCGGGAGAAGCGGATGCTCGAGCGGGCCAAGTTCCTCCTCGTGAGCGAGATCGCGGAAGCCGAGGACAAGCAGCGCGGCTTCGTCGAGGAGAAGGTCGACAAGGCGCTCGAGAAGACGTTTGGCGTGGTGGCTCCCCGGCCCGTGCAGAAGCCCGTGGCGCCCCGGCGCACCGCAAACGCCTGAGAAGACGCCTATCCTCTAGTCTCCAT
>Ga0326597_10011147_pt1 | contig 11933 bp, 2 predicted proteins | sample RVTome_12_FD_203789 | JGI IMG/M metagenome (GOLD analysis project Ga0326597, IMG submission 203789) | Soil microbial communities from uranium-contaminated site in the Upper Colorado River Basin, Wyoming, United States - RVT100D185 | ecosystem: Environmental > Terrestrial > Soil > Contaminated >... | reverse complement strand
TCCCAAAACTCCCGGTCTTCGGGCGTCCATTCCTCAAGAACGTGACCGGCGAGCGCGCCGACATGCTTGTCCTTGTGGATCGGCTCCATCTCGGGAAATTGTGGCAGCCTGCCGAGCTCGCGATCGACGGCGCGGCGCTCCATGCGCTGGATCGCCACGTGCATCCAGACAAGCGACACCGTGGCGATCACGAACAGCAGCATGAAGCAGCTCGTCCAGACGCCCGTCAGGTCGTTGAGCACGCCGAAGGCGATTGGCAGGATAAAGCCGCCAAGCCCCCCGACCATGCCGACGAGGCCTCCGACCGAACCGACATTGTCGGGGTAGTAGACGGGGATGTGCTTGTAGACCGCGGCCTTGCCGAGGCTCATGAAGAAGCCGAGCACGAAGATCAGCGCGGTGAAGGTGACGACGCCGGTCGCGAGCTCGAAGCGGATCGGTCCCTCGATGCCCTGCACGATGTATTCGGTCGGCGGATAGGACAGGATGAACGTGACCAGCGCGGCCACGCCCAGCATCCAGTACATGACCCGGCGCGCGCCGAACCTGTCGGACAGGTGGCCGCCGTAGACGCGAAACAGGCTGGCCGGGATCGAGTACGCCGCGCCGAGCATGCCCGCGGTCTTGATGTCGAGGTCGTAGACGCCGATCAGGTAGCGCGGCAGCCACAGCGCCAGCGCCACGAACGCGCCGAACGCGAAGAAGTAATACAGCGAGAAACGCCAGACCTGGATGTTCCTGAGCGCCTCGAATTCGAGCATGGCGCTGCGCGGGCGCTCGCTTCTGGCGCGGCGGGCGAGCTCGACCGGGTCTTCCTTGGTCGTGAACCAGAAAATCACCGCCATGGCTGCGATCGCCGCGGCCCAGATCTGGGCCGTCACTTCCCAGCCGTACGCCACCATCACGAACGGCGCCACGAACTTGGTGACGGCGGCGCCGACATTTCCGGCCCCGAAGATGCCGAGCGCGGTGCCCTGCCGGTCTGGCGGGTACCAGCGCGAAACATATGCGATGCCCACCGCGAACGAGCCGCCGGCGACCCCGACACCCAGCGCCGCAACCAGAATCTCGATATACGTGGTCGCGTGGGACAGCATGAACGTGGCGATCGCCGCCGCGAGCATCACCACGGTGTAGACGCGGCGCCCGCCGTACTGGTCGGTCCAGATGCCCAAAAATATGCGAACCAGGGATCCGGTCAGGATCGGCGTGCCGACCAGCAGGCCGAATTCGGTCTCGCTGAGACCGAAGTCCTGCTTAATTTGCACACCGATGATCGCGAAGATCGTCCAGACCGCAAAGCAAACCGTAAACGCGATCGTCGACATCCACAGAGCACCGCCGCGCCCGGGCATTGCGGCGGGTGTCTCCGGCAATTTGGTCATCGAGGCTCCAGACGAAATGGTGCGGCCGGCCAATGGCCACCGCGCAATCATCGCCTGTGCCCGAAACCGAGGCGTTGAGCTGGATCAATTTGCGGGTCTTTACTTCGCGCACCGTGCCCGGCTTTCGCCTCGCTCGATCGCGGTAACGCGGACGATACCCGTTCACTCAGAACAGCGCGAAATCACCGATCATCTGGTTCCGAGCGAGCCATGGCGTCTGCTGTCCGCTCGTGTCTTCCACCACCTGCCTCTTGACGCCCACATAGAGCTCGGAAATCTCGATCGCGCCATTCCCGTTTGTGTCGCTGTGCGCCCTTCCATTGGCGACGACGTCGGCGAGGGACGTGGTGAACAAGCCACCGCCAACCTCGGCGTTCTCGCGCGAAACCTCACGGCCCTTGGAAGCCGCGAAGACCACGAGGCCGGACGGGATCTCCCGCATGATGCCCGAAGCGGCCTCGTCGTTGGTCGCGAAGAAATCGGTGGTGCCGGCGGTGCCCGAATGGCAGGCGTCGAGGAACACCGCGACCCGCGCGCGCGAGCGCGCAAGCGCGGTGGCAAGATCGTCCCAGGCGAGCGCTGTGCCGGTTATGTCAGACGGATCGACGCCCGGGGTGCCCATGTAGAAGCGCCCATTCGGTCCCTTGAGACCATGACCGGCAAAGAAGAAGACGATAGTGTCACCAGGCTCCGCCTCGTCGACGATGCGGCGCGTCGCGGCGAGAATCGCTTCGCCCGTGGCTGCACTGTCGATCAGGAGTTCGGGCTGGCCCACGTCAAGCCGGCCCATGCCGACCTGCGCGATGCTGGAGGCGATATTGCGTGCGTCCGAAACCGCGAACGAAAGATCCGGCACGTCGGCAGACCCGTAGTCGTCGATGCCCACCGAAAGCACGTGGACCCTGGCGCGGCTTCCATCCGGTCCGAGATCGCGGCTGATTGGCGTGCTGGCAAGGCCTTGCGCGTCTACGGCGAGGAGCGACACCCACCTCGCGCCCGGCAGGCGCGCCACGTCCACCGGGATCGTGTCACCACCGGCGGTGGTGGCAATGGTGTCGGTCAGGACGCCGTCCTGATAGACCCTGATCTCGCGCAGCCCGCCCGGCGCCGTGGCCGTCGCGCTGCCGCGAATCCTGCCGCCCTGAGCCGACGCAAGCGAGCCGGTGAGGCGCGGCGGCACTCCAACCTCGAGGGGCCCCGGCCTGTAGCTGCCGGCAAGCACCTGCCGGGCCAGGCCCGGAACGCGCAGCCTTGCGTCGAACTGCTGCAATGAGTACTGGCCAGGCTGGCCCGGGAACCGCAGCCAGACGAAGTTGGCGCCCTCGGGCGTCGCGTCGAAATGCATGTCAGGCGTCCATACCACCAGCTCATCGTCGACCTGACGTCCTTGGAGCAGCTTCGCACCGCCGGCCATCGCATAAAGGAAGAAGGTGCCGTCGGAATTGACCTGCAGCACGCCGCGCCCGTCCTTGGTGACGATGGCGTGCTGGAGGAGATCGCCGCGCGGCAGCTCATACTTGCGGAACAGATTACGCCGCGTGTCGAGGTCATAGACCTCGATCGCGCGGCTCAGTGCCGAGGAGAGCACGAGGAAACGATCGCCGAACAAGCGCGCATCAAACGCGCAGTCGGAGATGTTAAACCTGCAGTCCCCATGTGCACCATGGACATCAGAGGCCGGATCGTCAGTGTCCGGAAACCAGGCCGCCGGCGCGGCAGTATCGAATACGCCCACCGTCGGGTAGCTGAACGCCGCTGACCCGTCGCGGCATTGTTGGTGAGTCACCCAGATCGTGCGGTCGCCGGACTGAAACCGGAATGCGCGTTGGAACTCATCGTAAATCTTGAGAATCGTCAGCGTATCCGTGCCCGGGTCGAGATGCGATTCCGCAGGGTCGCACCGCAACGCGTCTAGCGGCTGGTCGAGCAGCGCTGCGCGTGCAGAGTGCACCTCCGACCTGATTCTGTTGGCGGTCGCCTCCACACGCGCTTTCTCCTCGTCAGTCTCCAGACCGCCCTCACCGTCGGTACTCAGCACCAGTACCTCGCCGGAAAACGGTGTTCCCGCGTCACCATCGACCAGCGTCGGTATTGGCAACCCGAACTCGGCGAGCCGGGGGAGGATTTGATTGGTGTCGCCTGGACTGGCGGTCCGAACGATACCGCGCCATGCATCCTCCTCCAGTCGAACCTCGGCTGTGCCCAGGGCCGCCTCCTGCCGCGACAGCCTGCGGGGCTGGACAAGCTCGCTTGGAAGCCCCGACACCTCAGGCGCGCTTGCATCGCCGCCTGCCTGAAGCGGTGATTGGCCTGGGGAGACCTCGTAGCCCTGGGTAAACCTGACGGTGCCACCCAGATCCCACCTCTGCGGCAGCGAAAAGGCCGCAAGCAGGACGCCGCGAGCGGCGCTCTCCTGCTCGATCGTCTCGGCCGGGCCGCTGAGCCGTGCTCCGCCCGACCATGACGGCAGGGAGTCCGAATAATCGGGCTTGGCCGCGGTGATTACGAGGTCGTTCTCGAGGTCGATCCGGACGCCAGCCTCAAGACCGTCGCAGACGTGGCAGCCCGTGTTGATTCCGAGGATGGAACGCCCGCCATGCACCGGCGCGATGACCTCGACACGCCCCCACGGCCCGGGCGCGAGCACCACGAAACTGTCCGCATCGGCCCAGGCAATCGGACCGCCATGATTGTCCTTGTAGACCAATGCGCCGTCGACAGCGTCGAGGATCTCGGTGCCGTCGTCGGCCCTGGCCGCCACGAATCGCCCCGTAGGCGAGAAGCGCGGATTCCGGCCGGCCCGCTCGGCGAGCTCATAGCCCGACTCGTCGACCAGCCGATAGCGTCCGCTTCTGATCTCTACGATGCGCCCGGCCACAGCAGCGCCCTCCGGCGCTCCGATCCGCTCGGTGGGAGCGGTCAAGTCGGCCTCGGCCTCGAGGACGATCGTGGGGGCGCCTGTTGCGGCGACATCGATGTCGATATTCGTGACCGGCCCATCGACCTCCTCCTCGCACCCACGGAGGTACCCGACGACGGACCAGGAGAGCTTCAGTCCCTCGGCCATCAGCGGTCGAATGCTGATCTCGCCCGCTTTGGGAGCATCGCCCCACAGCGGCACGATGGCCCGCGTGTCTGAAGCGAACGTGGCAATGCCAAAGGGTGCGGTCGCCTCTGGCAGAAGGCCATAGAACCGGTCGCCGCCGAGCCTGATTGGGTGGTCGGCTGCGATCACGAGGTAAGCCGGCAGGAATTGTGGTGCCGGTCGCTGCCGCTGCCATGCAAGCTGCACCTCAGCGCCCGCAGCGACGGACGTCGTTTCGGCCGTCACTCCGGTCGTGCGCTGCAGCTCCTCGAGCGTCGCTCGCTCCTCGTCACACGGGCCGCCGAACGACCGGGCTTCCTCGCGAATGCGCGCGACCCGGTCGGCGTTAGACTCATTGGCGCGGAATGCGAGCGGGTCGACAGCGCGCCACACCTTCCGCCCTGAGATCGCATACTGAAAGTACGACGGCTGCGCGGCTGCGGTCTTGAGAAAACAGTAGCTACCGCTCTGGTTGAACGTGAACGCCCGGCAGCGGTCATCCGTGGCGCACGCCGCCTGGCAAGACTCGAGACTGATGCCCCTCAGGGCGGGATCGTTGAGCCCGCTGCGATAGTCGTTGCCTGGCAGATCGGCGTCGCCAGTCATCTCGAAAGCAACCTCGCGCGCGCCTGCTGTAGCGGCCGCCAAAGGCGCGGCGGGCACCAAACCGGCAGGCGCCGATGATGCGGCTGAGCGCGTTCCCGAGATGGCGCCGGGAAATGGCTTGGCTGGCCCGGTGGCGCCCTTCGGGAAGCAGGCGCGGGCAGCCCTGTTGTAGGTGAAAGCAACGCAAGCCGGCATTCCTGCGCAGATATCTCGGCATTGGTCGAGACTGAGGTCTCCGAGGCGCGGATCGGTCCACGGCGTGGCGATGTCGTTGCCGGGCAGGTCTGCGTCGGGGAGCATCCGGAATTCACTGCCGGTGGGGGCCACCTGCGACAGACGCATGAGAGACGATCCCACTTGCGGGGCTGCCGAAGACGGACTGCCTTGGGCTAACCGGCTGACAGCCTCTGACTCAGCGGCCCTTGGGCTCGCGGCGGCACCGATCAGGACGGTGAGAGACGCAAGGACCCCAATGATCCCGCCAACAGCTTGAAGCCGCATTGGACGCTCCGCGAATGTCGCGAGCCTCAGCGGCACTGCGGCTCGCCAAAATGCCTCCCGAGTTCCGATAGAATGAGGTTCTTCACCAGCGCGTCAACTATGCAGCACCGGAAAAGTATTCCTGCTTCGCGCAGGCGCGTCGCGCCAGCCCTCATGGAACAGTGGGGCTGCTTCAGCTATCCGGCCTCTCGCGCACAAGCTGCGTGAGGGCGCTGGCGAGTTGGTCGGCCGAGTAGGGTTTCGCCAGGAACCGGCACAGCGGCGAGCGCACGCTATCCAGATCGAAGGCGTCGGCATGGCCAGATGTCAGCAGAACCGGCAGATCCGGACGTCGCTGGCGCAATTCGCGAGCGAGGCCGACACCGTCAAGCGTGCCATCCATCATGCAGTCGGAGAAGACGAGCGAAATATCCCCCTCGGTCTCGAGGAGCGCCATGGCTTCGCCAGCATCGCTCGCCTGCAATGTACGATAGCCAATCTCCCTCGCCATCGCCGCGGCCATCTCGAGCACCCGCCGGTCGTCGTCGACCACAAGAACGAGCTGGTTGGCACCGGGCGCCGGGGGATCAGACTCATCCACCTGTGATGAACGATGCGGCGCATCGCAGAGCGCAGGCAGATAGAGGTGCAGCGTCGTGCCCCGTCCGGGCTCGCTTTCAAGTGTCAGGCTCCCTCCGGACTGCTTCACGAAGCCGTGTATCGTGCTGAGGCCGAGGCCGGTCCCCTTGTTGGGGCCCTTTGTCGTGAAGAATGGCTCGAAGGCCCGCTGGCGGACCTCTTCAGACATGCCGACTCCGGTATCCGCGATCTTGATGACAACGTATGTGCCGGGCCTCATGTCGAGCGCCGCCGCCGAGGGCTCATCGATCTCCTGATCGGTCGCGGCGATCTGTAATTCGCCTCCGTTGGGCATGGCATCGCGTGCGTTAATCGCGAGGTTCATGACGGTCGCCTCGAACTGCGAGGGATCGAGGTGGACGGGAAGGCAGTTGTCCTGGCACTCGATGCCTATGCGAATCTCGTTGCCGAGCGTCCTGCGCAGCAGAGGCTCTAGCCTTCCGAATTCCTCGGCCAGTTGCAGGGATATGGGCTCGAGCGCCTGACGCCGGGCAAATCCGAGGAGCCTGCGCGTCAGATCAGCGCAGCTTTGGGCGGCCTGGCGGGCCAGATCGACCCGCCGCCGGATCGTCCCGTCCGGGAGCTCGTCCGGCTTGACCATTTCCAGACTGCCCAGGATCACGCTCAGCATGTTGTTGAAATCGTGTGCTATCCCTCCCGTCATCTGGCCAAGCGCCTCGATCTTCTGCGCATGGGCCAGTTGCTGCTCCAGAAGGCGGCGCTGTGAGATGTCGAGCCAGATGCCATGCATCTCGGCAATGCCGTCCTTGCTCCGAACGATCCGGCCCCAGTCGGAGAACCAGCGGTAGGTGTTGTCGCAGCACCGCCAGCGATACTCCGCCGAGAAGGAGCCGATCGTCTCGGCGGAATGGAGCGCAGCCAAGACCTGTCCGGCATCGCTTTCATGGATGCGGGAGAACCAGATCTTCCGTCGGCGCGCGAAATGGCCGGCGGTAAATCCGCACAGCCTGTCGATGTTGCCTCCGACGAACTGGCGCGATCGATAGCCGCCTTCGGGCCTTGCCACATAGAGCGCCATGGGCAGCGACTGGATAACCAGGGACTGCTGGATCTCGCTGCGCTCGAGCGCGACTGCGGTCTTCAACTGCTCCTCGCGCACGGCCAGATTCTCGGCCAGCAGCCGCCGCTCGAGCTCCGCCTGCCGCCGCACTTCGAGGATCTTCTTGTGCAGCTCGATGAAGACCGAGACCTTCGATCGAAGGATCTCCGGCGCCACCGGCTTGATCACATAGTCGACAGCGCCGGCGGAGTAGCCTCTGAAAAGCTGCGCGGGGTCTCCTGCTCCGGCCGACAGAAAAATGATCGGTATGCTGCGGTTCTTCTGTCTCGTGCGGATCAGGGTCGCCGTCTCGTAGCCATCGAGGTCGGGCATCAGCACGTCGAGCAATATCAGCGCAAATTCCTGATTCAAAAGGCAACGGAGCGCCTCGGTGCCTGAGGAGGCGCAGACCACTGGCTCGCCGATATCCTCCAGAACCGCGCGAAGCGTCGCGCGGTTCGCCCCGTCGTCATCCACGACCAGGATGGGGGCCGCTATCGATCCGTCCGGCTGCGCCTCGGCGGCGCTATGGGCGCCGGGATCCAGCGGCCTGCTGCTGTTTGACGGGTCTTGCACGGTATGCGCTAACTCCGAGTGCCGCGAAAGTCAGCGCAGCCGCGCCCGCAGAACGGCGAGAAGCTCGTCCATGTCTATAGGCTTGGCGATATAGTCCGAAGCGCCGAGCTGCAGGCACTTCTCGCGGTCGCCCTTCATTGCCTTGGCGGTCACTGCAATCATTGGCAGGTGATCGAATTTCGCCGACTTGCGGATTTCCTGCATCGTCTCAAAGCCATCCATTTCAGGCATCATGATGTCGATCAGAGCCGCATCGATGTCAGGCTCCGAGTTTAGGAGCTCGATGCCCTGGCGACCGTTCTCGGCATAGACGACGCGCACCTCGTACCGTTCGAGGGCGGAGGTCAGCGAAAAGACGTTCCTGATGTCGTCGTCAATGACGGCGATTTTCTTATTTCGCAGAATCCGGCCCTTGTGGTGAAGGGGAGCGATTCTTCGGGAAACCTCCTCCGGCAGGGCGTCCATCGGCAGATGAAGCGCGCATGCCAACTCCGTGACGAACTCCGCCTCCTCCGACAGCCTGACCACCGTCGCCCCACTCGATCGAAGCTCCTCCGCCGCCGCGAGATTGCCGTCACCAGATACCACGATGAGGATGGACGAGCCTGACCCGGCTCGGGACTGGCACTTGCGCGTTGCCGAGATTAGCGACCGGAAGGCGCGCGAGGAGCCCTCGGCGACGACCAGGATGCAGTCGAAGGAGTCCTTACGGACGAGCTGCTCGGCCTCCTTGAACGACGTCTCGACGACTTCGATGCCCTCGAACGCGATGAAATCGAGCACCTTGCTCCGCGAGGCGGCCCTGCTGCCTGACAGAAGAACCCTGCGCGCCGTCGCCGTGGCGAGGGAATGCAGGCGGGCGAATGCGTCGACCAGAGTCTCACGCGTGGCCGGCTTTGCGCTGAATCCCACCGAATTGAGCCGCAGGCCCCGGACCTCGTCCTCGACTGAAATCGTATGCACCGGAATGTGTCGGGTGTCGGGGTCGTCGGCCAGCCAGTCCAGAAGGGTCCAGCCATCGAAATCCGGCAGCTGAATGTCGAGGCTGATGGCGTTCGGCCGATGCTTGCGAACCGCCGATATGACCCCACGCCCATGGCCGATGACGCGCGCGGCAAAGCCGGTCTCGTGCGCGATCTCCAGGAGGATCTTGGCGAACACCAGATCGTCCTCGATGATCAGGAGCAGGGGCTGCTTGCGTGTGGCCGGATTGAGGGCGGGCGCGTCAAGGTGATCGGCGGCCGGTACGACCGGAGGCTCCGGCCGCATAAGGTCCGTGAATACCGGGGGCAGAATTGTCGCACCGCCGGTGGCAACGCTGCCGTTCCCCTCGTCCGGAGCGCGCAGCGGCACAAAGAACGTGAATGCGCTGCCCTTTCCAAGCGTACTCGACAGCGTGATCTCGCCACCAAGGAGGGTCGCGAGCTCACGACTGATTGAAAGGCCAAGGCCAGTGCCGCCATAGCGCCGGCTGGTGGTGCCGTCAGCCTGCTGAAACGCCTCGAAGATCACCTTCTGGTGCTCTTCGGAAATGCCAATCCCGGTATCGCGGATTTCGAAAGCGACCACCTCGCCTGCCCCGGCGAGGGGGGACGACGTGTCCCACTCGCCTTCCGCCAGCGAGATGTTGAGCGTGATCCATCCCTCATGGGTGAACTTGAACGCGTTCGACAGGAGGTTGTTCGCGATCTGCTGCAGACGCATCGAGTCGGTCTGCATAGTCGGCGGCAGCCTCGGGTCGAGGTTGATCGTGAAGTCGATTTCCTTTTGGCTCGCCAGTTCGAGGAAGCGGCGCTCGATCTGCTCGGTGAAATCGGACAGATTCACGTCGCCCACATTTAGCACCACCGTGCCCGACTCAATCTTGGAGAGGTCGAGGATGTCGTTGATCAGATTGAGAAGGTCCATGCCAGCACTGTGGATCGTTCGGGCGTGCTCGACCTCCTTCTTGTCCAGCCTCCCGGATGTGTTGTCGGTCAGGAGCTTTGACAGGATTAGCAGGCTGTTCAGCGGAGTGCGCAGCTCGTGCGACATGTTGGCCAGAAACTCGGATTTGTACTTCGACGTCCTGGCGAGCTGCTCGGCCTTGTCCTCGATCTCGGCCTTGGCCCGCTCGACCTCCTGATTGATGGCCTCGACCTGACCCTTTTCGACCTCAAGCTGTCGCGCCTTCTCCTCGAGCTCCTCGTTCTTCTGACGCAGCTCCTCCTGCCTCAGCTTGAGCAGTTCTTCCGACTGCCGCAGGTCAGCCGCCTGCTGCTCCAACCGGTCATTGGTGGTGGTCAGCGTCTCCTGCTGACTCTGGAGCTCGGCGGTCAGCCGCTGCGACTGGATCAGCAGACCCTCGGTGCGCATGCTGGCGGCGATCGTGTTCAGCACGATGCCGATGCTTTCCACGAGCTGGTCCAGGAATGACAGGTGGATCGGGTGGAAGCGGTTGAAGGCGCCGAGCTCGATCACCGCCCGAACCTCGCCCTCGAACAGCACTGGCAGGACGACGATGTTGAGCGGCGCAGCCTCGCCGAGTCCGGAGCTTACGGTCACATAGTCGGCTGGGACATTGGTGAGCAGGATGCGCTTCTTCTCGAACGCGCACTGGCCAACCAGACCCTCGCGCAACTTCAGCGAGCCGCCGAGATGCCTGCGCTCGTTGAGCGCGTAAGTCGCCGTCAGGTCGAGAAGGAGTTCCTCGCTGTCATCGCGCACCGAATAGAGCACGCCATGCTTAGCCTCGACCAGCGGCGCGACCTCGGACAGGACCATGTTGCAGACCGTGACCAGATCGCGCTCGCCCTGCATGATCCGGGTGAAGCGCGCGAGGTTGGTCTTCAGCCAGTCCTGTTCTTCGTTGTATTGCGTGGTCTCGCGCAGATTGGCGATCATCTGGTTGATGTTGTCCTTCAGGGCTGCAACCTCGCCGGATGCCTCGACCGCAATTGCCCGGGTCAGATCGCCCTTCGTCACGGCGGTCGCCACCTCCGCGATCGCGCGCACCTGCGACGTCAGATTGGCGGCGAGCTGGTTCACGTTGTCAGTCAGGTCACGCCACAGACCAGCGGCGCCCGGAACCTTTGCCTGGCCTCCGAGCTTGCCGTCGATGCCCACCTCGCGCGCCACGTTGGTCACCTGGTCGGCGAAGGTCGCAAGGGTGTCGATCATCTCGTTGATCGTGTCGGCGAGCTCGGCGATTTCGCCCTTGGCGTCCACGGTGAGCTTGCGCTTGAGATCGCCGTTGGCGACGGCGGTGACGACCTTGGCGATGCCGCGCACCTGGTTGGTGAGATTGGTCGCCATCATGTTCACGTTGTCGGTGAGGTCCTTCCAGGTGCCCGCAATGCCTTCCACCCTGGCCTCGCCACCGAGCTTGCCCTCGGTGCCGACATCGCGGGCCACGCGGGTCACTTCCGAGGCGAAGGACGACAGCTGGTCCACCATCGTGTTGATGGTGTCCTTGAGCTCGAGAATCTCGCCCTTCACGTCGACCGTGATCTTCTTCGACAGATCGCCTGTCGCGACCGCGGTCGTCACCTCGGCGATATTGCGCACCTGGCTTGTCAGATTGCCGGCCATGGCGTTCACATTGTCGGTGAGGTCCTTCCAGGTGCCGGCCACGCCTTCTACCTTGGCCTGCCCTCCGAGCTTGCCTTCGGTGCCAACCTCGCGAGCCACGCGGGTCACTTCCGAGGCGAAGGACGAGAGCTGGTCCACCATCGTGTTGATGGTGTTCTTCAGCTCGAGAATCTCGCCCTTCACGTCGACCGTGATCTTCTTCGACAGGTCGCCGCGGGCCACCGCGGTCGTCACCTCGGCGATGTTGCGCACCTGGCTGGTCAGATTGCCGGCCATGGCATTGACGTTGTCGGTGAGGTCCTTCCAGGTGCCGGCCACGCCCTCCACCCTGGCCTCGCCGCCGAGCTTGCCCTCGGTGCCGACATCGCGGGCCACGCGCGTCACTTCCGAGGCGAAGGACGACAGCTGGTCCACCATCGTGTTGATGGTGTCCTTGAGCTCGAGAATCTCGCCCTTCACGTCGACCGTGATCTTCTTCGACAGGTCGCCGCGGGCCACCGCGGTCGTCACCTCGGCGATATTGCGCACCTGG
>Ga0326597_10011145_pt1 | contig 11935 bp, 13 predicted proteins | sample RVTome_12_FD_203789 | JGI IMG/M metagenome (GOLD analysis project Ga0326597, IMG submission 203789) | Soil microbial communities from uranium-contaminated site in the Upper Colorado River Basin, Wyoming, United States - RVT100D185 | ecosystem: Environmental > Terrestrial > Soil > Contaminated >... | reverse complement strand
ATATCAATACCCAGGCGCTTCGAGAGGCAACATTTTATTGGTATCATCGGAAGTGGGGCTATTGGCTTCCAAGTGATATTTATGGAATGTTGGATCAGTTGACTCACGATCAAAACAATTGGGTTTGCGCAGTGAGATTTGGACGTTGGGCAGAGCATACTCTCTATCGTAAGATTTTAGAGCAGGCGGAAAACGATCCTGATTTTCCGCCTAAATCTGGGAATAGCAAGAGTGAAAGGTCGGAATTCTAAATGACTGGTGGCGGTGGTTCTCCTACTCTGAACCTGGAGTTGTTCTGGTTTGGAGATGATGATGGCACAAATGAAAGCGATAATACTTTCTTAGGGGCAAAGAACTCGAACCAGACTTTACCAGCAGATGTGAACTATCGTTTTCGTGTCAGTGTTTCTAATACTGGTACAAAATCCGCCAGTGGCCTTCAACTGCAATTAGAATATAACTATGATGGAGGTGGGTGGAATCCGGTCAATGCTTCTTCCAATGTAGTAAGAATGTCGGCCTCGACTAAATTGACAGAAGGCAATAGTTGTTCAGAACGGTTGGCGGGCGCGCAGACATTCGATGCTACAAATCTTGGTCAAGAAGATAATGACGGCCTGACAGCGGCTAACAACTTGGCTAATGGTGAAGAAGAAGAAGCGGACTACTGTTTTCAAATCCGCAACGCTGATGTTGTAGCAGGAAAAAATATTGTCCTTCGTGTTACTAATGCAGGAACCCCGCTAGATAACTATAATCAAACTCCTACGGTCACTATAGCAGCGGGCGCAATCACTATTCCTTTAGACATTCAAACATTAGCCAGTTCTGTGATTGATTTGAGCGTGACTCCAGGCGCGGTTTCTGCTCTCTTAGATATTTTATCTCTGGTAAGTTCAGTGATCGATCTTACTGTAACCGCGCCACTGCCAACTACAACTGTTCCACTGGATATTCTGACCCTAGCTTCTTCCCCAATTGATTTCTCAGTAGTACCTGGAAATGCATCTGTTCTTATTGATATCTTATCTCTAATAGGAACACATGTTGATCTATCCGTTGTTCCGGGTGCGACGAGCGCAGTATTGGACATCTTATCGATTATTGCTAACACAGTTGATCTATCTGTAGTCCCAGGCGCAGTTTCTGTTCCCTTAGATATTGCATCTCTTACTAGCGCGCTTCTCGATCTTACAGTTACCCCAGGCGCGGTTCAAATAGTTCTTGATATTATCACTTTAGCGTCTACGCCTATCGATCTATCTGTAAATATAGGTAGCGGCGCACAGATAGTTTCGCTTGATATTCTCACTTTGGCTTCATCGCTTGTCGATCTAAATATATCTCCAGGCGCGGTTCAAGCTATCCTTGATATCCTTTCTTTAGCAGCTAATACAATAGATTTGAGTGTGGACTTAGGTTCTGGACCTAAAACTGTTCCTCTTGATATCCTAACACTTGCTAATTCTGTAGTCGATCTGACCGTATCTCCTGGGGCAGTTGCGATAAACCTTGATATTCAATCATTGACCACTTCTATTATCGATTCTGAAGTAGCATCTGGGACACTTATTCTATTGGACAGTCTATTACTATCTTCTTCATTATTTGATATTACTATTCTTCCCGGAGAAGTTGTAGTTTCTTTGAACAACTTGATCCTATCTTCATCGCCTCTTGATATATCTGCAATAACAGCTTCGGCGCAGATAGTTTCATTGAATGTTCTCGATCTAAACTCATCAATTTCGCATCTAAAAGCAGCGGGTTATATAAAGAATCATAATAAAGAAGATCATATAGTATGACATTGGAAACCAGTTCCACCTTTGATGCGCCGAGTTCTTTTACGTGGAATTATGCCCGATATTCAAGATGATGAAGAAGTTGAACTAATTAATGTGATCCGTTTATTGAGCATGGTGAAAATAACTCCGTTTGCAATAGAAGTTGATGAAACAAAATCTGTCAGCAATTACAAAGCGCGCTTGATATCTCTCGTTCGCAGTCTATATAACTCTAGTGATGTAGGTGCATTTGCATCTGGTATGACCGAAGCAATAACAGATAATCTTACACAAGCATGGGAGTTTGGAGCAAAGCAGTGCGGAATTGCCCCTGATGAACTTACGCCTGAAGAACTTGCTGAACTTCAGTCTATTATCAATAATAGTTTAGCTTACATTGACAGTTTGGCAGAAGCGATTCTGACTGGCAAATTATCGGGTAAAACCGCTGACGATTTTATGTATCGTATAGATATGTGGGCAAACCGCTGGAACGAAGCTTATAACCAAGCGCGCACAATGGCTTGTGGCGATAAGAAGCTGGTTTGGGTTTTGGGAGATACAGACCATTGTTTTCCGAAAGATACTATGATTGAAATAGAGAAAGGAAAACAAAAACCGATACAAGATATTATAAAGGGTGATTTAGTAATGACCACACATGGACTTCGTAAGGTAACGAGGGTTCATAAGAACTTGTACAGAGGAAATCTTGTCAAAATAAAGTCTAAAGATAATCAACTTATTTGTACAAGTAATCATCCAATATTAACTAAAAATGGTTGGAAGCGAGCAGAAAGTTTAGAAATATTAGATCAAGTTGTAATGCGAGAGAATATTTCTAACTTTTTCAAAAGACATTTCACTTTCCCAAATTCTTTCAACAATATAGCCACAGGTGGTCAAGTATTTGTCTTGAGCCACGTCGCGCCTTCTTTGCTTAATCTGGCGTTCGATAAGAGGTTCAAATCTAGGATGACCATGCCAATAATCCCCATCAGCTTGTATAATAAGTTTTCCTATTTTAGCATCAACAGTAAAATTTTTCTTGATAATAGCATATGGTTCAAAGTCTGCTTCAAGTTGTTCCAAATAAGTAAAAAGTTTTATTTCAAGTTTAGTTGGTCTAAGTTTAGAGCAAGCTTGTCTCATTTTCGCAAGGTGGGCTTTCTGTTTTTCGGGATGACTTTCCCAATACTTTTTAACTTTAGTTTTAACTTCCTCCCGTTTCATCGGATTATTCTTTTTCATATAATCTTTAGCACTTTTATGTACTGTTCGATAATAAATCTTAGGAGAAAGTTTTACCCCCATAGTGTAAGCAATATTTTGAACATTTTTTCTGCTGATATTAAATATTTTTGCGGCCTGATCTGGTCCTTCCTGAGCAAAGTTTTTTCGAATATATTTCTTAAGTTCTTTCCTATTTTCAAAGTTAATAGTTCTAGATTTATCTGCACATTTTTTGGAGCAAAACTTTTTTCTTCCATCAATTCCTTGGCTAATAGGATAAAACATAGTGTTACAAATTGGACAAGAAATGTTAAAAATTCTTATTCTGCCTTTATTTCTGCATTTTGGGGAACAAAAGTCGTAAACACTTCTAGAATTTGGATATACAACTCGTATAAAAGTATTATTACAATATTTACAAGCAAACGTAACTTCTTTAGACAATTTTTTGCGACCCATAATGATATTCCTTTATTGCATCTGAACAATGTTGAGTTAAGTACATTATACAATAGAAATATAATTGTATATAATTTAAGTATTGAAGAAGTTGAAAATTATGTTGCTAATGGATTTGTAGTTCACAATTGTAATGATTGTTTAAAACTGGAAGGCAAGGTCAAGCGCGCATCGGTATGGGAAGCGTCAGGTATTCGCCCACAATCGCATGCGCTTGAGTGCCGCGGTTATAACTGTCAATGCAGTTTAGAAGAAACTAACGAACCTCTTTCTCGCGGGCCTCTTCCTGGAATTTCTGGATTATCATTTGCGCAAGTGCTTGGAAATATTGCTGGAGCAGCAGCAACAGGATTTGTTGCAGGCGCAACCGCTACGGTTGTTCTATTAGATGGAGAGGAAGAATAATGAACTTCGGGCGATCAAAGCGTATTAGAGTCTCTCACATGAAGAGAAGTATGAGCCAGTTTCCGATACCGTTCCCTAGATCGCTGTTTGATCTTTTCCTTATTACGCTGGTAATACTGCTGGTTTGTCAGTTTGCGTCTATCTTTTCCTCTTTTACATTTGCGATATTCTTGTTGGTATTCTTCCTTGGTTCCGGGCCAACAATCGGTGCACAGATCAAGTACTTTTCCTTTCAGTGGTTTTACTGTCCCACATCCCCTACATGGTTTTGGCCTCTCAACTTTTTGGTTCCTGTTGTTCAACTGTTCGCAAAAAACACATATTTTCGCCCCCTTTACGAACATCGCGTTGTTTCGCTCAACACTGCATTGTGGGCACTTCATACCCCAATTTTATCACAATGTCTGAATATTCAGCAACTAACGTCAAATAAAACGTATATATATAACTTAAATCACGTAGAATTTATACAATCACATTCTAAAATATCCCGTAGGGATATAGACGCAGAGCAGGCTATTCGACCAAACCTACAAAATCTACAATTGGAGTATTCCTAATGGCGCGCATTTCAATCCGGCCTATTGTTCCAAAGCATATGAACATCAAGGGTTTTAAAGACGCGATCAACGATGGTCTTGATGAAGAGGGACGCGAGATCGAAAAGTTGTATAAACAGGTATCTAGCGGTTTCGAGGGCGGTGTTATTTACCAAAAAAAGAAACAATTTGCTATCAACGCCTCGATTACTGTTTCAACTTCTGATGAACGTATGGTCTACCTTGACATTGGCACGCGCACACGTTGGGCATTAATGTCCGCTGATTTTTCCCCTAAGACTAAACGGCGTAGGTTATCTTCCTCGCGCGGAAGCGGTCGGGCGGTCATTCGTGGTCGGCGCGCAATGCAAGCGCATGGTATTCAAGCGCGACCTGGCATCGAGGCGCGTGAGTTCTCAGATGAGATTGCGGACCAACGACAGAAACGATTTGCGCAACAAATTCAACGACATATCAACCGGGCAGCAAAACGAACATTTCCCTAATAAATATTGCAGCCAAAAGGACGTTTCCCTTAATGAGTGACAACAACATCCGCATCCCAGAACGTGTTTCCCCAGATCGACAGTGGGACGACTTTCTCAAACGCATTAAATCAAGCGCAAAATCTCATGCGTCATCAGTGGCATTTATGCAGATCAACCTTGTGGTAGACGCGTCTGGCAGACTACGCTTTTGGACCGCCCCTAAGATCGTACCTCTCGAACCACGTCTAAATATTGATTTCGACAAGTTAATGCAGGAAGTTTCGCAAGAAGATTTAGAGGCATTATTGCGCGTGATCGTGCAAACGGGCTAAGGCAGGATGGCAGTTAATTTAGTTAAATCTATCTACAGTAAGCCCGTCATTATTCATCACAAAGAATGAACAACCATGAAAAACCATAGGTTCTCCACCTTCTTCTTTTGTGATGACAACTAACTTGCCGTTTAACAAACTTTGATCTTGTTTCTCATCTATTGGCAAACTAAAGGGCGAATAATATTTCCCTAAATGCTCGTTTAGTATTCTGTAGTATTCTTCGTGACTATCGTAATAATGTTCATCTTTAATAAACCCCTTGGTCTCAATCGTCATAGTAGCTGTTCGCAATTCGGGAATTACTTTTAGAATCATTATCTTTCTCCATATCTATCTAAGTTTTCTGTCTGCCATTCTGCCTATTTAGATTTTATCACTTTTCAAAAATTCATGCAAGTTAGCTAAAAATCGTGCAAACGGGCTAAAACTTGCTGAAAGTTATCCTTGACATAATAATATAGTCCATTGTATTATTAGAGCAAGATTCAATCGTGAATATCATTCGCGTTCACACCGAGCGCACTGTGTAACGGCTCTACATAGTGCGCTTTTGGTTTAAGACGACAATGCTAAGGATAATAAGGAAATGACTGAACAAGTTAATACTGAAAAAGTTATTGCGGGTGTTGACATTCCTTTGCCCGAATTCCCTTTACTAGACCAGAAAGATGAACAGAAAGAGATACATATCAACACACACAAAAATGCACAGAAAGAAATGCATGTTGATATGCACGGCGAGGTCTACGACACTGACGAAATGGTTCCTTTCGGTGTGACCTCTTTTGACGAATATGAAGCAGCCGTTGAGTCACAGAAAGCCGCAACTGAAACCAAGAAAATGTCGGCTGTGTTGAAGGATATCATCTATAACATTTTGCGTGTAGACGATCCAGACTTCGATGCTGTCCAGGCGATCAAAGAAGCGGCTTCCCAGTTCGCTGACCGTGTTGGCAACGCTCTTAGTTCCAAAGAGACTGTCATCAAGACTGAAGGTAGTGTGAAGTATCGTGCATCTGACTTTGCCTACACTCCTGATCCACAAAAACCTTCTACCTGGAAATTGCGTCTTGCAGAAAATAAATCTGGAAATATCACTAAATCTCAACTAGGCCGGGCTGCTGCTGCATTCTCAGCGGGTGGCTTCCGCGGCAATAAAGTTCAAATTCCATCCAACAAGGTCAGCGCGGTTAAATCTAAAATCCGTTCTGCTTACCGCAAACTAGGTGTCAAGATGGAGGACATGCCGGATAGCATTAAAGAGAACGGCACGTTCATGGTTTATAAGGATGGCGAACTTTATAAGTTCATCACCACGTACTCCAACAACATCCGCGACCAAGATAACCCACCTGAAATCATTTCATCTAAATCTCACGAGCGTTTTGAAGAACTCGTGAACAAGGGCGAAGTGCCGCTTCCCGAACTCTGGCTGTGGCACACTCCTGAGTGGAACATTGGGCAAACTACCGCTATTGTTTATGATAAGGATAACGGGATCGCCATTGCCGCTGGTTACTTTTTCAAACACGCGTCCCCGATTGCCGAAGCAATCATGGAAAATCCCGATGCTTGGGGTGTTTCACATGGGATGCCTTCTGAATCTATTGTGCGCAGTAAGGACGACCGCACGATCATCGAACAGCATATCACGAAAGAAATCAGCCCTCTCCCTGCATATGCTGCCGCTAACAAATGGGCTGACTTCACCGTTTTGAAGGAGGCAACTATGAGCCTGACGGAAGAAAAAAGAAAGAAATTGCAGGATGATGGCGGGGTGACTCCTGAAATACTGGCTGTTGTGGAAGAGCGCAGTGCGGCTGTTTCGCAAAAAGCTAACGAACTCGACCTTGACCGCAAGGAACAAACTCAGGAAACAGACGTTGAGCAAGAACCTGCTCCCGAACTTGCTCCTGAAACCGAGAAAAAGGAAGAAACCCAGGAAACTGTCCCAAACGCATCGTCTGCATTTTCTGACGAACAGCTTAAGGAACTCACCAATGCTTTTACCGCCTATGGTAAGACATTGACCGAAGGTATCCTGACTGCTGTCAAAGAGGAACTCACTCCAATCCTCAAGCAGCAAGAAGCAGAAGTGAAATCTGAGGAAGATCGCATCAAAGAACGCATTGAACTCACTCCTCCGATGTCGCTTGCCGACTTGATCCTTGGCGGTTCAGTTTTGAAGCAGATGAGCGCGACCCAGGACGAATCTACTAAGGTTGATGGACGCAGTTCTCTCGCCAAAGATGGCCCTGAGATCACTGAACCTGATGGTAATATGCTGGTTGCGACCGGTGTGCCTTTCTTGGACATGGTTGCGACTGATATTGCTAAGGGCAACGTGTTTCAAGACCTCAAGACCAAAGCTAAAACTGCTTAGTTTCTCCAACACAAGCAGATAACATAAGGAGATCAATATGGACAATGAAAGATTTGCAGAACTGTTGGAGAAGCAAACTCGGTTGATCGAGTTAGCGCTCGAACAAAAAGCTGCATCCAATGTCCAGACGGCCAATCAGCTTCATGGTTTTGATGGCCTCTGGTCAACCACAACCGAACGTGATGTCATCACCGCCCACATCCGTCCTACCGGCATTTCAGCGATCTTGCCTGCGCTTGCCAGTGTGGATGAGAACCCGCGTTACGGCATTTTGACTGGTTTTACCGCTGCTTCTGGTTCAGAACCCGTTAACGCCTGCGATGACGCGCCTTCCGGTTTTGTCAAAGGCTGCACGCTGACCGCACGTTTCGGTATGTTGCGCCGCGACACCAACACCATTGAATTCGATAAGACCATGCGCCGATTACACCGTGGCGACTTTCGCGACTTGCAGCTGCGCGGGCGCGTTCTTGGCCTGACTAACTTGGTTCCATCCGGTTTGAACGAACGCCAAATTTTGAACATCATCACAATGTCCGAAATGGTGACGGCTGGCGTTCTAACTGAACGTGAACTCACCCGCCAGATGTGGCAGGGCGCGTATGGAACCAACACCGAATTTGCTGGTCTTGATGCTCAAATCGCTACTGGACAGGTCGATGCCGATCTGAACGTTGCATGCCCAGCAGCCGATAGCGATGTGAAAGATTTTGCCTATGATGATGTTGAGGGCGGTGGACGTTCTATTGTTGAGTATATGTCAATGATGGAATGGTACATCTTCTTCAATGCTACTCGGATGGGTTTGTTGCCTGCTTCGTGGGTGTGGGTGATGCGTCCCGAATTGTGGCAGGTCTTGACCGAAGTGTGGCCTTGCCAGTACAACACTGCTAAATGCGCTAATTCTGTGATCGGCTCTGGCTCTCGTGTCGTGATCGATGGGCGCGAGAACATTGCACAGCGCGACAGCATGCGCACTGGCATGACCATTGAGGTCAACGGTCGCCGCTACCCAGTGGTTGTGGATGATGGTATTTTTGAATCCAACTCTACTAACAATGCGAACCTGGCGGCTGGTCAATACGCTTCCAGCATTTACTTCCTGCCTTTGCAGATCACCGGGAACTTCCCTGTGACCTACCGCGAATACGTTGACTACCGCGATCCAATCGCCAACGCCAACGTTGCTTTACTGCGCGGCATGCAGGACTTCTGGACCGATGGTGGGTTATTCACCTGGGCTATCGAATCTCAGAAGTGGTGCTACAAGCTGGCTCTCAAGACTGAACAGCGCATCATTCTGCGTACTCCGCAGTTGGCTGGTAAGATCCAGAACGCGCGCTACGAGCCTCTGCAGCACCTGCGCTCCAGCGATGCTTCTAGCCCGTACTTTGCTGATGGCGGTGTATCTCTGAGAGATACTAATGATACCGGTTATGCAGTTTGGGCTTCATAGCAAAATAATCCACTAGATCAAGAGGCGGCTTCGGTCGCCTCTTTTTTATATGTGCCAGAGTGGATAGTTGTCTCTTTCGTTACTTGACAATTAGCTAATAGTGATTTATACTAGTTTTACTCCCCCTCATAGGATTTTTCCTAGTGAAAGCAGCCACTAGAGTCATGGTGGTTGTTTTCATGTATGGCATAAATATAGCGTACAACTCAATTTACTCTAGCTGTTCTTGCACGTAATTTTCTTTGCGTCCTGTCCACAACCAACAATCTATGTTGCAGAAACGTACATTTGTGCGAATTGCTTGACAAGGAAGTATAAATGTGTATAATACGGTTAAGCCAATTCCTGCTCCTTCACACAAAGCCAAAAACACATTAATGCCCAGGAATTGTACGCAGTAGGTCCGGTGGTGGTGCTCCTCTATCGGACTTACTTTTTTTAACAATCTGGTTTCTTGCAGTAATCCACATTATAGTATATAATGATTTATACAATGAAGATCGCGGTAGTTGGTGGCAGAAAGTTCAGTAATTATGCGCTGATGAAACGGACGCTTGATCTGGAACAGCCAACCATGATTATCTCAGGGGGAGCAGATGGCGCGGACACAATGGCTTATAATTATGCTCGGTCACGCGGTGTTCCTTTTGTCGCTCATCCGCCATTACAGGAAGAAAAACGATCAATGGGTTTTGCGCGTGCAGCGTATAGGCGTAACACTCGTATCGTAGCCATGAGCGAAAAGGTGATTGCGTTTCCTGATCCTAATAGTAAAGGAACATGGCATGCAGTAAAGTTAGCAAAACGAATGGGAATCCCAGTAGAGGTTATACAGGAGTAAACTAATGGTAGACGCAGTAGTAGTAATCATCGGTAGTAAGCCAGTGTATTTCAAAATGGGCGAGGAAGAGGCTAAACGTGCTCACAAACTTTTGACCCAGACTCCAACTAATCCACCATCCAAATATCCCGTGTTCTTATGGCCTACAGAACTTCCAGCAGTTGTGACACAGGCATTTGGCGTAAACCACGACATTTACAAGAAGTGGGGCTTGCCAGGTCATGAGGGGATCGATATGAAAGCGGCTGATGGCAGTAAGATCAAGTGCGTGTGGGATGGAGTAGTGTATTATAAAGAAGATTATAAGGGTGATCCCTCCAAGCAGCCATATGGCAATTCGATTCGAGTTGAGCATAAGATCAATGGGATCACCTATAAATCTATTTATGCGCACTTCAAAAAGCCCACTCCGCTGAAAGTGGGCGATCCGGTTGTAAAAGGTCAGCTATTAGGTTTCGCTGACAGTACCGGAAACTCCACCGGCACGCATTTGCACTTTATGCTGAAACAGGTTGGTGGGGAAGTGCCTGACACTCCGATGCAGAATAAATATAAGGCTGAATGGGCAGCGAAACAGATCATTGATCCGACACCGTTCTTTGTTGAATTGAATTGAAAGTAAATAATTCTAGATTTCGTTTATGGAGTATTAATAGTCGCGAAAAGGTATTACGTCCTGCCTTGCATGTATTCCGTTTTATGAAGTTACACAATGGCCTTGACCGGATGTTATTGCAAGCTACTGTGATTGATGATATAGACTTTTTATACTTCTTTCCGATCTGTACTTTAGAGTTACATGGTGGTTTGGTTGCAGACCCTAGAGATTATAGAGAAGGTGTAGTTGTATTAAGAATGATGAATTGTCGTACAAGACGTATTTGGGGTAAAGAGTATACTGCTATGCGTCATGATATGGTTAGTATAATTTCTCTATGGGCAGAAGTTGAGGGTGTAATTGAGTTTTATCCAGAACGTATGAGAGAATTGAATAAATGACCACCCGCGCCGACCTCGAACAGTTGCAATCTCAATACCCCGAACATAGTCTCACTCACATCGCTCTGTCTCTTATTCGTATGCGCCGTCCGATGTACGAGGCGGTCAATTTGGCGAAGTCTGGCAATGGGATATTTAGGCGCACGTTGAAATCCATGAACCCGCAAGATGTGAAAGCAGAAGATTGGAAAATAGCAGAAAAGATGCTGAAATGAATATTCCAACAATTGAAATGCCCACCGAGGAAGCACAAGCGAAGTATGACGAGTTTAGAGACGTGCTTATGAAGAACGCCACTAATGAGGAAAGAATTCTCAAGCGTGGCTATCGTGCGTTGGCAAAAGGAAAGAAAATCATTGATATTGATGATGTGATGAAAAACGCAGGTCAAGATGATAATGGCTTTCCTAAACTGGCTATTAGCCGAGCCGATGGGGAATTTGTATACTTTCAACAGCGTACTGATGGCGGCGGTGTTTTTTCTATCACTACCAATTTCTACGGTAGAGATTACAGCACACGGATTGTGATGCCGGATGGAACATTCCCTCAAAAAGTTGCGTATCTTATCAGTAAACGTACTCGATGGGCAAAATATTTACGTGCGGTTGTACCCGTTATTCCTAACGCGATCCGTCCTAGGTTTTCAATCCAAAATTATCATATTCTCTTTGAGCCTGTGTGGGAATATGTGCCACATCCTGATCCGATATTGCTTAAGCGGTTGTCTGGAAGTTTGTTTGTAGTTCTTGCAGCTTGGGATTTGACCGAACTCGAACAGAAAGTGTTGAAAGGACGGTTGTAATGAACAAAGTTGTTCAAACTAGTTGTTATCTGACGTTAGAACCTGTTGTAAGGCGCGGGCAAGTTGTTGGGGCAAAGATTTCTAAAGTAACTCAGACGCGTCCATTAACTCCAGAGGGTGCTCCTACAATTCATCTCAAGATGGATATTCCTGTGTCTGTGCTTGAGCCGTTGGAGGCGATGCTGGTTGTACCTGAGTCTGATAT
>Ga0326597_10011144_pt1 | contig 11935 bp, 13 predicted proteins | sample RVTome_12_FD_203789 | JGI IMG/M metagenome (GOLD analysis project Ga0326597, IMG submission 203789) | Soil microbial communities from uranium-contaminated site in the Upper Colorado River Basin, Wyoming, United States - RVT100D185 | ecosystem: Environmental > Terrestrial > Soil > Contaminated >... | reverse complement strand
CCCCTCAAGTGTTTTTGACAGCTTGATGCCCAACGTCACTGTTAATTACCCTACTCAATCACCAAGGATACAGCCACCATGAAAGTCGAAGTCACGGAACTGGGACCGGTCAAGCGATCACTGAAGATCGAGGTTCCGCAGGAAGATGTCAATAAGCAGTTTGCGGAAGTCTATGCCGAACTGAACCGTCAGGTGCGCATCCCGGGCTTTCGGCCCGGCAAGGCGCCGCAGGCACTGTTGGAACAGCGGTACGGCAAGGACGTCGGTGACGACGTCGTCCGCCGCCTCATCCCCACCTTTTATGAGAAGGCCATCCGGCAGGCCGGCATCGTACCGCTCATTGTCGAAGTTCCGCCCGTCGAGCGGGTCAAGATCAAGAAGGATTCGCCGTTTTCCTTCACGGCCACCGTCGAGATCAAGCCCAGGATTGAGTTGCGCGATTACAAAGCGCCCAATCCGATCTCGCTCAAGATCGATACGCGGAAGGTGACGGACGACCAGATCGACAAGGCGTTGAATGTCCTGCGGGAACGGCAGGCCCAACTGGAAGCGGCCCCGGCCGGGACCGAACTGGCGGACGGCTCCTATGCCGTGTTGGATGTGGAAGGGTTCGTCGATCTGGCGCCGCTGGAGGGCGCGAAGAAAGAGGGGCACCTGCACAAACTCGGCGCCAAATTGACGGTCATGGGCCTGGAAGTGGACGATCAGTTGTTGGGAAAGAAAGAAGGCCAGGCGATCGAGATTTCCCAGCCGTATCCCGCCACGCATCCGGATCAGAAGCTGGCGGGCAAGACCGTGGTCTTTCGGATCAAAGTCGCGGCCGTCAAGCAGAAGAAACTCGCTCCGCTGGATGACGAATTCGCCAAGGACTGCGGTCCCTACGAATCGTTGGGGGATTTGAAAGACAAGCTGCGCGAGGAAATGGAAAAGGCGCTCAAGAAGGATATCGAAGAGACGTACAAGGATACAATTCTAAAGAGACTGGTGGAGACGCACCATTTCGACGTTCCAGAGACGCTCGTCGGCCGGGAGCTGGAAGCCATGGTCCGGCAGAAGCTGGAGCAGGAGATGCGCATGAAGGGCCGCTCGCAGACCGACAATCCGGAAGACATGGCGGCGCGCCAGCAGGAAGCCAGACGGTTACAGGAGGAGTTTCGTCCCGAGGCCCAGCGCCGCGTGAAAGTCGGCATGATCCTGGAGGCGATCGCGGACAAGGAAGCGATCACGGTCGACAAGGAGGACATCGAGGCCGAGATCCAGCGGATGGCCACGGAGCTCAGGATTTCGGTGGAGGATATCCGGAAGTTCATGCAGGCCGGCGGCGAAGACTCGATGGATGAGTTACGGGGACGCATCATGGCGGACAAGTCACTCGACTTTGTGTATCGCCACGCGATGATCCAAAAATAAGGGGGACGTGGAAGTAACGGAAAAGAAGTCATCCCGATGAAAATATGTTAAGATGGCCGTACTGTTGAACCGGAGCAGAAAGGAACCGTCCGTATGTTAGTGCCGATTGTTGTGGAGCAGACCAATCGCGGAGAACGCGCCTACGATATCTATTCACGCCTGCTCAAGGACCGCATCATTTTCCTGGGCGCGCCGATCGACGATATATTCGCCAATCTGGTGATCGCCCAGTTGTTGTTCCTGGAAGCGGAAGACCCCGAAAAAGACATCAACCTCTATGTCAATTCGCCGGGAGGGAGCGTGACCTCGGGGATGGGCATCTATGACACGATGCAGTACGTGAAACCGCCGATCAATACCATCTGCCTCGGGCAGGCGGCGAGCATGGGCGCCCTGTTGCTGGCGGCGGGCACAAAGGGCAAGCGCTTTGCGCTGCCCAACGCGCGGATCATGATCCACCAGCCGATGGGCGGGTTCCAGGGGCAGGCGACGGAGATCGACATTCATGCGCGGGAAATCCTCAAGATCCGGGAACGACTGAACGAGATTCTCTCCAAGCATACCGGCCAGCCGCTCGAAAAAATCGCGCACGACACGGAGCGGGACTATTTCATGTCAGGCGAGGAAGCGAAGCGGTACGGGCTGATCGACGAAGTGATCACGCGGCCTCCGAAGGCGCTCAAGGGGGTCGGCAAGGATTCCGGGGGCGACGGGGCGAAGGACAAGTAGGCAGCGGCGGCTTGCAGGATGATCAGACTGTAGGCAAAATACCTCTCCGCCGCGATGTGATCGAACGCGCCTGCGCGCCGGAGCGCTTCGTCGCGCGAAGGCGCGGCGGCTCAAGCGAAGCTTGGTATTTGACGGACTGCAAAACGCTGGTGGGTTTTCTCCGGCGGCGTCAATTGAGAGGGGCTTCGCCCGGTGAGCCGCCGGCTCAAGCGAAGCTTGGTATGGAGGCGGCATGCCCAAACAGGATAAGACGGACCGACACCTGCGGTGCTCGTTCTGCGGGAAAAGCCGGGATGAGGTGCGCAAGCTGATTGCGGGTCCCACCGTCTACATCTGCGACGAGTGCGTGAACCTCTGCAACGACATCATCGCGGAGGACTGGGAAGAAGCGAAGGAAGAGATCTCCTCCAAGCTCCGCAAGCCGCACGAAATCAAACATCACCTCGATCAGTATGTGATCGGACAGGACCGGGCGAAGAAGGTTCTCGCCGTCGCCGTGCACAACCATTACAAGCGCATCTCCGCCAACGAGGTGGATGACGTCGAGCTGCAGAAGGGCAACATCCTGATGATCGGGCCGACGGGGACCGGCAAGACCCTGTTGGCGCAGACGCTGGCCAAATATCTGGACGTGCCCTTTACCCTTGCGGATGCCACCACGCTCACCGAGGCGGGCTACGTCGGCGAAGACGTCGAGAACATCATCCTCAAGCTGCTCCAGGGGTCGGACTACGATGTCGAGCGCGCCGAGCGCGGCATCGTGTATATCGACGAGATCGACAAGATCAGCCGCAAGAGCGACAGCCCGTCGATCACGCGCGATGTATCGGGCGAAGGCGTCCAGCAGGCGCTGCTCAAGCTGATCGAAGGCACTGTGGCGAACGTTCCCCCGCAGGGCGGCCGCAAGCATCCCCATCAGGAATTCATCCAGGTGGACACGAGCAACATCCTGTTCATCTGCGGCGGAGCCTTCGTCGGGCTTGAAGCCATGATTGAGCAGCGGCTCAACAAGAAGCAGATGGGATTCGGCGCGGACATCAAGACCAAGGGCGACAGGCGGCTCGGCGAGATTCTGGTGCACGTGCAGCCGGAGGACTTGCTGAAGTACGGGCTGATCCCGGAGTTCATCGGGCGGCTGCCGGTGGTGGCCACGCTGGAGGAATTGGATGAGCCGGCGCTGATCCGCGTGATGACCGAGCCCCGCAATGCGCTGATCAAGCAGTATGAGAAGCTGATGTCGTTCGAGAAGGTGAAGCTGAAATTCACCGACGGCGCGATCGCCGGCGTGGCGCGGAAGGCCTTTTTGCAGAAAACCGGCGCTCGGGGCCTGCGGGCGATCCTTGAAGAGGTCATGCTCGATCTGATGTACGAGGTGCCGTCCCAGAAGCAGATCAAGGAAGTGCTGATCAACGAAGATGTGATCGTCGGTAAGAGCCAGCCGATCCGGATCTACGAGCAGGATACGAAGTCCGCATAGCGTCCAGTCTCAGTTAGATTGTCATGACGGGGTGTTCCTTCAATACGGAACACCCCGTTGTTTTTCATGCGGTTAGAAGCTCTCTCCCACATACGCTATACTTGCCTTTTACGATTGTCACGCTGGAGGATTCGCGCGGATGAAGCTGCCCATCGTGGCCACCAAGGCTCATCAAGGCAAGTCGCTGGAACTCGATATGAAGCGGGAGACGATCACCCTGCTTGGGTCAGATGGGCAAGTCCTGGGAACGGCCAGTTGGGGGGCCATCATCGACTATATCAGCTTCTCCCAAAGGCAGGACCATCCCAGCGAGGCGCGGTTGCAACCGCGCGTGACGCTGACGGCGAAGGTGCGGTATCTGGCGCCCGACGGCTCAAACGTCGAAAGCCGGGCGACAGGCGTGGGGGGCGGCGGGTTGTTCATCGAGAGCACACGCCCGCTGGCAATCGGAACTGAACTCACCGTGTCGTTCTCATTGCCGGATCGGCCCGGCGAGTGGATGGAAGGAAAAGGCCGGATCGCATGGGTCTGCCCGAGGCCCGATCAGTACACGTTTTTCCCAGGGATGGGGGTCCGCTTTACGGCAGTCGCCTCGGACACGCGGGCGCGCCTGCTCGAGTTCGTGAGCTCGCTGAAGAAATCGGACAAGCAATAGTCCGGGCTGATCGGTGCTATCCCTGCTCGATCTGTTCCAGTGCCCACGATGCCCACCGACGGACCACGGCGTTCGGATCACGCGCTGACGCCGCTCGGAGCGCCGGGACGACCGTCAGATCGCCGAACTTCCCCAGCCGAAACGCCGCTTCCCCCCTCACACCGGCATCCGCGTCGTTGAGCAGTCGATCGCGAATGGCCGGCAACGAACGCGCATCGGCCAACTCGCCAAGCGCCCCGACGGCTCCCTGCCGGACCTGTGCGTCGGAATCGGCGAGCGCCGCGATCAGGGCATGGTGCGAGGAGCCTGCCTCCAGCCACGTCAGCGCCTGAACCGCCGCGCGTCGGGTTTCAACGTCCGAATGCATCAGCCGTTCCGTCAACAACTCGATAATCGTCTGGCTGCCGCCAACGGCTCCCAGCGCCTGTCCGGCGGCCATCTTGACGGCCGGCGATGGATCATCCAGTCGCTTTGCCAGTTCCAGCCCGGCCTGATCCAGCACAGCTTCGCCAAAACGGCCGAGGGCCCAGGCGCTCATGGCGCGCACGGCCGGGTCGGCATCATCCAGGCTTCGCAACAAGGCCCCTGCCGTGTCCGGCGCGGCGATCTTCCCCAGAGCCTGTGCCGCGGTGAGCCGCATCTGGGGATCCTCATCCTGAAGGAGTTCGATCAGGCGGGCTGCGGCGGCGTTCGGATCGGTGGCGGCCTGGTTCCCGTAACAGCCACTCAGACCGGACAATAAGAGGATGGTGGGGAAGACGCGCGCGATGAAATTCCAACGGACCATTGACGAATGACGGGCGACGACTAGGCGGGCTGCGGAGGGTCTTCCTGCGTGGACGGCATCTCCTTGGCCGTCTCGATGGTTTGTTCGATCTCTTTTTGCGCCGCGTCCATTTCGGCCTGGATCGTCCGCATCTGCGGGTCCACCGTTGAGCGCACATCGTTGACGGCATGGCGAAACGTCCGTAGCGCGTCGCCGAGCCCTTCGCCAAGGTGTTGCATGTCGGAGGACGCGGGAGCCTTGGCCGGAGGCTGCGCGGCTTTCGCCTTGAGTGCCGCTTGCTGGGCCTGCACGCGGGCGACCGCATCTTTGTTGACAATGGCAGACGGTCGCTTCGCACCGGGTTTGGCCTGGGCTGATGGCGGCAGGGGCGGGTACTGGGCGCGCATCGTCGGGGCCGGCGCAGCCGCGCGCTGCTCCATCGTCGGCGGCTGATAATTGGGATAGCTTTGGGACTGGGCCGGCGGTCCCGCCTGGGCAGGAGCGGGAGGCGGAGCCTGTTTCGGTTGATAGGCTTGCGGCGCGGCGGAGGCGATGAGCGCTGCCGTCGTCCCGGGCGTCGCTTCTGGTCCCGGCTGGTACGCAGTCAGCACGGTGCGACCTCCCTGCGCCGCCGCGGCCGGTGCCGCCGTGGCGGCGGCCGGCGCTGGTGCTGCCGCAGCGGCTGTCGGCGCGGGAGCCCCCTGCGCAACGACCTGGGCTTCTTCGATCGGGGGCGGGGCAGCGGGCGCATTGGGATCGAGCGGCGGTGGCTCTTCGTGCACCGCCTTCTTGAAGCCTTTCAGCGCCTTGCCGACGCCTTCGCCCAACGCGGGCAGGCGGCTCGAGCCGAAGAGGATCAAAATGATCACCAGAATGATGATCAATTCTGAAAAGCCCATGGTCCCAAACATAGGATGATGCTATCGGTCGTGGGAGAGGGAAGTCAAGAAAAAGGCTGGCCGCCGGGTGGACTATCTCTACCATGCCGGCGGGTCGGCGATACCACCGTCAGCCTGATCTCGAACGTTGCCGCCGGCGTCACGGCTTTTTGCGCGGTGGTATGATCTTGCCCACCAACTCGTTGAATCGGTCGAGCAGGGGTTAATTCAGAGCCGTGGCAAAGTCACCGAGCCAACGCTGGATGTAAGCCAGATCGGCAGTCGGATTCTTGCGGAGCACGCTGGCGACATCTTCAAGGTCTCTGGGCCGGCCGGCAATGACCTTGTGAATGATGAGATCTTCAGGAGACACGAATCGAATCTCCTCGTCGCCGAGTTTCACGGGCGTGGTTCGTCCAAGGGCCTGCAGTTCGTAGGGCCTGAAGGAAAAAATGATATCCACGCGGATGCCCGATTCGGGTTCCAGGCACGGCAGCACCATCGTCTGCCTTGTAAATGTCTGGGGATCGGCAAGGGGGCGCAAGCTGAGCGCGTTCACGACACGCAGAACCTCGGGGAGACGATCGAGATCGACGCCGATGGTGATATCAATGTCTTTGGTGAGACGCGGCTCGCCGTACAGAAGAACGGCCTGCCCTCCGATAACCATGTAGGGGAGGCCGGCCTGGTTGAGGCCGCGCGCCAGGCGCTTAAGCAGCCGTTCGAACATTCAACGCCTGCGCCAGGCGGATATCTACCTCAATCCCGTCCAGAGGGTCTTTCAAAGGGAAGACGTTCAGAGTGCGGGCTTCCTGATAGAGGGCATCCACCAGGCGCAGGTTGCGAAGAAAGTCCGGTGCCTGCCGGCTCGCCTGCGCGCTTTCAAATGCTTCAACCAAAGCTGGGTTCGTGATCATTGGCAAGCCCTGCTGCAGCCTAGGTCATAAGACTCGCTCCATTCATAGCGTATTGGGACGACAAAATCCTGCCTATTCACCTACGACGATTTCAGAATCGGCACGATTTCTGTCTGCACCGGCTGGCCGAAGACGTGGGCCGCTCGGTCTGAAACATACACATCCAGTTCGCTCCGGATGCCGAACTCGCCGGGCAGGTAGATGCCGGGCTCGATGGAAAAACAGGTGCGGGGCAGAAGGCGGCGGCCGTCTTTCGTTTCAAAGCTGTCGATGTTGGCGCCGTTGCCATGGACTTCTTCGCCGATCGAATGGCCGGTGCGGTGGACGAACCGGTCCGCATAGCCGGCGTGACGAATGACGTTCCGGCAGACCTCGTCCACTTCCCACCCGCAGGGAAACCGGCCGGATGAGACGTGCGTGCGGACGAAGTTCAGCGCCGCATCCCGCGCGTCGCGGACGATCTGAAATACGCCACGCTGGCGCGCCGGGATCTCCCTGCCGACGAAGCCGGTCCAGGTGATGTCCGCATAGACGCTGCCCGCCGCCGGTTTCTTTGCCCAGATGTCGATCAGCACGAGGTCGCCCCTCTTGATCCGAGCAGATCCCCTGGGAGCCGGACCGTAGTGCGGGTTGGCGCTGTGGGCATTCACGGCGGCGATCGGGGGGGAGGAGGTCACGAGTCCGTGCGTCCGGAATCGCTCCATGATGAACTGCTGCAGGCCGTATTCGGTGATCGTCTTGCGCGCCGCGATGGATTTTCGCACGTGCGCGAACGCTTCATCCACGATCCGCCGGAGCTTTGTCGCCGCGTGCTTATGGGAGGCCAGTTGCCGGTCGTCCCAGACCGCTTCGAACCGCTGGACCAGGTCGGCGGAGGTGACGATTTCGATGCCGAAGCCGCGGATCAGCTCAACCGTGCCGGCATCCACGCGCGAGATATAGGGCACGGCGTTCATCGGCGAGTATTGCATGGCAACATGCGTCACGCCTTTCAGGAGGCGGCGGAGATGTGCCTGCTGCTCTTCCCACCCCGCATAGAGCACGACCTCTCCCGGAAGTTCATCGAGCACGTGAGGCTCGATGGCATGCATCAACTTGGCGGGCGTGCCACGTGCGGGGATCCAATAGTACCAGCGACGCGTGACGTGGCGGGTCGGATCGAGCTTCAAGACCCGGTAGGCGAGCGGATCGCTGACGCGGAAATCGTAAAAGAGCCAGCCATCAAGGCCGCCGGCTTCGCGCAGGGCCCGTTGGATGTCGGCGACCTGCTGCTGGTGCGACCCCGACCGGTGCATAGCCGCATCTTAGCGGATGTTGAAAACGGCCGCCAGCTTTGTTCTCGCATCGCTCGGACGCTCAACGTACGATCTTAGGTCTACGGGAGGCAAAGTAACTATCCGCTCGCATGTGATTGAAGCGAGCGGCTCAAGCGAAGCTTGGTATGTACCTCCTCGCCTCGTCGCTCGTGCGGCCGCCCACGGGGGAAGCACGCGCCTCGGCGCGTGCGGGGTAGGCGGGTGAGAAATCGGCCGTTTTGAACATCCTCACGAAACAATGGCTCACAGACATGAGAGATCAAGCCATGCTACAATTCGGTCTCGCATATGGCGCCATCTCCCCAGTCCGCCCCTGACGTGCCTCCATACCGCATCACCTTCTTCTACGGCCCCGAGCCGGTGGAGCATCGGCCCGGTCTCCTGGGCTGCACCTTCAACGTGAAAAAACGGAGCTGGAAAGGCGGCGTGCAGGTGGCCGTCGAGGTGGAGGACAGCCAGGTTGCCCGTGCCCGTGACACGATCGGGTTCGAGGCGTGGCTGACACGGCTGCTCTCGACGCTGCTCGATGCCGAGCGATCGGATTATGAGAGCCGCGCGCGCGATCTGTTCGTCCAGCATCTGTGCGGGCTCAAGCTGGATCTGGCGATCGAAGCCGGCCTGCAGCAGGAGAACAGCCGTGTGGCCGGCGAGCGGTTCGTGCAGGAACTGGATGCGGCGCTGCCGGGACACAAGGATCGGCTGCTCGCAAACATCCTGGCCGAGTTGGATTTGTCGGGATACAGGGGCTCATAGCTTTGAATCAGTCCGCGAATTTGCTATAACCACCGAGCGGGCGGCATGCGAGAGGAGCGTGCCCCCAACCAAGGAGGGAAACCAGTGCGAAATTTGTTCACAAAAACCGTGACAGTCGTGGTGATGCTTGCATTCTGCAGCCTGACCATCGTGCCGATGAGCGCGGCACAGGTCATGTCCAACGAGGACGCCGAAAACACACCGACCCAATATGGATTGGGCGTGGCCAGTGTGTTTACGTCTCTTCCCTATAGCATCGGGAAGTTCGTCTTCGCCACGATGGGGGGCATCTTCGGGGGATTTACCTGGGTGTTCAGTGGGGGAAACGACAGGGCGGCCAATGCAGTCTGGGATACCAGCATGCGCGGGACCTACGTGATTACCCCCCGGCATCTGAAGGGGGAAGAGTCGATCCGTTTTCTCGGTATCCCCCCGGTTCGAGACGAGGCGCCGGCCATGCCCGCACCCGACCCTGCTCCAGCGCCTCCCGTCCCCTGATACATGACGCCTCTCATCGGCGCGTCGCCGGATGTCAACGCGGGCGAGCGTGAGGGAAGGGGTCGAGAGAGGTGCCGATGACAGGTTTTCCGTCGTGGATTTCCGGACCGCGGTCCAGGGACACAAGGCGCTGAGCCATGAAACCGATCATCGGGGTGACGCCGGATTTCAACGCGGGCGATCGCAAGGAATGGGGTGGCCGTGAGGCCACCTTCTTTCTGCGGGCCCGGTATATCCGCGCGATTGAGGATCTAGGCGGGATCCCGGTGATCCTGCCCTTGGCCGAAGACCACACGGACCGGAAACGTCTGCTGGAGAGGCTGGACGGCCTGCTGCTCACCGGCGGCGGTCCCGATTTGGCCCCCTCCCTGTACGGCGAGCGCAAGCGATACAAGTTTCTCGTCATGAGCCGCCGGCGGGCGGAGTTCGAACTGGACGTGGCACGAATGGCCGCGGCATCCAAGCTCCCGGTGCTCGGCATCTGCGGCGGAATGCAGGCGATCAACGTCGCGTTCGGGGGAAGCTTGATCCAGGATATTGCCTCGCAGCTTGACTCGCCGCTCCCACACCGGCAGCAGGCGTCGGCGACAGATCTGTCGCACACGGTGGACGTTGCGCCCAGGAGCCTCCTCCGGCGAATTCTGGGGCAGGCACGCATCCGCGTGAACAGTTCACATCACCAGTCGGTCAAGCGGGTGGCGCCGTCGCTGGTGGCCAGCGCGGTCGCCTCGGACGGCGTCATCGAAGCGATCGAGTCTCCGACACACCGGTTCCTGCTGGGCGTGCAATGGCACCCCGAGTTTCTCTATGACCGCTATGCCTTCCACCGGAAACTATTTCAGGCCCTGTTGAGATCGGCGCGGGCTTGATGGAATTTGCGAGCCTGTTCCGCACCAAATCCGTCGAGCAGATTCTCGCCGACAGCGATCATCCGGACCATCGCCTGAAGAAGACCCTCACCGCCTGGGACCTCACGATGCTGGGCATCGGGGCGATCATCGGCACCGGTATCTTTGTCCTGATCGGCACCGCGATCGTGGGGGACGCGCACCGGCCCGGCGCGGGGCCGGGCATCATCCTGTCCTTTGTGCTCTCCGGCCTGACCTGCGCCTTGGCCGCGCTTTGTTACGCGGAATTCTCGACCATGATCCCGGCTGCCGGCAGCGCGTACACCTACTCCTATGCGACGTTGGGGGAATTCCTGGCCTGGCTCACCGGCTGGAATCTCATCCTGGAATATGGCGTGGCTTGCGTGGCCGTGGCGATCGGATGGTCCGGCTACTTCAATAACATTCTCCATACGGTCGGGATTGAGCTGCCTCTGTGGGCGGTCCGCGCGCCGGCCGACGGCGGCCTCATGAACCTGCCGGCCGCGATCATCGTGCTGCTGGTGACGATCATCCTGGTGATCGGCGTGAAAGAGAGCGCGCGGACGGCCGGCGTGATCGTCATGGTCAAGCTCGCGGCCATCCTGGTTTTCCTGGCCATCGGAATGACGTCCGTCAACCCGGCCAACTGGACGCCGTTCATGCCATTCGGATTCCAGGGCGTTGGCGCCGCCGCGGCGATCGTCTTCTTCGCCTATATCGGGTTCGACGCGGTGTCGACGACAGCCGAGGAGGCGCGCAACCCGCAGCGCGACCTGCCCATCGGGATCATCGCCTCGCTCGTCATCTGCACGGTGCTCTACGTGGCCGTCGCCGCGGTGCTGACCGGCATCGTGCCGTATGAGAAAGTGGACGTCCACGCGCCGGTCGCCGAGGCACTGCGTGTGGCCGGCTTCCAGTGGGGCGCGGCAATCGTCGCGGTGGGCGCCCTGGCCGGCATCACGAGCGTGCTGGTCGTGATGATGATCGGGCAGATTCGAGTGTTTTTCGCCATGTCGCGCGATCGGTTGCTGGGGCCGTGGCTTGCGAAGGTGCATCCCCGCTTCGGCACGCCGCACCGGGCCACCATCCTGACGGGTGTGGGCATCGCGGTACTGGCAGCCTTTGTGCCGATCGGGGAGGCGGCCGACATGACCAATATCGGAACCCTGTTCGCCTTCACGCTCGTGTCTGCGGGGGTGCTGGTCCTTCGGCGCACCAGGCCCGAGCTGCCCCGGCCGTTCCGCGTGCCGTTCATGCCCTGGGTGCCGCTGCTGGCCATGGCGGCCTGTCTCGGTTTGATGCTGTTCCTGCCCATGATCACGTGGATTCGTTTCGTGGTGTGGACGATCGTGGGGATTGCAGTCTACTTCGGCTACGGCATCAATCACAGCCGACTCGCCGAGCGGCAGGTGCAAGGCGATGGGCAATAGGCAATAGGGAAAGCCTTGCGATAAAGAAAATCCCATCGCCTATAGCCCAGAGCCTATCGCCTAGAAAACTATTTTGCGTTTTCGCTGGAACTCGAGGGGTCGCCGGCAGAAGCCGGTTCAGCAGGCGGGGGAGCAGCCGGAGCCGCCGGTTTCGGGGCGGCCGGTGCGGCACCGGGAGCGGCTGCCGCAGGTGGCGCCGCCGGTTTGGGAGGCGCGGGCCGTTCGGGTTTGATCCCG
>Ga0326597_10011143_pt1 | contig 11936 bp, 9 predicted proteins | sample RVTome_12_FD_203789 | JGI IMG/M metagenome (GOLD analysis project Ga0326597, IMG submission 203789) | Soil microbial communities from uranium-contaminated site in the Upper Colorado River Basin, Wyoming, United States - RVT100D185 | ecosystem: Environmental > Terrestrial > Soil > Contaminated >... | reverse complement strand
GACGACCGGCGACGATATGGAGGGGCTGGGCGCGTACCTCGGCGACCGGATCGCCGCTTAGCCTTCCGCCCTTGCCGGGCGGCGCACCGGGCGGCGAATGAGCTGACGGACGATCTTCCGCCGCCAGGACACGCGCCGCCCCGCAGCGCTCTGCGCCGCCAGTACGACCGACGGCGCGACGAGAAGCGTTTCGAGCCGGTTCGCGCGCGGCATCAGCCTTTCGGCAAGCTCCATGCATCGGACCTCGGAGAAGACCCGTCCGGCCACGCGCAGGGCGACGGCGACGGCCCGCAAACAACCGGATTGCGCGCCGACCTGCAACAGCCGCGCTTCATCGACGGGCCCCGCCCGGCCGCGAGCCGCCTGCATGACGTCGACCAGGGGCTGGAGCCGGTCAAAGTGATCGCCGGCCGCCGCGTGAACGCCGGCAACGAGTAACAGCGCCGTTGCGTCGGCCGCATCGCCGCCGCCCGCCATGCGGCATTGCGCCAGGTCGAGGGAGAGGCTCCGGCGCATCGTCGGAGAATGGACGAGGCCCTCATGCAGCTCGATCATGATCGAGGAGTCGGCGGGAAGAACCCACTTATGTTCGCCATAGACATCGCTGTCCCGGCCCTCGATCCGCAACGGCTCAAATCCCAGCTCCCGCATCACCGCCCCAGTCGCCTTGACGGCAGATCGGTCGATGAGAATGTCGATATCGGTATAGGAGCGGTCCGAGCGGCGCGGGTAGAGCAGCGACGCAAAGACCGGACCCTTGACGGTGGCCGCATCCAACCCGGCCGCGGTCAGCGCGGCCATCGCCTTTTCGGCGTATCCATAAAGACGAAGCGACTGACCGACGACGATGTGCAGCCTTTCTTCGGCCGCTTGGATCGCTCCGGCATAGGGGCCAAAATCTGTCGCCCGTTTCCCTGGGCGCCCCCCGACGGCCTTCAGGCGCGACTTCACGGCGCGAAAAACGGCGGGCAGGACGCCGTGCGCCTGGGCCGCCAAGAACAGGGCCTCGACCTGATCTCCCGTCAGCCGGGGCAGCGGCCGGGCGTCGGATGCTTCGGGATCGGCAAGGCATCGCAGGCAGCCGGCGGCATCCTCATCCAGGACCGAATGCGAATAGTGTCTCGGCACGCCCCTTTTCCCGCCCCACCCCGCATTCCGTGCGGTCGATAGGGGGTTCTCGCCTCCGCAAATAACCCTAGCCAGTCGGGGCACCGGTGGCAATTTGAAACGGAACGGCGCGAGGCATTGGCCAAACGGCGCAAATCCGGCCATGGGCGCGAAATCGCTTCGTCCCCTGCATCAATCCGGAAGGAAACAGCCCTTGGGCCTATTCAAGCGGGCAAATTCGAATAACATGGCAAGCGGGCCACCACTGCGGTGGCCCGTGTCGAATATGCGCCGGCCAGATGAGGGGACCGACATGAAGGCAAGCAGCAGCAACGGGCGGGGCGAACCGCGGATCGAGGCGCTGAGGGACCTGCGCGCCACCATCGCCTTTCTGCAACAGGAAGGCGACATCATCGAAACCGACGCGCCGGTCAATCCGGACCTCGATATCACCGGCATCCAGAAGCATCTGGACGGGTCTTGTCCGCTGCTGTTCACCAATGTCGTCGGCAAGCCCAATCACCGCGTGATCACCAACCTGTTCGCCGATTACGACATCATGCACAAGCTATACGGCTGGCGCGACGGCCGCGAGCGGACGGTCGAGATCGCCCGCGCGCTGCGTAATCCGCTGCCGCCGGTGGAGGTCGAACAGAGCAAGGCGCCGGTTCAGGAACACGTGGTCGAACGGCCGAACGACGTCAACGACTATATCGTTCCGATCCGCCACACCGACCACGAGCCGGAACTGACGGTCGGCTCCGGCCAGAGGCTCTTGACCGGCGACTATTTCGAAGGCGGAACCGACGTCGGCTACAACCGCTGCAACTTCCGCTGGGGCAATGTCGGCACGTTTCAGATCGCGCCGGGCTCGCACGCCTGGCAGACGATGATGAAGCATTACCGCGACGACGAGCCGATCCCGCTGACGCTCAATTTCGGCATCCCTTACGGCCCCAACATGATGGCCGGCGCCGGCTTCGACTATGTGGTGCTGCCGCAGGGCTGCGACGAACTCGGCGTCGCCGGGCGGCTGCAGAACGAGCCGGTGCGCATGGTCAAGGCGCGCACGGTCGACGCGATGGCGCTCGCCGACGCTGAGATCGTGCTCGAAGGCCATCTGATGCCGCGCGACCGCCGCTACGAGACCGCCGAGGCGGAGGCGGCCGGCATCCAAGGCCGCTTCCACTTCCATCCTGAATGGGCCGGATATATGGGCAAGGCCTATAAGGCGCCGACCTTCCACGTTACCGGCGTCACCATGCGCGACCCGGCCTCGCGGCCGATCGTGTTTCCGCTCGGCGTCCACACGCTCGACTGCCATACGATCGAATCGACGGTGCGCGAGGCGACGATCTACGAGCTCTGCGAACGTCTGCAGCCGGGCATCGTCCAGGACGTCAACATCCCCTACTGCATGTGCGACTGGGGCGGCGCCATCATCCAGGTCAAGAAGCGCAACAGGATCGAGGAAGGCTGGCAGCGCAATTTCCTGGCCGCGATCCTCTCCTGCTCGCAAGGGTCACGCCTGGCGATCGCGGTGTCCGAGGACACCGACATCTACGACATGGACGACATCATGTGGTGCCTGACCACCCGGGTGAACCCGCAGACCGATATCCTGAACCCGCACCCCGGCGCGGTCGGCCAGACCTTCATGCCGGCCGAGCGCATGACCGCGGGCGACAAGCAGTGGACCGCGGCCAACACCGTGTTCGAAGGCGGCATGGGAATCGACGCCACCGTGCCCTATGGTTATGAGAACGATTTCCTGCGCCCGCTCTATCCCGTCGATCAGGTGAGCCTCGACAAGTTCCTCAAACCCGATCAGATCGCCAAGGCCAAGGGCTATATGGTCGGCAAGCCCTGGGTCCACTCGCTCGCCAGGACGGGGCGCTAAGCAGGATCAGCGGGTTTGCGGGCACCAGGTGGCCGCCAGCACCCTGCGGTCGAGCTTGCCGCGCGCGTTTTTCGGCAGCGCGTCGACGAAGCAGACGTCCTTCGGCGTCTTGAAGGGCGCGAGATACCGGCCGCAATGGGCGATGACGTCCTCGGCCTTGAGGCGGCTGCCCGGCCGCGCGACCACATAGGCGATCACCTCCTCGCCATAGATCCTGTCGGGAATGCCGACGCTCGCCCCTTCGATGATGTCGGGGTGACGGCTCAGAATATCGTCGATTTCGAGCGGCGAGATATTGACGCCGCCGCGGATGATCAGGTCCTTCAGCCGGCCGACGATGGTGACGTGGCCGTCCTCGTCGAGAACGCCGAGATCGCCGGTGCGGTGACCGGACTCGGGCAGTCTCTGGATGCTTCCGTCGGACTTCAGATAGCCGTGGCTCAATTGCGGGCCGGAAACGGTGATTTCGCCCGGCCGCCCCTGCGGCACCTCGTTGCCTTCCGGATCGAGGAGCCGCACGGTCTGGTGCTTCAGGGGCGGGCCGACGGTGCCGATCTTGCGTCTTGAGCCGCGGTGGCTGAACATCAGGCCGGCTTCGCTGCAGCCGCAGGACTGGCACACCCGCATGCCGTACCTGTCCTCGAATTCGCGCCACTGCTCGGGCAGCATCGGCGCCGAACTGGTCATCAGGAAGCGCAGATCGGGCAGGTCCGCGCCGCTGATGTCGACCGTCTCGTTCATCAGCATGTTCAGAATCGTCGGGACCGCAACGGCGATGGTGACGCGATAGGTCTTGGCCCATTCGAAATAGCGGCTGCGGGAAAACCTCCTGGCCATGTGGACGGTGGCGCCGGCGACGAGCGGCGCGCCGAGGGTCATGTTCTGGGCCGACAGCCAGGTATAGGACCGGCAATCGAGCATACGGTCGTCTTCGCCGAGCTCGACGCAATCGGCGATGGCGTCGAAATTGGCCCAGACGCTCAAATGCGATTGCAGAACGCCCTTGGGCTTCGCCTCGGTGCCGGAGGTATAGAAGATGACGGCGATGTCTTCTTGCCGGCAGACCTCTTCCAGCTCGACATCGCCGGAATAGTCCTCGATGGCGTCGAAGAAACCGGTGGAAGCGCCTTCGGGATTCCAGGCGCCGATCTCCATCCAGTCGACGCCCGCCGACGGATCGCGCAGGCCCTCGAGCCCGAGACCGTCCTGGATCAGCACCAGCTTCGGTGCGACCACCGCGATGATCTCGGCAAGATTGGCGCGGTTCATTTCCACATTGGCGGTGGCGATGGTGGCGCCAAAGCGCTGCACGCCGAGGAAGATCTCAAAAAACTCCACCGAGTTCTCAGACAGCATCAAGACCCTGTCATTCGCCTTAAGGCCGCGGTCGCGAAAATACTGCGCCATCCGGTTGCCGAGACGAAACAGGTCGCCGTAGGAGAGGCGCTTGTCCTGGTCGATGGAATAAACGTAGGTCTTGTCCGGGCTGCGCGAGGCCTGCTCCGCGATGACGGCCCGAAGCGGCCTGTATGTGTCCCCGGTTTTCGCCATGGGGCGAAGCTATCACGCGCGAAAATGCCCTTCAATCGAGCGCGCCGGCCCTTGCTGGAGCTGCCCGGTCAGGGCTTGGCGCCAGAGGTGTGTCTTGTCCATTGCGGCGGGTTTGACGCCTTGATGCGGCGCGCCTCCTTGACGAGCTCCTTGATCGCGCCGGTGACCGGCAGGGCAAGCCCCGCCTCGTCGGCGATCTGGCCGACGATCTGCATGTCCTTCAGCGCCCAGGTGAAGCTGATCTGGTCCCAGTCCTGCAGGGCCTGCGACTTGGCGGAACTGATCATCAGCGCGTCGCGTAAGGACGGCAGGTCCATGCCTGTCGCTTCGGCGATGCGGCCGGCTTCGATCAGGGCAATGCTGTTGATCCACAACAGGAGGTTGTTCAACGCCTTGCCGACCTGGCCCTGGCCGATGTCGCCCAAATGGGCGATGTCAGAGCAGAAGGTCGAAAAAATTGGCCGGCTGCGCTCTACCACCTCCGTCTTGCCGCCCAACAGAGCGAGCAGTTCGCCGGCATCGGCATACCATCGCCCGCGGCAGATCGGTGCATCGAGCACGTCGACGCCGTTCGCCTCGGCGGTCTCGCCGATCCGCTTGATGGTATTCGGCGCCACCGTCGAGGAGACGGCAATGAGCGAACCGGGCACGAGCGTCCCAAGCACCCCATTTTCTCCGAGCACCACCTCATTGACCTCAGAATCGTAACCGACGCCGACGATCACATAGTCGACATTGCGCCCCAGCTCGGCTGGGGTCGCGAAGATTGCCGCCCCCATGTCGCGGGCCTTGTCGAGACTGGCCTGATCGATGTCGCAAGCGCTGACGGGATAGCCGTGATTGATGAGATGCTTGGCCATGGCGAGCCCCATCCGGCCGACGCCGATAACTCCGACCCGTTCCTTGCCGTTGTCTTGATCGGCCATCTTGCTCCTCCGGCTTGCCCGGTTTCCTGGCGCCATAATCTCGCGGGACGGCTTCCTCGTTAAGATATCCCCGCCCGAGACCGCAAGCCCGGGACGTGGCCGCAAGCCGCCGGAAATCGGAGCCTCGGCTTTATCAGATACGTCCTTCTTCCACCGCATGGCACGCGACGCGGCCGTCATCAGTCTTGATCATCGCCGGCTTTTCGACCCGGCAGCGCTCGTTGGCGAACATGCAGCGCGGGTGGAACACGCAGCCGCTGGGAGGATCGAACGGCGACGGCAGCTCGCCTTCGAGGCGGATCCGCTCGCCACGGTGCGTCGGATCGGCGACCGGCGTCGCCGACAAGAGCGCGCGCGTATAGGGATGCCGCGGCCGCGCGAAGATTTCCATGACAGGCGCGATCTCGACCATCCGTCCAAGATACATCACCAGAACGCCGTGGGCGACGTGGCGCACCACCGACAGGTCGTGACTGATGAAGACGTAGGTCAGGCCGAACGTATCCTGGAGATCGCGCAGCAGATTGAGAATCTGTGCCTGGATCGACACGTCGAGCGCCGAGACCGGCTCGTCGAGGACGAGGATCTTCGGCTCCAGCATCAGCGCGCGGGCAATCGCGATGCGCTGGCGCTGGCCGCCCGAGAACATATGCGGGTAGCGGCCATAATGCTCCGGTTTGAGGCCGACATTCTTGAGCATGGCGAGCGCCTTGCGGCGGCGTTCGGCAGAGCGCATCGGCGTGTTGATGACAAGCGGCTCCTCCAGGATCGTGCCGACCTTGTGGCGCGGATTGAGGGAGCCGTAGGGGTCCTGAAACACGATCTGAACCGTTGCGCGCAGCCGCTTCCGGGTCTCCCTGCGGGAGGCGCGCACGTCGAGCCCGTCGATGCGAAGCACGCCGGCGGTCGCCGGCTCGATCATGGTGAGCAGACGGCCAAGCGTGGACTTTCCGCAACCGGATTCCCCGACGACCCCCAGCGTGCGCCCGGCCTCGACCGTGAAGGTCGCCTCGGCGACGGCCTTCAGTATGGCCGGCGGGGCAAACAGGCCGCGGCGCAGCTCATAGGTCCGCTCAAGACCATCTGCCGAGATGATCGGGGTCATGCGGCAGCCTGCCCAAGGGGATAATGACAAAGCGCTTCGCCGAGCTCCGCCCCCTGGCGCGGCGGCTCGACGCTGCGGCACAGATCGTCGGCGCGCGGGCATCTCGGATTGAACAGGCAGCCCGAGGGACGTTCGCCCTGCCCCGGCACGACACCCGGAATGGCGACCAGCCGGTCGCCGGCCGCCCGCTCCGGCAGCGCCGCCAGCAGCAGCCCGGTATAGGGATGGAAGGGCGATGCGAAGAGCCCCATCACCGACTGCTTTTCGACCTGCTGGCCCGCATATTGGACGACGACCCGCTCGGCGGTCTCCGCCACCACGCCCATATCGTGGGTGATGAGCAGGAGCGCCATGCCGGTCTCGCTGCGCAGCTCCAGGAGCAGATCGAGGATCTGCGCCTGAATGGTCACGTCGAGCGCCGTGGTCGGCTCGTCGGCAATGAGCAGCTTCGGGCGGCAGGCGATCGCCATGGCGATCATGACGCGCTGGCTCATGCCACCGGAAAGCTGGTGCGGAAAGGCCGAAAGCCGGCGCTCGGGCTCGGGAATGCCGACAAGCCGCATGAGCCCGACGGCGCGTTCCCGGCGGGCCGCATGCCCCAGCCCCAGATGGGTGCTCAGCACCTCGCCGATCTGAAACCCGACGGTGAAGCAGGGGTTGAGGCTGGCGACAGGCTCCTGGAAGATCATCGTCATGTCCTTGCCGATGACCTTTCGCCGCTCGCGGCTCGTCAAGGCAGCAAGGTCCCGGCCCTCGAAGGCGAGCCGGTCGGCGACAATCGTCGCGGTCTTCGGCAACAACCCCATCACTGCCAGCATGGCGACCGACTTTCCCGATCCGGATTCGCCGACGATGGCGACCACCTCGCGCGGATTGACGTCGAGGTCCATGCCCTCGACCGCCAAGAGCGGACCGGCAGCGGTATCGAAGGTGACGGTGAGGTTGCGGATTTCGAGCAGCGCCATCACGACCTCTTCAGCTTCGGGTCGAGCGCGTCGCGCAGCCCGTCGCCGACCAGATTGATGGCGAGAACGGTGATCAGGATGGCCAGCCCCGGAAAGGTGACCACCCACCACGCCCGCAGAATGAATTCCCGGGCCTCGGCGAGCATGGTGCCCCATTCCGGAGCCGGCGGCTGCGCTCCCATGCCCAGAAATCCCAGAGCGGCGGCGTCGAGGATGGCGTTGGAGAAGGAAAGCGTTGCCTGAACGATCAGCGGCGCCAGGCAATTAGGCAGGATGGTCACCAGCATGAGCCGCAGCGGTCCGGCGCCGGCCACCCTGGCTGAGACGACATATTCGCGGGTCTTCTCGCTCATCACTGCCGCGCGCGTCAGCCGGACGAAATGCGGCTGCAGGACGATGGCGATCGCGATCATCGCATTGAGAAGGCCGGGGCCCAGGATGGCGACCAGCACCAGCGCCAGGAGTAGCGAGGGAAATGCGAGGATGACGTCCATCACGCGCATGATGAATGTGTCGAACCAGCCTCCGACGTAGCCCGCGATCAGGCCGATCACCACGCCCCCCGTCAGGGCGATGACGACGACGACGAGGCCGATGAACAGCGAGAAGCGGGCGCCATGGATGAGCCGGGACAGCAGATCCCTGCCGACCGCGTCCGTGCCGAGCAGAAACCTGAGCTGTCCCCCGCTCTCCCAGATCGGCGGCGTCAGCAGCGCGTCGCGGTATTGCTGGTTGGGATCGTGCGGGGCAATGAACGAGGCGAGCAGTGCGACGATCACCAGGGCGACGAAGACATACAAGCCAATCACCGCGCCGCGGTTCTCGCTGAAATAGTGCCAGAATTCCAGCAGCATCTGGCGCGTGGCGTTGCGCGCCTCGGCCTCGATTTCGCTCTTTACCGCCAGGTCAGCCATGACGCCCTCAAACGTACCGGATGCGCGGGTTGATGAGCCCGTAGAGGACGTCGACAATCAGATTAACCACCATGATGACGCCGGCGATCAGCAACAGGCCGCCCTGCACCGCCGGATAGTCGCGGCGGAAGATCGAATCGACCATCCATTTGCCGATCCCCGGCCAGGAGAAGATCGTCTCCGTCAGGATGGCGCCGGCCAGCAATACGCCGACCTGAAGCCCGATAGTCGTGACCACCGGGATCAGCGCGTTGCGCAACGCGTGCAGCCCGATGACGCGGGCCGGCGACAGCCCCTTGGCGCGGGCCGTGCGGACGTAATCCTCGCCCAGCACCTCCAGCATCGCCGATCGGGTCTGGCGGGCGATCACCGCAAGCGGGATCGTCGCCAGCACGATCGACGGCAGGATCAAGTGGCTCGCCGCCGAGGCGAAGGCGCCCTTCTGACCGGATAGCAGTGAATCGATCAGCATGAAGTCGGTCACCGAGGGAAAGAAATAGATGAGCGAAATGCGGCCCGAAACCGGCGTCCAATGCAGGATGCCCGAAAACAGAATGATCAACAGCAGGCCCCACCAGAAGATCGGCATGGAATAGCCGATGAGCGCCGTGCCCATCATGGTCTGATCGAGAATCGAGCCGCGGCGAACGGCGGCCAGCATGCCGGCGGGGATGCCGATGAAAACGGCAATGAGAATGGCGCAGACGGACAGCTCGATCGTTGCCGGAAAAAGGGTCAAGAACTCGTCGAGAACCGGCCTTTTGGTGGCGATCGAATTTCCGAGATCTCCGTGCAGAAGGTCCCCCAGATAGGCGAGATATTGCTCCCAGATCGGCCGGTCGAAGCCGAACAGCTTCAATTGCACCGCGTGACGTTCCGGCGTCAGGCTCCGTTCGCCGGCCATCAGCAGCACCGGATCGCCCGGCAGGATGCGGATGAAACTGAATGCGACGATGGTGATGCCGAGAAAGGTCGGGATGAGGAACCCGATCCGTTTCAGAAGGAATCGTATCATCCGACTACCTTCGGCACGGGCTGGAAGCCGGGGCGGCCTGGCGACCGCCCCGGCGTCTGGCAAAAGGCCTATTCGGCGATGTCAACGCCCTCGAACGCGTGGCCGCCGAGCGGGTCCATATTGTAGCCGGTGACCTTCTTGGACATCGGCATGTAGACCACCGAATGGGCAATCGTCGCCCAGGGCGCTTCGCGCTTGAAAACGGCCTGGGCCTGTTCGTAAAGCTTGGTACGCTCGGCCTGATCGGAAATGATCTTCGCCTTCTGGATCAGATCGTCGAACTCCTCGTTGCACCATTGGGCGCGGTTGGCGCCGCCAACCGCGTCGCAGCCCAGCAGCACGGCGAGGAAATTGTCCGGATCGCCGTTGTCCCCGGTCCAGCCGAGCAGCACCGCGCCGTCGCGATCTTCGGCCTTGGACAGGTTCAAATACTCGCCCCACTCGTAGGAGACGACTTCGGCGGCCACGCCGACCTTGGCGAAATCGGCCTGGATGAGCTCGGCCATGCGGCGCGCGTTCGGGTTATACGGGCGTTGAACCGGCATCGCCCAGACTTTCATTTTCAGGCCGGAGGCGCCGGCTTCGTCGAGCATCTTCTTGGCGGCGTCGGGATCGTAGGGATCGTCCTCGGTCGCCTCGCTGTAGCTCCACATGGTCGGCGGTATCGGGTTCTTGGCGATCTTGCCGGCGCCCTGGAAGACCGCGTCAAGGATCGACTGCTTGTTGATCGCCATGTTGGGCGCCTTGCGCACCTTCGCATTGTCGAACGGCGCCACCTTGGTGTTGTAGGCGAGATAGCCGACATTGAGGCCTTCCTGTTCCATTACGTCCAGGTTCGGATCGGCCTTCAAATTGGCAATGTCCGCCGGATTCGGATAGGGCGCGACCTGGCACTCGCCAGCCTTCAGTTTCTGCTGGCGAACCGCGGCGTCCGTCGTGATCGCGAAGACGAGGTCATCGATGGCTTGCTTGCCCCGCCAATAGTCCTCATGCGCCTTGTAGCGGATGACCGCGTCCTTTTGATAGTCGACGAACTTGAACGGACCGGTGCCGAGCGGCTGCTGGTTGAGCATCTCCTTCCGTCCGTCGGCTTCGAGTTTGGCCGCATATTCGGCCGACATGATCGAGGCGAAGTCCATCGCCAGGTTGGCCACCATCGGGGCTTCCGGGCGCGTGAGAACGAACTTCACCGTATAGTCGTCGACCTTGACGATCTCCTTGAGGAGGTCGGGCATCGACATGCCGTCGAAATATTCCCAGGCGATGCCGGCGGTGTACTGGTACCAGGGGTGGTCCTTCTTGCGCTGCCGCTCGAAGGTGAAGATGACGTCGTCGGCATTGAAGTCGCGTGTCGGCGTAAAGAAGTCCGTGGTGTGGAACTTGACGCCCTGTCTGAGATGGAAGGTGTATTCCAGGCCGTCTTCGGTGACCTCCCAGCTTTCCGCCAGGCCCGGCCGCGTTTCCGAGGTTCCGGGTACGAACTCGACGAGACGGTTGTAGATGGGCTTCGACGAAGCATCAAACGTCGTCCCGGCCGTAAACGGTGCCGGATCGAAACCTTCCGGCGAGCCTTCGGAGCAATAGACCAAGGTCTTCGCCGAGGCGGCGCCGGCCAAAGCCACCGCCAATGTGGCCACCGCAATCCCTAATCCCATCCGTTTCATGGTGCGATATCCTCCGTGTTCGGCGTCCTCGCGACGCCGGATTGCAGATCCGGGACTTCCGTCACTTGGACGCTTTCCCCTCCCCTTCGGCGCGGCGCCTTTCGCGGCACTTCTTGACTTCCACGAAGGTGCACGTCGTCGATTTAGGCGAACTCTACTCCATAACGCGAACGCCATGAAGCACTGAAGGAGGCAACGGATTCAGCGCCTGTCACTCTTTGGTGAAGGCCATCGCCCTAGCCGTCAGGCCGTTTCACAGGCCCATGACGATGGACCGATCCGCCGTGGATCGGTTGCAGGGCATTTCCGAGGCCTCCTGCGACCCGACCGGTGACATCAGCAATTGGGGCGCCATTCGGCCGGTTAGAGCGCGCCTGAAGCACGGCAGCCAGACCCCCCAGCGGAGGCGCAGAAAGGAGTGGCCGATTTCGACTCCTCGCACGGGGCAAAATGTAATTTGATATCAATATGTTAATAGCTGGCGGAGGGAGAGGGATTCGAACCCTCGATACGGTGTCCCGTATACACGCGTTCCAGGCGTGCGCCTTCAACCACTCGGCCACCCCTCCGCATAGAGAACGCCTCAGCGCGGGGCAATATAGCCGAGGCTTCCCACGGTGCAAGCCGGACAGACCCAGATCCAACGGCCCTCCCCAACGCCCATTGCCCGACCTTGGCAGGAAGGTCTTGCAGGGCCTATAAGGGGAAGCGGCGGCGTCCGCGCCTGCATCCGGTCAGCGGCAGGAGCGGGCCGCCATCGACATTCAAGAAGAGGCCGCTCCAATGATC
>Ga0326597_10011142_pt1 | contig 11936 bp, 11 predicted proteins | sample RVTome_12_FD_203789 | JGI IMG/M metagenome (GOLD analysis project Ga0326597, IMG submission 203789) | Soil microbial communities from uranium-contaminated site in the Upper Colorado River Basin, Wyoming, United States - RVT100D185 | ecosystem: Environmental > Terrestrial > Soil > Contaminated >... | reverse complement strand
TACCTACCGATCCTCTGACGCGATGACCGTCGCCCTCTTCCCCGCCGACAGCTCCGAGCCCGTGGCGGTGGCGCTCGCGATCGCCGGCCTCACCCCCAAGCTCGTCGAGTCGATCGCCACCCCGGACAGCGGCGAGGCAGGAGAGTGGTCCGTGCTGGTGGTCGAACTGGCCGATGAACCGATGCGTCGGCTCCGCCAGATAGGCGACCTGTCCACCGCCACCGGGGTGCCGGTCCTGGTCGTGGCCGAGCCGGCTCAGTTTCCGCTGGTCGAGCAGGCGTCGGGCGTCACCGACTTCGTCGCCAACCCCCCCGATGCCGCCGAGCTCGGCGTCCGCATCAGGCGCATGCTGCAGCGCGACGGCGACGACGAGCTGCTGGTCTTCAACGAACTCGAACTGAACCCGCTCACCTATCAGGCGACGCTCGACGGAGGCCCGCTCGACCTCACATACATGGAGTACGAGCTCCTTCGCTTCTTCGTCGAGAACCGAGGCCGGGTCTGGACCCGCGAGCAACTCCTCTCGAAGGTGTGGGGCTACGACTACTACGGCGGGTCGCGGACCGTCGACGTCCACGTCAGACGTCTGCGAGCGAAAGTGGGAGAAGAGCGGGCAGCGTGGATCACCACCGTCCGTTCGGTGGGTTACCGGTTCGGCTGATCCCGTCAGCCGAATTCGATCCCCTGCGCCAGGGGGAGATCCTCGCCCCAGTTGATCGTGGTCGTCTGCCTGCGCATGTATGCCTTCCAGGCGTCCGACCCCGCTTCGCGACCGCCGCCCGTCTCCTTCTCGCCACCGAAGGCGCCGCCGATCTCGGCACCGGACGTGCCGATGTTGACGTTGGCGATTCCGCAGTCCGAGCCGACGTGTGACAGGAACCTCTCGGCGCTACGAACCGAGTCGGTGAAGATCGCCGAACTCAGGCCCTGGGTCACGTCGTTGTGGATCTCGATCGCCTCGTCGAGGGTGTCGAACGGAATCATCCACAGCACCGGACCGAAGGTCTCGTCGCGTGTGATCGCCGCTTCCTTGGGCAGGCGGACGATGGCGGGTTCGAGGAAATGCCCCGACCGGTCGAGCCGTGTCCCGCCGGTGAGCAGCTCACCCCCCTGGTCGATGGCGGTGTCGATCGCCGCGAGGGTGGCTTCCACCGCCTGCTCGGAGATGACCGGGCCCATCAGCGTCCCATCGGCGAGGGGATCGCCGATCGGGACCTGACCGTAGGCGGCCACCAGTCGGTCGGACACCTCGTCGATGACCTCCCGGTGGACGATGAGACGCCGCAGTGAGGTGCAGCGCTGGCCGGCTGTCCCCACGGCGGCGAACAGCGCGGCCCGCACGGCGAGGTCGAGGTCGGCGTCGTTCATCACGATGATGGCGTTGTTGCCTCCCAGCTCCAGGATCGAGCGACCCATCCGGGCGGCGACCGCCGGACCGACGACGCCACCCATGCGACATGAGCCGGTGGCCGAGATGAGGGGCAGCCGCCGGTCCTCGATCATCCGTTGGCCCACATCCGTCCCCCGGCCGACCGCGAGGTTGAAAACGCCCTCGAACCCCGACCCGGCCATCACGTCGGCGGCGATGCGCGTCACGGCGATGGCGGTGAGAGGTGTCCGCTCCGACGGCTTCCAGACCAACGTATCGCCGCAGACGGCGGCAATGGTCGCGTTCCACGACCACACCGCCACCGGGAAGTTGAAGGCAGATATCACCCCGACCGGGCCGAGGGGATGCCACTGCTCGTACATCCTGTGGTTGGGACGCTCCGAGGCCATGGTGAGGCCGTAGAGCTGCCGGGAGAGGCCGGTGGCGAAGTCGCAGATGTCGATCATCTCCTGGACCTCGCCGATGCCCTCGGGAAGGATCTTCCCCATCTCCAGGCTGACCAGCGCTCCGAGATCGTCGCGATGGGTGCGCAGGGCGTCGCCGAGGGCGCGGACGTACTCGCCTCTGCGGGGGGCGGGCAGCAGGCGCCACCGATCGAACGTCTCGGCGGACGAGGCCACGACAGCCTCGTAGTCCTCGTCGGAGGCGAGGGTGACGGCGGCGATGGGCTCTCCCGTCGCCGGGTTGTCTATCTCGATCGTATCGCCGCCGGCGTCCCGCCAGCCGCCGGCGAACGCGCCGCTGTTCGCAGTGGACAGTCCCAGCGAGGAGAGCACGGTCGTGGCGTCGACGGTCATCGGGCTGCGATCACTTCGATCTCGACGCGGAACTGCGGGGCGGGCAGGGCGCCGGCCTGGATGGCGGACCGGGCGGGCGGATCCGTGTCGAAGTAACGGGCATACACCTCGTTGACGAGACCGAAGTCGCGGATGTCCGCGAGGAACACCGTCGACTTGACCACATCGGCGTATCCGAGGCCGAGCTCGGAGAGGATCGCCCCGATGTTGCGGAGGACGAGGTCGGCCTGCTCCTGCACATCGGTGGGGGTGGATCCGCCCGACGGGTCGATGGCGACCTGGCCGGACAGGAACACGAAGCCGTTGGACTCGACGGCCACCGAGTACGGCGCCACCGGAGCGGGAGCATTCTCGAGTGCGGGGATGGTCTTCGGCACGTGGCCTCCTGTACGACGACCGGGCGGAGGCTAACGGGACGGAAACGCAGAACGCCCGCCGTCACGGCGGGCGTTCGGTTGGTACCGACGGCGGCTCAGCTGAAGCTGTTGCCGCACCCGCACGAGCGGGTCACGTTGGGATTGTCGATGGCGAAACCGGCACCCATCAGGCCGTCCTTGTAGTCGAGGACGGATCCGCGGAGGTGCTCGAGGGACTGCGAGTCGACGACAACCCGGACCGCACCGCCGTCGAACTCTTCCACGATGTCATCGGTCTCGACTTCGGCGTCGAAGAACATCTCGTACGAGAAGCCGGAGCATCCGCCCGGGCGGACAGCCATGCGGAGCGCCAGCGACGGGTCGCCCTCGCTCACGAGCAGATCACGGATCTTGCCTGCGGCGGCGTCAGTCACGTCGACGGCCTTCTGAGGCGTATTCGACTTGATGTTCAGCAACTGCGACATACGGGTTCCTTCGGGTATGTGGACTCACAAGGGTACAACGTCGTCGCCGAGATGGAATTCCCACTGCGCCACGGCCGTTCCATACTGGTGGGCGACCACCAGGCCAGGACCACCATGATCCCGACATCCGAACAAGTCTACGAGGCACTGCTCGGTGTCGTCGACCCCGAGCTTGGAGGCAACATCGTCGAGCTCGGGATGGTGTCTGGGGTCGACGTCGCCAACGACGGCGTCGTGACCGTGGGTATCGCCCTCACCATCGCCGAGTGCCCCATGCGGTCCCAGATCGAGGGCGACACGGCACGACGTCTCCGGGCCATCACCGGTGTCACCGATGTCGTGATCGAGACGACCGCCATGACGAAGAAGCAGCGGGGCGATCTGATGTCCGTCGCCCGTCGACGGGCGAGGGACCACGCCGAATCCACCCAGGTGAGTCCCACCACCCGGGTGATCGCCGTCAGTTCCGGCAAGGGCGGTGTCGGGAAGTCGTCGGCGAGCGTCAACCTGGCACTGGGGATCGCTGCCATGGGACACCGGGTCGGAATCCTCGATGCCGACATCTGGGGCTTCTCCATCCCCCGCATGCTCGGTGCGACGGGTCGCATGGAGGCCGACGCCGACACGAAGCTCATCCAACCGGTGGAGGCGCACGGTCTCCGACTCGTCTCCACGGGACTGATCATCGAGACCGAGGAGACGGCCCTCATGTGGCGCGGCCTGATGCTGTCCAAGGCTCTCGAGCAGTTCCTCAAGCAGGTGGCGTGGGGCGAGCTCGACTATCTCGTCATCGACATGCCGCCCGGCACCGGCGACATCCAGATGGCACTCACTCGGCTGCTTCCACAGGCCGAGATGGTCGTGGTCACCACCCCGCAGAAGGCGGCACAGAAGGTGGCGATCCGTGTGGCGGACATGGCCCGCCGTTCATACATGCCCATCGTGGGCGTCCTCGAGAACATGGCAGATTTCACATGTGAACACGGCACGTCGTACGAGTTGTTCGGATCCGGCGGTGGAGACGAGCTCGCCGGTGTGCTGAACGTGCCGCTCATCGGCCGGATCCCGCTCGATCCTGCGGTGGTTGCCGGTGGCGACGACGGAAATCCCGTCACCGTCCACCTTCCCGACAGTCCTGCGGCTGTCGCATTCCGTGCCGCCGCCGAGAAGCTGGTGGGACTGATCCCGCCGGCGGCCATGGAGACGTGCACCGGTCGGATAGCGAAGCTGGTCGAGATGCTCGAGGCGGGAGAGGCTCTGCCCGCCTGACCATCGTGGCCCGCCCGTCACCGGGATGAGCCGGCGGACCCCGCATGGGATGCCACGAACTCCTCGGTGTACCGCTTCCAAAGATCGATCGCATCCGGAGTCAGTCGGGGAGGATCGAGCGGTGCGGCGAACGCCCCTTGATCGACCATCGCCGCGACTTCATCGGGATGGGTCTCCTCGAGCCAGCCAAGGAACTCATCCCAGACCTGGGTGAACCCGTCGAGGCTGAAAGCATTGGCCAGATCCTGGATCTGTCCGTCGGCGACGATGAATTGGAAGCTGCTCCCACTCACACGTCCGAGGTCGAGAGCACGAGTCCAGTCGTTCTCCCAATCGTACGGACAGAACAGCCGCACGGACTCGCCGATCGGCGTGGCGGTGCACTCTCCCGTCCAATACGTCCAGCCGGTGGCCTGCTCGAACCCTGCAACCGCCTCGTACTCGTCGACCGAAGGCACCAGTTCGCCCCCGATCGCACTGTCGGCGGCGAACAACGACCGCATCGTGTCGGCGTCGTAGGCATTCCGGGCCTCGATGAAGCCGCGGGCGGTGTCCATCGGCCCCGCCCCGACGCCCGGCTCGCGCACGGCCAGGACGACGACGGCCCCGACCGCCAGCGCGGCCATGAATCCCGCCAGGACCCCCGCAAGTGCTCGGCGAGGTTCCAGACGTCGGACCTGTGGCGCGGTCGACTCCGTCTCCGAACTTGTCGGGGTCGAGGACACCCGAGAAGCGGTCACCCTGATCGGCCCGACTCTGTGGCGACCCTGATTCCTGTCATGCACGCGAGCGAGCAGGCGATGCGAGACATCTTCCCCGAAGATCCGTTCGAGGTGTTCGTCACGGGTGAGAGGGTTGGCCCGCCGGACACGTGCTTCGATGTCTCCGTTCACCGCGTCCCTCCTCGATGAGTCGTCATCCGTCCCGAGGGTGTCTCGAACCGACGGCCGTCGAGCTCCCGAGCGAGACGTCGCTTTGCCCGGGAGTACCGCTGGTCGACGGCGGCCCGGGAGATCCCGAGAGTGACGCCGATCTCCGCCGGGGGGGAGTTCCTCCCACAGGCTGAGCTGCAGGATCTCCCGGTCCGGTGGACGGAATCGGGAGAGCGCTACAACAACTTCCGACTCCTCCTCCCTCCAGATCAACTGTTCGTCGGGCCAAGACTCGGTGTCGCCCTCGGCGTTCGCTGCCCGTTCCACGAGCCTGCGTCTCCGTAGTGCCGATCGCCGCTGCTTCGCCATCACTCGGTACGCCACTCCCAACAGCCACGCACGTGTCTCGTCGCCGAGCGGAACATCGCCGAGTCGCCTCCACGCCACCAGGAACACCTCGGAGGTCGCATCCCAGGCATCCGTAGGCGACGCACGCCGCGCGCAATACGCCAGCACGGCCCGATGGTGGGCCGCGTAGAGCCTCTCGAAAGCGACATCGTCGCCGCTTCCAGGCCGTCCGTTGGATGGACGATCGATCATGACTGGTCCGGTGGCCTCTCTCGAGTGAGTTGTCCGGAAAACCAGGTTTCTGACAAGTCAACTCGACCGATGTCAGAAAACCCGAGAAGCAGGACATCACCTCCAGTAGGAGCCGTCCAGCGGGAGAGGAGGCATGACATCGGCTCGATCGATGATGGACGCGGGACGGCCGGTCTGGGATGCCGCCAGCCCACTGCCCGCGGAGTATTGGAGGAGACACATGAACCGCACTACTGCACATCAGGCCGTCATGCCTGACAACACGAGGGGATCCGTCACCCATACGCTCATCGCCGTGGCGCTGGCTCTGGCCGTCCTCGTCACCGGGAGCGCCACGGCGCATGCGTCGCCGCCGGCAGCGGCCAGTGGGATCTTCTCGGTGACAGCCGTAACCAGCTTCATCCCCACACAGGTGGGCGCGAACACGTTCATCCATCAGACGACGGACGGGATCGTGGCGGGCACCCTGGCCGGGTCGTTCTCCGATGAGAACGACCTGGTCCTGCACCCCAATGGCAGGATCGGAGGATCGGGAACCCTCACCTGCGCCTGTACGGTCGACGGTCGCTCTGGAACCATCGAGTTCGTGATGGTCAGTCAGGGCGACTTCGCCTCACAGGCGTTCGAGGGTCGCGCCGTGATCACAGGAGGCACAGGCGAGCTCGACACCCTCCACGGCGTACTCGAGCTGCAGGCCTCGGTGGATCCCAACGGATTCGCCACCATCACGTACACCGGCCAGATCCACTTCGATCAGTAGGGCGCTGCGTCATGGGCGCACGATGGAGGAACCCATGAGCGAGTGATCATGGAAGGACCGCGAGCACTAGTCATTTCGGATGGGTACGGAACCACCAACCAGAGGGGGTTGCAAGCGCCGATCATGAGAGGGAACGTGCCAACGTCGGCGAAGGGCAACTCGTCGACATGAAAGAAGCGCCCGAGGCGACCTTCCCCCGTCGCTGCGAGGCCTAATGGAGAGAGGGTCCGATACCCCCTTCGGACCCTCTCTCCCTTTCAACCGCAGATCGATTTCACCAGCGGATAGGGATTCACGGCGGCGCCGCCACCGGGGTGGTACTCGAAGTGCAGGTGGGGCAGATAATCGGGAGCGTTCCCGCTCGAACCGTTGTAGCCGACGACCTGACCCTCCGACACGGCCACACCGGGAGCGATACCTTCGGCGTGCGAGTCGAGATGGGCGTAGTAGTACTCGTCGCCGGCGTCGCTCAACATCCACAAGGTGATACCGCCCAGGATGCTCGACGACGTCCGCTTGATCACACCCGAATGGATGGCGACGATCGGCGTGCCGCGTGCGGCGATCATGTCGACACCCTCGTGAGGTCGACCCCCGGAACGAGGGGCGCCCCACGAGTCGACGAACGTCACCGGCCCCGCCACGGGACATGCTCCACCGGCGGAAACCGTCTCGACTGTCGGAAGCGTGGTCGTGGTGGTCGACGTCGTCGTGGTCGTAGACGACGTGGTGGTGATCTGCTCGGTCGTGGCCGGTGCGAGCGTGGTGGTGGTGGACGGTGCAGTGGTCGTGATGGTGGGAGGTGCGGTGGTCGTCGTGGTCGACGTGGCCAGGAAGATCTCCTGGGCCCGTAGCGCGTCCAGCTCCTCGAGCTGTTCGGCTTGCACGTCGAGGGCAGCCGTGACCTCGGCAGCCAGGGCCGCCAGCGACGCCTCCACTTCGGCGTGCGCCTCCAGAGCCGTTGCCAGCTCGGCCTGCCTCCGTTCCAACGCCGACGCCACGGTCGTCAACCTGTTGAGAGCGTTCTCGGAGTCGTCCGCCGCAGTCGAGAGATACTGAATCGCCGCCGCATACACCTCGCCGCGGCTCGAGAGGACGGCAGAGACGCCTTCACCGGCGGCCACATCCATGTAGAGGCGGATGGCGGTGTTCTCGAGGTCGGCCAGCGCTGTCACGAACTCGACCTCGACGATCGCCCGGGCATCGGTCAGGGATGTCACCTGCTCTTCGAGGACCACCTGCCGCTCCCAGCTTTCTTCGATCCTTCTCGCCAGATCGTCGGCCTGCCGCTGCAGCTCGGCGAGCTGGGCTTCCGCCTGCTCGATGTCGTCGCTGGTGTCGGCGACGGCGACGGACGTGAGAGTCGACGCCAGCACCAGGACCACCGCGCTGCCGAGAACACGACGGCGGGCGTGACGCGGAGAAGAACGGGGATGCAGCTGGCTCCTCACGCTCGATCAGTGTACGGAGACCTCTCCACGAGCCCAGACCGCTCAGCGGAGCCTCACCAGATCTGACCAGGCGCCACCGGCAAACGCGACGACACCGTCGTCGTCCAGCTTTCGAAGATGGGCTGACACGCTGCGGGCGGCGAGGGGATGAAGGCTCGTCTCGACCTCGGCATACACGACCTCGACGATCTCGCCCACCGTCGCCGCCCCGGCTCGAACCGCGGCGAGGATCTCCGCTTCGCGCTGCAGGCGGTGGGCGATGTACCAGTCGATCACCTCACCCGGCGCGTCAATCTCGGGTCCGTGTCCCGGGTAGAGGCGCACGAGAGTCTCGTGTCGCAGTCGTTCGAGCGACCGGAGATACGGACCGAGGTCGTCGACCATCACCGACGACCCGCCCATGATGTGATCACCGGTGAACAGGACGTTTCCGAGCCGAAAGCAGAGGTGGTCGTCGCTGTGCCCGGGCGTGTGGAGGACGACCAGACTCCCCCCGGCGAAGCGGACCTCGGATCCGTCGACCAGCCGCTCGTCGGGCTCGAAGTCGGGCCCGGGTGCGTGGCCGAGGGCAGGGGCGCCGACTGCACGGGCGAGGGGATTGGCCAGCGGTGCATGGTCTGGATGCGTGTGTGTGACGATCACCGCCGTCACCGAACGGTCGCCCACTGCTCGCAGAATGGCCGCTTCGTGGGATGCATCCTCCGGACCGGGGTCGATGACGACGGCGTCGTCGTCACCGCCGACCACCCAGGTGTTGGTCCCCGGACCGGTGAATGGTCCCGGATTGGGGGCGAGCACCCGCTCGATCCTCATGCGCCGAACCGGGGGTCGTTGTCGACGACGAATTCGATGCCGTCGCCGCGTTCGAATGCACGCGGCTCGACGGACGGAATGATGTCGAGGGTCCGGGCCTCTTCGAGCAGATCCTCCGAGTGCGAGAACTTCGACACGTACCGGAGATGGCTCACAGTCGGAAAGATCAGCGGGAAGATGCCCCGGTCATTACGGGCGAGAGCCTCGGTGGCAGGCACCCAGGCGACGTCCGCCAGTTCGTCGCCGGATCGCAGGTCGCCGTCGGCGGGCGTCATGTAGAACCGGGTGTCGAAACGCTTGGACACCCCGCGGGGCGTCACCCAGTTCGACAGATACACGAGGCGCGTCGTGGCGAACCGGACGCCGGCACGCGCCATCCGCTCGTGTGCCGAGCCGTGACCCGGGGGGATGTCGGCTCCCGCCGGGTCGGTGATTGCGAGACCGACCTCCTCCCACGTCTCGCGCAACGCCGCCAGCATCCAGGCGGTGTCGGGATCCGGGGCGGCCGACAGATCCTCCGCATCCACGGCTCCGCCCGGGAAGACCCATACGTCGCCGAACGGTCCCCCGGGAGGACGCTTTCCCATCACCACCTCGATGCCGCTCGAGCCATCCCGCACGACGATGAGAGTCGACGCCGGACGAGGCGAGATCACAGGACGACGATCCGCATCGTGTTGAAGAAGCGCACGCGGATCAGCTCCCGAAACCACGGCACCATGAGGAGGAGACCGAAGACGTCGGTGATGATCCCGGGCGTGACGAGGAATGCCCCGCCGACGAGAACCATGGCTCCGTGGGCGAGCTCGACGCCGGGCATCTGGCCTGCCTCGAGCCGGGAGACGATCTCTCTCCACACGAGGCGCCCCTGGCGAACCACGAGGCGGGCTCCGATGACGCCTGTGACGATCACGATCAGCCCAGTCCAGCCGAATCCGATCGCGTCCCCGATGAGACCGAGCAGGACCAACTCCACGACGGGAAGCACGATGAACAGCAGAAGCCGGATCACGTCGAGGACGTTAGGCGACCCGTGGAGATCGGAACCAACCCTGCGGGGATAGGCTCGCTCGCGTGGAATCACCCCGACCACCGAGTGTCGACTCGCTGAGCCGAAACCTACCGGAAGGGCTGCCGGCCGCGCTGCGAACATCAATCGCACGGACGGCGGCCGACCTGGCCAGGTCGCACCCCGACGTCGACGCCGTGGCGGAGGCGGCACGGATCGCGGTCGGGCTGGAGATGACGCGGCAGCGGCCGGTGGTGAACGCGACGGGCGTCATCCTCCATACCAATCTGGGAAGGGCGCCCATGGCTTCCGAGGCGGGGCGGGCGATGCACGACACGGCGGTCGGATACTCCAATCTCGAGCTGGATCTGGGTGACGGTTCCCGCGGCGGACGCCTCACCTACGTATCCGCCCTACTGCGGTCATTGACCGGAGCCGAGGATGCTCTCGTGGTCAACAACAACGCCGCCGCGCTCTTCCTCACACTCGCCGCCATGTCGTCAGGTCGGAGCGTCCCCGTCTCGCGGGGAGAACTCATCGAGATCGGGGGGTCGTACCGCCTCCCGGACCTGATGGCCGCCACCGGCACGCGGTTGGTGGAGGTCGGCACCACCAACCGGACGAGAGTCGGCGACTACCGGGCGGCGATGGACGAATCAACCGCACTTCTCCTGAAGGTGCATCCGTCGAACTACCGGATCGAAGGTTTCTCCGAGGAGGCCGATCTCGCCTCCGTCGTCGATCTCGCCCACGAACGGGCGGTGCCGGCGGTCTTCGATGCCGGCAGCGGGCTGCTCGACGACCGGACCCCGTGGTTGCCCGGCCCGACACCGCCGTGGCTGTCCCGCGAACCGGGCATCGTCCAGGCGCTCGACGTCGGCGCCGACCTCGTGATGTTCTCGGGCGACAAGCTGCTGGGGGGACCACAGGCCGGGATCGTGGTCGGGCGCGGCGAATTGATCGCAGGACTCCGCAGACATCCGGCGACGAGGGCGATGCGAATGGACGGCGGGTCGTTGGCCGCGCTGGAGTGGACGCTTTCGACATATGCCGACAAGACCGCCGCCGAGCTGCCGCTGTGGCGGATGGCCACGGCGGATCCTGCCGAGCTCCGCCGTCGAAGCGAGACCATCGTGGCGCGAGTATCCGGCGCCCGGGTGGTCGAAGGCGCCTCCACCATCGGGGCGGGCAGCGTTCCCGGAGCCCGGATTCCTGGACCGGTCATCGAGATTCCCGGCCGGGGTGAGACCGGATTCGGGGAACTCCTGTCGTTCGATCCGCCCATCGTCGCCCGGCGCGAAGCGGGGGATCTGGTCATCGACCTCCGAACGGTTCGCCCGGAGGACGATGGCGTGGTCGCCGCCGGCCTGGAAGCGGCATGCCCGTCGTAGGGACGGCCGGTCACGTAGATCATGGCAAGTCCACGGTGACTCTGGTGCTGAGCGGGCGCGACCCCGACCGCTGGGCGGAGGAGAAACGCCGGGGGCTCACGATCGATCTCGGGTTCGCCTGGACCGACCTGGATGGCGTCGACGTCTCGTTCGTCGATGTCCCCGGACACGAGCGCTATTCGAAGAACATGCTCGCCGGGATCGAGTCGATCGATGTCGCTCTCCTGGTGGTGGCGGCAGACGAAGGCTGGATGCCGCAATCCGAGGAGCATCTGGCGGTTCTCGACCTGCTCGAGGTGGGTACTGCCGTCGTCGCTCTGTCCAAGACGGATCGGGTCGATGCCGACCTCGTGGAGCTGGCCACGCTGGAGATCGAGGAGCGATTGGCCGGGACGACCCTCGCCGGTTCGCCGATCGTTCCGGTGTCGGCCATCACCGGCGAGGGTGTCGACCGCCTCCGCCACGCCTTGCGGGCATCGGTGGCCGCGGTCGCTCCCCTCGACGTGGGACGACCACGGCTGTGGGTGGACCGCTCCTTCTCGGTGCCCGGGGCGGGCACGGTGGTCACGGGCACTCTGCTGGGCGGCTCGGTCGCCAACGACGATCGGATGGTGGTCCATCCCGGAGAGACCGAGTGTCGGATCCGCGGGATCCAGAGCCACGAGACCACCCTGGACCGGGTGGAGCCGCAGCGCCGGGTGGCGCTCAACCTCGGAGGAGTCTCCGCCTCCGACATCGAACGC
>Ga0326597_10011141_pt1 | contig 11937 bp, 9 predicted proteins | sample RVTome_12_FD_203789 | JGI IMG/M metagenome (GOLD analysis project Ga0326597, IMG submission 203789) | Soil microbial communities from uranium-contaminated site in the Upper Colorado River Basin, Wyoming, United States - RVT100D185 | ecosystem: Environmental > Terrestrial > Soil > Contaminated >... | reverse complement strand
CAAGCTGCAAGTCATTCTTGACCAGGATACCGAGCCTTGGGGTATTAAGGTAACCAAGGTGGAAGTGAAACAAGTGGATATTCCGGAACAGATGCAGCGCGCCATCGCCCGGCAGGCCGAAGCCGAGCGCGAGCGGCGGGCCAAGGTCATTCATGCTTCCGGCGAATTCGAAGCTTCGACCAAACTGGCCGAAGCCGCCAAGGTGCTGGAAACGCAGTCATCCGCGATTCAGCTCCGCTACCTGCAGACACTCACCGAGATTGGCGTTGAGAAAAACACCACTATCGTTTTCCCCCTGCCCATTGACATCATCAATGCCTGGGCGAAAACGCTCGCGACGGGACGCTAAGTGGCCTCAGGATCAAGAGGAGGACGCGACATGGTGCTTGCCGGGCGCCACCTGGTGGGCATCTTTTTCCTGCTGGTGATTGTACTGGGCGTTGTATTCACGCTGGGCTATCTGCTGGGCCGCAACCAGTACGATACCCAGCTTCGCGCGGCAGTCGCAGGCGATGTGCCCGCGCAGGGTTCCGCACAATCGAAAGCCGCACCTCTCGGTAAGGCTGCAAGCTCTGGCAGGCCCGATCCTCCTGCCGGCCGCAGAGACATCGTCGCATCAACCCCATTGGCTGATGCGGACTGGGAGTTCTACCGTTCCGCCGAGCCGGCCAAGCCGGTGCCGACGCTGTCCAGGCAGGCACAGCCCAAGCCGTCGGAAGTCGTTTCCGTGGCCGGTCGTCCCGCCGCGCCGCCGCCGAAGCCCGTGGCGCGCACTGGCTCGAACGATGCCGGGGCGGCGAAATCGCTCAGCGCGCCTTTGATTCCGCGCGGCACCACCGTTCTGCAGGTGGCGGCGCTGATGCATGAAGCCGATGCTCTGGCTTTGGCGCAGGCCCTGCAGCAGAAGAAGTTCCCCGCCTTCGTGTTGACCCCCGATACCGACCATTTCTACCGCGTGCAGGTTGGCCCTTATAAGGATGCCTCCTCGACCAACGACGCTCGGAAACGGCTGGAGGCTCAGGGCTTCAAGTCCATCGTCAAGCGCTGATATGGATCCCGGAAATTGACGGACGCTCGCTGGCAGGCGGAGTCGCGATAGAATGAGCGCGTGAACATTCGTTTCCGCGGCTGGCGCCTGGCGCTTTCACTTTTCTCCGGACTGGCGCTGGCGCTGGCATTCCCCAACTACAACTTGCCGCTGCTCGGCTGGGTGTCACTCGCCGGGCTGCTGTTCGCGTCGCTGGGCGCGGGAGTGGGGCACGCGGCGCTGTGTGGTTTCCTGTACGGTGCTGTCTTCTATACAGTTTCTCTGTCGTGGGTTTACACGGTACTGCGGCAGTACGGGCCGCTGCCATTATGGCAGGCCGCTGGAGTGATGGGGTTGCTGGTGGCGGCGGCATCGCTATTCTGTGCATTGTTCGCCGTGGCGGTGGCTTGGATGGCGGGGCGCAGCACGCGTTTGACGCTGTTGGCCGCGCCGTTCCTTTGGGTGGCGCTGGAGCTGGGAAGGTCGCGGCTCCCGGACATCGGTTTTCCCTGGAACTTGCTGGGATATACGGCGGCGGGGAACCTGGCGCTGGTGCAGATTGCTGCGGTCACCGGAATTTATGGCCTCTCGCTTCTGGTGGCTGCATACAACGCGCTGCTTGTCTGGACGCTGTGCGCGCCTTCGTCCGGAGCACGCCGCCGCGCCACGGCGTTTTGGCTCGCAAGTACGGCGGCGCTCGCGGCCGTAGCCTTGCTCGGAGGGAGACTGGTGCCGCAGGCTCAGTCCACGCACGTAGCCCATCTGGTGCAAACAAATTTGCCGCAAGCCCTGGACTACCCGGCAAATTGGGATGCGCTTCACGCCGAGGACATGGCGGAGCTTGAGGCTATCTCGATTTCCGCGGGACGAATCCGAACGGGTTCGTCTGCAGAAGACCAGCCGGGACTGATCATCTGGCCCGAGGTGCCCGCGCCGTTTTCGCTCCAGCAACCAGGCTTCGCCCAGCGCGTCGCGCGTATCGCCCAGGCGGCGCACACCAATTTTCTGTTTGGCGAGGTGGATTGGAAGCCTGCAGCGGGCGGCAGGCCAACGCCGTACAACAGCGCGGCGCTGCTCGGCCCTTCGGGTCGCGAGGAATTTCTGTATGATAAGATATATTTGGTTCCATTCAGTGAATACGTTCCCTGGCGTGACTTTCTCTGGTTTGCCGGAGATCTCACGGGATTGATTGGCGATTTTGGCTTCGGCATGCATTATGCGGTGGGAGAGCTGCCCGGCGGACGGTTCAGTGTCGTCATTTGTTACGAGGCCGTCTTCCCGGACCACGTGAGGCAGTTCGTGCGAAACGGCGCCGGCCTGCTGATCAATATCTCGAACGACGGCTGGTTCGGCCACACGTCGGCCCCGGCTCAGCATCTGGCCCAGGCCCGCGTGCGCGCCGTGGAAAACCGCCGCTGGCTTCTGCGCGATACCAATAACGGCTTCACCGTTTCGGTGGACCCCTACGGCCGCGTGGTGGCCCGACTGGCCCCTTACATTCGCGGCCGGCTCGACGCCCCCTACGGGTTTCGCGAGGATCGCACACTGTTCACGCGGTGGGGTGACTGGGTGGCTTGGCTATCCGTGGTTCTGAGCGTCTGCTTGCTGATCGCGGCGCTCCGATACCGGCCGAAGATTTCGGCGCTGCGTACGCCATGACAACTGCGAAATAAAAAAGGACGGAATGTCATGATTCTGGAAGATCTCGAACATCGTTTTGAGCAGCTCCGCCAGCGCATTGAGCTTGTGCGGAGCTATCTTTGACGTTCCCCGCCATCGCCAGCTCATCGCCGATTCAGAGACCAAGACCGCCGATCCCGATTTCTGGCAGGACCCCGAAAAGGCCCAGCAGGTTCTGCAGCAGCGCAAGCTCTCCGAAGAACGCGTGAACGCGGGAGAAAAGCTGTTGCGTACGACAAGTGACCTCGAAACCTATTTGCATCTGGCACGGGAAGAAAGCGATGTGGCCCAGCGCGAAGCGGTGTTGCGCGACATCGAGCGCGACCTCGCCGCCGCCGACGAGTACGTCGCCCAGCTCGAGACCGCCACTCTGCTGGCGGGCGAGAGCGACCGCCTGAACGCCATCATGACCATCAAGCCCGGCGCCGGCGGCACCGAGTCGCAGGATTGGGCTGAGATGCTGATGCGCATGTACCTGCGCTGGGCGGAACGCAAGGGTTACCGCGCTTCGGTACTCGACTCCCAGCCGGGAGAAGGCGCGGGGATCAAGTCGGCGACCATCCGCGTGGAAGGCGAAAACGCCTACGGGCTGCTCTCCACGGAAACAGGCGTGCACCGGCTGATCCGCATCTCACCGTTCGATTCTGCTGCCCGGCGGCATACCTCGTTCGCTTCGATCTTCGTCATACCCGAAGTGGACGATCGCATCGAGATCGAAATCCGCCCAGAGGATTTGAAGATAGACACGTTTCGCGCCGGCGGCGCCGGCGGTCAGAACGTCAACAAGGTGGAGACCGCAGTGCGCTTCACCCATCTGCCGACGGGGATCGTGGTGCAGTGCCAGAACGAACGCAGCCAGCACAAGAACCGCGACTTGGCCATGAAGTTTTTGCGCTCGCGTCTCTATGAGCTGGAGATTGAGAAACGTCAGGCGGCCACCCGCAAGCTTGATGAAACCAAGCTGGACATCAGCTTCGGCAGCCAGATTCGCACCTATACACTGCAGCCCTATCGGCTGGTGAAGGATCATCGTACTAAGTTTGAGATGGGCGACGTGGACCGCGTGCTGGACGGCGATCTCGATCCGTTTATTCGCTCATTCTTGCTGGCGCGCGCTGGCAAGACCGTGGTGCCCGCCGCGGCAAGCGGCGAAGAATAGTAGATGAATAGTAAGTGAACATCGCCGATGGTGACAGGGTCGCTGGTTTGCAGAGAGCGGATCTCACAAGCACAGGTCCAGAGGTTGCCGAATCCCCGAAGTAGATTCTATCTCGTTGGGATCTGGAGCTGCTGCCCAATGCGAATGCGCGTGGCTCGGCCCATCGAGTTGGCTGCCTGGATTGCGTTCACGGTTGTGTTGTAACGCCGGGCAAGCGAGGTGAGACTGTCGCCACGGCGAATGCGATGCGCCAAGTACTTCGGTGGCGGAGGATTCTCTCGAATGCGGAGCACCATGGCCGGGTGAACTTGCTCGTCCCACAGCAGGTTGTCACGTACGATTGACCACGGATCCACGCCGAATCGCTCGGCTATCCCACCAAGATCGTCGCCAGCGGTCACGCGGTATTGAGTGAGCGCGTCGGATGTGTGGAACGGAATGGTCAGTAGCGTGCCGGCGAGTAGAGGTTCTAGTCGCCACAATCCGTTTGCCTCGCGTAGTGCGTCAAGGTCTGCTCCTAACGCAAAGGCCAGATGAATATAATTGTCTCCAAGGCGAGTACGGTACTGCAAGGCATTGCCATCACGGACCTCGAACAAATCCTGCCGCGGCTCGCGTGGATATACGACTTGAGACCCGGGCCTGATTGTCCGCGCGGCAAGAAAAGGATTGTAGAGTCGCAGTTGGACCAGTGGGACTCCCAGGCGCTGCGCGAGGCGCCACCAGTCATCGCTAGGCCGTACGGATTCGATCTCTAACCGTTCTGCATATGTGCGGACCAACGGTTCGTGCATTTTGAGCACAGACCTGTACACCCCGACGCCGATAACATATTGCAACGACTCGAGTGGCATCGCGCGACCGCGCGCTACGCGAGTTGGCCCGCCATTGTAGGCAGCTAGCGCGTAATCCTCACGCCCGAACTGCCGGACCATTTGCCCGAGGTACTTGATGCCTGCCTCAATGTTCGTGGGAGCATTCAGCGAACGGAATGTGGCTGGCATCACCTGGAAGTAGCCTCGCGCGCCGGCGCGCGACGTAAGATTGGCATCGCCACCGGATTCATACATACAAACGGCACGGGCCAGGGTGACGTCCACGTTGTATTTCTCCGAATATCTGACGATGTTGTCTTCTATCTCCATGACCTTGCGGTAGATACCCAAAAACGATGGCGAGAAATCTTCGCGAGAGAGGACTTGCATTGCATCGCTTTCTTGGGCGGCCAGTCCTGACATGGGCTCGGCGGAGGCCGAACCTGCGAGTATGAGGGTAGTCATAAGTAACAGGAGAAGGCTAAAAAGGCTGGTAAGGCGGCTGCTGCGTGTTCTTTCTTGGGGCATGATGACTTTCCCTTCTTTGCAATGAGTGTGGCCGCCTGCATCCGTGTCCACGCGGCACGGGGCGGATTTAATTCGCTTCCGTCTTTTCTAGTGTTATCCGTCAGAATACGTGAATCAGTTGGATGAGCAAGCATGAATTAGGGTTTGATTCTTCTTTCTGAAATGTGCGGACATGACAAACACGATTTGGAAAAGGATGATATACCCAATCGGATATGCCCTCTCGTGCCATACCATGCCATTGGTCGGTTTTTGCCTTTCCTCGACGCGCAATCCTGTGTTAGCGTTCTGCTTCACAACAGTCGTCTTGCTTCATGGCTATGGGGCGCGCCGCTGGGTCTCTTGAGGCGCGGCCAAAACCGCAAGGGGCAGAAACTTCCGATGCAAGTTTGGACCGACCTGGCGCTCGAGACTGCGCGCGTGCGCGGTGCCACTTTTGCCGACGCCCGCGTGGTGGACATCCGCCTGCGCGACCTTTCCACCAAGAACGGCCAGGTCGGCAACCTGTCGGAGACGGAGTCGCTGGGCCTGGGCATACGCGTCATGGCCAACGGCTGCTGGGGATTCGCTTCCACGGACCGGCTAACCCGGGAAGGCGTGCAGGCTTGTACGGCTCAGGCTGTGGCCATTGCCCGGGCCTCGGCCCTGGCCAAGCTGAGCGATGTGGTCATGGTTCCCGAGCAGGCTTACGTGGATACCTGGCAGAACCCTTTTATCAAAGACCCATTTGCCATTCCTTTGGAGCGCCAGCTCGACCTGCTGCTGGCTGCGGACCGCGAAATGAGCCGCGTCGCGGGAGTCACGCTAACGGAAACCTCCATGCAGTTCCGGCGCCTGGAGCAATGGTACGCCTCGACCATCGGCTCGCGTATTCATCAGGTGAAGATGCAATCCGGCGCCGGCATCGTGGCCACCAGTTTTGCCGGGGACGAAATTCAGAAGCGCTCCTATCCCAGCAGTTTCGGGGGCCAGCATGAGCTGGCCGGTTACGAGCTGGTCGAATCGCTCGATCTGATGCGCCACGCGCCACGCGTCGCCGAGGAAGCCGCGGCGCTGCACCGCGCGGCCCCTTGCCCGGAGGGCCGGCACACCCTCATTCTGGAAAGCTCCCAGCTGGGTCTGCAGATCCACGAATCCATCGGCCATCCCATCGAGCTTGACCGCGTGTTGGGGATGGAGGCGAACTTCGCGGGCATGAGCTTCCTGACCACCGAAAAACTTGGAAAACTGCGCTATGCCTCGGACATCGTCAATGTAGTTGCCGACGCGCGCTTGGAGCACGGGCCGGGTCTGGGCACCTTCGCTTATGACGACGAGGGCGTGCCGGCGCAGTGCACCGACATTATCAAGCAGGGCCTGTTCACCGGCTACCTATCCAACCGCGAGACGGCCCCGGTCATCGGCCTGGCCCGCTCCGGCGGCACCATGCGCGCCGAGAGCTGGAACCGCCTGCCGATCATCCGCATGACGAATGTCAGCCTGCTGCCCGGCAACTGGCGCTACGAAGACCTGCTTGCCGATACCGACGACGGCGTCCTGATGGAAACCAACCGTTCCTGGTCCATTGACGACCGCCGTTACCACTTTCAGTTTTCCACCGAGATCGGCTGGGAAATCAAGGACGGCAAGAAAGTCCGCATGCTCAAGAATCCCAGTTATAGCGGCATCACCACCGAATTTTGGAACAGTTGCGATGCCATCTGCTCGCGCGACCATTGGATTTTGTGGGGCACGCCGAACTGCGGCAAGGGCCAGCCCATGCAGACCATGGGCACCGGCCACGGGGCCGCTCCTTCGCGCTTCCGCAACGTTCGTCTGGGCGCGGCTTTCGCCAAATGACTCCTTCACGCCAGTCCGCCCGCAAGAAAGCCGGCGCCCGCCGCGCCCCCAAGGGCCCTGCCGTGGCTGCCGCGCATTTGCCGTCCGACGCCGAACTGCGGCGCCTGGCCGAGCGCATCCTGCGGCTTTCCGATGCCGACGAAACCGAGGTCGAAATCTCCGCCGGCGTGGATGCGCTCACCCGCTTCGCCAACAACACGATCCACCAGAACGTCGCCGAGCAGTCCTTGAGCGTTTCCGTGCGCACCGTCTTCGACGGGCGCACCGCCCGCGCCACCACCAACAAGATTGACGACGACTCCCTGCGGCGCGTGGTATCCGCTTCGGGTGGACTCGCGCGCAGCCAGCCCAAGCTGCCCGATCTGCTGCCCATGCCCGGCCCGCAAAAATACGTCAAAGTGCACCGCTACTTTCCGGGCACCGCCGAAGCCACCCCGCGGGACCGGGCGCGCGCGGTCTCCAAGGTCTGTGCATCGGCGGCTGCAAATCGCCAGACCGCCGCCGGCATCTTCACCACCGGCGCCACAGCCATGGCTCTCGCCAACTCCAGGGGACTGTTTGCGGCGCACCGCCAGACACGCGCCGAATTTTCCATCACTATCTTGGAGTCAGATTCCTCGGGCTGGACCAAGGCCAACTCGCCCGACATTCGCCAGATTAGTCCGCAGGCCCTGGCCACAAGCGCCAGCCAGAAGGCCGCCGCCTCGCGCGCACCTCGTGAAATCGAGCCGGGCCGCTGGACTGTAATCCTCGAGCCCGCCGCGGTCCTTGATCTGGTGGGTTTCCTATTTTACGATTTCGCAGGAACCGCAGTGCTCGACCAGCGTTCCTGCTTCAACGCGCGCATGGGAAAAAAGCTGATGGGCGCCAACATCACCCTGCGCGACGATGTGACCCATCCGCTGCAATCCGGACCCGCTTTCGATGGCGAAGGCATGCCGCGCCAAAAAGTTTTGCTCGTGGATGCCGGCGTGCCGCGCAACCTGGTCTATGCGCGCGCCACGGCCAAAAAAATGAAGACCAAGCCTACCGGCCACGGCCTGCCGTTGCCCAATGAGTCCGGGGAGTCGCCCTTCAATCTGGTCTTCGACGGCGGGACGACTTCGCTCGCCGAGATGGTGGCCGGAACCGATCGCGGCATCCTGGTGACGCGGCTCTGGTACATCCGCGAAGTGGAGCCGTACGAAAAAGTTCTCACCGGCATGACCCGCGACGGCACTTTCCTGGTGGAAAATGGCCGTGTTGTCGCCGGCGTTCGCAACTTCCGTTTTAACCAGGGCATTCTGGAAATGCTGTCCAATGTCGAGCAGCTTGGCCCGGCCGTGCGCGCCGCCGGGGAAGAGTCCTTTGAGATGGTGGTCCCGGCCATGAAGGTCCGCGGCTTCCATTTCAGCGAAGTCACCAAGTTTTAGCGCGCCGCTTTGGTGGATTTTGTAACGAGAGAGGCCCCCTGATGGCGAAATCAAAAGGCATCTACATTCGTATTTGGGAATTGCAGGCCAAGGCAGGCTTGGAAGAGGAGTTCGAGAAGGTGTTTGGGCCGGAGGGCGATTGGGTCGTGCTGTTTCGCAAGAGCAAGGCCTTTGTGCGCACCGACCTGTTTCGTGACCTAGAAACCCGCGGCCACTACGTCATCGTGGACCACTTCGCATCGCAGTCCGGCTTCCAGACTTTCCTCCGGGAAAACCGGGCCGAGTTTGACGCGCTGGAAAAGCGCAGCGAAGGCCTGTGCGCCTCGGAGAAGCGTATGGGCTCGTTCACCGACGTCGAAGGCCCGTCGCCTCCCGCCTGACCGCGCACCGTTTGACGCCGCTCATAACCTCTGTAATGGGCCTGCCACGGGCGTGTAAGAGACCTGGGTCAACCCTTCGTCCAGGTATCCAAGTTGCTCGGCGGCGCTCTGCGACAGGTCAAGAACGCGGCGCAGCCGGCGATGGGGGCCTCGATCCGTGACGGTCACGACCACGGATTTCCCGTTCTTCACGTTAACGACGCGAATTTTCGTTCCGAGAGGAAGCGACCAGCACGCAGCGGTCAGTTTGAAACGGTCGAACGGCTGGCCATTGGCCATCGGGCGTCCCTGGTGCTGGATTCCGTACCAGGAAGCCAGCCCCGAAAAATGTGGCTGCTGTTTTGTGGCCTTGGCTCGTGGAGTCGCCGCGGATATCAAGGAAGCCCAGAGCAGGATTGCTAGGAATAGTTTGGTGATTCGTAGCGTGGTCTGCATGAGTTGTCCTCCTCATCTTCAGTCTCTCGTGTCGCCATCCGTCCTTCAGGCAAGCGCTGTTTACTTCCTCCTTCATTTGAACGAGTATTCTTTGCCGCCCTTTCGGGGCGTACTTACCAATGGTTGTTTGGGAGTGTTCCCAGTCTGCACGAGGGAACCGGGGAGGGCCATAGAGACAAAGGACCATTTGATTGGTACAACCGTACCAATGGGCCAGGAAGCTCTTTTTCAGCTTTCCTCCTACCCGTTGTAAGCAGACGGAATCGAACCGTGGAAGTCGCGCAAACAAGCGCCGCCTTAATTTCAGGTTGGCAATATGGGTCATTAGGTGTAGGTTTCGGTAGCGGGTGGGGAGCCGTCGAGGGGCTTGTTTATGGGCCCCCATTGCCGGCAGGGTGTCGGCGGGGCGCAGTCTTGGAATAGTCTGGGAACAATAGGAGGAGCCTTAACATGTCTCGCAGATTCGTCGTGATCGCAGTGGTTGTGTTGGTGTTGATCGTGGGCATCGCGCCTTGGATCAAGGGCCAGCAGACGGAAGCGCTGGTCGTGGATGGGGCGACGCTGATCGACGGTACGGGAGCGATTCCGGTGCCGGACAGCGTTATCGTCATCGAGAACGGCAAGATTACCAGCATCGGCGCGCGTTCCCAGGTGCGTGTTCCGGCCGGAGCGCGCACGGTCTACGCCCGAGGCAAGTACATCATCCCCGGCTTGATTGACAGCCATGTCCACTTCCGCAGTTGGATGGGCGAGCTGTTTGTCAACAATGGCATTACCACCATCTTCGATTTTGGCAACGACCCTCCCTACATCTTTTCCGTGAGAGACGCCGAGCGCACGGGCAGAGTGAAGGGCCTCCCGCGCTTCTTTGTCGTCGGCCAGAACATCAACCGCCCGGGTGGCAACTATGCCCCGTCTCAAGGCGCCAATGCCGGAACGCCTGCGGCGCGGGCACCAGCGGGAGCGCCGTCAGGCGTGGAGTGGGCGCGCAATACCGCCAAGGCCCGCATCGCCTTGGGCATAGACGCGGTCAAGCAGACCTCGGATAACCTGACCGGCGAAGAAATCAAGGCCATCACCGACGAGGCCCACCGCGTGAATCTCAAGGTAATCGGCCACACCACCGACGTTTACAAGTACGTCGAAAATGGATTCGACGGCGTGGTGCACTCCTGGGCCGTCGCCGCCACCCTGATGTCCCCCGAAAACAAGAAGAAATGGGCCGAACAAGGCGCCATCATGAGTCCCTACGCCTACATGGAGCCCAGCAAGGTCGATCCGCTGATCAAGTTCATGGTCGACCGTGGAGCCAGCTTCATGCCCATGATCCTAAATGACCTCGCTGGCCTGACGCCCAGGGCGCGCTACTTCGAACAGCAGGTAATCGACCTCTACCGCGACACCGAGCTGCGCTACGTGCCGGAGGAAACCATGCTGGCGCAGTTGGCGCAGTTCCGCAAGTTCCGCAGTTATTCGCAGACGGTCGGTGAATACCCCCACATAAACAGGCTTGACCCCGTAAAGCTCGATGAAGCCAGGCGGGGCTATGCGGCTGCCCTGGATTTCGCGGTGCGATTTGCAAAGGCTGGGGGCCGTCTCTGGTTGGGCATGGATACCCCCGGGTCCGCAAGCGTTCCGGGTTTGTGCATTCGCCAGGAGATCCAGACGCTGGTGGACGCCGGGTTGCCTCCCATGATGGCCATCCAGGCAGGCTCAAAGAACACAGCCGAGTTGTTTAACAAGGCCGATCAAGTTGGCACCTTGCAGGTCGGACGGTGGGGAGATCTCCTGATTCTGGATGGCGACCCCCTGGCTGACATCTCAAACATTGACAGGATTTCGACCATTATCAAGGCTGGTGAAGTGCATGACCGCCGCTACCATGCAACCTACCACCCGTTCTACTGGGACGAGAAGGAAGTCGGCAGAACCGACAGCCACACTTACGAGGTGGCGCAAGTCACCTCGGTAGCCGCCGAACCCGGTTCCGCCGGTGCAACCACCATCGTCGTCAAGGGCAGGAATTTTTATGATATTTCGATGGTGTATTTGAACGGAACTCCGCTCGAGACGAGGTTTGTCAACATCGGCGAGCTTCGCGGCACTCTCCCTGCCGATCAGAAGCCGGCGGCCGCCCCCTATAATGTAACAGTGCGGAACTGGTGGCCGGGCGGTGGCGCCTCGGAAGCTAAACCTGTAACCCTGAACTGAAGCAATGCCCGCTGCTTGACCGGCAGCGGACAATCGAGGTGTTGTAAGGAAACGCCACGTTATTTCTTGACACAGCAAAGCAAGGAACGCCGAAGCAGCTCAAGCTGCTTCGGCGTTCCAATAGGCCACTTCGTGCCTCCACTTCTCGAAATTGGCTTAACCCATCGCCAAACCACGTAAATCGAAGCTAGAATCACTCCATGCACGCGCCGCGCCAGGGGCGCGTTGCAAATCAAAGCGTCCCGCGGAAGGTGAGTTGTGAATCCCCGACCGTTTGGCACCATATCGATACCTGGGACCCGTGCGGGTGCGATGGTCTCGATCGGCGTGGCCGTCATCGCCTGGCTTACGATTCCCATTGCGCGTCCGTTCATTGTTGGCGCGGTTGGATTCGGCCTTGTGATTGGCTTGGTTCTATGGTGGAAACACAGCAGGCAGGTGCGCTCCGTCC
>Ga0326597_10011140_pt1 | contig 11939 bp, 10 predicted proteins | sample RVTome_12_FD_203789 | JGI IMG/M metagenome (GOLD analysis project Ga0326597, IMG submission 203789) | Soil microbial communities from uranium-contaminated site in the Upper Colorado River Basin, Wyoming, United States - RVT100D185 | ecosystem: Environmental > Terrestrial > Soil > Contaminated >... | reverse complement strand
TGTTGGGCGATCGCAATCGCCATGCGGGACTCCGTGACGGAATCCATCGCGGCGCTCACGATCGGAAGATTCAAATGGATGTTGCGGGTGAGGCGCGTACTCGTATCCACGGCGGTCGGGAGAACGTCGGACCGGCCCGGGAGCAAGAGAACGTCGTCAAAGGTCAGCGCTTCGGGGAAAGCGGGAACAGTCATGAACGGAGTGTTTCTCCTAGAGACTCATTCTACCGGGTCGGGCGAAATCGGTCAATCGTTTGGACAAAGACATCATCCGTTGTCCCCAAAAATCCTTCCGGCGGCCCGGTCAAAACAAATCCTTCAGGCGGGCGAGATTTGCCTCGAGTTTGTCGGCCGTCGACACGAGTTGCTGCGCGAGTTCCGGCAATTCGCTCTTGCGGTGAAGCAGGGCAAGCTGCTGCAATAAGGCCTGGTGCTGGCGACCTTCATAGAGCAGATAGAACAACGCCGCGTGATGTTTCATCCACTCGACATTGCCAGCGCCCTTTTTGGTTTCGTAAGCGTAGAGCTCTTCGTAAATGCGAACCAGAAAGGCGATTGCGCGCGCGACGTTTCGGGCGAAGGCTCCCTGGAGATTTTCCTCGCGCCTTCCTGTGAGAGATCGAAGCGCATCGGCTTCCCATGCATCGAGAGACAAGGGGCTGCCGCAAATTCGGATGGAGCGGACGTGGGTGTCTTCCATCATCTTCTTGGCCAGCTCCCGGATGCGGCTTCGCAGCTTGGACAATTCCCGATTGCTGTCAATTCCGAGCCGTTCGAGCTGCTGGTCGAGCAAAGGGTCTGAGCCGGCGGCACCCGAAACGTCCGCCTTGCCGGGCATTTCCTTACGGGTCAGGTCAGCCAGCTGGTGAATTGCGCCCCCGGTGGAGCGGTAGTCATTCTGGAGAGCTTCCTGGAGATCGTGAACCGTGTTGGCAGGGACCGTCTCGCGCACCTGAAGGATCGCCCTGTCCACCAGTTCTTCAAATTTGTTTCCCAGTACGAAGTTGTAATTGATGACGGCCGCCAGGGCCGCAGGGTTGCAGAAGTCTTCGCGGATCTGTGCTTTGAGCTCACGGCCTCGTTCCGGGATGCGGGAGTCCGCGATTTGGCTGAATGTGCCCAGATATCTCACGTCATCGAGCAGCGGCGGCAGTTCCCCCAGGAAACTCTGCGCGTCGCTGCCGAGCTTCGGGAAGGGAATTCCTTTCAGAAGTTTTTGGAGCTCTCCCGTGACCCACCCCACCGGCTGTTTGCTCTCCTCCTCACGGAGGCGGAAGAATTTGGTGACGAGCCAGTCCACTTTGTCCAATTCCTGGATGGATCGCTTGCGGCGGGAGGCCCAAAATCGCAGCAGCGCGCGGGCGCCCTCGTGGTCGAGCCCGTTTTCCTGTCCGTACTGACGGAGCTGGAACGGGCTGATCGCGGCACCAATCAAGTCAAGCCACGCGACGGCCGTTTCCGTAAGCGGCTGCAGCTCCGCCTCGGCATCTGTCGTCTCCAGGATCTTTTGCACAGCATCCGGGATGGGAATCGGACGCTCAAACTGCTGCCCCAAAACAGTCAGAAAAAACGAATGAATTAAACGAAATTCCGTAATGGTTACCACTGCGTCACTTCCTCGCTTGAAAGATCATGGGGATTTCAGCCACCCAATGGCAACGGCCCCTATGTTCGGCTGGTTTCCCAAACCAGGACCGGCGCTGGCTAAAAAACCCCTGCCGCCTTCTCCACGGACTCCTCCAGCTTTTCCGCCGTGACCTGCAACTGGTTCGCTTTTTCTCGCAGGCCCCGCTGTCGGCTGGTTTCTGAGAGTTTCAAAAGCGCCTCCCTGTGCTGGCGTCCTTCGTACAGAAGAAACACAAGCGCGTCATAGTGCTTCTTCCAATGAAATTCTGTCCCTTTCTTCTCAAGATATAATGGGATTTCCTCGTAAATTCGGGAAATGATGGCAATCCCGTAGCAAATGTGCCGGGCAAATTGCGCCCGGAACGTCTCCTCGGTTTCCGGATATTTGGAGCGAAAGGCTCCGACTTCCCATTCCTGAAGGCGCACCTGCGTGACAGAATTCGGTACCGTTACCGTTTGAAGGTTGGACCGGAACCTCATGGATAGTTCCTGAATGCGGTTGCGCAAATGGAGGGATTCCTGCTCCGGGTTGACACCGAGCTGTCGTAACTGTAAATCCAGCGTTGGAGGCGAAGCCGTTTCCGCAGGCGGAGGGCTCGGAGGGGCGGGAGGCGCGGGTCCTGGATCCTTTCGGTCGAGCTCCCCCAGGTCGCGGAACGCATTCGCGCTCGACCGATAATCGCCTTGCAGCAGCTCCTTCGTGTCCGGAGTAGCTCCCTGGCCCGATTGGGCAAATTCGTGAACTTTCTCTGAAACCTCCGAAATCAGTCCGTAGAATTTCTTCCCGAGCAAGAGATTGTAGTTCACGATCGCGGCCAGTACGTCGGGATGGAAAAAATCCTCCCCGAACTGATTCTTCATGCTCCGCCCTCGTTCCACAGCGCGAGAGTCTGTGATCTGATGAAAACTCGTGAAGTACTTGATCTCGTCCAGAAGGGCCGGGACATCCATCAACTGGTCCTCCGCTTCCCGGCCCAGCGGTGGAAACTCGACTCCCGCAAGAATCTCCTGAATTTCCTTTCTGGGCCAGCCGGTCGGGGAGCCCCTGCGCTCCTCCCGCTTCTTAAACAAATGAGTGAAAAGCCAATCGACTTTGTCCCGGTCGATCTCCGAATGCGATTTCTTGAAGACAAGGAATCGGATGAGCGCTAGCAGCGTAGGTTCGTCGGGATCCTCGGCCGCAATGTACCCGCGCAGCTTATGCGGGCTGATGGCCAGGTCGAGCAGTGCCAGCCAATGCGCGCAGGATTCGGGAGCGGACTGGCCGGGCGAGGGACTCCTCGCGCCGATTGATTCCCGCGCTTCCTGGGGAAGCGGGATGGGATGTCCCAGTTCCTTCTCCACAATGCCGACAAATACGGTGTGGAGATGAGAAAATTCGCTGACTGTAATCAACTTCCGCTTCCTTCCCTCGACGGATTCAGAAACCAATCCTAATGAGCGGGAATTGTATTGTCAATTGAAGCGAGCGGATCGCACCAATTCAGGAACTGGAATCAGGATTCTCCCCGGGGGGGCTTGCCGGGTGCGCGCATGACTACGACGGGATGAAACCGGTCCCCGTCCACCCGCTCCGCAATCGCGAGGAGTTGGTTCGACTGATCCAAGAGCCTCACCCGGTCGCAATCACACGGAATGGCAACGTCTCTTCCGTGCACAGCCTGTGTTGCGTGCTCCTCCGAGAGAGCGATTTCTGGAAAATCGGGCAAAAGGCGTTCCGGGGGGATCAAGGGAAGATTCCCTTCGCGGATTGCCTCCGCCAAAGAAGCCAGAGAAATAGCCGACTCTTCTCGGAATTCTCCGACGGCTGCTCGCCGCAGTTGTGTCAGATGTGCTCCCACAAGCAGGCGTTGCCCGAGTTCATGGGCCAGGGATCGAATGTAGGTGCCTGCGGAGACTCGCGTCCGAAAGCGGACGCAGGACCCGTCGACCGCAACCAGCTCAAGCTCGTGAATCACAACCGGGGCTGCCTCCAGAGAAACAGTCCTCCCCTTTCTCGCCAGCCGATACGCCGGGACCCCGGAGACTTTTTTCGCAGAGAACGGCGGGGGTTCCTGGAAGCGCTTTCCCCGAAACTCGCAGAACACGCTCTGCAGCTCCGCCTCGTCAAGAACAGGCGAGCAATCCGGAGATGTTGCTTCCCCCTCCCTGTCATAGGTCGATGTGGAAAATCCGAATCGGATTGTTCCGGTGTAGGACTTGTCGCGATGCCGGTAGAAACGGGCGAGCCGGGTGGCACGCCCCAGAAGGAGGACGAGAACTCCGCCGGCTAAAGGGTCCAGGGTTCCCAGATGACCGATCCGAGGTTCCGAGAGCAGTCGGCGCACGGCGACAACAGCGTCATGCGAGGTCATTCCCGTCGGTTTATCCAGGACCAGGGCCCCCTCCATCATTAGCTCCTGTTCATGAGGCCGGAGGCTGCTCGCCGCAGGCAGTTTTGTCCAGATACAAGGAGATCTCCGGGGTATATCGCAGGCCCAGCCGCTGAGCCAGTGAGTAACGCAGAAAGCTCTGGGCCGCCGCGAGCCTCCGAAGGCTCGTCTGCTGTTCGCTTTCATCGCCGGAAACACGCACGAGCACACGCACCCGGCGCAGGTTCGCTGCCACGTCCACGGCAGTGACCGCCACGAGTCCCACTCGCGGATCCTTGATTTCGTACTCGATCAACTCCCTGATCTCCTGCCGGATCAAGTCAGACAGCCGCTCCGCTCGGTGCGTGTTGTTCCGCATGGCAGGCTCGCCCGCTCCGTCTCGTATCCAACAATCCGTCCATTCCCTTGGGGCCACGCTTTCCGGATTCGTGGGAACGCGGAAATGCCGGCCGGACTCCTGGATTCGAGGCGTTCAAAACCATTCCAGCTGTACCCCCACCAGGTCGTCTCCCAGCAGCGCTTCTGATTCGCGCTGAACGGTTTCCAAAAGCCTCTCGAGCGCCTTCTGATCGCCGGAGATCGAAACCACTCCCAGAAGACTCCGCTGCCACAAATCCTGGTGGTCGAGCTCAGCCACGGCCACATTGAACCGTGCGCGCAGGCGCTCCTTCACGCTTCGCACCACCATCCGTTTTTCTTTCAGGGAATGTGCGTGCGGGATGTAGAGTTCCAGGGTCAGCACGCCGATCGGCATGGTGGAAGGTTAATAGGAGCAGTCTCCGCTCCGGAACCCGGATTAGGCGAGCGCCGCGGTAGCAATTCGTTCCATGACAAATGCTTCAATGACGTCGCCCGCCTTGACGTCATTATAGTTTTCCAGCGTGACGCCGCATTCCAGGCCGGACCGCACTTCGGATACGTCGTCCTTGAACCGACGCAAAGTTCCGATCTTTCCGGTGTAGATCACGACGTTGTCCCGAAGCAGACGGACTGAGGAGCCCTTGGCAAGACGCCCGTCGGAGACCATGGTTCCGGCGACGGTTCCTACCTTGGCCACCCGGAAGGTTTGGAGGACTGCGGCTTTCCCGACAACCGTTTCCCGGAACGTCGGTTCCAGCAGGCCCATCATGGCCTTCTTCATTTCGTCCATCACTTCGTAAATGACCGTGTGCAGCCGGATTTCCACGTCTTCCTGCTGGGCCAGGTCAGTCGCTTTTTTCTCCGGCCGCACGTTGAACCCGATGATAATCGAATTCGAGGCCGAGGCGAGCAAAACGTCGGAAATCGTAATCGCGCCGACGCCCGCGTGAATCACCTTGGTCTTGACCCGCTCATCGCCGAGCTTGGTCAAAGATTCTGCCAGGACCTCGACCGACCCTTGCACGTCCGCCTTCAGTACCAAAGGCAGCTCCTTGATTGCTCCGGACTTCATCTGATCGTGGAGATGCTCCAGGGTCAGGCGGGATGATTTCGCCAGACTTTGCTCGCGCAGCTTCGATTCACGATAAAGCGCGATCTGTTTCGCCTTGGTCGGGTCGGGCACCACCTGAAAGACGTCACCCGCCTGGGGAAGCGACTGCAATCCCAGAACCTCCACTGGCGTTGAGGGAGGGGCTTCGACAACCGGGCGCCCGTGGTCGTCCAACATGGCCCGCACTTTTCCGAATACTGCTCCCACCAGGAACGAGTCACCCACTCGCAGCGTTCCGTTCTGCACCAGCACCGTGCACACCGGGCCGCGGCCCTTGTCGAGTTTGGCTTCGAGGACGGTTCCGCTCGCGGAACGGTCCGGATTGGCCTTCAGGTCCTGGAGATCTGCCACGAGCAGAATCATTTCCAGCAGAAGCTGTAGATTGGTCGCCTGTTTGGCGGAGACCTCGACCATGACGACGTCGCCCCCCCAATCCTCGGCAACGAGCCCACGGTCAGAGAGCTGCTTTTTCACGCGCTCAGGCAACGCGCCCGGCTTATCCACCTTGTTGATCGCCACCAGAATTGGCACCTTCGCCGCCCGGGCATGGTCAATCGCCTCAATGGTCTGCGGCATGACGCCGTCGTCAGCGGCCACGACCAGGACCACCACGTCGGTCACCTTTGTGCCGCGCGCGCGCATGCGTGTAAAAGCTTCATGACCCGGCGTGTCCAGAAACACGATCTGGCGCGATTTCACCGTAACGGCGTACGCGCCGATATGCTGCGTAATTCCCCCCGCTTCCTGCTGTGTGACGTTTGTTTCCCGAATCGCGTCGAGCAAGGAGGTCTTTCCGTGGTCGACATGGCCCATTACGGTTACAACCGGGGAGCGGGGAACACGCTTTCCCGGAGCCTCCGAGATGTCGACCTCCTCGACGGCCTCTTCTTCAAAGCTGAGAACGCGCGTCCTCGCCCCGAAGCTCTGAGCCACCTGCTCCGCCAGATCCGGGTCCAGATTCTGGTTGATCGTCGCCAGAACACCCATGTCGAGCAATCGCCGGATCAAGTCCCGTGCCTTCACGCCCAGCTTCTCCGACAAATCCTTCACTGTGACGCCTTCCGTCACGGTGATTTCAACGTCCACGCGGATCGGCTGTGGAGCGGGCCTCGCCGGTTGAATCCCACGCAACGCCCGTTCCCTAGCGTCATCCACCCGCCGGTCACGGTCGGTCCGCGCAGCTCCTGGGTGCGCTCTGCCGCGAACCGGATGAGGTCCTCTCCGAACCTGCTCCGGGGGAGGGATGATTCCTGGGCCTGTTCCTGGCGCTCCCGGAGTTCTTCCAGGCCTTCCGGGCGGTCTTCTATAAATTGGTTCGCCGGGTTTGGCAGGTCCGAGCGGCGGCCTGCCGGGCCGCGACGGAGCTCTGCCGGGGGGCCTCAGCGGTGCTCCGCCTGGCGCTGCTCTTCCAGGTGCGCCCAATGGCGCCTGAGCTCTTGGCTGTTCGGCAGGAGGAACCGGAGGGGGCCCCGCTGGACTTGGGGGAGGGGGCGCCTTGGGCTCGAGGATCGGGCGCCCTCGTGGCTGCGGAACGACCTGCGGTTCTCCGTGCGCCCGCACGGGAGGCCGCAAAACAGCGCGTCTTGGAGGTGGCGGCGCATCGCCAGGCACCGCTTTGCGGGCGCCGCCCGCCAATGCGGGAGTGCGACCAGCTTCCGTTGTCCGAACAGGCGAGGCCTTGGCCTCCTGCTCCACGACTGTGCCAGGCTTTGCACCTGCCGGCGTCTCCACAGCGCTGGGAGCAGCTTCCGCCGCCTCGGTCTCTACTGCAGGCACAGACGATTCCTCCGCTCCTATTCTCTGGAAGTGAGCTGTGACCTTTTTCGCCAGCTCTTCGTCGATCGCGCTGGAATGCGATCTTTTGTCGTCGATGCCGATTTCGGCGAGGTATTCCAGGATCGCCTTGGCTTTCACCTCGAGTTCTCTCGCCAGTTCGTTAATGCGCATCGTGACGTTCCAAATCGAACTTTCGTCGAATCTCCCAGCCGAGCCCCCTCAGGAGTATTAAGGGGTGGGCTCTTCCTCCTCGGGAGGGGAAACCATCTCACCGGGCAGTTCTGAAGACGCCGATTCCTCCGGGGGCACAGGCGATTCTTCGGCGCTCTCCAATTCCGCGTTCGGTGCCACGCCCTTCGCTGGAAGTTCCGGAGCCGCTTCGACGGCGGCTCCTTCCTCAAATTGCATATAGTAATTATTCACAGCCAAGCGGATTTTTTCCACCATTTTGGGGCCGATTCCCGGGATCTCCTGCAAGTCTTCGGGCGTCATTTCGCCAAGCCGTTCCACGGTGGAAATTCCCCGCTCGGAGAGCTTCTCAACGGTCTTCTCGCCGATCCCAGCCACTTCCGAAATCGAGGTTCCGGACGCCACCAATTGTTCCATCTGGGATTCGACTTCCTGGCGCTTTTCCTCTTCGCTCTTGATGTCGATCCGCCATCCCAGCAGCTTCGACGCCAGCCGGACGTTCTGCCCCTTTTTCCCGATTGCCAGAGAAAGCTGCGTGTCGTCCACGATGACTTCCAGATGCTTGGCGGCGGCGTCGAGAATCCCGACGCGGTTGATCTTGGCAGGACTGAGTGCATTGGCGGCGAACGAGGAGGGTTCCTCATTGTATTCAATAATGTCGATCTTCTCTCCCCGCAATTCGCGGATGATGGATTGCACCCGCATTCCCTTCATCCCCACACATGCTCCCACGCAGTCCACTTCCCGGTCCTTCGAAAAAACGGCAATCTTCGAGCGTTCGCCGGCTTCTCGCGCCGTCGCGCGGATGACCACCGTCCCGTCGTAAATTTCCGGAACCTCCATTTCGAACAGGCGCGCCACCAGTCCGGGAGCAGCCCGTGAAACGATTACTTGAGGACCCTTGGCCGATTTTTCGACCTGGATGATAACGACCCGGATGCGGTCCCCCACCTGGAACATTTCGAGCTTGGACTGTTCCCTTCTTGGCAGGCGTCCTTCCGTTTTCCCCAGCTCCATGATCAGGTCCGGCCCTTCCATGCGTTTAACGATGCAGTTGACCATCTCTCCGATGCGCCCGCTGTATTCGTTGTAAACGTTCTCGCGCTCCGCCTCCCGGACTTTCTGGAAAATCACCTGCTTGGCGGTCTGCGCGGCGATTCGTCCCAGCACTTCCGTAGGCTTCTGGATTCGCACTTCCTGTTCCAACTCGGACTTCGGATCCATCTGCCGCGCCTCGTCCAGGCTGATCTCGCGCTGCGGGTTGGCGACTTCTTCGACGACCTTTTTGAGCGCGTAAATTTCAATCTGGCCGGTTTCCTTGTTCAGCTCCGACCGCAGTTCTTCGGTGGTCTTGTAATATTTTCGAGCAGCCACCAGCAGGGCGTCTTCGATGGCGCTGACGATAATCTGCGGTTCGATGCCCTTTTCCCGGCTCATCTGATCCACGATTTGAAGCAGCAGACTGGACATCCTCTACCTTTCGCTTTTCTTTCCCTTCAACGGACGGCGCCGGGGGCCCATTCCTCCGACCGCGTTCTCCCATTCGACGACCAGGTTCGCCTTCTCTATCTCGCCGTGTTCGATCGCAATGGTCTCGCCGTTCTCTCCCTCCAGCTGAATCCGCCCATCGCGGATTCCCTGCAGCATGCCATGAAACCGCCGCCGTCCCGCCAGCGGCGTTTTCAGCACCAGTTTGATGCGTTTGCCCGCAAAGCGCTCATAGTCGGCCGGCTTCACCAGCCGCCGGTCAAGACCCGGCGAAGATACTTCGAGCGTATATCGGCTGGGGATCACATCCTCGACGTCCAGGATCACCCCTACTTGGCCGCTTACCCGCTGGCAGTCCCGGAGCGTAATCCCGCCCGGCTTGTCCAGAAAGATTCGCAGGACAGCGTTTCGCCCACGCCCCACCAACTCAACATCCACCAGCTCCAGACCTTCGGCCACGGCGACACGATCCGCGATCTCCCGAATGCGGCCAATCAGCTCCATCTCCTCACCAACAAAAAAGTGGGCTCGCGCCCACTCTGCCTTCGCGCCCGCTCCTCCAGCGTCAGTATACCCGATTCCTCCCCCAATGGCAAAAACCGCCCAGTGCGACGAAAAGTGACGTGGATGAGCGGATCAGCGCCCGCGCGCGAGGATTGCCAGATGCACGCGGGCAACCATATGCATGTATCCCCCCGCTGCTCCGTATCGGTCCGCCGCCGCCGCTCGGACGTGGGTCAGCGCGCTAGCTTCCTGCCCGAGTGCGTCGTAATACAGGCCGATATATAGATGGGCGTAGAACTCCGATTCGTCTCCCCGATCCGCCGCCGCCAGGACGCGCTCCGGGCTGAGCGTCCCCTGGAACATCTGGTAGACCTGCTGCATTGGGGTGCGAGGGTCAGGCCCCACGGGAAGCAGCGCCTCCCTCGCCCGGTCGGGCGATTCTGCTTTTGCAACACAAAGAAAGTGCCAGGCCGCGTTTTCCACGTCGTCCGGGTTTACCGTGCGGTGGGATTCAAACTGCTGGCGGCAGTCGCTGTAGCGGTCCGCGTAATAGAGCGCAATGCCCCGCTGCCAGAGATAGGGCGCCTGTCGTGGCGCAAGCCGGACCACGGCATCGAATTCCTCGATGGATTCCGCAATGCGCCCGGCCTGGAAGTGAGCAATGCCGCGCCCCAGCGCCTGTTGCGCCGGCGACTGGGCGCAGGCTGTTCCGGCAAAAGCAAGAAGCACACAGACGAGCCACCGGCGTATGCCTCGCCGGGTAACTCGCCGAGCCCCATTAGCGGCTGAGGTCGAGGCATACGAGCGTATTTTCGTTTCGAACATAGACAAATCCGTCGGCGATCGCGGGATACGCCCGCACGGTCGGCGGCAGAATCTGCGCGCGCGCCAAAGGTCGGAAGGCGTTGGGCGACACTTGGGCAAGCACCATCTCTCCATTTTCCCGCATGATCAGAAGACGATTCCCGACCAGCGTTACGGTTCCTGCACCAAAGCGGTTCTCGCTCCACTTGACCTCGCCGGATGCCATCTCGACCGCGCGAAAATCCTGTCCGAACTCCTGCCGCCCGTGAAACCCATACAAATACCCGCTGGAATAGACGCTCGTGGCGTAGTGGTTCGAGAGCACGTCGTCGGATGCCCAGAGTTCGGTGAGATTCGAACCATTCACGCGCAGCACCGCCGCGCCGGGACCGTACTCGGCCGACACGAAAATCCGGTCCTCGACGACCAAAGGCGTCGCGACGTTGACCGACGCGGCGGACCGGGACCGCCACGCGCGCTGGAACTGAACCGCTCCCGTCGCCGGATCAAGGCCCTCTAGACCGGCGCGCGTCAGAAAAATCGCGAGCCGGCGCCCGCCAATCGTGGCGCCGACCCCGGACGAGTAGCTTGCCTCGTCGCCGGTAGCCGTCCACAGGACGTTGCCGGTCTTTGCGTCGAAGGCGACAATCCCGGCGTCGCGTCCTCCAATGTTTGCCAATACCCGCCCGCTTTCGACGAGCGGAGAGCCTGCCGCGCCAAACCAGCCTTTGGTCACGTTGAACCGCGCGCGAGTATCCACGCTCCAGATCCGCTTGCCGTCCGCCAGGCCGATCGCGTGCAGCTGCCCTTCCGCCCCGAACGTGTAAACGATGCCGCCCGCAACGACAGGAACTGCACGCGGGCCTTCATCGAATCCGAAGTCGTCGCGATAGGTCGTAGGATAGGAATACCGCCACTGGTTCTCGCCCGTACGCGCGTTGAAGGACTCGACGACTTCGCTATTCATCACCCGGTGAAATAGGATCAAATGCCCCTGCGCGACGACCGGGCCGCTAAATCCTGCGCCGACCTGCTTGCGCCAGACCACCCGAGGTCCGTTTGCTCCCCACGTCTCCGCGAGCGCGGGACCCTGATAAACACCGTTCCGATCCGGGCCAAGATATTGCGGCCAGTCCTCCGCGGCCATCCGAATTGCAACCAGCAGGGCGATCGAGGCCAGCCAGAATAGCTGTCCGGGATCAAATGGTCTCTTCCGTGGACGAATGACACCTGTTGACCGATCCGTTGATTTCATTGCGTGCAATTATACCTTGGTTTTTCTCCAGGGTTGTGAATTTTATGAGGGATCGGTTGATGCAGCAGCGGAAGTCCTCCGGGCAGAGTTGACAAGGCCCGAAGTCAGACATCTTACTGGCACATTGCACCAAGATGGAGCACTGTGACGGGCGAGTTGCCCAGCTTGCAATTGGCTAAATCCTACGGTTATGATTGGCTTATCAGATTACGCGCCTGTAGCTCAGTTGGATAGAGCGTTGGTCTCCGGAACCAAAGGTCGGAGGTTCGAATCCTCTCAGGCGCGCCATTTTCTTACTGAATCCAAACCGGTTCCTTTGATTCCACGTTTTGCGCTTTCTCGAACTTGGGACCATTTGGGTCCAAAACCAACTCCGCCAGCCGTTCCTCAGCCCGCCGCTCCGATTCGGGAACCGAATGCGTGTAGGTTCCCAACGTCGTTTCAATATCGGCATG
>Ga0326597_10011139_pt1 | contig 11940 bp, 10 predicted proteins | sample RVTome_12_FD_203789 | JGI IMG/M metagenome (GOLD analysis project Ga0326597, IMG submission 203789) | Soil microbial communities from uranium-contaminated site in the Upper Colorado River Basin, Wyoming, United States - RVT100D185 | ecosystem: Environmental > Terrestrial > Soil > Contaminated >... | reverse complement strand
AGCGGCGTTGATGGAAAACGCGTTCCTGTCCTACAACGCGGGCCGATTGATGGAGGCCAGCCGGCTGTTCGCCGAGCGCATGGCGCGGCGCGATTGCACCGTGGGATTGTCGATATCCGGGGCGCTGACGCCGGCCGGGCTGGGCTTCTCCTGCCTGATTCCGCTGATCGAGAACGGCTTCGTCGATTGGGTCTGCTCCACCGGCGCCAATCTCTACCACGACATCCACCACCATCTCGGGTTCACGATGCATCAAGGCGGGCTGGGCCAGAACGACCTGACGCTGTATGAGAACCGCGTGATCCGCATCTACGACATCTTGTTCGATCAAGAGGTGCTGTTGCGCACCGACCGCTTCGTCTACGATTTGATGGGCGAGCGGGACTTTCAGGACAAGCTCTCGACCCCCGAGTTCCACTGGCGGTTGGGGCGCAAGATCGCCGAGCGCGAGGAGGCCGCCGGCAGCGGCACGACCTGCTTCTTGTCGGCCGCCTACCGCTACGACGTGCCGCTGTTCACCTCCTCCCCAGGCGACAGCACCTTGGGGCTCAACGCGGCGGCCTTGGCGCTGCGCGGCAACCGCTTCGATTTCGACGTGCTGGCCGACGTCAATCTCTCGACCGCGATCGTCTATCAGGCCAAGACCGGCGGCGGCCGCAGCGGCGTCTTGATCCTGGGCGGCGGCTCGCCGAAGAACTTCGTGCTTCAAACCGAGCCGCAGATCCAGGAGATCCTCGGCCTCGAGGAGAAGGGCCACGACTACTACATCCAGTTCACCGACGCCCGCAGCGATACCGGCGGGCTGTCGGGTGCGACGCCCAGCGAGGCCATGACCTGGGGCAAGGTCGATCCCGACCAGCTCGCGAGCACCGTGGTCTGCTATCTCGATTCGACCATCGCCGCCCCGCTGCTGACCGCCTATGTGCTGGCGCGCGCCAAGCCGCGCAAGCCGCGCCGCCTGATGCGGCGCCTGGCGGAGCTGCACGAGCAGCTGCGCGAGGCCTACCGCGGCGTGCGGCTCGGCTTTCAGGGTAAGCACCGCCGCAGCGACTCAAGCCGGCGCCGGTAGCCCGGGAGGGTGCTTTGAGCGGCGAGCGGTTCGATGCGGCGAAGGCGGCGGCGCCGGCCGGGGCTTGGGCGCTGCTCGGTTGTCCGTACGACGGGACGGTCTCGTTTCGGCCCGGTGCGCGTTTCGGCCCGGCGGCGATTCGCGCGGCTTCAGGCGGAATCGAGCTCTACTCGTGGTCGCAGCGGAGCGATCTGGAGTCGCTCGAGTTCACCGATCGCGGCGACGTCGAGCTGCCGCTGGGCGCGGCGGAGCGCGCGCTCGAGCGGATCCACGCCCAGGCGCGCGAGATCTGGCGCGGCGGTGCGCGGGTCTTCGGGCTCGGCGGCGAGCACCTGGTGACGCTGCCGCTGGTGCAGGCGGCGCTCGAGCGCCACGCGGATTTGGTGGTGGTGCAGCTCGACGCCCACGCGGATCTGCGCGCGGACTATCTCGGCCAACGCCTCTCTCACGCCTGCGTGATGCGGCGCGTGGTCGAGCAGATCGGAGCCGAGCGGCTGGTCCAGCTCGGGATTCGCTCGGGGACCGGCGAGGAGCACTCGTTTGCCGAGCACAACGGCACCCTTGGCTCGATCGACGCCGCCGGTCTCGCGGCGCTGCGGCGGCGCATCGGTCTCGCGCCGGTCTATTTGACCTTGGATCTGGATGTCCTCGATCCGGCCTACCTTCCCGGCACCGGCACTCCGGAAGCCGGCGGCTGGAGCGCGGCGCAGCTGCTGCAGGTGCTCGGCGAGCTCGGTGAGCTGCGGGTGGTCGCCGCCGACGTGGTCGAGCTGGCCCCGCAGCTCGATCCCAGCGGCTGCTCGGCGGTCGCCGCCGCCAAGCTGGTGCGCGAAATGCTGCTGCGGTGGTAGCGAACCGGTGCGCTAGCAGCGGTGTCAACAGGCTGTGCCTGCGCGCCCCGTCGCATTCTGATACTATCCCAAACGATGGCGGCCAAGACCCTTTTTGCGAAGATCATCGACGGCGAGATCCCGGGTCAGTTCGTCTACCAGGACGAGCATGCGGTGGCGATTCGGGACCTCAACCCGCAGGCGCCGACCCACATCTTCGTGATTCCGCGAAAGGTTTTCGACACGATCGGGGCCAGCGCCACCGAGGAGGAGGGTCTGCTGGGGCACCTGCTCCGAGTCGCCGATCAGGTCGCAACCCAGGAGGGCTTGAGCCAAGGCTATCGCTTGGTGATCAACTGCGGGGCGCACGGCCAGCAGACCGTGCCCCACTTTCACGTTCATCTGCTGGGCGGCCGGCAAATGAGTTGGCCGCCCGGCTGAGGAAATCGACATGAGCGAAAAACCCGAGACCAGCGCTGCGATCGACCCAGATCTGCTCGAGATCTTGGCCTGCCCGCTGGGCAAGACCCCAGTGAAGCTGGAAGGGGACTACCTGGTTTGCACCCAGTGCGGGCTGCGTTATCCGATCCGCGACGGCATCCCGGTGATGCTGATCGACGAGGCCGAGCTGCCCGCCGGCGTAAGCTCGATCGAAGAGACCATCTGCTGGAAGCAGAGCGAAACGCCGTAATATCCAGGCGGGCTAGACCGGGTAGAGTTTCGACTCCGACTCGCCGATCTCGATCACGCCGACCGGGGAGAGGCTGGCGCCGCCGCCGCCGCCGTCTCCGAAACCCGACCCGGAGGCGGGATTCAGGGTCAGCAGCTTGCTGCTGATCCGGCCCTCGCCGGCCCCGCCGCCGCCGCCGAGGCCGAAGGCGATCATCGCCACCGGAACCAGCGTCCGACCCTGAACCGAAACCGGGCTGCCCAGCAGCCGGTTGGGATCAGTCAGGGACTCCAAAGTTCGCGAGATTCCCGTGAGGATCTCCACTGTCGACGAGCGTTCCTGGGCCATGACACGCCTCCTTCGAAGAGCTAGGTTCACTCCACTATGGACTCACCGGCCCTGTCAGGTCAAGCCAGAGGGGCGCCGGTACAGCCGCCCTGGATTTTCGGCTTGCGCCGGAATGACAGGCGGCAGATCCGCCGCCTAGTTGACCAGCTCGAGCCGGTGCGCCGCCAAGGTCATCGCCTGATCGTTGAGCACCATCACGCGGGCGTTGATCTTGCCGCGCGGCAGCGCATCCTTGGGCACGAAGATGCTGTAGCCCTCGTAAAGACCGGAGTCGAGATCGGGGGTGAATTCGGATTGCGCGGCCGCCTTGCCCAGCAAGCTGAAGCCTTTGCGCTGCGCCGGCACCGGGGTCCAATACTCGTTGCTGAACTGGATCAGGACCCGGCAGCGCTTGCCGCGCAAACCTTCGGCCGTGAAGCTGAACACGAAGCGCCAGCCCTCGCCTCCGTCCGGGCCCACGGCGGGCTCGACCCGAGCGCCGTCCTGAAACTCGACGAACTCGACCGCCGCGCTGGAGCCGGGCGCGAACTCCGAGAGCTTCTCGGTGAGGTGGCTGGCTTCTCCTGCGGACGGCTGCTCGCCCACCCAGCCGGAAGGCAGCAGCGCCTTGAGCTGCTCGGGCGACGAGATCACCGGCGTGCCGGCCGCGGCGCCCGGGGGTGAAGCGGCGGCCGGCTCCGGCTCGGGAGCGGCTGCGGGCGGCGGCTCGGGTTCGGGCTCGACGGCGGGTGATGAAGCTTCTCCGCCGGCGGGCGCGCCGCCCACCGCGCCGCCCTGCAGCTTTTCCTGCGCGGCTTTGGCCAGCGCCTCGAGCTGCTTGGCCGCGTCGCCGCCGCCGCCTTGGGCGCTGGCCTGCACTGCGGCGCTGATGTCCTGCGGCTGCGCGCCCGCGGCCGCCAGGCGGCGCGGATCGAAGCTCTGGATCACGATGTCCTCGTCGGCGAAGTGAATGTAAAGCTGGCGTTTGAACAACGCCCAGGTGACCATCAGCCAGCAGTCGATCTCCATCTTGAGCTTCTTTTCGATGAAGATCTCGCTGATCAGCTTGGTAATCTGCTCCACATTCTGGAAGTTGGCCGCGCGGACCTCGACCGGCAGGGTCAGCGCGATTTGGCCGTTCTTGGGCAGCTTGAATTTCTCGGCGTAGACCCCGCTGCCGGCGTTGACGCCGTTGAGGATCGGCGTATAGCGCAGCTCGCGCACGTTGGCGTTGAACGGATTGGGATTGAACAGGATCGTGTCGAGCAGCAAGGTGATGCTCTTGCCGGGATCGTAGTGCCCGATGCCGACGTTCACGATCGTGAGCTTGGGGGTTCGGATCTGTCCGGGCTTGGGGTTGTAGACCTTGACTCCCTCGAACGCCGGCTCGCTGCCGGGCTGCTCCTGCGCCGGGCTCGCCGGGCCGCAGAGCAGGATGGCGGCCGCTATCAGCAGTCCATGCTTAGCGTGAGACATAGGGCAGGATCTGCTCAATCGCAATACAGCTTTTGCCGGAAACCGCCATGGCGACCACCCGGCCGTTGGGATCCAGCACCGGGCTGCCGAGCTGCGGGTGCCCGATGGTCTTGTCCAACTCGAAACCCTTGTCGCGCTGGCGCAGGGAAACCACGTCCGGGCTCGCTTCGGCGCGGCCGCCGGTGATGCCGCCCGGAAAGCCGAGCACGGTGAACTTGGCGCCGAGCGCCCCCACCAGGCTGGTGGTGCGAACCGGGAGCGGCGGACCGGCGGCGTCGGACGCAACCTCGAGCACGGCGAAGTTCAAGGGGCTGTCGACGCGGTGGACCTGGACCGTGACTCGATCGCCGTCGCTGGATTCACCGGTCGCGGAGCTCCAATCGTCGCGCGGCACGTAGACCAGTTTGACCTTGCCGCGCTGGCTGCTGAGCGCGAGCCGCTGCGGGTCGAGCTCGTCGCCGCCGGCGGCCTTGGTCAGGGAGCTTCCCGATCGCAGCAAGGCGATGTTGGTCCGCGCCTCCTGGATCTTGTAGCCGCCGGTCTGCACGGTGGCCAGCATATCGGGGTCGAGGAATTTCCACGGCTGCACCGCGGCCTTGGTCGTGATCAGGCGGGTCCGATTGCCCAGGTAGAAGCCCGAAGCGGTCTGCCACTGGGGCACTTCGTCGCCGTTCGCCAGCACATAGCTGGTGTAGATCAGCACCACCGAGGCACTTGCTTCTTGGGCCGAAGCGCGGGCCGCGGTGCCCGCCTGGGCCTCGGCCTGCGCGGTCTCGCGCAGCGATTTCACGCCGCCGAGATCGCGTTCGATGTTGGCGCGGGCCGATTCGAACTCCTGGCGCATGCTGGCGACGCGCTGCTCGAACTCGGCTCGAGTGGCCTGCAGCTCGAGGTCGAACTGGCGCTGGAACTCGTCTTTGGACGCTTGCAGCGCCCCGCTGATCTCGCCGCGCGCCTCTTTCTTCTGGTCGTTGAGCCACTTGAGCAGCTCGGACAGCTGGCCGTCCATCCGATCGATGCGCGCGAGCGCGACCTGCGCCCGATCCTGCAGCCGATAGATCGCGGCGCCGATCCCGATCAGCAACACCAAGCCGGCTGCGGCGATCACGAACAGCAGGGTTCTCAAGCGATCGATCTGCCGGCGCAGCGCGACCTCGCCGGCCGCGGCGCGGGATTTGCCTGCGGCGGGGGGTTCGGGCGGGTGCGGAGTCGGTGGGGCGGCAACCGGCGGCCGGCTCGATGGCGGGGGGTGGGCGGCCGGCGCCCGGCCGGCGGCGGCACCGGGGCGGGTCGGACGCCGAGCTGTTCGGGGTCGAGCATGCGGGTGGAGGCCGGAGCTTTGGGGGCGCCGGGATGATCCGGTGGAGCCGGAGCGGGGCTCGGCGGCGCCGGGCGCGGATCCGGTCTCGGGCGGACGCTTTCTGCCTCGTACAGTTGGGTTTGATCCGGCCGGCTCGGCGGTATGGCGGCCTCTTCGTTGAAATAGAGCCGGGTGGCGGAGACGTCGGCGGCCGAGGGCCGGCTCCGAGGCCCGGCGGGCTCGTCGAAGGCCGCGGGAACGCGCGGATCGGTTGAATGCCTCGGATCGACCGCGGGCGGCGGCGGCGGCGCGCCAGTCGGCCCTCGGCCCGGGGTGCTGCGGCTCTCGTCGCGGCCGCGATCGAGCTGGGCACCGAGCTGTTCGCGCGAGTACTTGGAGGTGGTGTCGATCGGAGCGCGGCCGGCGGTTTCGGGTTGGGGATGCGCGATCTCGACCCGGATCTCCGGCCCGGTCTCGCCCAGCCGCAGCGACGCGCTGTCGGTCAGCTCGGCGCGCTGGAAGCGACGCGAATCGCGGTAGCTGCCGTTGCTGCTCTGAAGATCCTCCGCCACCACCGCCGCCGGGCCGGCGGTCAGGCGCAGATGGCGGCGCGAGACCTCGGAATGCGGAATCACGAGGTCGCAGCTCTGGTCGCGTCCGATCACCAGCGAGCGGCCCGGAGCCAGCTCGAGCGCCGACTCGCCTTGATCGCCACGATACTTGATGGTGACGTTCACTTCACGACTTGTGCAAACGCCGGTCTTGCCATCCCATTATAGCAAGCAGCAGCAGCAGCTCGAACAGACCGATTCCGGCCACGATCGCGAGCGCCACCGGATACGGATACTCGAGCGTGAGATAGTTGCGAACGAACTCGTCTTGCTCTTCGGATAGGCGCGCATAGAGATCGGCCATCGCCTCCAGGCCCCAGCGCGCCACGATGCCGTAGGAGATGCCGCGCGATATCGCGGACATGCCGGGGCGGTAGTCGATCTTCCGCAGATACTCGCGGACCACCTGTCCGCTCCAATCCCCGGGCGGGGTCTCGAGCCCCAGCTCTTTGAGATCCGCGACCGTCACCGGGATGGTGACCTGGGTGTGGATGCCGCGCAGCGGCGTGATCGCGCCGGCAAACAGAATTTGCGGGAACAGCACCATCACGCCGAGCGCGAGCGAGGTTTCGGTGGTTTTGACCAGCGCCGACACCACCAGCGCCATCAGGATGCCGGTCCAGGTGGCCAGAAACACGATGCCGAAGCTGAGCCCGAGCGGTCCATCGATCCGCCCGGTGGCATAGAGCGTCATCAGGATCAGGAAGCTCTGCAGCGCGCCGAAGCCGCTCAGGACCACGATCTTGCTGAAGATATAAGGCAGCAGGCGCAGAAACGTCTGGCGTTCGCGGTGGTAGATCGAGCGCTCGCCGACGATCTCGCGCAGCGAATTGGTGCAGCCGAACCAGAGCGCCGCGAAAATGACCAGGAAAAACATCAGCGGATGGTTGGGGCCGTTGAACAGCAGCGCGTCGGTGATGCCGATGAAAGGCGCCTGGACGATCAGCAGCGCCGAGTAGGCTCGATCGTTGAGCTTGATCTCGAGATAGCGGCGGGTCAGGCCCCAGGCCTGCTGGATCGAGCTGCGCCGCCCCTGGGCCTCGAGCCGCATCTGGGTGGCCTTCTGCTCGGCGGCACGGCGGGCCGGGGGCGGCATGGCGTAGGGCGAGCTGCTGTAGCTCTCCTTCCACTCCTCGGGCGCGCGGGTTTCGAGCTTGTAGTAAATGTCATCGATCTGGTCGACTTCGAAATAGCGCAGCGCGTCGCTGGCCGCGCCGGCGAACGCTAGTCGTCCCTTGACCAGCAGCACCAGCTTGTCGACCAGATTGAGGCTCGACATCAGATGGGTGGTGCAGATCACGGTGGTGCCGGCGTCGGCCAGGCGGCGAAACAGGTTCATCATCAGCGCTTCGGTGCGCGGATCGAGCCCCGAGGTCGGTTCGTCGAGAAACAGCACCGCCGGTTTGGTGACCAGCTCGACGCCGATGTTGACCCGCTTGCGCTGGCCGCCGCTGAGCCGGCGGATCAGGGTATCGCGGCGCTCGTGGAGCTCGAGGGTATCGATCACCTCGAGCACGATCGCGTCGATCTCGGTATCGGACAGCTCGCTGGAGAGGCGCAGCCGGGCGGCGTAGAACAGCGCCCGATAGACGGTCAGGTCCTCGTGGATGATGTCGTCCTGGGGCACGAACCCGATCAGGTTCTTGAGCGATTCGAAGGCGCGGTAGAGATCGGCGCCGCCGAGGTAGACCTTGCCGCTGTGGGCCGGGCGGAAGCCGTCGAGCGCGTTGAGCAAGGTGGTCTTGCCAGCGCCGCTGGGCCCGAGGATGGCGACGAACTCGCCGCCGCGAATGCTGAGCGAGACCTGGTCGAGGATGGTCAGGCTGCCGACCCGAACGGTCAGATCGCGACCGCCGAGCTCGAGACCGCCGGCGCGGGCCTCGGCCCGGGCTTCGGCGCCGACCGTGATCACGGTGGTGCCGATCTGGATCCGATCGTCGGGCTGGAACTGGGTCGGTTGATCGACCCGGCGCCCGTTGAGGTAGGTGCCGTTGGTGCTGCCCAAGTCGGTGATCACCCAGAGCTGCCCCTGCCGGTCGATGCGCGCGTGATAGTTCGACACCGCCGGGTGGGCGATCACGACGTCGTTGTCCGCTGCCCGCCCGATCCGAGTCACGGTTCGATCGAACACCAGGTCGCGCCGGTCCGGCGCGGCGGGCAGCGCGCGGGTCAGCCGGACCAGGTGCTCGGAGTCGAGGCCGAAGACGATCTCGTCGCCGCTTTCCAGGAAGGCCTCTTGGATCCGCCGGCCGTTGACGTAAGTGCCGTTGGTCGAGCTGTCGACCAGACGCACCCGCCGGTCGGGCAGCACCGCGATCCGCGCATGCACGCGCGACACCGAATCGTGGTGCAGCACCACCGCGCAGGTCTCAGGATCGCGCCCGATGGCGAAGCCCTGGGGCGGAATGGCGTAGAAGCGCGAAGCGCCCGGCTCGCCGAGCAGCTCGAGCCGTGGATGGTCGTCGGGTTCCGGCTCCGGGGCACGGGGCGACACCACCCGCTGCGGCTGAGTCGGAGGCCTTGGGGCGGGCGGAGCCGACGTCGTCCGGCCGGGCGCCGCTTGCGCCGCGGCGACCTGCACCAGCTCGAAGCTGGCCGCTCCGCCCAAATCGACCACATCGCCCGGCTGCAGCGCGGCGCTCTGGACCCGGCGCCGGTTGACGAAGGTGCCGTTAGCGCTGTCCAGGTCGCGCAACTCGATTCCGCCGCCCGGGCGCGGCTCGAGCTGCGCGTGGCGCCGCGATATGCCGCTGGCATCGGCCGGAAACACCACCTGGCAGCTGCCGTAATCGCGACCCAGGACCAGTCCGCCGCTCGGGATCTCACCGCGCTGCCCTTGCAGCGGTCCAGAAAGAAAGTGAATCTCGTATCGGGTCACGCTGGCGGTTCCGTTGCGCGAAAGGGCAATCGACCCAGGAGCGTCAGCGCTCCGGGGGCGGGCGCGGTTGGGACTCGGCTTCGCTCGCGGCGGCGGCCGGCTCCGCGCTCAATGGGTACTGGGTGGAGAGTCCCTGGTAGTAGTTGCGCAGATCCGGCGGCAGCTGGGCGGTCAGCGCGTCGAGCTGAGGCCGGTACGCGGCGAACGCTCCGCCCATCGAGCTGCCGAGCTCGAAGTAGCGCTTCTGACTGGCCTGCATGCTTTGCTGGGTGGCGGCGAGGTGGGTGCGGACCACCTCGAGATAGGCCTCGCGTTTGTCCTGCGGTATCTGCAGCATCAACGGCAGCATTTGGGCTTTGAGCTGGAGATCGGAGTAGACGGTGACGTTTTGCGACAGGTTCTCGTAAAGCAGCAGCGCCGACTCCGCGCTCATCCCCTTGGCGGCGTAGTGCTCGGCGAGCTGGGCCAGGGCCTGCAAGAGCCGCGAGGTCAGGTCCAGGCTTTCCCGCAGATCTTCAACCGCAACCAGACCGGCATAGAGATTGGCCGAGGCCTGCAGGTAGCCGAGCGAGAGCTCGGCGCGGCGCGCCATCAGCGCGCTGCGGGCCGCCTCGTATTCGGCGTCGGCGCCGGCCGAGTCGCCGGCCGCGAATCGGGCTTCCGCCGCGGCCAGCCGTTGCTCGACTTCCTGCAGCAGCGAGCGCGGGCCGGAAAGGTCGCTGAGCCCGAGTTGGAGCAGCGCCAGCAGCGCCCCAGCGAGTCCCGCCATCCCTTTAGCCTCCTTTGAGCTGCTCCAACAGCTGGTAGCGCATCATCTCGAGATCCTCGGGCGGCAGGCTCTTGACGGTGCTGAACACGTCGAGCTGTTGATCGACCATTTCGATGATCTTCTCTTTGTCCTTGGCCAGCGGCGCGCTGGCGAGGAGCTGTTTCTTCTGCTGCAGGTCGGTCTGGTAGGTGTTGATCCAGTAGTCGTAGAGATACTGCGCCACCGTCGCGTAGCGCTCGTTGCCCAGCGCCCGCAGATAGTCGACCGCCTTTTGCGCCACCACGCCGACCAGCAGAATCTCGTCGAACACGCTGCGCAGCGATTCGGGCGACTCCGAGCCCAAGAGCAGCCCCGACCAGACCAAGGTGTAGCTGCTGAAGATGCCGAATGCGGCCACGTTGAGACGCTTGGCCGCCGCGTCGCTGATCTTGCGCCCGTCGCCGGAGCGGCCCTCCAAGCGCAGCGCCTCGCCGCGCTCGAAGTCGGCCATCACGTTCTGCAGCTCGGCGCGGTAGCTGGTGGCCGCGGCGCCCAACCGGGTGGGAAGTCCGACCGCGAGCCCAAGCGCCAAGCCCGCTGCCAAAATCCAGGATAGTTGACGGCTCATAGAACCCCCTTCAAGCGTCCCGCCAAGAGTAGCACTAGCCGCGTTCTGTCTCCACTCCGCAAACTCGGTCAAGGAGTGATTCCAGCCCTGCGGGAGCCGCAAGCGAGAACCCGCTGTAGACCTGGAGCGGTGGGCCCTCCGGGCGGCATCCGACCTCCCAGGTCAGGTCGGCGGGAGCTTTGCCGCTGACCTTGAGCCGGCCCTCGTGAATGCCGTGCGAATGACAGGACCAGCAGAGGCTCACGAGGTTGTCCGGCTCATCGCCGCCCCCGCGGCTTCTGAACACGACATGGTGAGCCTGCAAATTGGCGCGGGCGAAACAGTTCGGCGCCTGGCAGCGCCAGTCGTCGCGCTCGAAGATCCGGTGCTCGCGGCCGATCTTTTCGAGCGGCTGGCTGAGGAAGCTGTCCAAAACCAGCTCGACGGCGCAGGCTCCCGGCGGCGCGATGTACTCGGCCTCCTTCAGCGCCGCCATCCAGTGCCAAATGACCGACTCGGGGGCGCGAAACCAGAGCAGCTCGATCTTGGTGGAGCAGCGCATCGCCTCGAGCCGTCCACACAAGGCCAAGATGAGCTCGAGCTCGAAGCGCGGCAGATGGGTCTGTTGCGCACGCCGGATCCAAGGCTGTTCGGGCAGCGTCCCGAGCACCCGGTCGATCTGCTTGGCGTGACCGGCGTGGATCTCGCCACGAGCCCAGGCGGAGCTCAGCTCCGGCGAGCGCCGGGCCCAGCGGCTGAGCTGAGCGAAGCGCCAGAAGGCGCGCGCGGGCAGCCCGGCGCGCTGCTCGAGGTAGTGGCGGCAGTCGAAGAAGGCCAGCGCCTCGGTGCCGCCGGCGGCGTGAAAGCGCCGCAGCAGCGGCGCCGTCTCCGATTCGACCTGCTGGAGATAGCGCAGGACCTTGAGGATCCGCGCATGCAGCTCGTGGGGCGTCGCTTCGTCGACACCCTCGCCCAGCTCTGTGATCTCGGGCGGCAGCTCGGCCCGAGGGATCGCCCAGTCGAGCAAGCTCCAGCCGCCGGAGGTCTCTTCGAGGTCGCGGCGGGCGAAGTCGTAGAAGGTCTCTTCGTCGGAGAGCTCACGGTGGTCATGCACAAACTGGGGCGGGGCTTGTCCCCGCCCTTCAGAAGGGGCCCGCGGGGCCTGCGAGGGGAGAGCCGGGGTGAGGGGCTGCGCCGCTCCGTGGAGGCCTTGCTTCCAGTCGTACTCTTCGAGCCGTTCGGTCCACTCGCTGCCGCGCAGCGGATGAACGCCGGCGAGAAAGTCGGCGGCGATCCAGTCGATCGCGCGCCAGCGCGCGAGCCGCTCGCCCGCGGTCTTGCGGCAGTGCTCGATCGCGCGCTCGAACTTGGCCCGCACCAGGGGCTGAACCCGGCGCGAGAAGTTCTGCCACCGCTCGCCCCGG
>Ga0326597_10011138_pt1 | contig 11940 bp, 15 predicted proteins | sample RVTome_12_FD_203789 | JGI IMG/M metagenome (GOLD analysis project Ga0326597, IMG submission 203789) | Soil microbial communities from uranium-contaminated site in the Upper Colorado River Basin, Wyoming, United States - RVT100D185 | ecosystem: Environmental > Terrestrial > Soil > Contaminated >... | reverse complement strand
TTCTGCCTTCATCCTTCACGAGTCGCGTTGCTTGATACGCGACTCGCGCGCCCCCATCTTCGCCGGATGCTGGACGACTTCCGGGACCATTCCAATCCCACGGACCCCCCAGGGTCTTTGAGCGGCGATGAGCCGTTGCTCGACGCGTACTCGCGGGCGGTGACCGGCGTCGCGGAAGCGGTCGGCCCGGCCGTAGTAAGGCTTGATGTGCGCCGCCGGGTGCGCGGACGCGTTCACGACGGCAGCGGGTCGGGTTTCATCCTGACTCCCGACGGATTGATCGTCACGAACAGCCACGTCGTGTCGGGCGCGGCCGCCATCTCGACGACGCTCAACGACGGGCAGTCGCTTTCCGCGCACCTCATTGGCGACGACCCGGACACGGACCTCGCGGTGGTGCGCGTCGATGGCCACAAGCTGCCATCGGTCCGGCTCGGGGAATCGCGCGGCCTGCGCGTCGGGCAGCTCGCGATCGCGATCGGCAACCCGTACGGATTCCAGTGCACGGTGACCGCGGGCGTCGTCTCGGCGCTCGGGCGATCGCTGCGCTCGCAGAGCGGGCGCCTGATGGACGACGTGATCCAGACCGACGCGGCCTTGAATCCCGGCAATTCGGGCGGGCCGCTGGTGTCGTCCGCCGGCGAAGTCATCGGCGTCAACACGGCGATCATTCCGTCAGCGCAAGGCATCTGCTTCGCCACCGCGATCGACACGGCGCGGGTGACGATCGCCCAGTTGCTCAAGCACGGGCGCGTGCGCCGCGCGCGGCTCGGGCTCGCCGGCCAGAACATCGTGCTGCCGCGGCGCATGGTGCGGCGCTACGAGCTCGCGCGCGATGCCGCCGTCCAGGTGGCTTCCATCGAGCGCGGCGGGCCGGCTGCGCGCGCCGGGCTCGAGCAGGGCGACATCATCGTCGGTTTCGCCGGCCACCCGGTCGCCGGTTTCGACGACCTGCACCGCCTGCTGACCGAGGAGCGCCTTGGCGGCCGCGTGCCGGTCACGGTGCTGCGGCGGGGACAGCGGCTGACGCTCGATATTCAGCCGGATGAATCCCGTTAAATGGAATCGATAATTGTAATTAAGCGACTGACACATAACGCAATTATCATTCAATTAAACTGATCAACAGAATCAGTTTATTCCGGTTTCATTCGAGTTTACACGGCCCTATATTGACGCCATGCAACCGGAGGACGCCATGAAGAAGGTCGTCAGCATTCACAAGAGCCCGCCGCCCCACTGGGTCGGCGACGGCTTCCACGTGCGCAGCCTGTTCTCGTACGACCGGCAGCCGCAGACGCTGAGCCCCTTCCTGCTGCTCGACTACGGCGCGCCCGAGCCGTTCACGCCCACGGCCGAGCGCCGCGGCGTGGGGCAGCACCCGCACCGCGGCTTCGAGACCGTCACCATCGCCTACCAGGGCGGCGTCGAGCACCGCGATTCGGCCGGCAACCACGGCATCATCGGTCCCGGCGACGTGCAATGGATGACCGCCGCCTCCGGCATCGTCCACGAGGAATGGCACGAGCGCGAGTTCGGGCGGCGCGGCGGCACGATGGAAATGGCGCAGTTGTGGGTCAACCTGCCGGCGAAGCACAAGATGGCCGCACCCGGCTACCAGGACATCCGCGATTCGCAGATTCCCGTCGTCGAGCTCGGCGCACGCTCGCGCGTGCGGGTGATCGCCGGCGGGTTTCGCGGCGCGAAAGGGCCGGCGCGTACGTTCACGCCAATCAACGTGTGGGACGCGCGGATCGGCGCGGGCGATCGCGTCGTGCTGGATTTTCCCGAGGGCTATACCACGCTGCTCGCGGCGCTGAATGGCGGGGTGTCGGTCAATGACGCGGAAACCGCCGGGCCGGGGGAGCTCATCGTTCTCGAGCGCGCGGGCACCCAGGTCGTGCTCGAGGCGGCGCAGGACGCGACGGTGCTCGTGCTCAACGGCGAGCCGATCGACGAGCCGGTGGTCGGCCACGGCCCGTTCGTCATGAACACGCGCGAGGAGATCCAGCAGGCGTTCAGCGATTTTCACAGCGGCCGGCTGGGGCAGGCAGGCGCCTGAACCGCCGACGACGAGACAAGGAGACAACATGTTGACGGTCAGAAAAGCGGAAGAGCGCGGCCACGCCAATCACGGCTGGCTCGATTCCTGGCACAGTTTTTCGTTCGCGGATTACCAGGACCCGGCGCACATGGGCTACGGCCCGCTGCGCGTCATCAACGAGGACCGCGTCCAGGCGGGCTCGGGCTTCGGCACGCACGGCCACCGCGACATGGAGATCATCAGCTACGTGCTCGAGGGTGCGCTCGGGCACCAGGACTCGATGGGCAACGGTTCGTCGATCGTGCCGGGCGACGTGCAGCGCATGAGCGCGGGCACGGGCGTGCGCCACTCCGAGTACAACCACAGCAAGACCGGGACGACGCACTTCCTGCAGATCTGGATCGAGCCGAAATTCACCGGCATCAAGCCGTCGTACGAGCAGAAGCATTTCGCGGCCGATGAAAAACGGGGGCGCTTGCGCCTGATCGCCTCGCCCGACGGGCGCGAGGGCTCGGTCAGCATGGGCCAGGACGCGTTTCTGTACGCAGGGCTTTTCGACGCGGCCGAGCGCGCGGCGCTGCCGCTCGCGGCGGAACGCCGGGGCTACGTCCACGTCGCGCGCGGCACCCTCTCGGTCAACGGCCGGAAGCTGAAGGCGGGCGACGCGCTGAAAATCGACGGCGGCTCGACGATCGAGCTGAAGGACGGGCAGGGGGCCGAGGTGCTGGTGTTCGACCTGCCCTGAAGTCCGGGATTCGCGGATCGCGGATCGCGGCTCGTGGATCGTGAAATGTGAATCGTGAAAAGGAGATTTTATGAGCGAGTACCCCATTGCCGTCATCGTCGGCAGCCTTCGCAAAGATTCCTTCAATAGCAAGCTCGCGACTGCGATCGCGAAGCTTGCGCCGCCGGAAGTTTTGTTCAAGCCGGTTCGCATCGACGACCTGCCGCTCTACAACCAGGACGACGACGCGAGCCCAGCCGAGTCCGTCAAGCGACTGAAGGCGGAGATCACGGCAGCCCGCGGCCTGTTGTTCGTCACGGCCGAATACAACCGTTCAATTCCCGGCGTGTTGAAGAACGCGATCGACCACGCCTCGCGCCCTTACGGCAAGAGCGTCTGGGCGGGGAAACCGGCGGGGGTGCTGGGTGTTTCGGTCGGCGCCGTCGGCACGGCGGTCGCGCAACAGCATTTGCGCACCATACTCGCGTATCTGGACGTGCCGACGCTCGGCCAGCCCGAAGCGTTCATCCAGGCGAAGGACGGATTATTCGATACGTCCGGCAACATCGGCCCCGACAGCCGGAAGTTCTTGCAGGACTGGATGGACCGCTACGCCGTGTGGGTGAAGCAGCACGCGGCGTCCCGGGTCGCGGAGCTGGTGTAGCATACGGCGCGGATCCGCAATCCGCACGAAAGGCGTTCATGGGGCATCTCGAGAACGGCGTCTGGCGCGAAGGCGGGCGCGACGCGCGCACGGTGAACGGCGAGTTCGTCCGCCGCGACAGCCAGTTCCGCGACCGCGTGACGGCCGACGGCTCGAGCGGGTTTCCGGCGGAGGCGGGACGCTACCACCTCTACGTCTCGACTGCCTGCCCCTGGGCGCACCGCACGCTGATCTTCCGCAAGCTGAAAGGACTCGAGGGCGCGATCCCGATCTCGATCGTGGATCCGGTGATCGTGGACCAGGGCTGGCCGTTCGGCGATGGCCCCGGCTGCGTGCCTGACACGGTCAACGGCTTCCATCACCTGCACCAGGTCTATGCGAAGGCGAAGCCGGATTACACCGGGCGCGTGTCGGTGCCGGTGCTGTGGGACCGGAAGACGGGCACGATCGTCAATAACGAATCCTCCGAAATCATCCGCATGCTCAACAGCGAGTTCGAGGCATTCGCCTCGGCTCACGACGACTATTACCCGCAGCGACTGCGGACCGAAATCGACGCGGTCAACCAGGTGGTGTACGAGAACATCAACAACGGCGTCTACCGCACCGGCTTCGCCACGACGCAGGCCGCCTACGAGCGGGCGTTCGACGCGCTGTTCGCGGCGCTGGACGAGATGGAGGCGCGGCTCGAGCGCTCGCGCTACCTGGCCGGGGACCGGATCACCGAGGCCGACTGGCGCCTGTTCCCGACGCTCGTGCGCTTCGACGCGGTGTACCACGGGCATTTCAAGTGCAACCTGCGGCGCGTCGAGGATTATCCCAATCTGTCGAACACCGTCCGCGAGCTCTACCAGGTGCCGGGCGTCGCGGAGACGGTGGACATGGATCACATCAAGCGGCACTACTACGCGAGCCACCGGCACATCAACCCGACCGGCATCGTGCCGAAAGGGCCGGCGCTCGATTTCACGGCGCCGCACGACCGCGCGCGCAAATTCGCGCCCGTTCGCGCCGCTCAAAAACTTTAGCCACGGAGAGCACAGAGAACACAGAGGGTTCAATCCGGGAAAAATAGACAGGATTAAGGAATCTCTGCAAAAGTCGCATTTCGTCATTCCCGCGTAGGCGGGAATCTAGACTAAACAGACCGTTACTGGATCCCCACCTCCGCGGGGATGACTTTTGCAGGGCATCCTTAACAAGATTCACATGATGCGTTCTGGTGGTATTCCTGTTAATCCTGTAGATCCTGTCCTATGTCTTTTCTCTGTGCTCTCTGTGTTCTCTGTGGCTGAATGAATTAACGATCCAACATGAAGAGACAGCCAGCAATCTTTGTTTCGCACGGCTCGCCGACGCTACCGCTCGAGAACGGCCCGGCGGTGGATTTCCTGCGCGGCCTCGGCCCCGCGCTCGGGCGGCCGGAAGCGATCCTGGTCGTCTCGGCGCACTGGGACACGCCGCATCCGGCGGTGAGCGGCGCGCCGCGGCCGGAAACCATTTACGACTTCTACGGATTTCCGCCGGCGCTCTACCGGCTGCGCTATCCGGCGCCGGGCGCGCCGGAGCTGGCCGAGCGCGTCGCGGGCCTTCTGGAGGCGAACGGCCTGCGTGCACGCGTCGACCCGGCGCGCGGCCTCGACCACGGCGCGTGGACGCCGCTCTACCTCATGTATCCCGAGGCCGACGTGCCGGCCACGCAGCTCTCGATCCAGTGGCGGGAGGGGCCGGCGCATCACGTGCGGCTCGGCGAAGCACTGCGGCCGCTGCGGGGCGAGGGGGTGCTAATCTTCGCTTCCGGCGGCGCGACCCACAACCTGCGCGAGCTTTCCCAACAACGCGGCAACCCGGCGCCGCAGCAATGGACGGTCGAGTTCAACGAGTGGCTCGCCGATGCGCTGGCGGCGCGGCGTGTGGATGACCTGGTGGATTACCGCCAACGCGCGCCGCACGCGGTCCGCAACCATCCTACCGACGAGCACCTGATTCCCGTCTTCGTCGCGCTTGGCGCGGGCGACGAGGGCGGCACCACCACCCGGCTCCATTCGAGCATCGAGTCGGGGGTGATCAGCATGGATGCCTACCGTTTCGACTGACAGTCGAAACGGAGAGACGAGAGACGAGAGACGAGAGAGGGGCGAAACCGTAAGGAGCAGGCACCTGCCTGCCTCGCCTCACTCCTCACACTTCACGCCTCACGATCGCGAAAGGGAATTGAGCGATGGATGAAATGACCGGTCTGCTGGCGGAGCACGGCGTCGCGCTCGTGTTCGCGAACGTCCTGCTGACGCAGATGGGCGTTCCCGTTCCCGCGGTGCCGCTTCTGGTCGTCGCCGGCGCGTTCGTCACGCAGGGAGAGATCGCGCTGGCCCCGCTGATTCTCGCGTCGATCGCCGCGTCCCTCATCGGCGACCTGACCTGGTACCTGGGCGGCAGGCGTTACGGCTACCACGTCCTGCGCACGCTGTGCCGCATCGCGATCGAGCCGGACTCCTGCGTCAAGCAGACGGAAACGATCTTCGAGCGCTGGGGGCCGTCCTCGCTGATGGTGGCGAAGTACGTGCCGGGTTTTTCCACCGTGGCGCCGCCGCTCGCGGGCGCGCTGCGGCTGCCCGTGCCGGTGTTTCTCGGTTACAGCACGGTGGCCGCGCTGCTTTGGGCCGGGCTACCGATCGCGCTGGGCGCGGTGTTCCACGCGGAAGTGGAGCAGGCCCTGAAGTGGCTCGAAAGCATGGGCGCCGGCGCCGCCGCGCTGATCGCGGTATTGCTGCTGCTTTACGTCGCGATCAAGACGGTGCAGCGCTATCTCTTGATCCGTTTTCTCCGCATGGCGAGAATCAGCGTGGCCGAACTGCGGGAGTTGATGGGACAGGAACCCCGGCCCATCGTGCTCGACGTCCGCTCGGCCACCGCGCGCGGGCTCGATCCGCGCCGGATTCCCGGCGCGATCTGGGTGGACATTGCGGCGCCGCAGGCGGCGCTCGCCGGCGTGCCGCGCGACCGCGACGTGGTGGTGTATTGCAGTTGACCGAACGAAGCCAGCGCGGCGCGTGTCGCCCGCATCCTGATGGACCATGGCTACCGTCGGGTGCGGCCTTTGGAGGGCGGGTTGGAGGCGTGGGTCGAAGCGGGCGGGGCGATCGAGGACCCGACGACGACGGAATGACAGGAACAGGGAACCGCGGATAAATCCCGTTCCAATGATCTCTGCCAAACTCTGACGATGGTGTTCCGTGACGCGCTCAGGAAAGGAGCATTGGAACGGGATAAACGCAGATACACGCGGATCTCAATTGGGGTTGATGGTTTTTCGGACAGGGACGTTCATTCAAAGGAGGCGATATGAGCGCAGTGTGTGAAGCAGTGAAAACCTACGGGCCGCTCGGCGGGCGCATCCTGCTGGCGCTGATCTTCGTGACCTCGGGCTGGGGCAAGCTCATGGGGTTCGAGGCCACCGCCGGCTACATCGCCAGCAAGGGCCTGCCGCTGCCGCAGCTCGGGGCGGCGATCGCGATCGTGATCGAGCTCGTCGGCGGCCTCATGCTCATCGTGGGGTGGCAGACGCGGTGGGCTGCCGCGGCGATCTTCCTGTTCCTGATCCCGACCACCGTGATCTTCCACGCCTACTGGGCGGTGGACGCCGCGCAGATGGGCGCGCAGCGGATTCAGTTCATGAAGAACCTCTGCATCATGGGCGGGATGCTGTACGTGATGGCGTTCGGCGCCGGGCCGCTCAGCCTGGACAACCGCAAGCGGTCGAACTAGCCGTCAGTCACCAGTCACCAGTCACGAGAGTCACGAGTCACGAGTCACGGTAGTTATGTAGAATGCGCATTCCGAACAACACGGGAAGAGGGAGCCGACACGATGTCCGACCGAATCGCAAAGACCAGCCGCCCCATCCATGATCTCCTCTCGCGCCGCTGGAGCACGCGCGCGTTCGACGCCGCGAAACCCGTCACCCGCGAGCAGCTGATCACGCTGCTCGAAGCCGGCCGCTGGGCGCCGTCCTGCAACGGCGACGAGCCGTGGCGCTACCTCGTCTGGGACCGCAAAGGCGACCCCGAGGGCTTTCAGAAGGCATTCGACTGCCTGTCGGACAACAACCGCAAGTGGGTCAAGAACGTGCCGCTGCTGATGCTGTCCTGCGCGGGCAGCAATTTCCAGGCAACCGGCAAGCCCAACCGCTGGACGCAGCACGACACCGGCGCGGCGAGCGTTTGCATGGCGCTGCAGGCGGAAGCGCTGGGGCTCGCGTATCACCAGATGGGCGGCTTCGACGCGGAGAAGGCGCGGGCTGCGTTCAATATTCCCGCCGAGTACACGCCGATGGCGATGATCGCGGTCGGCTACCAGGCCAGCGCGGACGTGCTCGACGAGGAAACGAAGGCGAAGGAGCTCCGGCCGCGCGGTCGCAAGCCGCTCGCGGAGCGCTTCTACGAAGGCGGCTGGGGCAAGGGGATCGCGTAGCGATCCCCCCTGGCCGCAGCCGCCGTGACTCGCGGCTGGCGGCTGGCGGATAGTGTTTCCGGTCCAGTCACGAGCCGCGATCCGCCAGTCACGCGCGACGCTCCCGCAAAACAAGAAAGCCCGCCATCCGGCGGGCTTTTTTCAAGGGTGCGCGCGTCAGCGCAGGTTGGCGCCGGCGGTCGTCCCCAGCGGCACCGCGTCGGCCACGTGCTCGTTCAGGAAATTGAACTCGAGCTTGGTGCCAACCGGGTCGTAGAGGAACACCTGGTAGCCGGCGTTCTCGATATTCTGCTCCTCGAAGGCGATGCCCAATTTTTTCAATCGCTTGCGGAAGTCCACGGCGCCGGAGGCCTTGAACGCAATGTGGTCCACGCTGCCCGAGTGCTTGTCCTTGACGAACGAGCCCCTGGGGAAGCGCGCGCCGACGTGGATGATGGGATCCTCGCCGTCGTAGAGCCACAGGCCACCGAACTTGAAGTTGGGGCGATAACCCGGCTTCAATCCCAGCACGTCGCCATAGAACTTCTCGATCGCGGGCAGGTCCTCTTTTGCGCAGCGGATGTTGAGGTGCAGAAAGCCTTCGAATTTCATGATTGCCCTCCCGGGTGCCGGATTTGCCGGGGAAAATCCTAGCACAGAATCGCGCCGCGACCGCATGCGACGCGGCGGCGCTTTCCCTCTTGCCATCGGCAGGGCAAAATGAGCGCCTGTCCTTCCGTATCGAAAACCCAGGAGACATCACGATGACTCGCGCGCGGCTCGACCTGACCATGCTCTCGCCTCTGCCCGTGTACTTCGATGGCATAACCACCGGGGGCACGCTCGCGCCGCGACCGGCGACGCTCGACGGCAAGGTGCTGGGGCTGCTGCCCAACTGGCGGCCGTCGGCGGTTCATATTCTCAAAGCCGTCGGAACGCTGATCGAGGAGCGTTACCGGCTGAAGGCGGTGGTGCTCGAGCAACCCGTCCGCGAGCTGCCGATCCGCACCGGGAAGCTGCTCGACACGATGCGAGACCTGCTCGACGGTTTCGCGCAGCGCGTCGATGTGGCGATCACCGCGACCGGCGACTGAGGGTCCTGCACGACGTGGTGTAGCCACGTCACGCCTGCCCTGGAGTCCCGCGGCATCCCGACGGTGATGATCGTGACCGATACGTTTTCCCGCTTCGGGCGGCGGATGTCGTCCACGCAGGGCTGCCCCTACGTGACCATCGCGGAAACCCCGAATCCCATACGCCAGCTCGACGAAGCGGCGCTGCGCGTGCGCGCGGAAGCGATGATCGGCACGGTCATCGACGGGCTCACGCTCCCGCCCGCGGAGCTCGAGCGGCGGCTCCGCGGCGTGGCCGAGGCGCAGATCCAGCCGGCGGGCGTCGTGCGCGCCGCAACGCCGGTCTGAAAAGGAGCAACGATTCATGCAAGCGGAAGTGCAACTCGAAGCGGATTCTGCAGCCGATCTCGTCTCGCGCGCGTACGAGCACGCCTACGAGCAGGGGTGGACGGACGGCCTGCCGATCATCCCGGCGACCCCCGAGGCCGTGCGGCGCTTCGTCGCCGCATCGGGGCGTTCCGCCGACGAGGTGATCGGGCACCTGCCGCCGCGCAAGGGGCGCGCGACGGTCGAGGCGCTCGCGGTGAACGCCGTCATGGCGGGCTGCCGCGCGGAATACATGCCCGTCATCGTCGCGGCGGTCGAGGGCATGCTCGATCCGAGCTACCCGCTGGAGTTCATGCAGGTCACGACCAATCCCATGACGCCGTTCCTGCTGGTAAACGGGCCGGTGCGGCGCGAACTCGAGATCAATTCCGGCACCGGTTGCCTGGGCCCGGGCTGGCGGGCGAACGCCACGATCGGCCGCGCGATCCGGCTCATCATGATCAACGTGGGCGGCGCGCTGCCGGGGGTGTACTCGAAGGTGAGCTTCGGCTCCCCCTTGCGCTATTCCTACATCTGCGGCGAGAACGAGGAAGAGAGCCCGTGGGACCCCTTTCACGCCGGGCGCGGCTTCGCGCGCGGGGACAGCGCCGTCACGGTGTTCAAGGCCTCCAACTTCTGCAACATTTCCGGCGGGGAGGGCGTCGGCCCCGAGGAAATCCTGCGCCAGATCGCGACCAACATGCCGCCGATGTACGGCGGCGGCGACGGCGTGCTGCTCCTGCTCGGCGTGAATCACGCGCACTCGCTGCACGAGGCGGGGCTGGCCAAGCGCGACATCCAGCAGCGGCTGTGGGAGCTCGCGCGGCTGCCGGTTTCGTATTTCGCGCCGGATTTCGCGCGCACGGAGATCGCCGCCGGCCGCGGAGACGCGGACACGGTATGGCGCGCTCGCAGCCCGGATGAAATCTACCTCGCGGTCGCGGGCGGCCCGGGACCGCAGGACGTCTACATCGGCGCGGGGATGCCCCAGACCCGGCGCATCGGCGCGCGCTGATAGATACTAACCGCCAAGGCGCCAAGACCGCCAAGAAAAACAGAACGGTAAGGGGGTCAGGTCTTGCATTAGCGTACGTCAAACGGTAAGGGGGTCAGGTCTTGTATTAGCGTACGTCAATGCAAGACCTGACCCCGATGGGGGAATGTTGCGGAATTAGGCCAAAGCTCCAGTCACGAGTCACGAGTCACGAGCCGCGAGTCACCTCTTTAGACGCACGGAAAGCCTTCCCATGGCTCAGGACCCCGCCATTCGCACCGTCGCCGTCGTGCTGTTCGAGGGCTTTACCGTCCTCGACGCATACGGCCCGATCCAGGCGTTCAGCTCCTGCCGCTGGCGACAGGCCGACGGCACGCAGCGGCGCTTCTTCCAGACGATGACCCTGGGTGACCGGCCCGGCCCGGTGCGCAGCGGCGACGGTCCGGCCACCGTCGTCGATCATGCGTTCGACGACGCGCCGCCCTGGGACATCCTCGTCGTGCCCGGCGGATTCGGCACCCGCGCCCTGGTGAACGACGCGGCGTTCCTGGACAGATTGGGCCGCGCCAGCGAGCGCTCGGCGGTCACCTCCACGGTGTGCACGGGATCGGCGCTGCTTGCCCGCACGGGTCGGCTCGATGGCCGCCCCGCCACGTCCAACAAGATCGCGTGGGACTGGGTGGTGCAGCAGGGGCCGCGCGTGCGATGGCAGCGGCGCGCGCGCTGGGTGGACGATGGCGACATGTTGACGTCCTCCGGCGTGTCCGCCGGCATCGACATGATCCTTGCGCTCATCGCCCGCCTCAACGGCCGCGACATGGCGGTCGCGGCGGCGCGCAACATGGAGTACCTCTGGAACGAGGACGCGGCGAACGATCCCTTTGCCTGATTCTCGTGACTCGTGACTCGCGGCTGGTGGCTCGTGGCCGGCGCCGGGTTGAAATCGGGGCGGGCGCGGGTGCAAAATACGCGCCATTGTCGAGCGGGAGCCGATGACCATGCCGATTTACGAATACCAGTGCCAGCAGTGCAACAACCGGTTCGAGACGCTCGTCCGGGCGTCGACCACCGTGGAATGCCCGTCGTGCAAGAGCACGTCTCTGGAAAAACAAATGTCGGTGTTCGCAATGGGGTCACCCGGCCTGACGTCGACGCCGATGAGCCAGTCGGAGCTCGCCGCGTGCGGGATGTGCGGCGACCCGCGCGGCCCGGGCGCGTGCTCGATGGACTGAGGACGATCGAACCGCCAAGACGCCAAGAAAAACCATTCAATTAACCGCCAAGACGCCAAGAAAAACCATTCAATTAACCTCCAAGACGCCGAGACCGCCAAGAAAATCCATCAAGAATAAAGGCAAAAACACAACGGCCGGCTGATTCCAGCCGGCCGTTCTTTGTTGGGTGTACCGGGCGCCTACTGAATCGCGGAGCCGCGTCCTTGCGATTGCTCGGCCACTGAATATTTATATTGTTTTCTTGGCGGTCTTGGCGGTCTTGGCGTCTTGGCGGTTCAGTCTTTGCCTTGCGCGACCGGGCCGCTCTTGCGACGCCTCTGTGCGCCAGCGCACAGAGGCGCCGGCAGCTTGTCTGTCTAATATCAGGCATCCCCCGATTTCCGGGTGATGC
>Ga0326597_10011137_pt1 | contig 11941 bp, 11 predicted proteins | sample RVTome_12_FD_203789 | JGI IMG/M metagenome (GOLD analysis project Ga0326597, IMG submission 203789) | Soil microbial communities from uranium-contaminated site in the Upper Colorado River Basin, Wyoming, United States - RVT100D185 | ecosystem: Environmental > Terrestrial > Soil > Contaminated >... | reverse complement strand
ACTGCGCAATCGCGTATGACATGTCATCGGACTTGTCCGGGGACACCTGCTGGATGATTTCGTAGGCAAGTTTTTCCCTGCTCATCCCGGCGTCGGCCTGTACCAGGCTGATTTTCCAGCCCTGTTCGGGGATGGATTCCAGGTAATCAGCCAGCGTTGATTTTCCCGCCCCCGGTGACCCGGTAACCAGAATTATCTTGCTGCTGCCTGCGATGGTTTCCTTAATCCGTTCCAGTCTGTGCTTGAGTTCAGGTGTCAGGTACAGGATGTTGTCGAAGGATTCTGTCGGGAAGGGATCTTTCCCCAGTTCAAATTTCATATAGTATCGGTTATCGGCTTTCAAGTTGGCTGTACCGGTCTGTTTTCCAGATGTTCCAGGTCATTGAGTTTCCTGGCAGGGGTATTTGCGGGAAAGTACCAGTGCGGCGGCAAGGGCTGCATCTTTCTCCTGTAACTCCGGCTGTTCTGTCAATCCGGTGATGACATCGAGTGCGAGCTCGTTGGCGGGTAAGGACTCCGGCAGGCATACCCTGGGTATGTCCGTATCGAGAGAACAATCACATGGAGTGACATACCAGGTGCACATCATTCCTTCAGTCGAATCAAAACCGGAAGTTATGGATTGTCTGCACGCGTTCAACAGATCTCCCCCTGTTGGCGCTGCTATCAGTTCTACCGGGAGCATGATTAGTGCAGCACAGGTAAAAATCGAATTATAGTATTTGCCTTTGATATGCCACACTCCCGTAGCTTGCGGCGCGGTATTACTGACTGCCGGTCAGGTATCAGTGGCCGGCTGCCAGCCGTACGCAGTTCCTGCCGCCTTCTTTCGCCTGATACAAGGCATCATCAGCCGCCTTCATTACCTGTTCGGTCTGGTTGACTTTTTCATTCCGTTCGGCGACGCCTATGCTGACTGTGACAGAAACGGATTTCTCTCCCCGGTTACTGGTACGACGACCACGCCTTTCTACCGCAGTCTCAGCCTTTTTCGGGCGCTGCTTGACGTTTCGTACGGTCATTTTATGATTTTCCACGCTTTTTCTCACTACTTCAAGGAATGGTATGCATTCGTCCAGTGTTTTCCCCGGAAATAATATGCAAAATTCCTCTCCGCCATAGCGGTAGGCAGTCCCGCCGCCTTGTACGGCCTCTATCTTTTTCCCTACCATCTTCAGTACATCATCGCCGATATCGTGGCCGTAGGTATCATTGAATTTCTTGAAATGGTCAACGTCTACCATGGCGATAACGTACTGCCTGCCCAGCCCTTTCATCCTGTCATTCAGTGCGCGTCGTCCCAGCAGCCCGGTAAGGTCGTCACGAAACGCCATATTATACGAGCTCTTCAATATGCTGATGATCATGCTTATCCCGGCAGCGCTGAACATGATGGTCGATATCCGTGGCAGGTCGAAAAAGGCAAGTGTGACATAGCTGAACATCAGCGCAGCGATCAGGGCCGCTGTACTCTCATCATTCTTCCTGATGAGCCTGTACAGGGCTGTTGTCGCAGCGATCAGGTAGCAAGCGCTGGCGGTTACAGAGAGGACATATCCGCTCGCGGGTTTGATGGGTAGATTGGAATTGATGGTCGTGACGGTGTCCGCAACAGGAAGCAGGTAAAGGAGCGCCATGACCAGGCAGGCCTGCACTGGAATAATTCCAACCACCAGGAATCCGTATGCGTTATTCAGACCGCGCTCGGTGACAAACTGCAGTAACAGCATGGTAACCGGCATTGCGAGGCCCATGGCCGTATAGATCACCAGTGAATGATCGTCCGTCAGGGCGGTCTGCAATTGTGTCTGAATCAGGAAATAAACCAGCAACATGGCCAGGGCGGTGGTGAACAACCGGGAATTATTGAAAAATGCACACAGCAACAGTGTAATTACCAGCGTGGCGTACGGCAGCCATTCGAATAACTGGCTGTAGACAGTATAGAGTTCTACGATGCGTTGACGAAACAGGACCCCTGCCAGTAACAGCAGGACGGGTACAACCAGTTTACGCAGTGGTGACAGGTCCATAGTGTGGATTTATCTGATATTTATGGTTGACCCGTGCTTATGAATATTCACCTGTGCCCGGCCAGTATATTTATTATTCGCAGAAATTCCGCACATTTTTTTGTGACTTAATCCTGATATCAGCTTGAAACAATACTCGATTAATGCATGTCAGGTGTACGTTGGGTGACAGGGAAGCATGCTGTTAGCTCGTCGAGGTCCACATAAACGGGACTTAAGGGACTTTAATTTCGTCAAAACTGCGTACAGATGTGAACTTCCCTGGCTGCTTGTTGGCATCCCGGTCCACCAACAAGGTCTGGATACCAATATTATCAGCGGCCTCCAGTTCCTGCTCGATGTCCGACAGGAACAGGACATCCTGGGGCGGGACCCCTAACTGTTTTACTATCTGTTCGTAGGAGCGGCTTTCCCGCTTGTTGCCTATGCGCGTGTCAAAATAACCGCTGAACAAGGGGGTTAGGTCGCCGTACGCTGTGTGGGCGAACAGCAGTTTTTGTGCCTGCACTGAGCCGGAAGAATATACATAAAGCAAAATCCCCTGCGCGTGCCAGTGCTGCAGGTTTCCCGGTACATCTTCATAAATATGCCCTTTGAAATCTCCGTGTTTGTAGCCATGTTCCCAGATCAGTCCCTGCAGGGTCTTCAACGGTGTAATCTTTTTGTCAGCATCGATCCATTCCAACAGTTGCCGGATGGCCTGTTCGTCGGTAAGGGCCTTTCCGGACTCCTTGCCGACCAGGTCCAATTGCTCCCTGACGGCCTTGTCGTTGCCATGTGCATGTATAAAGGGGCCCATCTCCTTGCGTGCATAGGGAAACAATACGTCGTAAACAAATGCCACCGAGGTAGTAGTCCCCTCAATGTCGGTCACTACTGCTTTTGTCATATGTAAAGGCTACAACTTGACAAGTTTTACGTATTGGTCGAAGTCAGGGAATTTTTTCGAGATCTCGTTGCCGGTAAATTCCGCCACCCAGCCGTTGTCGGTGGTAAACAGGCGGATCGCCTTGAAGTCGGGTGCGGTCCCCATGTCGAACCAGTGGGTGGTCCTGGCCGGTACGGAGATCAGGTCTTCCTTTTCGCAGAGTATGCAATATACCTTGTCCTTAATGTGCAGGTAAAACAGGCCACTGCCGTCCACAAAAAAACGGACCTCAAAGTCCTTGTGGAAGTGTTCGGTCAGAAACATCTTGCGCATGTCGTCCTTTTTGGGATTGTCCGGTCTCAAGGAGACCACATCAATAGACTTGAATCCGTATTGTGTATTGAGGCGATCGATGGATTCCTGGTATGCCGACAGGACCTCTTCCTGCTGCGCATTCTCACTCAGTTTCCGGGTGGCCTCCCAGCGTTCGATCAGTACACCCACGCTGTCGAGTTTTTCTGCAATAGCATCAAATTTCCTTATATGTTCAGGTTTGCCTGTCGCATCGTCGTTGTAGATACTCAATACCGTCATTGCTGCCTCCTGGTTACCGGGTCAACCCGGTCGATTTGAATTCACATTGTAAAAGAAACTCCAGCGCTTCGCAGTGGCGCAGGGCGGCGTCTACTGAAACGCCCCAAGTGTAAAAACCGTGGCCGCGTATAATGTAGGCCATGATGGTTTCGTGGGTCTCCATATAATCATTGATCCTGCCGGCCAGCCGGTGGATGGTCTGGTCGTTCTCGAATATCGGGATGACCAGCCGGTACTCATGGGTATTTATCCCGTCAAATGCCTTCAGCAGTTCGTAACCTTCCAGCACGATTTCATCCCGGTCGAATTTATTGGTCAACGTGGCTGCCTCCGAATGGGGATGCAGGATGGCATTTACCTGTGAAAATCGCCGGTAGAGGTGCACGTGCAGGCCTGCCTCGGCCGAGGGCTTGCGGCCGTCCAGTGGTGAACCATCCTGGCTCATGGACATGATATCTGCCTCGGTCAGTTGCCCCTTGTGCGTGCCTGAAACTGTAATTGCAATGTTGCCGTCGGGCAACCGGCCTGAAAAATTCCCGCTGGTGGCGGGGACCATGCCCAGGGCGTGCAGGGCGCGGCCGGCTTTAATGAGCTGTGCCGCTACGGTATGAAAGTCTTCTCGCATGTCGTCCGGGTACACTATGTCAGGTGGCTATTCTATATTGCCTCCCACCGCACTGCCACAGATGTGGACGGTTTGGTGGTGGCCTGGTGCTATGTTCGAAGACGCTTTTTGTTACTGTAGGAGCGGCGACCCCGCCGCGAATCAAGCAGTTGTTCGGCCCGAGGGCGGGCCTCCTACAGATTTTCTTTCAAACTGAGCCACTACCGGACGGTTTGGTGGTGGCCTGGTGCTATGTTCGAAGACGCTTTTTGTTACTGTAGGAGCGGCGACCCCGCCGCGAATCAAGCAGTTGTTCGGCCCGAGGGCGGGCCTCCTACAGATATAGCCACTACCAACTGATTTAAATCCGTCCCTGGGACCTAGACGGTAAAACCGGATTTACTCAATGGCAACTCTCTCACGCGTATACCCGTAGCCGCATAGATCGCGTTGCATATCGCGGGCGCCGCCGGCGGCAGGGCCGGTTCGCCCAGGCCGGTCGGGGGATAATCGCTGTCGATGAAATGCACAACGACTTCCGGCGCGTTTCTGATCCGAAGCAGTGGGTAGCGGTCGAAATTGGTCTCCTGGATCCTGCCATTTTCGATCGAGAGGCCGAGACCAAGCATGGTGCTCATACCGTCGATGACAGCACCCTGGCACTGGTTTTCAGCCCCGCTCAGGTTGATGATCGGTCCGACATCCGCAGCAACGGTGATCTTGTGTACGGTCAGTTTCTTGCTGGCATCCACACTCACCTCCGCCACCTCGGCGATGTGGCCGGCATGGCTGAAATGAAATGCCAGGCCGAGTCCCCTGCCTGTTGGTAATGATTTGCCCCAGCCGGCCTTTTCCGCCGCCAGTTTGATTACTCCGGCAGCGCGACCAGTATTCAGTGCCCCGGCATCTCCCGGTTTCAGCCAGCGGGGATCACCCATGATCTCGAGCAGGAATTCCAGGTGGTCGCGATTTGCGGACTTGGCCAGTTCGTCTATGAAACTCTGGATCGCGAATGCAATACTGTTTGAACGGGGTGCACGCCACGGCCCGGTGGGGACTTTCAGTGGCATCATGGTCTGGGTAAAGCGTGCATTGGTCACCAGTGGCAAAGGAAATTCATCCTCGCTCATATTGCCGCCGGACACCGGCTTACCGCTTGCGTCAGAAAAGGTAATAAAATGGTCTTCCCATGCGGTCAGTTTCCCGGATTTGTCGAGCGAACCCTTGAACGAATGAAATCCCCCGACGCGATAAAAGTCGTGCAGCATGTCGTCCTCGCGGGTCCATTGCAGTTTCACCGGTACCCCGGCGCGTTCGGATATGGCTGCGGCCTCGCACATGAAATCATTGATAAGGCGCCTGCCAAACCCGCCACCGATCCTGGTCTGGTGGACTATCACCTTGTCCTCAGTCAGGCCCAGTGTATTGGCCACATTGGTAATGCCTCGCTGCGGAGTTTGCGTCGGTGCCCACAGTTCGGCAATCCCGTCATGGACCCAGGCCGTGCAATTTTGCGGTTCCAGCGGCGCATGCGAGACAAACGGGTAAGAATAAAACGCCTCGTGGATTTTTGCTGCATCCTTGTACGCGTTGTCAACATTACCGATGTTAGTCAGGGTTTCTTTGCCGGTCTGCGCGGCGAATTCCCTGGCCAGGGTGCCCGCCCGGCTCCAGCTGTCGGTGGAGGCGCTGGATTCGTCCCAGCTTACGTTCAGTTTCTTTTTCGCACTCATTGCAGCCCAGGTGGAGTTGGCGATTATCGCGACGCCCGGCATCAGTTCAGATACGGTGTTATTCCCCTCAAGCACAAAGGCATCGATGACACCCGGAAGTGATTTTATCTCATCCAGATTGGCCTGTATGACCCGCCCTCCCGTGGCCGGGCATTTTTCATAGGTGGCATAACGCATGTCCGGTACTATTGTATCGATCCCGAACAAGGCCTGGCCGGTCACTAGTTTCCTGTTATCGACACCGCCTATGCGTTGCCCCAGTAATCTATAGTCTGAACGGTTTTTCAGGGATACTGTCTCCAGGGCCGGGACAGTAACTGTTGCGGCCTTGAGCGCGAGGTCACCGTAGGACAACTTACGGTTACTGGCCATGTGGATGACGCTGCTCGATTCGGTCCGGCATTCACTCACAGGCACGTTCCATTCCGCTGCCGCTGCGGCAACCAGCATTGCGCGGGCCACGGCACCTGCCTGACGTAACTGGTCCCAGTTAGACGGTATGGAACGGGAGCCGCCTGCGGACTGGGTGCCAAATTCGGCCTTGTTTATCGCAGATTGTTCGACCGTGACATCCGACCAGTTCGCATCAAGTTCTTCCGCAATGATCATCGGCATGGACGTTTTTACGCCCTGGCCGATCTCCGGGTTTTTGGAATACAGGGTAATCTTGCCGTCAGGGCTGATACGGATAAAGCCGTTGGGTACGAATTCAGTCGGGGCCGCATGTACCGGGTCGATGCCCTTCAACGTGTAGCCAAGTATCAGCCCGCTGCCGGCAATGCCCGTCAGTTTGAGGAAGGTCCGCCGGTTTATTACCCGGATGTCCAGCGTGTTGAGCCTGGTTCCGGTCCCCTCTACATCATTGATGATATCTTGTAAATATCGGGTATTCATACCGTGCCTCCCGTATTTACAGTCTCTCCCGAGAGTTTCTCTGCGGCGGTGTGTATCGCTTTACGGATCCTGATGTAAGTGGCACAACGGCACAGGTTTCCGCTCATGGCGTCATCGATCTGTCCGTCATTGGGCCGGGGTGTTTTGCTTAGCAACGCTGCGGCAGACATGATCTGGCCTGACTGGCAATAACCGCATTGCGGGACGTCGTGTTCTATCCAGGCAGTCTGCAGCGGATGCAGTTCATTGCCTTTCGACAGCCCTTCTATGGTGGTGATCCGCTTCCCGGCAACGGCAGCGGCCGTTATCGAACAGGACCGTACGGCGTTGCCATCCAGGTGTACCGTGCAGGCGCCGCAGTAACCTCCGCCGCAACCGAATTTGGTGCCGACCAGACCAAGTTGATCGCGCAGCACCCAGAGCAGGGGAGTGGAGGGGTCGACATCAATTATCCGGAGTTGCCGGCCGTTCACATCAAGTTGAAGATCAGGCATATATCACCCCCGCATTAGGACACAATACCAGTGTTGCACAAGCCCCGGGTACTGACAATCCTGTAATGGATGGGAGCTATTTTGAGATAGGGTATATTACTGGTTAAGCCGTTTAAGTTTTCCCAGTAATTCCTGCAATTTAATCTTGATTATACGGGAATTTTCCGTGCCTATCCGGATCAGCATTTTCTGACCGGCTGAGAGTGCTTCCAGCTTCGGATCGGCAAACTGGTAATATACCTTTGGTTGTACCAGTACTATCGGGTCCTGTATCTCCGGTGTTGTGAGCAAATGGGTGATCACCTCTATCAGTCGATCATTAAAATACCGGTCCGGGTAACCCATCTCGGCATAGGCCTGCTGGAACAGCGGGTACAGATAGACGTATACATTTACCATGCTGTCCAGGTCTATGCTCTCTGCCAGACGCACAAACGCGGCATAACGTGCATAATTTTGCGGATCAAGCTGGATGCTGTCAGTTTCAGACACCGGCTTCTTGACCATGAATACACCGGCCGCCGGCCGGAAGAACAGGTATTTCTGCGGGAGTTTGTCCGCGGTCAGATTGTCGACGATGACGACAAAGTTCCGGATAAATGCCTGGAACAGAAACAGGTCGGCAAACTGGGCCTCATCCACCAGCCCGTTGAATTCTTCGACGACGGACGGGTCGCTTTCGTCCAGGGCAGGCAGCGGTATCACCGGTTCAGCCTGGACCTGTGGTTCCGGCACGGGGAATTGTACGGGAGGTGGTACTTGTTCCTGCGGGGCCTCCTGTTGTGGCGGCAGTTCCACCTGCATTGCGACCGGAGCCGCTACTTCTTCACTACCGGACTGGTATATTACATAAACAGCAACCAGGAGGATCACAACAACAGCAGGGACAATCAGTTTATTCATAATCTGTACGTTAAAATAAATATGGATTACTGTTGATTCTAGATCAGATTCCGGCCGAGGGATATGTAAATTGTATTTTCTCCGGCAGATCAGGGAGGTATGTCCTTTGATGCAGGCGTGATGTCACACATCTCATTTATTAATGTATCGATTTAGTAACGATCATGGAAACAGCGATATACTACGGACTTACCTATGTCTGAACCCGTTCCCATTCTTGTGGCACACCGTGGTTATCCGGCGCGGTTTCCCGAAAATACGCTTGTAGGGATTACCGCTGCTGTGGCGGCCGGTGCCTGTTATGTCGAATTCGATGTCCAGTTAAGCAAGGACGGCGTCCCCGTACTCCTGCATGATCAGGACCTGGTCAGGACCGCCGGGACAGATGTCTCTGTGTATGAAAAGACGGTTGCACAATTGAAAAAATACAGTGTAGGTGAGGCTGCCCGGTTTGATGATCGGTTCAAAGAAGTGAAGATACCGGCATTGTATGAAGCCGTCGAATTTTTGCAGGACAATCCCGGGGTGCAGGCATTTGTCGAGATCAAGCGTGGCAGCCTGCAGCGCTTCGGTCATGAAAAAGTCATGGACGTGGTGTGGCAGGCCGTACTGCCTGTGCGCGATCAGGTGGTAATCATTTCCTTTGACAGCGGTGCGGTTGAGGCGACACAGCGACGCGGTATCTGCCGTACCGGCTGGGCGATCCGGTCCATGGACCGGCGATCGCAGCAGCAGGCTGTCAGGTTAGCTCCGGACTTTCTGTTTTTCAGCCAGAGATTGTTGCCACCGCCGGAACAGGAATTGTGGCCGGCCTCCTGGCAATGGGTGATCTATGCGATCAACGACCCGGAACAGGCCCTGCAGCTGACCAGGCGTGGTATTAACCTGGTTGAGACCGATGCCATCGGCGAAATGCTGGCCCACACGCTGCTGGGACAAAAGAAATGCCATCATGACAAGTGAATATGATGTTGTTGTAGTCGGCGGCGGCATCCATGGAGCAGGAGTGGCACAGGCCGCGGCTGCGGCCGGACATTCAATATTAGTGCTGGAGCAGACTGCCATTGCCAGCGGCACATCCAGCCGATCCAGCAAGCTCATCCACGGCGGTCTACGTTATCTGGAATCCTTGCAGTATTCCCTGGTGAGGGAAAGTCTTAATGAACGCCGGTTGCTGCTGAAGCTGGCGCCGGACCTGGTCCATCTGGTCCCTTTCTACATTCCCGTATACAAATCCACCCATCGGCGACCCTGGCAGATCCGTGCCGGTCTCAGCCTGTACGCTGTACTCGGTGGTATGGCAACGGACAACCGGTTTAGCACGGTCCCGAGATCAAGCTGGGACAAACTTGATGGTATAAAAACACATGACCTGCAGGCGGTGTATTGTTACCGGGACGGCCAGACCGATGATGCCGCGCTGACGCGGGCGGTGATGCGGTCCGCGCAGAATCTCGGTGCAGAACTCGCGGTCCCTGCGGTATTTCTGCAGGCAAGTTTGGGACCGGAACATGTGTTGATCCACTATCAGCGACAAGGAGATGTCCATAGTTGCAAGGCGCGGGTGCTGATCAATGCAGGCGGTCCCTGGGTCAACCACGTCCTCGAAAAGATTACCCCGGCACCACGACGGCGAACTATTGACCTGGTACGGGGGACACATATACGGGTGTCGGGCCCGATACAGTCAGGGATTTACTATATGGAGACGCCACAGGACGGCCGCGCTGTGTTTGCCATGCCGCGTGAGGGCAGTGTCCTGGTCGGGACCACGGAGACGATAGCTACTCTTGATGATCCAGCCAAGGTCACACCGACCCGCGAGGAACAGGACTATCTGTTGAAGGTACTGGCGCATTACTTTCCTTATTATCGTGCACAGGAAAACCAGACCATCATCTCAAGCTTTGCGGGCCTGCGCGTATTGCAGCGTAGCGAGGACAGGGCGTTTGATCGCAGCCGTGAGACTGGTCTGGTCGTTGACCGGGAGGTGCAACCGCGACTCCTGTCTATCTATGGAGGGAAACTGACCACCTGGCGGACAACTGCAGAAAAGGCCCTGGTCCGGATCTCGGCAGGCCTGCCGGTACGCCCCCGGCGTGTACGGACCGATCAGTTAACATTATCACCGGACTGAGTCAGGATGCCCGGCCCGTCTTCACTCTATATGGTAATCGATCAGGGAGGTCATGCCAGCCGGGCCGTGATCTTCAACCAACAGCGTCAAATCGTGAGCATGAAATCGGTGGCGGTAGTGACCTTGCGCCGCGATACCGGGTGCGTCGAGCATGATGCAGAGGCATTGATTGCTTCGATACAAGGGGCGATAGAGGGTGCGGTGGTTACGTTGGGTAACAGGGCAGGTGACATCGTTAGTACCGGCGTTGCTACACAGCGGTCCAGTATAGTCTGCTGGCACAAAGGCAGTGGTGTTGCCCTGTCCCCGGTGATCTCCTGGCAGGACAGGCGGACCGCTGCGGCGATACATGCTTACGCCGATCAGTCGGAGGCGATACACAGGCTGACCGGGTTGATGTTGTCGCCGCATTACGGTGCGACAAAAATGCAATGGTGTCTGGACAACCTTCCCAACGTACAGCAGGCATTCCGGGACGACAAACTGTGCTGTGGACCCTTGTCGAGTTTTATCCTGTTTCGCATCGTGAAAGAACGGCCGTTTGTGGTGGACCCGGCAAATGCCTCGCGCACCCTGCTGTGGAACTACCATACTGCTGACTGGGAACCGGAACTGCTGCAATTGTTTGATGTCCCGATCAACATACTGCCCCGGTGTGTGCCTAACCGTTATGACTACGGGCATATCACTATCAGGTCGCGAGCGATACCGGTTACCGTGGCCACCGGTGACCAGTCCGCCGCGTTATTTGCCTTTGGCAAGCCTGAAACCGATACAACCTATATCAATATGGGTACCGGTGCATTTCTGCAGCGCCCGGTCGGAAGTGGACCAGTAGCGGCAAACAACCTGCTTAGCAGCGTGGTGTGGCAGTCCCCGGATGAAACGGTTTTCGTACTTGAAGGTACAGTCAACGGCGCCGGCAGCGCACTTCAGCAGTTTGCCGCCGGGACAGGGACCAGTGAGCAAAATATTTACAAGAATATTGAAAAATACCTTGCATCAATATCTGCGCCACCCCTGTTTTTAAATGGCATATCCGGCCTGGGCTCGCCGTTCTGGGCACCGGACTTTCAATCCGGGTTTATCGGTGCGGGAGGGCAGACAGAGCGGGTAGTGGCCGTGCTGGAGAGTATTGTGTTTCTTATCGCTGCCAACCTTGATGAAATGACATCAGTGGCAGGTCCCTCGAAAATACTGATGGTGAGCGGAGGATTGTCTGCTGTCGATGGCCTGTGCCAGAGGCTGGCCGATTTGACAGACGTCAGGGTCAAACGCCCGCAGCTGAAAGAGGCCACCGCGCACGGCGCAGCGTATTTACTCTCGGGCATCACGGGGACTGCGGTGCCGGCAACCAATTTCCAGCCTGCACCTATTCAGGCATTGCAACAGCGCTATCAAAAGTGGTTGATTGAGATGAAGAGAAATATGCCAGGGGTGAGGATTTAGTCAAGTAGGAGCGGCGCCCCCGCCGCGACGAGAAAACCGTTCGGCCCGGGGGCGGGCCTCCTACATGTTGTCCCGGATTTCACTGCGTTCCATCCGGGCTACACTTCTAGTGTAGCGTTTTGCCAGGTATCACCTTCACACTGAGTATCCGCGGTCCACGCACGGACACTACCTTGATCTGGAAATGCCTGAAATCGATCAACTCACCTTTCTCCGGTAACCGCTGTAGCTT
>Ga0326597_10011136_pt1 | contig 11942 bp, 5 predicted proteins | sample RVTome_12_FD_203789 | JGI IMG/M metagenome (GOLD analysis project Ga0326597, IMG submission 203789) | Soil microbial communities from uranium-contaminated site in the Upper Colorado River Basin, Wyoming, United States - RVT100D185 | ecosystem: Environmental > Terrestrial > Soil > Contaminated >... | reverse complement strand
ATTCGACCGGGAGCAGCTCACTCCGCTGGCCGAGCCGATCGAGGCGAGTCTGTGCGGTGCGATCGGCAAGCTGGCCGGCCGGTCCGATCTGATCGTGGTGTCCGACTATGCGAAGGGGACCATCACGCCGGGCGTGCTGGCAACTCTGCTGCAGGGCGATCGGCGGGTGCTGGTCGATCCCAAAGGATCGGATTACAGTATCTACCGGGGCGCGTACGGGATCACTCCCAACCGCGCCGAGGCCGAAGCCGCCACGCACATCCCGATCAAGAACGATGCTTCGCTGCAGTCCGCCGCGGAGGCCCTCTTCGGGATCGTCGGCGCCCGCGTGGTGTTGATCACGCTCGGAGCCGACGGAATCTACTGCGCGGAGCAGGGCGGCGAGTCGTTCCACATCCACTCCGAGGCGCGCAACGTGTTCGATGTCACCGGCGCCGGTGACACCGTGATCGCGTTGCTCGCGCGCTACCTGGCGGCCGGCATCCCGCTGTCGGACGCGGTCCGGATCGCCAATGCCGGGGCGGGCCTGGTGGTCGCGCGGCAAGGCGCGGTCTCGGTCTCGCTCAGCGAGCTCTACCGGGCGCTGCGGGATGAGCAGGACGAGGTCTCCCGGAAGGTCGTGTCGAGAGATGAGGTCCGCCGGCTGGCGGGCGACCTGCGCGCGGCCGGCCTGCGGCTGGTCTTCACCAACGGTTGTTTCGATCTCCTGCATGCCGGCCACGCGCGCTACCTGGCCCAGGCCCGGGCCGAGGGCGACCTGCTGGTGGTCGGGTTGAACGACGACGCGTCGGTCAGGCGGCTGAAGGGTCCCGGGCGCCCGCTCCTCTCGCTGGAGGACCGCACCACGCTGCTCGCCTCCTTGGAGATGGTCGATTTCGTGGTGCCGTTCTCAGAGGACACGCCCGAAGCCCTGATCCAGGAGATCACTCCGGCGGTGCTGGTCAAGGGAGAGGACTGGCGGGAGCGAGGAGCGGTGGGGGCCGAGTGGGTCGAGCAACATGGCGGCCGGGTGTTCTTCGCTCCGCTGCTGGAAGGGCGCTCGACGTCGAATCTGGTCGAGCGGATTCGGAATCCCGACGGGGCGTGAAGGCGTTTCGATCAATCCCGCACGTTCAAGGTCCAGTCACTGAGCACAACAGCACGTTACTCGTGCTATTTCGCCCGATATCCTGGGCAAGATCCCAGGCGGACCGTGCGGATGGATGCCATGAACGACGAGTTACGCTTCCACGTCACCGAGGTGGGTCGCGCCGAGGACCTCGCCTTCCGGAAGCAGCGGATCACGATCGGGCGCTCGTCGGGGAATGACATTTCGCTCTCGGACCGGCAGGCCTCCCGGGTCCATTGCGCCGTGGAACGCGTCGCTGGAGCGGTCCGCGTCGTCGACCTGGGATCCCAGAACGGGATCTTCGTGAACGGAGTCCGGGTCCTCAGCGCGGACCTGACGGAGGGCGACTGCGTCCAGGTCGGCGCGGCCGTGGTCCGCCTCGGGGGGGCGCCGGACGGGGAGGACTCAGCGGGCAGTCGGACCCGAATCCTGGCGGAGCGTTCGACGGACGACCTGGTGCGGGAGCTGACCCAGGAACGGGCTTTCCTGATGCGGCTGATCGGCGTGGCCCGCGACGTGGCCCTGGAGCGCGAGCTGATGCCGCTGCTCAGCCGCATCCTCGACGCGGTGCTGGAGCTGACCGGCGCCGAGCGGGCCTTCGTGGTGCTCGCCGACCAGCAGGGCGACCTGGAGACCGAGGCTTCCCGGAACTTCCAGGGCACCTCGGTGAACAACCCCGACGTGGCGGTCTCCCGTTCGATCGCCAAGGACGTCGTCAAGGGCGGCGAGCCGGTCTTCTCGATCAACGCGCGGGAGGACGATCGCTTCCGCGAAGTGCAGTCGATCGTCAACCTCGGAGTGCGCTCGGTGCTCTGCGTGCCGCTCCGCTACCGCGATCAGATCCTCGGCGTCGTCTACATCGACAACCGGCTCGAGGCCGGAGTGTTCTCGCCCCGGGATCGGGACCGGCTGATGGCCTTCTCCGATCAGGTCGCGATCGCGGTGGCCAACGCGCGTCTGATCACGGAACTGACCGAGTCGAACCAGGCGCTCGGAACGGCGCACTCGCGGCTCGAGTTCCTGAATCGGGATTTGCGCCGGACCGTGCTGGACCGCGAAGCCGAGCTGGCCTCGGTCCGGGCCCGGCTGGCCGGCGACGAACCGGCCGAGGGCGAGTTGAAATACGACTCGGTGGGCATCATCGGGCGCTCGCCGGCGATGCGCAAGATCTTCGATCTGCTCGATCGGGTGATCGAGTCGGAGCTTCCAGTGCTGGTCGAGGGCGAGAGCGGCACCGGCAAGGAACTGGTCGCGCGCGCGATCCACCGGCTCGGGCAAAGGCGGTCCGAACCGTTCGTCTCGGAGAACTGTGCCGCCCTGCCGGAAACGTTGCTGGAGAGCGAACTGTTCGGTTCGGTCAAGGGCGCCTATACCGGCGCGGTCAACCGGCGCGGGCTGATCGAGCGCGCCGGCGGCGGCACGCTCTTTCTCGACGAGGTGTCGGAGATGTCGCCGGCGCTCCAGTCGAAGCTCCTGCGCTTTTTGCAGGACGGCGAGTTCCGTCCGGTGGGAAGCACCGAAGCGGTGCACGCCGACCTGCGCATCGTGTCGGCCAGCAACAAGGATCTGCGCGCCCTGATCCAGACCGGCGAGTTCCGCGAAGACCTGTTCTACCGGCTCAACGTGCTGCCGATCCGGCTGCCTCCGCTTCGCGCGCGGCGCGAGGATCTGCCGACCCTGGTGGAACACTTCGTCGCGCGGGCGGCGGTGGCCACCGGCCGGCCGGCCCCGGCGCTGGAGCCGGAAGTGATCGATGTGTTCGGGCGCTACGGCTGGCCCGGGAACATCCGCGAACTGGAGAACGAGGTCCGCCGCCTGGTGACCATGGCGGACGGCGTCGTGGAGGTCGAAGCGATCTCGCCCCATATCCGCCAGGGCGGCGATTCACTGGAACTCGAGCCGTTCGAAGGCGATTTGAACGCGCGGATCCAGGCCTTGGAGGTTCGCGAGATCAACCGGGCGCTCCTGGACGTGCGCGGAAACAAGAGCCGTGCCGCGGCGGCGCTGGGGATTTCCAGATTCGCGTTGAACCGTAAGATGGAGAAGTACGGCATCGAGGGAGAGCCAAGCTGAATCAGCGAAATGCCGCCGGTGCGGTCCGAGAACTGCCGAGCGGCCGGAGAACAACATGAGCATCGCGATCCGGAGAGCGATTCTGCCGGGCCTGCTGGCCTGTCTGAGCCTGATCCCGTTCGACGGGGCCCGGGCCGACACGATCAAGCTCAAGACCGGGCAGATGCTCGACGGAGAGATCGTCAAGGAATCGGCGCAAGCAGTGGAGATCAAGACCCGTTTCGGTACCCAGAGCATCGCGCGCGCCGACATCGCTTCGATCGCACGGGGCGACACGCCGGAGGTGGCCCTGAAGAAGCGGGTCGCCGCGCTCGACCGTTCGGACGCGGAGGGGCACTATCAGGCCGCGCTCTGCGCCCGGGAGATCGGCCAGCGCGAGCTCAGCCAGCGCCTGCTGGAGCAGGCCGCCGAGATCGATCCTCAGCATGTCGAAGCGAATCAGGAACTCGGGCGGGTGCGGTACAAGGGCCGCTTCGTGAGCCCCGAGGAGCGGGATCGCCTCGAGCAGGAGGCGCGGGCCGCGGAGATGCTGGCGCAGGGCCTGGTGGAGTACCAGGGCCGTTACGTGACGCCCGAGGAAAAGGCCAAGCTCGAGCAGGGGCTGGTGCTCTGGGACGGCGAGTGGGTCGAACAGGACGAAGCCCGGCGAAGGGACGGGTTCGTGCAGGTCGGCGGAGATTGGATCCGGGGCGAGGATCACGCCGTCGACGAGCTCCGCCGCGAAGCCAGTCGGGTCACGGGCACCGAGCTGCAGGTGGTCAGGACCGCGCACGTGGCGGTCTATACCGACATTGATTCCGAGTTCGCCGAGAAGCTGGCCAAGCTGATGGAGAAGGGCTACCTCAACTTCACCCAGGAGTTCCAGACCGGCCAGTCGCTGGAGTGGCTCGGCGGCCGGCGGATCGACGTGTTCGCCTTCAAGCTGCGCTTCGCCTACCAGAAGTTCGTGGACTACCTGGGCCAGGAGCAGGGTCTGGGCACCCCGTGGGCGGAGCGGGCCCGGCGCGTGGTCAGCATCTATCGGGTCAATCCCTCCGGTCTGGCGGCGACCTACATGGCCAACAAGGGCCAGAAGTTCACCGCGGCGCACTGCGCCAACATGCTGGGCCACGTGCTGATCAACCGTTACCGGAACGAGGGGCAGCAGCTGCCGCCGTTCTTCGACGAGTCCTTTGCGGCGCTGATGGAGTTCGATCTGCTGGGCCAAAACGTGGTCTTCAGCCTGGGCGCCGGCCGCTACGACCGGTCGCTGCAGAAGGATGAGCATCTGTTCTTCGAGGATGGACAGTGGGCCGAGGCGCTGCGCGATTCGATGCGCTCCTTGTCCGATACTCCGCTGGACCAGGCGGTGCGCCGGGACCACGGCCAGCTGCTGCAGATGGACATCGCCAAGGGCATGGCCTTGCTGAAGCGCTGGCGCGACATGGGCGAACAGCGCACCAAGAGTTTCTTCGACGCGCTGCGCGAGGCCTGGCCGCCCGGCGATCTTCCGTCCACCCACGCTCTCGTCCTGCAGGCGATCGTCAAGGGCTTCCATGCCGTGGAGCAGAAGGACATTCAGGTGGTCGATCAGGAACTGCGCGCGTTCGCCATGAACAAGCTCAAGTGAGATGACCGAAGCACGAGGCCCCTCAGAGCCGCTGCAACCGGTGCGCCCGGCCCGGCTGGCCGGATACGTGATCGAGAGCGTGCTGGGCGCGGGCGGCACGAGCCGGGTGTACGTGGCCCGCCAGCTGTCCGTCGACCGGCCGGTGGCGCTCAAGGTATTTCGCCTCCAGCGGGAATCTCCCGAGAGTTCCATTCAGCGTCTCTCCCGGGAGGCGCGGCTGCTCGCGCGCCTGGACCATGACCGGATTGTGCGTTGTTACGACTTCGGCCGGGAGGGAGCGGTCTTCTATCTCGCCCTGGAACTGGTGGACGGCGAGAGCTTGAAGGCCCGGCTGGATCGCGAGGGTCCGCTGCCCGAGCGGCAGGCGGTCGCGATCACCCGGGCGGTGGCCGAGGCGCTGAACCACGCCCATGCCCACGGCATCATCCATCGCGACGTCAAGCCGGGCAACATCCTGCTGGCCCGCGACGGGAAGGTGAAGTTGACCGACTTCGGCCTCGCCCGGGTCGGCGAGAACGTGGAGCTGACCGTTCCCGGAACCATGGTCGGCACGCCCCAGTACCTGTCGCCGGAGCAGGCCCGGGATCCCAGCGGGGTCGACCGCCGCAGCGACATCTACTCGCTCGGCGCCAGCCTGTACCACATGGTGACGGGCGTGCCGCCGCATACCGGCAAGAGCCTGACCGAGGTCATCAGCCAGATCCTGTTCTCGAACGTGCAGCCTCCCGAGACGCGCCGCAAGGGGCTCTCGCCCTCGCTGTCCAGGATCATTGCCCGGGCGATGGCCAGGCCCCGGGAGCTGCGCTACCTCTCGGCGGAGGAGTTGATCGCCGACCTCGATCGGTTCGCGACGACCGCGGCGCCGCCGGATCGTCTTCCCGGGATCAGCTGGGAGCAGGCGCATCAGCCGGTGCGCGGACAACAGGAGTCCCGAGTCCGCCAGACGCTCTTGTGGACCGCCGTCGCGTTGCTGTCGGCGCTCCTGGTGTGGACCTTCTTCAGGGCGTCTCCGGCCCAGCCGAAAGGCGCCTCCGAGGACGGCGCGGGGCCTCCCGCGGCGAGCGTCCCGGACCCGTCCCAGATCGCTTCGGGAAGCGTCTCCGTGGTGGAAGGCTGGAGTGCGCTCTCGCAACCGGGCCTTTCCGGGGAGGCGCGCGATCGGCTGCGCGAAGCCGTGCTCGACGAGACCCGGAAGCGGGCCGAACTGATCGGCATGCGCGCCCTCGCCGCCGCGCGGGACGCCGTGGGCCGGGGCCAGTTGGAGCAGGCGCTTGACCGGTTCGATGAAGAGGTCGGCCTGCGCACCCGTCTCGGCCTGGGCGCCGAACGCGAGGAGCTGCCGCAGGAACCGGCCGCGCTGCTCGAGGCCTCCGTCCTGCCGATCCGGCAGCGGGCGCACGAAGAACTGGTCCTGGGGGCCCGGCGCGAGGCGGACGAGTCGATCGAACTCGACCTGGAATCGGAACTGGGCCTGGTTCAGGAGGATCTCTCGAGGCGCCGCTATCGCGCCTGCCTCGAGCGCCTGGCCGAGGCCGACGCGGAGGCGGAAGCGCGCGTCGCGCGGATGTTCCGTTCGGCGATTCAACGCGTGGTTCCGGGTGCCCTGGATCCGGAGCCGTCTGCCGTCTGGCGCTCGGGCGCGGCGCTGTCGTACCGGGCCGCGCTGGCCAAGATCCTCGGCCGGGTGACGCGCACGGTCGAGGGCGTTCGGGCGCTGGCCTTGCGGTCGATCGAATCGTACACCTTCGACGCTCAGGATCTGCCCGACCGCGAACGGCTCGAGGACGTCTTGCGCCAGGCCGCGGTCGAGGCGCTGGGGCTCCCGATCGAGGAGTTCCCCGGTGAGCCGGGTCCGATCGAGGCGGCGCTCGCCGCCCGCGTCCGGGCCCTCCATGATGAGGTGTCGGACCTCCGCATGCACCGGCGCCGGACCTTGGAGGCGGGTGTGGTCGGCGATCTCGAGGGCGCACTGGCGTCCCGCGATTTCGCCGCGGCCGAGGCGGCCGCTCGCTCCCTGGGTGATCCGGAGGGCATTCTCGACCCGTGGCTGCGCCAGCTGGCCGAAGGCACCGCCCACCTCGACCGCATCGACGACCTGGCCTTTCGCGCGCTCGAGCAGCGCATCGGCCAGCAAACGGGCTTCACCGTGCGCGGCATCTTGAAGAGCGGCACGCTGCGGCGCGTCGACCGGCCCGCGCGGCTCCTGGAGTTCGAGTCGCCCAGCTTTCGAGTGAACTACGACGAACTGCCCGCCGCCGAGATCCTCGCGCTGGCCGGCCCCAGCGCTCCGCCCCGGGCCGCCGCGCTCTTGTACTTCTTCGGAGACGAGTTCGAGCGCGCCGAGCAGTTGATCGCCCGGCACGCGGACGAGAGCTGGGCCCGGGAATTCGGGCAGGCACTGGAAAGACACAGGGAGGTGCTCCGGCGCGAGCAGGAGGAGCGCCTGACGGATGCCAAGGAACTGCTCGAGAACTTCGACCTGGCGGTGGAGCGGGGAATTCCGGAAGAGGTCGTGGCGGGCGCCGAAACGCTGCTCCAGGACCCGGATCTGCGGCGGCTCGCGCCGGTCGAGCAGCGACTGCGGGAATTGACCCTGGCCGCCGAGGCGGGGCGCGAGACCCTGATGGTCAAGCGGCGCCGGGCCGTGATCCGGGCCAAGACCGCCGCCGAGGTTCGTTTCTCGAGTCCGGACCAGGTCGAACTCGTCCATCGGTTCAGCAACCCCGCGGAACTCGACGACTTCCGGCTGCCGGGTCCGGAGTGGTCCGTGCGCGATGATCGGTTGACGTCGGTGCGGGCCCGGCCGGGCGATTCCTCGCCCGACCTGTTCACCAATCGGCCGGGCGTGGTGCGGCGCCTGCCGTTCGAGCTGGATCGGCCGGTGCGCGCGCAGTTCGATCTCGATCTGCCCTATGAGCAGGCCACGCCGGCGCTGGTCGGCGTGCGGCTGATGTCCACCTGCTTCGCCGTGCGGAGTTTCGGGGAGGATTCGTTCGCGGGCCAGGTCAACGCCTGGAGCGGCGACCTGGACGACTACGGGCATTACCTGTACGAGCCGTCGCTCGGGGACACCCGGCCGTCGAGGAAGAGCGCCGGGCCGGTGCGGCCCTTCTCCTTCGAGCGCGGCAATCGTTACCGGATCATCGTGGAGTGGCAGCCCGGTCCGCCGTCGGAGTGCATCTTCAACGTGGACGGCGACATCGTCTACCGCTATCGCGTGCCCGAGCGCCCGCGCGTCTCCGAGCTCGAGATCCGCTCGCGCACGCCGATCGTCCTCGACGACCTCCAGCTCAACGGCACGATCCAGGGCACGGAGTTGAAGTGAAGCCGCGGGCGGTCGTGTCATTGACTTTGTGGGCCGCTGGACTCTCGCTCGGCCTGGCGCCTTTCGGCCCTCGCGGTGAGGATGCGCTCGGGCGGCTGCTCGCTGACCTCGGGGCGGATCGGATCGAGACACGCAACCAGGCCGAGCGACGCCTGCCCCGGCACCTGCTGGACGTGTTCGAGCTGGAACGTATCTGCCGGCGCTTTCACGAGCTCGCCCCGGAGGCTGCGTTGCGGGTGCGGGCGGCGATCAGTCGCACGCCGGCCTGCGGCGCCCTGCTGCTCACGCACGCGGTGACCGCCGAGCCGCCGGTGCGTTCGGCGGCCACCCTGCTGTTGGAGGACCTGTTGACCGTGGTGGTCGCGAGCCAGCGCGAGCCGGTCGAAACGGACCGGTACGATCCGCCCGTCCGCCGCGCCTTCCAGGAGGGGGCGATCACCGGCCTGAGCTGGCCGATGGGCGCCGAGCTGCCGCTGCTCCAGGTCCTGGCCTGGCTTCAGGAGACCGTCCCGGTCAAACGTCCGCTGGCGATCGATCCGACCCTGCCTCCTGACCGCCTGACGCCGGTCACGCCCGGCGAACTGCTGCCGCAGGCGGCGTCGGGCCTCTTGCACCGGCTCTTGCTCTCGCGGGGACTGGTGCTGGAGGATCTGGGACTCGTCTTCATGGTGCGAGACCTGGGGGGGTGGGAGCACCTTTCAGAGGCCCGGCGCGTTGAACGGCTGGAACCGGGAGAGGCCGACGGGCGCGAGCTGTTGCTCGCCTCGATCCTGACCCGGGCGCTGGTCGACCCGGTGAACGCGGATGCGCCGGCGCTCCCGGCGGCGTTGTTCCGCGCCCTCGGCCTTCAGGATGCGGCCCGGACGGCCGCGAGCCAATGGCCCCTCCTTTCCGGCCGGCCGGCGCGCTGGCTGGCCGAACTCTCGATCGGCGCCGACGCGGTGCCCGCGCGACTGCAGCTCGAGCTCCTCTCATCCTCGTCTTCCGACGGTTCCCGGCTGGCGCTGCTCTTGCACCTGGGACGCCTGGCTCCGCTGGCCCGGCCGCTGCTCGGCGCGCTGCTCGGCTCGGACGATCCGGTCCAGGTCCGGGCGGGCTGTTATCTCGCGGCGCGCGGCCGCGCCGTCTCGCATCGGGCCGCGCTCGAGCGCTGTCTGCTGTCGGCGGATGCGGGCGTTCGCGTCGCCGCGGCCCTGGCCTTGACCGAGCTTCCGGGAGGTTTCCAGGAATCGGCCGGAGACTTCTTCGAGACGCTCAGCCGGGGCGTCCCGGCCGCGGCGCTTCGGCCTGCCCTTTCGCGCGCGTGCGCTCTGCATCTTTCAGAGGGCGCGACGCGAGGCCGGCAGAGCCTGCTGACCTCGGAAGATCCTCGGGCCTTCGCGGTGGGCGCGGCCCTGCTGGGGATCGGCGGGGAGCCGCCTCGTTTCGCCGCCCGCTGGTTGGAACTGGACCGGCCGCTCGCCCTCTTGGCCTACGCGCTCGGCGCGACTCACCCGGCGCGGCAGGGTCCGCCGACTGACCTGCCCACCGGCCGCCTGGCCGGTGCGCTCATTTCGATTCCGGAGTTCGAAGGGGCGCTGGCCGAGATCCTGGCGCGCCGGATCGGTCCGGAGCTGGAGGGCGCCTCGTGGCTGCGGGAAACCCGCCGGGCGTCGCAAGCCGGTGACACCCTGATGCTCCGGACATTGCTGGCTCGCGTCGCCCGCGACCTCTCCCGGGACGAAAGCTATCCGGGTAGCGTCTTCCTGCGCAGCGCGTTGCGCCCGGCCCGGGAGCTGAACGAAGCGGCCCGGATCGCGCATGACGAGCTGAACACGGCACTCTCGACGCCGGACGGCGGAGCATCGGTTCGACTGCTGGATCCCGCTCGGATTCCCTTCGCGCCCTGAGACCCGGATTCCCCTGAATCCGCCCCCGGCGCCCGCCGATACATTCTGAATGGGTCTCTTCAACCCGACCGATCACAGCATCAACCTGAAGCTCGTCTACTACGGGCCTGCCTTCGGCGGCAAGACCACCAACCTCCAGCGCCTGCAGGAGCTGCTCGATCCCGGGCACCCGCAGCAATTGCTTTCGGTCAACACCGGCGAGGATACGACCCTGTTCTTCGATTACCTCCCGCTCCGCTTTCGACTGCTGGATCGTTATCAACTGCGGGTCCAGGGTTACACGGTGCCGGGGCAGGTGCGCTTCGATACGACCCGCCGGCTGGTGTTGAAGGGAGCCGACGGGGTGATCTTCGTGGCCGACTCGAGCCGCGAACGCGGGCGCGAGAACCGGGCTTCGCTCCACAATCTGTGGCGCAGTCTGCGCGGATTGGGAATGGACGCGCAGAGGCTTCCGGTGATCCTCCAGTACAACAAGCGGGACCTGGCGTGCGCGCGCTCGCTCGCGGATCTCGAGCGTGACTTGAATCGTTCCGGACACATTCAGGTGGCCTCCAGCGCGATCCATCAAGAGGGCGTGATCGAGTCGTTTCGCGCGGCCCTCGGGCTCGTGGTGGAACGGGTGCACGCGGAGTACGAGCTCGAGCGCCACGGACTGAAGCTGGGTGGAATCCTCTCGGCCCTCGATGAGTCGCTCGAGCCGGCGCTCTCAGCCAGGAGATCGCAAAGCGGCATGGCACCGCGACCGTCGCAGGGTCACACGGTCGTGCACGTCGGAACGGAACTTCCCGGAACGCAACTTCCTGGAACGCAGCCCGAGCCTTCCGCGCCGGCGCTGCTCGAAGGCGCGGTTTGCGCCAGCCTGGAGCTGGCCGAACTGGCCGGTTCACTGTTCGAGTCGCGAAGGCGGCTCTCGGTCCGGCTCGAGCGGAACCTCGAGCAAACCCAGCGCACGGTGCACGATCTGCGCAAGCCGCTGGTGGCGCTCAACAACGCGCTGTTCCTGATGTCGGATACGGACCTGCAGGAGACCGGCGCACCGGCGCTGAAGATGGCCAAGGAGGTCGTCGGCCACATGGGCGACCTGCTCGATCATTGCGCGACGTCGCTGAAGGACGGCGATCCGATCCATTCATCGGAGGGATCGGAAGGATCGGAACGGGTCGTGGATCTGGGCGAGCTGGCCGAGGGCGCGCTCAGGCGCCTGTCGTACCTGGCCCAGGCGCGCGGCGTCGAACTCTCGCTCAGGGCGGAGCTGCCCCGGCTGCGCGGCGTCCCGGAAGAACTGACCTCGCTGCTGTCGAATCTGATCAGCAACGCGATCAAGTACAGTCATGACGGCAACGGCCGTCGCGTGGTGGAAGTGACCGGCCGCCGGGTCCGCGCGGGATATCTGCTCGCGGTACTCGACAACGGAATCGGCGTCCACCCCGGCGATCGGAAGCGCATTTTCTCGAAGTATGGCCGGGCCGAACGCACCGGCCGGATCTCGGGCACCGGACTCGGGCTGCACATCGCGGGCGAGATCGTTCGTGGCCACGGCGGCCGACTCGGCCTGCGCTCGCGCAAAGGCGGAGGATCGCTGTTCTACGTGCTGCTGCCCGAGAACCGGCTGGTCAGCCGTTCTTCGGCGGAGGCAGGGTCAGGACGACCTCGACGGTGCCGCCCTCATGCACCTGGACCGTCTGCTCCGTCTCCTTGGAGAGCTGGACCCTGACCAGCGGAGTGAGCGCCTCCCCGTCCATCGAGTTGGGATTCAGGGTGAGCGTGTACTTGCCGGGCAGCAGGTCATCGAAGTTGAAACGCCCGTCGTAGTCCGGGCGCACGCCTTTGTGGAAGGCGTTGTCGGCGCCCACGAGGTTGACCGAGCCGTCGGCGAAGGGGAGTCTGCGCGCGTCCTTGCAGACGCCGCTGATCGATCCGCCCGGGCATTGAACGATG
>Ga0326597_10011135_pt1 | contig 11942 bp, 11 predicted proteins | sample RVTome_12_FD_203789 | JGI IMG/M metagenome (GOLD analysis project Ga0326597, IMG submission 203789) | Soil microbial communities from uranium-contaminated site in the Upper Colorado River Basin, Wyoming, United States - RVT100D185 | ecosystem: Environmental > Terrestrial > Soil > Contaminated >... | reverse complement strand
TCCCACGGCGACTTCCGGCCGTCCGAAGCGGGATCGCCGCGGCGAAAGGCACTTCGCTGTCGCGGTGACGAGAAGTCTACCGCGCCACCTCATCCTTCGTGCTGTACGACGAATGGAGGAAGGCCACCAAGTCGATCATCTGCTGGACGGTCATCAATTCCGCGTAGTTGGCCATGCGCGACCCGCCCGTCGCGCTGGCGATGCGCTCCTGCTCCCTGCCCGGGATAAGGGACGCTATCATGAACAAACGCTAACCGCCCAGGATCTCCCGCTCGGCCTGAATCCAGTCGTCGAAATCGTGGCCGGGCTGGAGCATCGCTGCACGTAGAGTTCGAAAGCTCTCTGGGCGCTCCGAGCGCGAACGTCCCCTCCGGTGGCGGGTGGCGCATCCTCCAGCCAGCCAGGATGATGGACCAGCGCTTGTCCCGAGCGAGTTCTACCCGATCGACCGAGGCCCTCATACACCGCATGTCTCGCTCCGTAACTCATCACCTCCGGCGCGCCTTTGAGATAGCTCAGGGGACGTCCTTGCTCGGTGCCGGTGACGCGCATGAACTTCCAGGCGGAGTCGAAGGCGCGAGTAGAGAATCGGGAGAACGTCGCGCGAATCCCTTCCGGATCTGCCCCGCGGGCGTCGGCGTATCGCAGCAGTGCGATCTCGAGAGGATCGCCGGCTGCCATCTCCAGCTCGGCCTCATTCGCCAGAACCATGGCCCGCAGGGCCCGCTCCTCGTCGGGAGAGTCCACATCCTTCACGTCCATCCGGTTTTCCGTGAGCGTCCCCGTCTTGTCGGTGGCGATGACCGTGACCGACCCGAGCGCTTCCACGGCGGCCAGCCTGCGAACCACGGCGTTGCGCTTCGCCATTCGCTCGACGCCGAGGGCGAGGGTGACGGTGAGCACCGCCGGCAGACCCTCGGGAACGGCCGCCACCGCGAGAGCAACGGCGAAGAGGAAGACGTGGCCGAATCGCTCAGGGCCTTCGACCAGTAGACCGGCCGTGCCGATCAGGGCGAGCGCCAGAATCCACCGGGCCACACGATGCCCGAAGACCTCGAGACGCAGCTCGAGCGGGGTTCGCTGGGCCTCGACCCGACCGAGCATCGTGGCGAGCCGCCCCATGGCGCTCTCCGGTCCCGTCCGGATGACCTCGAGGTAGGCTTTGCCGCGAACGACCAGGGTTCCGGCAAAGGTCTCGGCGCCCACGGCTTTCTCGACGGGAAACGACTCGCCGGTGAGCACCGATTCGTCCACGGAGAGATTCTGTGACCTCACGGGCGTCTCGTCGACAGAGCGCGGAGCACCGCTTCGTTCCATCCCTCGGGTCCGGGGGCGCTTCCCCGAACGACTCTCGGAAGACTTCGCAGGACGGCACGGTCGAAGCTCCCATCGGGCGCCGGCAGGAGGACCGCCCGATTCACGGCCCGGAGCATGGGGAGGTCGTTCTCGGCGTCGCCGAGCGCCAGGGTGCGGATGGGCCGAGGGCCCGATCGACGATAGAGCGCCAGGAGCCGCCGGACGGCGAGGCCTTTGTCGCTTCCCGAGAAGAGATGCCAGAAGCGGCCGCCGGTCGCAAGATCGAGCCCGTTCCTCTTCGCCGCGCGGTAGAACCTCCCCCGCACGGCCTCGTCGGCGCCGATGAAGTAAAACGGCTCGTCGTATTCCCGCTTCTTCGCGAGCTGCGCTTCGGTGAGCGAGAGGCCGGTCGCATCCGCGATCTGCTGCACCGTCAATTGATGAAAGCCTCTCACCCGGACCCGGGACTTCCGGGCAAGGTCGTCGAGCGCGGCTGCGAGTTCGGCGTAAGGTCGCCCGATCTCGATTCGGGTCGGCATCCCTCCGCCAAAGTAGCTCCTGGGGATGACGATCCCCCCGCCGTTCTCGACGATGAACGGATGCGCGTTCGAAAGAAGGCGCCGCAGGGGTGCGACTTCGGCGCGCGTCTTGCTCGTGCAAAAGACTAGAGGCACCTGAAGCCGCCTCAGCTCAAGGAGCGCCGGCCGGGCCGCGGCAAAGGAGTAGGTGTCGTGATCGAGAAGCGTGCCGTCGAGATCGGTGAAGACGATGAGCCGGCTCACAGGTGCTGGAGCGGATCCTTCTCCACGGGCGGCCTCGCTTTGATCCGGGAATCGAGCCACTCCCGCGCGAGGTCGCGGCCGCCGAGCCCGAAGGCGATGGCGCCGGCGATGACGATCCCCGCGAAGAGTATGGCGAAGCTCACCAGAAGCGCGGTCCGGCCGATGCGGAGCTGCTCGAGCGCCACGACCACCGTGAGGCTCATGAGCAGCACGCGGACGCTTCCCGCGATGAAGCGGGCTTCCGCCCACTGCGCGTTCACCGCCGCGAGAAGCGCGCTCCGCGAGAGGAACTTGCTCACCGCCGAGCCCAGGAGCAGGACCAGAACGGCGGTGACGAAGTTGGGGATGTAGTTGACGAATCGAGCCACGAGCGCGTCGGTCACCTGGGTCCCGGCGGCGGAAAGGGCGAACAGAACGATGAACACCCAAACCGTCCCCTGCGCCACGCGCGCTCCGAACTCGCTCGGGGAGCTGAAGAGCGCGGTGCGCTCGATGGCCCCCGAGAGCCCGGTCCCGGCGACGAGACGGTCGAACTTCAGGAGCACGAGCGCTCCATGGGTCACGCGGCGGACGAGATAGGCGAGCGCTCCTCCGACGAGCAAGATGAAGAAGACGGTCACCAGGACCGGCACCACCTGGGCGATCTGCTGCGCGAGCCGCCCGAACGGCTCGAGGATGGTTTTTTCCAGAATCCCGTGCACGGCTCACCTCCTCTTGGATTGGGCGCTCCAGCATTCCAGCAGGTACGGCTTCTGCGCCTCGAACTCGCGGGCCAACGACTCGATCTGTTCTTCCACCTTGACGGCATCAGCTATCTGTACGTCCAGCACGAAGGACCCGGTACGGCCCAGGTAGAGCGGGATGAGAGATTGCAGCAAGTGGTCCCGGTCCAGCAACCTCCCGTGGTAGGCGGCGGCGAATTCATAGACCAGCCGCACCCAGAGCGCATCGGGCACCCGGAAGCCGTCGCCCGTTTCCAGCGCCGCCCCGACCAGACCCTCGACCGTCGAAGGCGATAGAAACGAGCGATAAATTCCATCCAGGTCGCGAAGGCCCTGCTGAAAGGCCCGCTTCATCCGCTCCACGTCGACGGGAATCGGCTCGAGCCCCACGTCGAAGGGAAGCCCGAACATGGGCACGGGCTCGGAGGAGCCCACTTTCTGCCACACCGTTTCATAGGTCTCCATGAGCCCAAACAAAGAGCTCACCACCTGGCGGAACATCGCGGTGAGATCGGCGCCCGGATCCTTGGCGTCGTGAAGCTTGGCGCCGAGATACGACTGGCCCACGCGAAAGCCCTCGGCCATCGCGGTGAGAGTCATCCAGATATCGATCCCGTAGCGCGCCACGTCCGTCTCCCAGACGTCCTTCGTCAAGAACCGCGAAGCGACCTTGCCCGAAAGGCCGAAGTCTCCTCCGATGGGCTGCCGGATCCTGCGCCCGAAGAGCGTCCGGGTCATGGGATAGATGATGCTATTGGTGATGGTGCCGTCGTATTTGTGTCGCAGGTAGAACGGGGCGATGTAGTCGAAGCCGCGATCCAGCACCGGCGCCGCCAGAAGCTCCACCCAGTGCGGGGTGATGCTCCGCAGGTCGGAGTCGACGACCACGCAGGCCTTGGCGTTCAGCCGCTCGGTCACCGCGAAGATCGTGCGGAACGCGCTCCCTTTGCCGGGGATGCCGTGATAGGGCGTGGTGATTCGCTGGATCGTGGGGACCCGGTGGGAGACGAGAAGCAGCGAGTCGTGGTCGACGTCGGCGGCCATCACCGCCTCGTGGGTGCCGTCGGTCGAGCCCCCGTCGGAGTTGACGATGACGGACTTCCGGTCGGGGAAGTACTTCGCGAGCCCGCCGGCCACTGCCCTCACCACGTGAGCGATGGTCCTGGCGCTGTTGAAGCTGGGGATGCCCACGACGATATCGACCTCTCCCATTTCGTCGAGGCGCGAGCGAAGGTCTTCTCTGAGGAGCGTCACTCGGCGTTATCGGCCTCGACCGTTTCTTTCAGCGTATCCAGGAACGCCGGGAGTGCGGCACTCACCCGGTTCCAGGTGGGAAGCGGGGGCGCTCCCAGGGGATCGGCGAAGAACTCCTCGGCCGCCAGCTTGAGCGCCTGGGAAAACGTCTCGACCGCCGTTTCTTCCTCGTGACGATCGAAATGAAGCCCGTTGATCATCGCGTCCGCTCCGTAGCGGGCGATGGTGTCCTCCGCCGTGCGGACGTAGTTGATCCGGAGGGTGCGCATGGTTCCGCCGTCGAACTTCACTCCCTCGGCGGCGAGGATGCGGAACATGGCTTTCGAGATGTCCACCGCCATCTTCATGAGGCCGGTCGCCGGATTGCCCGAGGACAGATCCTGATGCTTGTGCTCGTAGTTGTCGGCGATATCCACCTGGCAGATCCGCTTCAGCGAGCAGTTGCGGTAGATCTCGGCGAGGACGCCGACTTCCAGTCCCCAGTCGGAAGGGATGCGGTTGACCCGCGCGAGGTCGGCGTGCATCGCGAACTCACCCGCGAGGGCGTAGCGGAAGCTGTCCATGTAACGGAGGAACCGGATGCTCCCGCAGAGCTCGCTCATGGATCGGACGAGCGGGGTCAAGAGCAACCGCATCACCCGCCCGTGCATGCGGTCGCTCAAGCGCGCGTAGTAGCCTTTACAGAATTCGAAGGGTAGGTTGGGGTTCATCACCGGATAGCACAGCCGGGCGAGCATGTAGCGCTGGTAGTTCACGATGTCGCAATCGTGGAGCGCTATCACCCGAGCACGCCTCACCGCGAGCACGTATCCGTAAGCCATCCAGCAGGAGCGGCCCTTGCCATCCGGACCGATGAACAGACCCTGCTCCTCGAGACTCTGAAAAAGCCTCGTGATCCGCGGCCCGTCGATCCAGACGATCCGGACGTCCCCGGAAAGCGAGCGAAGCCGATCGCGGGCCTCGCGAAACTGCTCGCGGGTCGTGCGCGAGAGAGCGAGAACGAACTGATCGACGTAGCGCACCTGTTTGAGCTCCTGGAGGATTCCCTCCATTGCCGGACTCACGAAGTCGTGATGGAGCGCGGGGAGCACCAGCGCGAGCGGCGCCTGCGCCGAGAACTGCTCGAGCTCGCGCTCCAGGGGCTCCGGCCTCGCCTCTCCCAGCCGGTGAAGCGTGGCGATCAAACCCGTCTGATAGAAATCCGACACGTTGCACCTCCGTTCGCCGCGAGAGAAGACTTCGGCGAGCCTCCGGATCGCGGAGTCTGCGGTTATGGGCTGGAAGCGGGGTCCGCTCCCGGAGGATACCTTCCTCAGTCGAGCGAGGCAACCACGGCGGGGAGGACGGCGAGCACCGCCACCATGAGCGCGAAGGCTCCCAGAAGAAGCAAGCTCTCGCGGCGCTCCCAGCGGGCTTCCCAACGAAAATCCGCCTTCCCGACGGCGAGCGCCGCGACCGCCGCGACGAGAAACCCGGTCGGGTTCCACCAGAGCCACGGGACTGCCGGGGCGAGCCAGGCGAGAGCGAGGTTCCCCGCGAGCCCAGCAGCGAGACCGACGAGCGCCCCGGCGCCGGTCACTCCGGGCGCGAGCACTCCCAGGACGAAGACCGCGAGAACCGGTCCGTAAAAGGCCGAGCCCACCATGTTGACGAGTTCCAGGACTCCCGCGCCGCTTCGAGCGAAAACCATTCCCGAGACTACCGCGAAAACTCCCCAGGAAAGAGAGGTCGTTCTCCCCCACCAGACGGACTGCCGCGCCGGATCGATCCCGAAGACGTCGTCGAGGGTCACGGCCGCAAGGGAGTTCAGAGCGGAGTCGATGGAGGACATGGCAGCGGCCAGGATCGCCGCGAAGAGCAACCCTCGCAGGCCCGTGGGGAGGTAGCTCATCATAAAGACCGGCACCAGGCTGTCCGCGGGCCGCACCTCCATCACCGCCGCGAACGAAGGGTCGGTTCTCAGGAGGGCCGCGAGGAGAAGGCCGAAGGCGCAGTAGGTCAAAACCATCGGGAATCGAAGGAGCCCGTTCAGGAGGAGAGCGCGCCGAGCGTCGGAATCATTCCTCGCGGTGAGCAGCCGCTGGGCCTGGCTCTGGTCGCAGCCGTAATAAGACAGGTAGAGGAAGAGTCCGCCGAACAGCATCGGCCAGAGAGAGAAGGGATCTTCCGCCTGAGCATCCAGCACGAACGTCACGGCGCGCTCTTCGGGAATCGCGGAGAGAAGTCCGACTCCCGCGTGCTCGAGAAGGTAGAAAGCCGAGACGAAGGTCCCGCCCCAGAGGAGCGCGAGCTGCAGGACGTCGCTCCAGATGTCGGCGACGATGCCTCCGAGGCTGGTGTAAGCGACCGAGAAGATGCCGACTGCCAGGAGCGCTCGGTCGACCGAGCAGCCGAGGGCCTCCGCCACCACCAGAGCCGAGGCGTAGAGGATCACGCCGAGCGCGAGCCCTCGGGCGAGGAGGAAGCTTCCCGCGAGAGCGCGCCGGGTCGAGCGGCCGAACCGCGTCTCGGCGTAGGCGTAGATCGAAGCACCGGGGACGGACCGAAGCGCGGGGAGAAGGATGGCGGCAAGGAGAAGCATCGCCAGCGGAACCGCGAGCTCGTACTGGAGCCACCGCAGCCCTCCTCCTTCCCGGAGAGCGACGAACGCTGGAGCTCCCACCAGGCTCACGGCGCTCGCCTGGTTGGCCATGAGCGAGAAAGCGAGCGGAAACCTCCCCATGGAGCGGCCGGCGAGGAAGTAGTCGTCCCCGGTACGCTGTCGCCAGGCGAACGCGAGCGACATGCCCACGATGGCGAGGAGGTACAGGGCCACGATCGCGAGATCCAGCGGGGGAAGGCGCTCCAGCATGGCCAACTCAGACCCTATTCAGATTCTCTCGACCTGCTCTCGAGGCACCCAACCGGTGAGGCCGTTCGCAAGCGAGACCTGGAGAAAACCTTCGCGCTCTCCCAGGATTCTCAGCTTGAGCCCTTCGTGAATTTCCGCGAGCCGCGGGCTCGACTCTCCCGGGCCGCTCCTCACGTAGGCGTTCTCGGTCACGACGACCGCTTCGATGCGGTTCGACTCCGCCCGCACTTTCGCGACGAGGCTCGCTCCCGCGAGAAGAGCGACCACGCCCGAGCCGGCGAGAACCACGAGCGCCGCGGTCCGGAGGCTCGGCCATCGGTCGAGGAGCAAGAGGGTGACGGCGCTTCCCCCGATGAGGAAAGAGAGGCTCAGAACCTGGGCGAGAAGGCCCGATCCCGTTCTCTGGTAGAGATCGACTCCCCAGCCGATCGCGAGCGGAAGCGGTGGTGGCTCGAGCCCGCCGGAGACAAGCGTGCCCGCGAACGTGAGATTGGCCCGGACATCCTCGTCTCCTGGCAAGAGCTTCAGCGCCCGCTCGTAGCTCAGGATGGCGAAGCCGAGTTGTCCCGACTTGAAGTACGCGTTCCCGAGGTTGTAGTAGAGAACGCCGTCCTCGACGCCGTTCGCGCGGATCGACTCGTAGATCTCGATCGCTTCCCCGTAGCGCTCTTGCTGGTAAATGGCTTCCGCCTGACGAAACGCGTCTGCCGGCGTCGTGAACGCCGCCTGGAGCATCAGCCACAGAGCCAGGTTCACTTCGTCCAGTGCCTTTCGACGGCGACGATGAGCTCCTCCGTGCGGCGGCGCAGAGAGTCCATGTCCTCCCGGCTTCTTGCCCCAGGGGTGAAACGGACCTCCTCACACGTGCCGAGAACGTCCTGGAATTCGCGACGAAGCTCCTCGGGAACGGAATGCTCCGCCAGGAGGACAGCGATGCTCGAGGAAGTCAGTCCCGAAGGGCTCGCGGCGGACTTGTCGGCCACATAGCGATAGAGGGCCGCCGCGATCTCGTCGTAGAAATCCTTCGACCCTTCGGAGACGAGCTTCGCCGCTTTTTTCAATCGCGCCCGGGCCATCCGGTGGGCCCGACGGCTGCGGAAGAGGTGCGAGTGAGTCTTCTCCTTCTCCTGCTTCTTGAGGTACAGGAGCAAAGCGAAGTTCCAAACAATGGGAAGGACCAGGGCGCCGTAGAACCAGGGGCTCTCGTGAAACGACCGACTCTCGGCTCCCAGTCGCGGCGGGGCCGGCTTCAAGAAGCGGATGTCCTCACGGAGAAGCGTGACGTCCCTCCTCGGCGCCACGTTGCCTCCGAGCCCGGAGGATGCGGCGATCGCGTCTCCCACGACCTTCATCTGGAGGGGTCCGACCGACGCGGTGACGTACTTCTTCTCCTCCGGGTCGAAGTACTGGAAGCGCCACGGACCAACTTCTTTCACACCGGAGGACTCCGGCACCAGCACGTACTCCCAGCTCTTCTCACCCTCGAGGCCCGACGATCCGGCGCGCGCCGTCTCCTTCGTATTGGGATCGAAGGCGCGGAAGCCCTTGAGCTCGGGGAGGTCGGGAGGCGTCACGGAACGCAGGTTCCCCTTCCCCGCGATGGAGAGAGTGAGAGTCACCGGATCTCCGGCCGCGACCTCCTCCTGGCTCACTTTCGCCTGGAGCTCGAACTGCCCTACGGCGCCATGGAAGTCGGCCGATCGTCCGGAAGACGGTAGCGGAGCTACCACGATCGTCACCGGCTGCGACCGCACGACGACCGGACTCGAGGCTCTCGCGAAGAACGCGTCGAACGGATCTCCCGAGGTGAGACGGAAGGCCGTCGAGAGGGTGATCGGCGGAATGGAAAGACTCCCGCTCGAAGTCGGGAACAGGACCCGCTCTTTGACGGGAAACGCCAGGTACGGCTTCCCCTCTATCGTTCGTCGTTCTCCGCTTCGGTTGGGATCGGGAGCGACCTCCTCAACCCAGAATCCCGTGAGCGGCGGGTCGTCATCCACCTGAACGCCGACCGGGACGTAAGGACTGTAGAGCCAGTACGTCAGCACGATTTGCTCACCCTGGAATGCCGATCGCTTCGAGACCTCGGCCCTCACGAAGACATCGTCGGCGTCGATCTCGGGCTCGGGGCGACGGCGTCCGCCTAAGCCCTCGAAAGGATCGAACGGATTGCTTAGTCCTCGGGGGCGCCGTGCGATGAGCGACCCGGGGACGACCTCGACGCGGATGGGGCTCGTGCGATGGACGGTGCCCCCGACGTCCAGCTCGACGGGGCCAATCTCGAAAGCCCCCTCCTTCTGGGGAAGCAACTGGTAGATATAGGAGCGGATCGACGACATGCGTCCGTTGACGATCTGGATCTGGCTCGACGTCGAGCGGGAAGCGACTCGGAACGCGTCCAGACGGGGAAGCTCGGGCTCGCCGTCGGCGTCGCCCCCCGAGATCGAGATCGTGAGCTCGAGGACGTCTTCGACGCCGATGCGCTCGGCGTTGACCGTGGCCTCGACGCGCACGTCCTGGGCCATCGCCGCCGAGGCCGCCAGGAGCGTACAGATGAGGGTTCTCGCTACCAAATCTTGCCCTTCTTTTGAGCCTGCGCCCTTTGTTTCTTCTGCTGCTGCATTTGCTGCGCCTGCTCCATCTGCGCGAGCGCCTCGAGGATCCGCTCCGCTTCTTCCTGGCTCATCTCTACCGGCTGAGAATCAGCGCCCGCCTCATCGGCGGTCGACTCTTCCGGTTTCGGGGTCGGGGTCGGATCCTTCTCCGGGTCCTGACTCTTCTGCGTCTGGTCCTCGCCGCCCTCCTGGTTCTCGCTCTCCCCTCCCCCGCCGCCCTCGGGCGGCGTCGGCTGCTTCTGTTCTTCCTGCTCCTTCAGTTTCTGGAGCGCGAGCTCCAGGTTCTGGCGCGCGTCGATGTCCGATGGATCGATGCGGAGAGAGTCGCTGTACGCGCGTATGGATTCTCTCCAGTTCTCGACCTGGTAGTAGACGTTTCCGGTGTTGAAATGCACCCGCCGCACGGTTTCCGATATGCCGCCGAGCGCCGCCTTGTACTCCTCGAGCGCGCCCGTCATGTTCTGCAAGCGGTAGTGCACGTTGCCGATGTTGTAATGGAGCTCGGGCGCCTCGGGATGCTCGACCTGCGCCTGGGTGTAGCTCCGAACCGCCTCTTCGAGCTTGCCCTCCCGGTAACGCTCGTTTCCTTCACGGGTCGCCCTCTCTTTGACCGGCCCGAGAATCTGCCCGAGGACGAGCGCGGTGATGAAGATCCTCATGCGGCCTTCCTTGCTCTCCTCTCCCTCGGAACCAGAGCCTCCGCCAGCAGGAACAAAAGAGCAAACCCCAGCGGCCAGTAGAACCGCTCCTGGAATCGCCGGAAGAGCTGCGACTCGAGCTCCTCGCCCTCCATGCCCGCGACCAGGCCCGCGATCTCGTCGATCTCCTGATCCTGCTCCGAGATCCGGAAATACTTCCCGCCGGTCTGGAGCGCGATCTTCGAGAGAGTCTCCTCGCCGAGCCGGCTCAAGACCGGCTGACCCGATTCGTCGCGGATGTAGTCCGTGACGTCCCCGTTCTCGTTCCTTACCGGAATGGGCTCTCCTCCCGGAGTTCCGACGCCGACGGTGTGAATCACGATGCCCTCTTCTCTCGCCTTCTCCGCGACTCCGAGAGCGCTTCCTTCGGTCTCCTCGCCGTCCGTCAGGAGAACCACCACCCTGAACTTGGAGTCGCGCGCCACGAAGCCGCGGCTCGCAGCCTCGAGTGCCTGGAGAATGTCGGTCCCCGGCTCGGGCACCACTCCCGTTCCCACGGTGTCGAGGAAGATCTTCGAAGCCCCGTAGTCGAGGGTCAGCGGGCACTGCACGAAGGCGGTGCCCGAGAAAACGATGAGCCCGATGCGGTTTCCCTGGAGGCGCTCGATGAGGGCGGAAGCGATGTACCGAGCCCGCTCCATGCGGGACGGGGCGACGTCGGTCGCGTCCATGCTGAAGGAGGTATCGAGAACGAGGAACACGTCGACGCCTCGGGCCACGACCTCATCCGTCCCCTGCCCCCACTGCGGTCGAGCGAGCGCGAGGACGAGAAAGAAAACGCCCGCGAGTAGAAGCGCAGCTTTCCATCGATCGCGACTTCGGCTCACGCCGAGAGACAGCCTCTCGATGAGCGTGGGCTCGCCGAGTCGCTCCGCGGCCCTCCCCCTCCGCCGCCCGGACCATACGAGAAAGGAAACGAGCGCGGGGAGGAGCAGCAGCCAATAGAAAGCTTCCGGGGTCGCGAACTGCATCAGGGGAACCTCCGGAGGCGGGTCCGGGAGAGGGTGAGCTCGAGCGCCAGGAACAGGAGCGCCGCCGTCATGAACCGCGGAGCAAGCTCGGTGTATCGGACGTACTGCACCTGCTCGATCTGGGTCCGTTCGAGGCTGTCGATCTCGGAGTACACCGCCTTCAACGACTCGGCATCCCGGGCGCGAAAGAACCTTCCCCCGGTGGTGTCCGCGATCCGGGTCAGGTTCTCCTCGTCGATAGGGATCTCCACGTTCTGATAGACGACTCCATAGAGCGGATCGCGGAAGGGATAGGGAACCAGCCCTCCCCGGCCCACGCCCACGGTGTAGATCTTGATGCCGAAGGTCTTTGCGAGTCGGGCCGCGGTGAGGGGGTCGATTTCTCCGGCGGTGTTCTCTCCGTCGGTGAGGAGGATCATCAGCTTGGACTTCGCATCCGAGTTCTTGATCCGGTTGACGCCCGAGGCGATGGCGTTTCCAATCGCGGTCCCGTCGGGAACGATCCCGATCGCGACGTCCTCGAGCTGGGTCAAAAGGATGTCGTGGTCCAGCGTGAGAGGAGTCTTGGTGAAAGCGTGGCGCGCGAATACGACCATCCCCAACCGATCGTTGTCGCGCTTCTGGATGAAGTCGGCGACGACCTCCTTCGCCACGTGAAGGCGGTTTTGCGGCCGGAAGTCCTCCGCCAGCATGCTGCTCGAGACGTCGATGACCAGCATGATGTCGACGCCCTCGGCCACGATCTCTTCCCCC
>Ga0326597_10011134_pt1 | contig 11942 bp, 8 predicted proteins | sample RVTome_12_FD_203789 | JGI IMG/M metagenome (GOLD analysis project Ga0326597, IMG submission 203789) | Soil microbial communities from uranium-contaminated site in the Upper Colorado River Basin, Wyoming, United States - RVT100D185 | ecosystem: Environmental > Terrestrial > Soil > Contaminated >... | reverse complement strand
TGCTTTCGGCGCCTCGTGAGAATCGCGTCGCGGTGCTCACGATCGACGCCGTCATCTCGCGGTTCGAATCGGTTCTGAGAGCCGGATCGTTCGCCGAGGTGCGCGCGCACTTCGTGGAGCGTCACCTCGTCGCACAATGGCGAACGTTGGACGACGGACGCCTGGCCGAAGTGGTGGGCGGGCTCGGGAAAGCGCGGCGCAAGGTGGCCCGATTGCCCTTTTCCAGCGCTCAGGAGCTCACTTGGGTACCCGAGATATTGAGGGCCTACCAGGAAGGCGTCCGCTGGATGGTCAGGGCGGATTCGAGCCGCGTACCCGAGGCCTACCACGAGTGGAGAAAGGAGGCGAAGCACCTCCGCTATCATCTCCGGCTGCTCCGTCCGGCATGGGGCGGGCGACTGGACGGCGCCGAGGAGCATTTGCACAAGCTGACCGACCTGCTTGGGGAGCACCACGACCTGACCGACCTACATCGACAGCTCACCGGGCGTCCCGCGGTCGTGACCACGTCCCTTCGGCGAGGGGAAGTCGCCGGGATCGAGGCCCTCGTGATCGGACGACGGCACCAGCTCGAGACAGAGGCTCGGGAATTGGGCCCGCGCATCTACTCGAGGGACCCGGACGAGCTCGCCGAGCGTTTTCGCTCCCTCTGGGAGGGGTGGAGGAGCACACAGACGGTCCCGCCGTCTACTTGACACGTTGTGGGGCGGAGCCTACAGTTTCTCGCATCGTTGAGAATGATTCTCATCTTTCCGAGGACAGATGCCTGAGTGGCGCGCTCGCGCTCGATCGGCCCAACGGACATGGGCGGCGCTATTCATCGCGGGGGCCGCGGGCTGCTCCAACAGCGCCGAAATCGAAGCCCTCAAGAGAGAGGTCGTCACGACCTACGCCGACATCGTCTTCGCGAGCTATGAGGACGCGCTGGCCAAGGCGAGAGAGCTCGAGGGGGTCATCCTCGGGTTCGTGGAGGCACCCTCGGCGGAAGGCCTCGAAGCGGCCAGAGCGGCCTGGTTGGCCGCACGCGAGCCCTACGGGCCGACAGAAGCCTACCGTTTCTACGGCGGGCCGATCGACGACGATGCGGGGCTCGAAGTCCTGATCAACGCGTGGCCGCTCGACGAGGCCTACGTCGACTACGTGGCGGGCAACCCGGAGGGCGGGATCGTGAACGACCCCGTCACGTATCCCGAGATCTCGGCCGCTGCCCTTCTCTCCCTCAACCAGTCCGGCTCCGAAGAGAACGTGAGCGTGGGTTTCCACGCCATCGAGTTCCTTCTTTGGGGCCAAGACCTGAACGAAAACGGGCCGGGCACCCGACCCCACACCGACTTCGTGCCAGGGGTCGGAGTGAACGCGCAGCGTCGAGCCGAATACCTGCGGGTCGTCACCGAGATGCTCGTCGGTCACCTGGAGGAGGTCGTCACCGCCTGGGATCCGGCGAACCCCGCTTCCTACCGCGCCGAGCTCACCGCGCTTCCTCCCGACCAGGCGCTCCAGCGGTTGCTCGTCGGAATCGGCGTGCTCAGCAAGTCGGAGCTCGCTGGAGAGCGGATCTTCACGGCATACGACAACCAGGACCAGGAGGACGAGCACTCCTGCTTCTCGGACAACACCCACCGGGACATCGCGTTGAACGCGGAGGGGATCGCGAACGTGATCCGGGGGACTTACGTCCGGCTCGACGGGACCCGCATCGAAGGGCCGGCCCTCGAGGACCTCCTCGACGCTGTTGATCCGGAAGAAGCCGCAGAGTTGTCCGCCCTCCTGGACCGGAGCCTCCTCGCTGTCGCCGCCATTCCGGCGCCCTTCGACCGCGCCATCGTCGATCCGGCTTCGCGGCCGCTCGTGCTCGAAGCCGTATACGCTCTGCAGGATCAGGGGGACAAGCTCGCCGAGGTCGGGACCCTTCTCGGGCTCACGATCAACACGGCACTCCCGGAGTGACCTGTTGCGGCGCCCTCTCACTCTGGCGGCGTTTTTTCTCGCGGTAGCGTGTGAGGCTCCGGCCCCGCCCGTTCTCCTGGGCGGTCAAGCTTCGATCTTCGACCGTACTTCCAACGCCTTCTCACAGCCCGCTCCCGGACTCGATCGCGACAGTGAGCTCTTGTTCTTCGTCGGGAACTCCTTTTTCAACCAGAACTGGGTCATGGCGCCGGCGTCGACCGAAGCACGGGACGGGCTCGGTCCCTTCTTCAATGCGCGGTCGTGCGCGGGATGCCATCTCAGGGACGGGAGGGGTCGCCCCCCTGAGCACGACGGCGAGGTCGGGACGGGACTTCTTCTCAGGCTAGGGCTTCCGGGCGTGGGGTCGGATGGCGGGAACGCCGCCCACCCGGTCTACGGCGGCCAGCTCCAGGACCAGGCCGTCCCCAACGTGCCGTCGGAAGGGCGGATCGTCGTGGAATACGAGGAGAGGCAAGGCACCCTGGCGGACGGGACCCCATATAGCCTCAGGCAACCGACCTACCGTCTCAACGAGCTCGGCTACGGCGTACTGGCGGCGGACGTCCTCGTGTCCCCGAGGGTGGCCCCGCAGATGATCGGCATGGGCCTCCTGGAAGCCCTCCCGGAAGAGCAGATCGTCGCCCGCGCGGATCCCCTCGACGCGGACGGCGACGGGATCTCGGGGCGGCCGAATCGGGTGTGGGACGCGACGCTCGGGGCTCCGGCTCTTGGGCGGTTCGGCTGGAAGGCGAATCAGCCGAGCGTGCGTCAGCAGGTGGCGGGTGCGTTCGTGGGGGACATTGGGATCACGACGAGCCTCTTCGCCGCTGAGGATTGCAGCGAGTCGCAGGAGCTCTGCCGAGCGACCCCGAGCGGCGGATCGCCGGAGATCGCGGACGACGACTTCGACAAGGTGGTGCTCTACGCGAGCTCACTGGCGGTGCCTGCGCTTCGCGACCCCGACGACGCTGAAGTGGCGGCCGGCATGCGTGTGTTCGACGAGATCGGCTGTGCCGCGTGCCACGCCCCGACTTTCGTCACAGGGTCCCACCCGACGATCCCAGCGCTTTCGAATCAGACGATCCACCCCTTCACGGATCTGCTCCTCCACGACATGGGTCCCGATCTCGCGGACGGGCGGCCCGACTTCGAGGCGAGCGGCACCGAGTGGCGGACGCCTCCCCTTTGGGGCATCGGGCTCGTTCCGACGGTGAACCGGCACGCCTACTATCTCCACGACGGGCGAGCCCGCGGTCTCACGGAGGCCGTCCTGTGGCACGGCGGCGAAGGTCAGGCGAGTCGCGACCGGTTCGCGGCGCTGTCCGGCGAGGCTCGGGCGGCGCTCCTCCGTTTTCTCGAATCACTTTGAGCATGCAGACCGTGACAGGGAGTCGGAGCCCGTGGGCCGCCGCCCTCCTCGCTTGCAGCCTGACAGGCTGTCTGGGCCCCGGGTTCGATCGAAGCGCGATGCTCGGGCAGATCTTCGACACGGTCATCCTGCCTGGGAACTCCGCGCTCACCGTTGCGGCAGGGTCCCTCGACGCGGCGGCACGCGGGTTCGCCCGGTCGCCATCGGAAGAGACGCTCGCCGCTGTCCGGAGCGAGTGGTACCAGGCGGAGATCGCGTGGAAGCGCGTCGAGATGTTCCAGTTCCCCGGAATGCTCCTCATCCACAACGCCATCGAGACCCGTCCGGCCCGCGTGGCCTTCATCGAAGGCCTGGTCGACTCGGCCGCGGACTCCACCGCAGCCGAAGCGCTCGACGCCGCAACCATCGAATCCCTCGGCTCTACGTCGAAGGGCCTCGGAGCCATCGAGTATCTGATCTTCGAATCGCCGGAGCACGAGGCGCCAATCCTCGAAGCCTTCGGCGCGCCTGCCCGAGGCGACCTGCTCGTGGCGCTCACAGGCAACCTCGTGTCGAAGACCGAAGAGCTTCAGCGCTTCTGGACGGCCGAGGGACAGAACTACGGCCAGACGTTCCGCGAGAACGATTCCGAGGGGGCGGACATCCAGAGCTCCATCAGCCTGCTCGCGAATCGGTTGATCGAGATGTACGAGATGGTGATGCAGCGGAAGTTCGGAGTCCCCATGGGCCGCACGACCGACGGGGTTCCGGACCCGGAATCGGTCGAATCGCCGCTCACGGGGCGTTCAATGGACCTGCTCGTCGCGAACCTCGAGTCGGTGCTGCGCACGTTCGACGCGGGGTTGGACGACTACGTCGACTACCTGCAGGACGCAGGTACTGAAACGTCGTTGTCGGCGAACATTCACTCGCAGTTCGCGAGCGTGTTCGAAGCTCTGGACCGCATCGAAGCACCCCTCGAGATCGCCGTCGTCGAGGATTCGGCAGGTGTGGCTGCCGCGTACGAAGAGATGCGCTCTCTTCTCGTCTTCCTCAAGACGGACATGGCCGCTCAGCTCGGGATCACGGTCACCTTCAGCGACGCCGACGGCGACTGACCATGCGGGCATGGCTGGCGCGACCGGTCGACCCGCTTTCCCTCGTCGTCTTTCGGTTCGCGTTTGGGTTCGTGCTCCTGTTCGGGGCCGTGCGCTTCGTCGCGAACGGCTGGGTCGAGAGCCAGCTCATCGCTCCGGACTTCCACTTCACCTATCCGTTCTTCTCGTGGGTGCGCCCCCTCCCGGGCTACGTGCTGTATGCGGTTTTCGCAGCCCAGATCGCGTGCGCCGCGCTCATCGCTGCCGGCTGGCACTACCGATTCGCGTGCGTGTGCTTCTTCGTCGCGTTCACTTATGTGGAGCTCATCGATCAGGCGACCTACCTGAACCACTACTACTTCGTGTCGTTGGTGGCGCTCCTCCTGGCGCTCCTGCCGCTACATCGCTGGGGATCGATAGACGCGCGACGGTCTCGTGAGAAGGCCGAGCCGTTCGCGCCTCGGTGGGTCCCCTTCGCTCTACAGCTCCAGATCGCGGTCGTGTACTTCTTCGCCGGACTCGCGAAGCTGAACCCAGACTGGCTCTTCCGGGCGCAGCCGCTGCGAGTCTGGCTCTCCGCACGGTCGGGATTCCCACTGCTGGGACCGCTGTTCGACCAGGAGTGGACCGCTTTCGCGATGAGCTGGGGGGGAGCGGTATTCGATCTCGCGGTCCCCTTCCTCCTTTTCCACCGGCGTTCGCGACCTTTGGCCTACTTGGGCGTGATCGGCTTTCATTTCATGACTGGCGCGCTCTTCCCAATCGGCATCTTCCCCTGGGTGATGATCGCGGCCACGCTCGTGTTCTTCGACGGTGACGACCTCCGGGGGCTTGGTCGCGTCGTTGGTCGCGTCGCTGGTCGCGTCGGGCGAACGCCGTCGTCACCGCGCGCGCCGACTTCGTTGCCATCGCCCGCGTCCCGGTCTCTCGCCGGTCTCGGCCTCCCCGGACGATCCCTCCGGTTCGCGCTCGTGGGATTTCTCGCGATCCAGATCGTGCTCCCCCTTCGCCATCTCGCCTATCCCGGCCCGGTCCTCTGGACCGAAGAGGGGTTCCGGTTTTCGTGGCGGGTGATGCTCGCGGAGAAGACGGGGACGCTCTACTACTCGGTGACAGACCCTTCGACCGGACGGTCATGGGAGGCGTTCCCGGGAGCGCCCCTCACACCGTTGCAGACGAAGCAGATGGCCTTCCAGCCGGACATGATCCTCGCGTACGCCCATCACCTGCGGGACCGCCTTGCGGCCGAGGGGGTCGCGGACCCGCAGATCCGCGCCTTCGCGCACGTGAGCCTGAACGGTCGACCCTCGGAGCTCCTCGTCGATCCCGAGGTGGACCTCGCACGGGTCGAGAGATCTCTCAGCCCGAGGAGGTGGGTTCTCCACCACCCGGATCTGTGAGGTCCTTCCGAGCCCGACCCGGAGCGATCACCAGCACGGCGTCCAGCGCGCACACTCCTTCACCCTCGGCGAACACGGCGAGCGGATTGATCTCAGCTTCGACGAGGCGCTCCCGTGCAGCAGTCCCCAAGACCTCGCGGCCTCGACGAGGCCCGCCACCCGCCCCGGATCGAGCGGCGCCACCTCCCATCGAACTGCCGATAGCGCCTCGACCTTCGTCCCCCCGACGCCCACCCCGATCAGCAGGCCGAACGTGGGGTCGCGCCGCGCCCCGAGGAACACCTCGGCGCCTCCGGCACGCTCTTCCTCGAAAAGCACTCCGTCCCCTCCCTCGTCGAGGCCGGCTGCGCGCGCGTTCGCTCGGATGCGGTCGAACGCCCCTAGGGCCTCGGCTTCGCTCCTGATGCCGACGCGGACCAACCCGCCGGCCGCCTTGTGAATCACGTGAGGGGAGCTCGTCTTGGCCACGAGGGGAAGTCCCATCTCCCGCGCAACCGAAGGGACGTCCTCCGCAGAGGTGGCGACTCGACCGCGCGGGATCGGAACGCCACGCTCCGAGAAGAACCGCTTGGCCACGACCTCTCCGCAGGGGCCGTCCGCGACGAGGTATTCGGGGACTTCCCCCACGACGGAAGCCTCCGGCTGCCAGGCCACCTCTCGGACCAGAAACCGCTCTTCGACCCGCAGGATGGCGCGAAGGGCACCCGCGGCTCTCCGAGGCGAATCGAAGACCGGCACCGGTCCACCCGCCATCAGAGACCGGAAGTCCGCCGTGTAGCGGGGGCCGGCGGCCACCGCGGCGACGACGGGGCGGCCGAACTTGGCGGCCCCCGCGTGGATGCCGTCGGAAAACGCACGCGCGAGCTCCGGTCCGGGCATCGAGAGGAGCACGGCCGCACTCCCGAACTCGGTCGCGCCCTCGAGCGCGGCGAGCGCGTCCTCGATCATCCGGGGTCGGTCGAGGACCGCGGCCGTCGTATCCACCGGGTTCGCCGGGGTCGCATACGGGGGCAGGACCTCGCGTAGGCGGGCGAGGGTCTCCTCGTTTGGGTCCGGCAGCTCGAGTCCGAGGCCCTCCGCCGCTTCGGCGAAGAGGATCCCCGAGGCGCCGGTCGTCGTGATGACCGCGACCCCTCGACCGAACGGCGGCGGGCTCCATCTCGCTACGTGCCGAGCCACCAAGGCCTTCGTCACGTCGAGGAGCTCTTCGGGGTCCCGAACCGTCAGGACGCCCAGCCGCCTAGCCGCCGCTTCGAAAGCGGTCCGCGAGCCGGCAAGCGCGCCGGTGTGGGAGCGTATGGCACGCTCCGAGGCCGCCACACCACCCACCTTGAGGAGCACCACCGGCTTTCCGGCGGCAATACATGAGCGGGCCGCTCGCGCGAACCGCAGGCCGTCGCGGATCCCCTCCACGTAGCCCGCGACCACCGCCGTGTCCGGGTCTGCCGCGGCGAACTCGAGGAAGTCGTTGAGCTCGACGTCGACCGAGTTCCCCGTGTTCAGGAGATAGCTGAACCCTACGCCTTCTTCGGCGGCGGCGCTGAAAAAGCTGAACCCGAAGGCGCCACTCTGTGAGAAGAGACCGACTGGACCTCTGGGATAGGCCTCGAAGCCGAGCGGGGCCGCGAACCCCAGCGGGATTCCGTCGATCACGTTGAGGCAGCCGTAGCAGTTCGGTCCAACGACCCGGAGTCCGGTCCGTTCGACGACGTCACGGACGCGAGCCTCGAGGGCCCGCCCCGCTTCCGACGCTTCGGCGAAGCCCGCTGCGAACACCACGGCGAAGGGGATCTCCTGGCGAGCACAGGACTCGAGCGCCGCCGGCACGAGTGAAGCCCTCGTCATGACGAGGGCGACGTCCGGGGCTTCTGGAAGGTCTTCGATCCGCGCATAACACCGCACGCCCGCGATCTCTGCGCGTCGGGCATTCACGGGATAGATGCGGCCCCGGTAGCCCTTCTCGAGCAGGAAGCGAAGGGGCCGGCCCCCGATCTGATCGGGTCTGGGCGAGGCGCCCACCACGGCAACCGCCGCGGGGCGAAAAAGGCGGGAGAGGGGTGCCCCGGACGGCATCAGCGAAGGATATACCCGGGCCCGATCGACGCGGCAAGCCGGAGGGTCAGCCGGTCCCGGTCCGGGAAGGACCCGACCCCATCCCCTTCGTTCGGCCCACTCGAAATTGAAACACGAACCCTGCAGGTTCGGACGCTGTCCCACCGCATAACCTATTGGTTGAATGCCAATTATGACCTGTCGAGCGGGGCCGCGCGGGGCATGTCGCTTGCACTTGCTACCGGTCCGATGCGGCCGGGCCGCCGTATCCGACCCGGCCCACGGTCTTTCCTGAGACACGGGGCCCACTTGAGCGGAAGAATAAAGGAATGGTCCGGCTCGCCAGCGATCAGGCTCGCCGTCTACTTTGGGACGGCAGCGGTGGTCTTGTCATTGCTCGCCTGGTGGTTTCCCTGGTTCCGGCAGCTCGTGCTGACGCCGGGAACCGCCCCCACGGGCGTCCTCGGGACCGATGGCGCGGGGCAGCCGATCCCTACGTCTGGATCGTTCCCGGAGCGAGTCACACAGACCGCCTTCCTTGCAGTCCTCGCTCTCCTCGGCGCGTTGATCTTTACCGCCCCGATTGTCTGGATCTACACGGTGATGCTCCGCCAGAAGGGCTACGACTCCTCCTTCGTGCGGATGTTGATCATGCTCCCAGTCGTCGTCGCGGGGGTCGTGCAGGTAGTCCGCGGCGACCTCGCGCTCGCGTTCGCTCTGGCGGGCATCGTGGCAGCGGTTCGGTTCCGCACGACTGTGAAGGACCTCCAGGATGCCGTATTCGCGTTCGCGGCAATCGGGATCGGCCTCGCAACGGGGACGGGCGCTTTCGCCCTTGCGGGGGCGCTCTCGTGCGTCGTGGCCCTTCTCTTCTACATCGCGTGGCACTTCCACATCGGTGACAGCGAGCAGCGGTTGGAGGTCGTCCAGACCGACAGAACGCTCGCCGAGGCTCTCGTCCCAGGCGAGCCGACGGCGGCGGTGCCGCTCGGCGACAAGTCCATCGTAAAGCCGGTCCGGGTCCAGGACATGGAAACGTTGGTCCCCCACGTCGAGCGGCTCGCCGACTATGTACGCGCCGACGGCCTCCGGAAGAAGGGGCGGTTTCGGGAGCTTCTCCTCATCTACACAGAGGATCCGGCCGCGGCCCGAAAACACATGGAGAGGCTCCTCGACAAGCTGGCGCGACGGTGGGTCGAAGTGGACCTGATCTCTGCGAACGGAAACGGGGAAGGGGAAATCCAGGTCATCGAGTATCTCGTACGACTGAAGAGCGACGTGAATGTGGCCAGAATGACGCACGCGATAAGCGACAGCGGAAACCCGATCCGCGCGATGGAGGTCAAGCCGGTGACGGGAATGCGGGAGCAGATGACGTGAGGCGCGCTCTCGGCAGTCTGCTCGTCGCCGCGTCGCTTTTTTTTGGTCGAACGGCCGAAGCCCAGGTGCTCCCGCCCGTAATCGGCGGCGTCGCGGGTGTAGCGGCAGGAGGATGGACGACGCTCGGCATCTTCGTCGCCCGCTCCCGAATGGGGAATCTGATCCTCGACACGGGAGCCCTGCAGAGCCTCAGGTTCGAGCTCGTTCCGCTCATCACGTTTCCGATCGCGGGTGCGCTGATTGGCGCCTCTTCACCGAAACGACTGAGGGCAGTCGGCGCCGGGGTGGGGATCGGCGCCGCGGCTGGGGCTCTGGCCGGTATCGGCATCGGAATGATGGTGTCGAATACGCCCGAGTCGACCTGGGCCGGCGGGATCATCGGCAGCGCCGCAGGCATCGTCATCGGCGCCGTGATCGGTGGCCTCGCGCCGGTGAATGAGCCCGGCCCTCCGACCGGAGGAGCCGGCACCCCCCTTTCAGTTCGGATCCCCCTGTGAGATACGTCGCGGGCCCGTTCAGGTCAGCCGCGGCGCTCGCGTTGGCGCTTGCCGGCTGCGGTGGTCGAGGCGCCATCGAGCTGCCACCGTTCGAGCTCTTGGATCCTTCGCCGCCGTCCGCCGTCGACGCCGTGGTGTTCCTGGTGGGTGACGGAGGGGAATCGATCGCCGGCCGGAGTCCCGTGATCGCGAAGCTGTCCGCGGACGTGGAAGCGTGGTCGGGAGCGATGGCCCGAGATTCCGTCGTCTCCGTGGTCTTTCTCGGGGACAACGTCTATCCCGAGGGCATGCGGAACGCCGATGACCCGAACTACGCCGCAGACTCGACGCGGCTCTGGACCCAGATCGAGGTCGTTGGTGGGCCGGAGGCGCGCGCGCACGGGAGCGTCGCCTGGTTCCTCCCTGGAAACCACGACTGGGGTCAAACCCGGGGCGACGAGGGCCTCGCCCGGGTGATGAACCAGGACCTCGCCCTGGAAACCGCGCAGGAGCTGGGCTACCACGTCGACTTCATCCCGCCGGGCGGGGATCCGGGGCCCTTCGTGCGAGACCTCCGGCGGAACGTCAGGCTCGTCGCCATCGACACACACTGGTTTCTGCAAGAGCGCGCCGTGGCCGCGAAAGACGAGTTCTTCGAGCGCATTACCGAGGCCCTGGTGAGCGCTGGCGACCGCGAGGTCATCCTGATGGCCCATCATCCGTACCGTTCCGCGGGCCCGCATGGAGCCCTCGTCGCGACCAGCCGTGCGCTCGGGCTTCTCTACCTGCTCAAGAAATCCGGCACGTTGATTCAGGATTTGAACTCGCCCATCTACGAGGATTTCCTTGGCCGATTGGATCGCGCGTTCGCCGCGTCGGGCCGTCCTCCGCTGATCTTCGCGGGCGGCCACGACCATTCCCTCCAGGTCCACTTGGCAGAGAGGCCGATGGATCCCCGCTTCAGCCTCGTGTCGGGGGCCGCAAGCAAGATCACGGAGGTCAGCCAGGTGCCCGGGTTGGGCTACGCTGCCGCGCGGCCAGGCTACATGACCCTCGTCTTCCGAACGGACGACGCCGTGGAGTTGTACGTGACCGGGGGAGACCCGAATCGCCTCATCTGCGACCAGGCCGATGCCACGGAGCAAGCGACCTGCATGACCGACGCGCTGGCTGCCTTCGAGATCGTCTATTCGGCCACGCTTCTTTCCGGGACGGTGCTGGAGCCCGCCTTGATCGACTCCATCCCTCCAGAGGCGCAACCCGTGGAACCGATGACGGTCCCGCCTACTTCGGTGCCTCCAGGCGCCCTACCCTAGAAACGGGAAACTAGATGCCGATCGCGCCGGCGGAACCAGGGCCAAGCACCCGGTATTGGTCTACCTATCAGCTGGCCTTTCTCGCGATCCTCGCGTTCGCCTTGGTGGCGGTCGCCGCCGGCGTCGTCTTCGACGTCATCGAGGCTCCTCCTCCCGACGAAGGAACCTCTGCCCCCGCGGACTCATCGGACGACGGGGGTGAGCAAGCCAGCTCCGACCGCGGCCGGGTACTGGTAACGCTCCCGCCCGAGCTCGACGAGGCTTCAGGCATCGCGGTGAACGCCGAGTCGGGAGTGGTTTGGGCACACAATGACGACCCTGGCTCCGCTATCCTGTTCGCGCTCGACCTGGAAGGTCGCCTCCTCCGAGCCTTCGAGGTTTCGGGGGTTCGTGTGGCGGACCTGGAGGACGTCGCCCGCGCCCCCTGTCCGGGTGAGCGGGATCGAAGCTGCCTCTACCTGGCGGATACCGGCGACAACAATCGCTCCCGGACCGCTTCACAGATTGTCGCACTCGCAGAGCCGTCCACAGCGGACGCGGAGATCGAGGTGGTGGGTTCGGCGATCTTCACGTACGAAGACGGCCGCGGCAGGGACGTCGAGTCGCTCGCCGTGAGCGGCGAGCGAGTGCTCCTCGTGTCCAAAGGGCAAGACGGCGCGGCCGAGGTGTTCGAGCTCGGGTTGGAGACTCTCGCGCCGGTCGAAGCTAGGTCGTCAGGAGAGTCGGCGGCCGGGTCCCCGGCGATCGCACGGCGCGTCGCGACGCTCTCGATCGACGTCTCGCAGGATACGAATCGGCCCACGGGAGCCGCGATCTCACCCGACGGCGAATCGCTTGCCGTGCGCACCGCCCAAACGGTTTACCGTTTTCGCCTGGACGACCTGGAGGCCGCCCCCGTCACCTGTTCGATCGGCTTCGAGGAGCCG
>Ga0326597_10011133_pt1 | contig 11943 bp, 7 predicted proteins | sample RVTome_12_FD_203789 | JGI IMG/M metagenome (GOLD analysis project Ga0326597, IMG submission 203789) | Soil microbial communities from uranium-contaminated site in the Upper Colorado River Basin, Wyoming, United States - RVT100D185 | ecosystem: Environmental > Terrestrial > Soil > Contaminated >... | reverse complement strand
CCCGCGGAATCCTCCTCCACACCTGGCGGGGCTTCTCTCCTTCGGACTCCTTGTAGCCTTCGGCGATGTACTCGGCGTACGAAACCGTAGCCACGACTTTGTCGCCGGAGGACCCTGCAGGAAGGAGAACCGACATCCCCATCGACGCTGGATAACGGTTCCGTTGCTTGGGCTCGGGTTCGGCGCCCGCTGCCTCTTCGTCGCCCTCGAGCTCCGAGCCCGCGCCGAGTTCTTCGTCCTCGAGAGAGACCTCAATCTCCCGCCCAGCGGCGGGCGACAAAAACCCCGTCAGATACCAGCGGGACGGTGGAAGCGGTAGAAGCTCCTCCCCCTCAGGAGAGAACGGTCCGATCAGATCTGCCTCGAGACTGGCAGCCAGCGATTCCCGTACGTCGAGTGACAGTGCCCGACCTCCCTTGGTTATTCTAACGGTCCGATCGCCGCGTGAAAACGACCGCGGCCGAGCACGCTACGGGAGCGGTGCGATTCTCCCCGGCGGCTCGAGGCTCTGCGCCCTCCTCCAGGCCTCCCTGAGTTCTTCCTGGTGGCTGGTGGAGGGAGGCCCATTCGACAACAAGGCCCATGGCCCGAGGGGGCAGGCGACCCGCGAAGGCCGACAGGGGTTTCGTTCGCGACTAGCGCTTCGTCCGACCCGTAATACGCATGAAAATGAGGAGGCCCGTGATCGTTCGAGAACATGCGGACGACGATCCCATAGAACCGGCTCAGTTCAGGCATCTACGGCTGAGCGACCGAAACGTGAGGGAATAGGTCCTCCGGCTTCTTTCCAGTCAGTTCGAGGTAGATGCTATCGGCACAGAGCTCTACGTCGTCGCTCCAGGCGATGCTTCCGTGGGGAGATACGTGTACCGTCTCGAAGAACGCACGGTCCGCCCAGGCGGAGAAAGACTCCTTTGCCGGCGAACCGGGAAAGGTCGACCTCCCCCTCCACTCCATCCTCGTAGCGGACCCAAATCTTGTGTCCTGGAAGCGCCCGGACTTCGAGAACTTTCAGCATCGCACGTCATTGTAGCATCGCTCGTTCCAATGGAGGCCAGCCAGCACGAGTGCCGCGCGACCCGCTATAGCTTGAAGTACCACGGTCGGTTGGGGGGTTCAAGTGGAACCGCTCAACAAAGCCCCCTATCGAGATTCTAGCGGATCTAGAACTGCGGGTCGAAGAACACCGACAGGGCCTCGGTACAACCGGAGTAAATGAGTCGACGAGTCGAATCACCTATGTCACCAGCCGCCTCTGCTGCAGGCGGCAACGTTCTCAGCCGCGACAAAAGAGGTTTTGCTCGCTTTCTTCGGATGGCCTTCTTGCCGGGGGTGGCAATCGGGAGTGGACCGCCTCGGGACCTACCTCGAACCCTTAGCCGACGCTTCGATCGTCTCGTCAAGTGGTTTCAAGACCGCGAGACTACCAAGAGGGTTCCGACTTTCGACTTCCTTCACAATCGCAGTACTTGGGAAGAATGGGGACATTGCCGCATGAGACATCATTTCCTGCGCATCCTCTCGGTGGGACGCAACTTCTTCAGCAACAGGTGGCCGATGTGCTCTAGACCCTTGGTCAGCGTTACGTATCCAACGGTTGGAGCTAGACCGTCAAGCTCCACATCTTCAACCTTGATCGGCAAGATGTATTCCTCGCCTTTCTCTTTCAGTGCCCGTGCCTGCGCACTGCGCCGCTCGTGGATAGTCCATTCTCTTTCGTTGTATTCACGAGAAACGAAGATAACGCAGTATCGTGATTTTTTCCGGTAAACTTCGTCGAAGAACGTGAACAGATCCTTCCCCCATAGCTGCTCTGGATAGAATTCGTCGTAAAAAACGCTGAATCCCTCGCGTTCGAGAATCTGAGCGAGCGCTTCGGCATGCTCTCGTTCGCGTCCAGCGAATGAGAGCGCGACGTCGTATTCGAATTTGCCTTCGACCTTAACGGAGGGCTTCGAGAAATGCGAACGCTGCTTCATGTCCTCTTCCGCCCGCGCTACGCGCTCCTGTCCTGGAAGAAGCTTCAAGTCGAACCTCTCCACCAGGCCGTTAGCCGTTAACAGGTGTCGAATCCCCTCCGAGAAGTTGCCTTGATGAGAGTCGAACCAGCCGTGGGCGGTGTGAGCATTGTCGTCATAGAACTCGCCGGGCCGCGACTCGTGGGGAATATGGCGCCAGTGACACTCTTCGAAATCGAAGTAAGGACACTGGTCGAAACGGACAATCCCGAGATAGACGAAGACGCTCCGCATCTCACTCGAGAGCGGTGGATGCTTCGGGTTGCAGTGAATCGTCCATCCCTTGTCATATTCGCTACTCTTGACCCATGAGAAGCGAAAACTGAAACGCTCATCCTCCCCTGACTTCATCAATTCTGAGTGGGCAGCGGTGTGACCGTCGCCCGAGCTGGTAGAAAAAGCCGGTCGTATGGATCGTCCGGATGGTTTTCCGTGGAAGTATCCCCACGCCTCCGGTTGATCGAAGTAGTAGCCGCACGATTCCAGCTGATGTTCTGCCTGCAGGAGCTCATCGTAAGCGCGGTCGAAGTCGGCTATCAGGCCATCAAGATTGAAATGCTCGCCAACCGCGAGGACGTAACACTCGCCTCTATCTATGAAAGCGCATTCATTTCGATAGAAGCCGATTCGCCGAAGGAAATCCGTGATCTGAGAGCCGCTGGTTGTGTAGGTGCGTGGCTCGGCGTGCAGACTAAACCCAACGTCCTCCTTGCCCCACCACAGCTTGACGAGATCGAATCGAGTCGAGCGTGTCGCGATGCTCTGCAGACGTTCCGTTTTGAGGGCTTGGTGGAGATTTCTGCGGCTCATCTTCAGCGCAACGAACTTGGCTAGCGATTCTACCGCGGCTGCCTGGGCATCGGCAGTTCCGCATCGCTCATGCTTTCTTCTGTCAGATCTGCCACTGCCTGTCTCACCGCAAGAACCTTTCTTTCATCAACGAGAATCTTCTTAAGGTCCTCTTCCCGGGCCGCTCGGAGAAGGTCGGCTTCGTGGTATCCAGCTTGTCTCAGAGCAAGGTAATCCCCCCGTTCAAGAGCCCGTTTAGCCGCGTTTCCTAGCCAAACCATATCCGGCGGGATCCCGAGCTCCAATTGGATCGACAGCGAGTCAACGCTCTCTCCCACATCACCGAGGTCAGTGGCGACTAGATACGCGACGCGCCCTACCACGCCGATGAGATCACGAGTCCGCTCGGCCGTGGCGCGGATTGGCCCGGCGGCATTGTCCCCGGGAAGATGACGGAGAAGCGAAGTCTCCATTCGATTCAACTCCACACCATCGATCCACATAAGCACTGCGGATAGCCGCTTGCAGCGACTCGTGTACCCGGCTTCGTCAGTTCTCCGCAGCTCACCCAATACTGAACTAGGCAGGTCGAGATCCTGAACCGCGCTTCGCCAGCGTTGACGTTCCTTGATAGACGTCTTGTGAATCGGGAAGATTACTTCATCGAGTTCCGCACTTACCTGTGCAGCCGCGAGCAGAACCGCTTTCGTAGCTCCGCCACTTACGCCTCTTAGTGCGCGTGCAACCCGAATAACGCTCTCGACGTGGATGCCAAGCTCGCCAGCCACTTTGCCTAGTTCAGTCAGGATATACGTCCGATCTATTTGTTGAACAAGCTTACCCGATTCGAGAGTGTGCAATGCGGAAATGATCTCATCGCCCGTGACTATGGCGCCTCGCTGGTGAGCGGCGAACGTCGATTGAATGAAATCTACGAGATCGGCTTCGGTCATTCCGCCCACCTTCGCTGCGGCAGAGCTTGCGAGTACACGACACACCAGCGAAAGCGTATCTTGATCAGCAAAGCGGGATACGAGAGGTTCCGGTGAACCCAGAACGTACGTATGCCATAACCTGTACTCGTCACCGGACGAAGGCGTGACTAGGAACGACTTGCCTCTTTCAGTGAAGCCCAAGCGGCCCGCCCGACCCACCATGTTCTTGTACTCGGCCACACTATAGGGATTACCGGGATGTTCTAGGCCCGCGATGACCACTGAAGACGCGGGTGTGTTGACGCCCATGGCGAGAGTTGTAGTGGTCACCAGAATTCGCAAGTCGCTCTGCGGGTCCCGGAAAGCCTGCTCAAGCACCTGACGTTCCTCGCGATCTAGATCGGCGTTGTGAAAAGCCACTCCTCCTGCGAGGCATTGACGCAAGAGCTCTGAAGCAGCCGAAGGATCGCCACCTGGCAGGGAGCGAATCAGCGAATCCAAGGGTGGCAGGTCCAGAGTCTCACTCAGGTATTTAGCAGTCGCACGCACTATTGGCTTCGTTTCGCGGAAGACAATTACCTTCTCGCCATCGCCAACGAGTTTACGTACCAACGGAATGATGATGTCCTGAGATGATCCTTTACGATATTCCGGGCGTATATACTGAGCAGTCACCTCCTCGTTTCCCGAATCCGACAAATAGTGGAACTTGCCGCTCATATCGATTGTCCCCTCTTCGAGCGGCACAGGCCGGTCCGTGCTCTGCAAGAGGCGAGCTCCAAGCCAGCTATCGAAAGCGTTCACGTCGCCGATCACGGCGGACAACGCGATAAGTTGCGGTTCAACGCCGATCGCACGCTGTGCCCTAAGAAGGGTAAGCAAAAACTCAAGATTCGCTCCTCGATGAATATCAGTGATCATCTGAACTTCATCAACGATGACGAGCCCAGCTTGCCGGAGGATGTGCGGCGCCGTCAATGCAAGTGCTGCAAATCGCTCGTAGGTGAGAAGTGCTATATCGAATTTCCCGCGCAGGAGGGCATCGTTGTCGTCTGCGATCTCACCCGTTGAGCGAATGACTCGAAGTCCGTAGCCGCCATATCTACGTTGAGTCTCGTCATACTTGTCGTTGACTAGTGCGCGAAGCGGCAGAAGAAAGTACGTCCGTTCTCCGTTAAGAAAGGCTCTCGCCGCCGCAAGCTCACCGATCATCGTTTTGCCGGAAGATGTGGGAGCAGAGACGACGACATGTTCACCATCGAGGATTCTCGTCTCGTTGATCGCGCGCTGCTGAAGTATGTTCAGGGACGGGATCTCTTTTTGCCAAACATGTAGGAGTTCGGGCGGAAAACCGAACGCGGCCAGCGACGCTACAGATGAGTCAACCTCAGCTCGCGTGTGACCTGGAAAATGAGCCTCGTAAAGTGCTCCAGGTATCAGAACCGGAATCGTAAGCTCACCGTCAATAGAACCTCTCAGCGTGGGATGCTGCTGGTGACGGAAAATGCTCGCGCGGTTGTCGACGGCGCGGATGACGAAATCGACAAGCTGAAGAAAGGATACTTGGCTCTTCCGGAGCACTTCGGGAGCGCCGCGGAGTCCTTCCAAAAGACAGAACGTGAATAGGCCGTGACCGCGTGTTCGGTCTTCAATGGCCTCCTCGATTGCCGTACTGGCAGTGAAAATGACGCGACCTTTGCCGCTGAGTCTGTGGAGTATGGCGTCGGCAGACGCGAGATCGCGCGCAGCATATGGCGCGTGGAATACTCTCGCGCCTGCCCCGCCAGAGAAACAACAGTCCAGGAAGAGCACGACGTTTTTGGCAGGAATGTTGCTGAAGAGGCTAGTCAGCTCGTCCAAATGGAGCGCTGTTGCGTCAAGGGTCATTGGGTCGGTATCGTACGTGACAATGTGGTGGCAGTCCGAGCCGTGACCTGAGAAGGAGATGACGACTGTATCGTCGTCCTTAACTGTGGAAAGAGTTCTGAGCGCGTTGATCAACCCTTCACGGGTAGCAGAACCATCACTGAGGAGGATCGAGTCACCGGCACCGAGGGTGTCACAAAAGAGCGCGTACAGAGCCGTCGCATCCCTGGCCGCGCATGTCAAGTCCGATATTAGCGGGGACGCGTACCGGTCGATACCAACAAAGAGTCCGTGAAACCTCATTGTGCTTTCGTAGTTACACTCAGCGCATTGGCAAACAAAAAACTGCGTGACTGTCAGTATAGTAAATGCGATAGCAACGATAAAGGTGCGGCGGTTGCGTAGAAATGTTGCCATGAACCCAGGAGCTCAAGCAGATCCTGAAGGAAGGGAAACGAGAAGGGAAAACAAGCCCAGCGGGGGCTCAAGTCCCCTACGGGCCTTGACCAAGTCTATGCTGTAGGCATCCTTCCGACCAAGGGATTGGACTGGGTTCTTGCCACTCTCTGGCGTAAAGACTCATCACTCTCGAAGGATCTCATGAAGTCGCATGTAGATGTTCCCGGTCTGTGAAGCCTCTCTCCGCTTGCGCAAGAGTAGCTGAACCATATCCACGCGCCCTTCCAATACACCCATCAGGTCGCTGCCATCCATGAGTAGCATGAGCCGACGCCCGGAGGAGTGCGCTCTAACACCATCATCGGAGAAGCCGTTGATCGAGAGAAACAGACCAAGAGTGTTGTCCAGCTTTCTCGATAGCTTTCCGGCAAGGACGTCAAGGTCCTCGGCGCCGACCGGATTCTTCTGCCATTTACCTTCAAACAGGTAGTCGGTTCCCTCGAATGAAAAAGCTCCGTCGATTTGCTCTCCCGATATTTTGAACGAAGCTCTTGGGTCAAGGTCAAAGAGTTCAAACAAGGCTCGGAGAAGCCTCTCAAGCTGGTAACCTCGCTTCTGATGATCCAAATCGGCTAGAAGCTTTAGGTACTCTCGGTTGAGCCCGTCCAGCCCTTCGCGCACTGCTGCAGTTCGAAGCTTTTGCTCATGTGTTCGCCTCCGACGCTCTTCGATCTCCTTCTGCTGGTCGACAAGTGAATCGTGTACTTGAGTCCATTTCCGCAGGGCCTTGACCGCTTTTCTCGCAGAAGCAGCCTTCTTCTCACCTCCTTCGAGCCGTTCGAGATGAGTGAAGTCGTCGACGCGCGCCACCTCACTCATCAAACGGACGAGGTCACCTTGATACTGGTTCTCGCGCTTCGCCATAAAACCCACGAGGGACCGGACGATGTTTCTCTTGTAATCCTCCCAGTTGAGTCGACCCAGGAGGTTTGTGTTGCTGATCGTGGCGCTGAGAAAGCTCTTCAAATCGCTTTTATACCAATACAGTGCGGTGAGGGCATCCTCCAAAGCTACGATGGCCGCGGGGGCGATTTTCTTGACGCTCACTGGATTACAAGTTGTGTCGCGTGAACACCAATCACCCGAGCAGAAGCCGGCGAACCCGCACTGATTCTTGAGCCGGAGCGTTCATTCTTAGAAGTCATGTCCTTGCGGTAACTCCGGGTAGGCACGGGGTACCGACGCCATCTGAGGGCTTTCTTCTAGGGCCCCTCCGTATCCCGCTCGGCTGGCCGACTACCCTTTCTTCGTTGGCTCTCAGGGCATTTAGAACGAAGAGGCGATCGATGATTTCGTCTTCGAAGCGCTCCATGGCTTCCCGCTGAGCGTCCGTAGTCGGCGTCGTGTATGGCGGGACGTCGATGTCGTTCCAGCCATAGGAGGCAAGGGTCGCGCGGTCCATGTCCCCGTGGAGCCGCCGGAGTTCTAAGATTCGGTCATCCTCGCATTTTGGGTCTTTGAGCAGGTTGTACGTGTCGGTGAGGCCTCGGGTGCCCTCGACCATGAAGCGGGCACGTGTCTCGTACACAGCCTCACCGGCTGATTCCAACGCCGGGATTTCTTCCCTAGGATCGACCCTCGGAAAAGGAAAGTTCTCGAAACAGTCCGTTGCACTGTAGTTAAGGTCGTTCTTCATCGTCGACGAAAGCAGCCATGTCCAGGCCACGTGCACGCGCGACTGAAGGACCGCGAAGGTCGAAAAGCTCGGCAACGGAAACACGAACAGCTTGTGCGAGAAGACCCGGTCCGTGGGCTGGAAAGAAAACATAAGATGCTTGGATACAACGCCAGCGACCAAGCATCGTTCCAGTCGCGCAATGGCCCCATAGATACCTGGCGCAACCTCGCCGAAGCGCCACCAGTATTTTCGCCGGATGTCACGTTTGTTCTCATCCCGTTCGGGCTTGACCTTCTCTCGAAGAATCTCGAGCAGATCTGGCCAGCGTCCCGCTTCATCTAAGGTCATCTGACCAAAGTTGATCACGTAACGATGGAAGCTCTGCGTCGGGTTGGAGTTGACTTCCTCTCCGCCGAGGTAGGGGAAAATGCGCTCAGCGTTGCGCGGGTTCTTCGCGACGAGCGCGCCACGCTCCTCGGGAGTGAGCACGAATCCCATGCCCAGGACGTAGCTCCCAACGAAGCTCAGATCGGCGTTCGCAGCAAGTGGTATCGGGTCCGGACGCTCCGGTTTTCCGCGCAGCCGAGAGTTGATATCGGAGACCGACTCTCCATCGAGGTGCTTATCGACGTGCTTTGCCGGGGAGCCCTTGGCGGAGTGGACAACCGCGACCGCGACTGCCGCTTCCCCAGGCCAGAGGAGGCTTTTGGTCGCATCATAGAGAACGTGGCCGTCCTGGACGAGTTTCTGGAGGCCCGTCGTCCGGGTGTCGCCCTGCGCGATCGTGTTCGTGGCGATGAGGCCGATGGTTCCGTGCTTTCCGAGAAGGACGTCGGCGCGGCGGAAAAAATGTGCGCTGTAGTCGGCGTTTCCGTGAGAGCCCTCGTGGACAGTTTTGAGCCAATCGAGGTACTCGCTTCCGCCCATGTCGAGGATGCCGTTCTTCCCGGCAAAGGGTGGGTTTCCGATGAAGGCGTCGATATAGCCCGCCTCCGCTCCTCCCCCGAGAGGGTCGCGCCTTCCGGCGTAGAAGACCTCGGGGAACTCGATCATCCAATGGAAAGCAGGGATCTTCTCGAGAGAGTCGTCCTGCAGCGCCTTCAGCTCCTCGTAGCGTTCGCCGACGGGTTCGCCCCCCTCGTTCAGCCAGCCGGTAACGAGGCCCTGGCGCCGGGTGCGCTCTTTCTCCCGGTCCTTGTCTTTCGCGGAAGAGAAGAACGAGCCGAGGATGACGTCGGCGATGAGGCGAACGCGGCGGAGGGCGTCTTCGGCGTCTCGAAGGAGGATCTGCTTCTCGCGGTCACGCGCCTGACCGTTCTCGAGAGCGAGCTCCTGGATCTGCTGCCGGAGGGTGATCGCTTCATCGAGCGCCGATTCCAGCTCCTTGCGACAAAGCTCGAGCTGCTTTCCGGGCTTCCAATGGAAGCTCTTGATTTGGTCGAAATCGAGGCCAACGAGGGAGTCGCCGTGGCGGAGGGCGTGGTCGAGGAATGTGAACGGAAGGCCCTTTGCCAGGGTAACGAGCCAGAGGGAGAGCTTCGCTAGGTTGACCGCAAAGCGGTTCTTGTCCACGCCGTAAAGGCAACGCTGGGCAACGAGGCGGCGGGCGTGGTTGACGACGTCTTCGTGCGCGCTCGCGACCTTCTCGAGCTGGTTCTCTCGCGTCCAAGCGGCGACGAGCTCGTCGGCAAGGAAGCGGCAGGCCTCGACGAGGAAGGCGCCGGAGCCCATCGCGGGATCGCAGACGGTGAGGCGGAGGATCTGCTCGGATTTGGGCTCGGGGCCGAGGGCTTTTAGCAGAGGCTCGAGGGTCTTCTTAACGATCGGCGCGGAAAGGCTTCTCGGCGTGTAGTGGCTGCTCGTCCGCTTGCGCTCGGCTCCGGGCTGGAGGACGAGCCGTCCCGGTTTCGCGCGCTCGGTGTTCTTGACCCGAAATTCGTCGAGGACCTCGAGGACCACTTCCTCCGTCTTCGCGCCTTTGAGGGCGTCGGCGAGCTTCGTCGCAGGCGATTTCGCAAGACCCGTCGTTTCCTGGATCCATCTCACTCGCTGCGCGGGCGCCTGCGCGAGCACGTCGCTCGCCTGAAGCCAGTAGTGGGTGGTCTTCAGGCAAACCGCAGGCGACGTCACCCGTACCACGTGGTAGCCCATGAGGGCCTCGTAGACGCTTCCGATCTGCTCGACATCGAGCGTCCTGTACGAGAGCCGTTGTCCCTGAAAGAGGACGAGCTTCTCGAGGACGCGGAATACCGTCTCGTCGTCGACCGAAGGGATCCGGACCCGGGCGCGATCGGACGCGAGCTTCACCGGAGCGCTTCCTCGGGGTCCCCAGCCTTCGAGGAAGGGATACTCGCCGGGGTCGAAGAGCTGTCCCTGTCGAGGCGGGAGATCGAGCTCGCCGTGTTTCGCTCCCAGGTAGACGGTCCGGAAGAGCGAGACGAGCCGGCTCCAGGCGCCGAAGCGGCGCGACATGGAGTCGGGATAGGCGCCGTGGTCCTCCTGAAGCTCGTCGAAGAGGCCGAGGATGCTCAGGTTGTCCGCGTAGAACTCGTTCTCGACGGGGAGGAGATCTCGATCCTCGGCGTAGAGGAGGAACACGAGCCGGAGGAGAACCGTGAGGAGGCCTCCGTAAAGGTGGTCTTCCTCGCGCTCGAGCGCCTCGTTCAGGTGCTCCCAGCCGTCGCGCTCGGCGGCGGCCTGGAAGCCGTCGAGGAGGATCGCGAGCGCCTCGAAGACCTGCTCGGCGAGCTCGTTCGTAACGTTCGCCTGGCGCTTGCGACTCTCCTCGAGAAGGCTCGGAAGCTGGTGCTCCTTCGCGACGCCGAAAAAGCGCGTGGCGGAGAGGAGCATGAGGAAGGCGTCCAGGATGGGCCGGCCCCCCACGGTCGCCATGTCGTCGATCGGAAACGTGATGGTGCCCGTCGATTCCCCATGAGGGGCGTAGAAGAGCCGGAAGGCTCGCCGGTTCGTGAGAAGCCCGATGGGAACGCGGCAGTTCCGGAGAAGGCGATCGAACTTCGCCGCGGGCGGATAGTCCCACGGTCCCGTCACGGTCTCCGCCTTGTCGAAAGGTAGCCCGTCGGGAAGATCCCAGAGGAGCATCACGTACTTCGAGCCGGCTTTCGTGGCAGGGGTGTCGGAGGGCGCGTCCTCCTCGGGAGTCAGCTTGCGAAGGGCCATCGTCGGGCGAATGACCTGCTTTCCCTCGGGAACGTAGAGGGAGAGATCTTCGGGAAGGGCGTCGCCGGCATCGAAAAGGTCAGGCGTCAGCTCGAGAAGCTCCGAGAGGAATCGAGGAAGATCGGCGACCCGCCTTAACGCCGAGCCGTCCTTCCCTTTCGTCTCGATCTCCGGGCAGAGATCGAGGAGCTTCTGCTGCGCCGAGGGGGGTTGGCGCTTCATGCACTGCGCGTCGACGAGGACCGGGATCGACAGCACGAGCCCCTCGATCGGCTGCACCATGCCGAGCCAGGTTTCGTGGTAGCGAGTTTCGATGTCGGTTATGGCTTCACCCTCGTGTTTCCGGCCACAGGTAGACGAGCCCCACGGGCTCGAGCTTGCTCAGCACCACCTCGTAGAGCTTCTGGATCTCCTTGGGCTCGGTCTCGAGCTCGCGGTCGATTCCGCCGAGACGGCCCTGCATGTACTCTAGGTCTTTCTCGAATTGTTCCTTCTGGAATCGGTCCTCGGCCTCGAATTCGAGGCGGAGCTGCTCGGCGCCTCCGATGGCTCGCTTGATGGCCTCGCGCTGGACCTCGAGGATGCGCTTCAGGAGCTCCGCTTCATGGGCGCCCTCGCTTTGAGCTTCCCTTCCACGTCATGGGCCAGGTGGTCGGCCTCGTCTTTGATGTGGGCCCAAAGCGCCGCAAAATCCTCGGAGGCGGAGGCGCGCAGGCGCTCCCGGACCGCGGCGGAAACGCCGTCGAGGCTCGGCGATGCCTGGAGGAGCCGGTCCAGCATGTCGAGGGCTTTGCGATCGTCTCGATCGGCGAAGGGCTCGAGGTGGCCTTTGTCTTTAGATTCGAGCCACCGGGCCGCAACGGAAACGAGCTGGTCGTGAAGCCGCACGGCGCCCGGGCCGAAGAGCGAGAGCCGCCCGAAGGCGACGACCCGCACGAGCGCGTCTTCCGCATTGCGGACGATGGTGACCCGGCTCAGGTCCTGCGCGCTGTAGCCCTGGGCGAGGAAGCGCGAAAGGATGCGCTGGACGAAAGGATGCTGGAGGTGCAGGTGGACGCGCGAGCTGTCCATGCGGTCG
>Ga0326597_10011132_pt1 | contig 11943 bp, 9 predicted proteins | sample RVTome_12_FD_203789 | JGI IMG/M metagenome (GOLD analysis project Ga0326597, IMG submission 203789) | Soil microbial communities from uranium-contaminated site in the Upper Colorado River Basin, Wyoming, United States - RVT100D185 | ecosystem: Environmental > Terrestrial > Soil > Contaminated >... | reverse complement strand
TGGCGGCGCTCGCCTATTTCGTCCTGCCGGCCGACGCCGTCCCCGACCTGCTGCCGGCGCTCGGCTTTGCCGACGATGCGGCGGTTCTGGCCGCCGTGCTGCGCCTGGTGGCGACGGCGATGCGCCCCGAGCACCGGGTTGCCGCTCGCCGGGCGCTGGCTTACGGGCGCAATGCGCGTTAGACCGGTATTAACCCTGCCGGCTTAGGCCGGGATCGCCTTCATAGTGCCGATTTCCCTGGTCAGGATTTGGGATAGCCCCGATTCGCCAACGATCCTTGGGAAGCGAGGAGGATGGATGCAACGTCTTCGAACCATTTTGCCCGCGGTCTCGCTGCTCGTTGCCGCGGCTTACGCCCTGATCCCGGCCGCCTTGGCGCAAAACGCCCCCGCCAGCGATGTGTCGTCGCAGGCGGAAAAGAAGCGGCCCGCGGCAAAAAAGAAACCCGCGGCAAGGAAGAAGCCTGCCGCAGCGAAGAAGCCCGCCGCAGCAAAGAAGCCCGCCGCAGCAAAGAAGTCCGGCTCCGACGCCCAAGCCGCAGTCAATCCGACCGAGCCGACAATGGTCGGCCAGTACGGCGATTGGAGCACCTATACAGCGGCGCCGGGCGGCAAGAAGGTCTGCTTCGCGCTGTCGAAGCCGAAATCGCAGAAGGCCTCCAAGGACGACGTGAAGCGCGATTCGGCCTATATGTTCGTCGCCACGCGCCCGACCGAGAAGGTCAAGAACGAGGTCTCGGTCATCGTCGGCTATCCGCTCAACCCCAAGGTCGACGCCACCGCACAGATCGGCTCGTCGACCTTCGTGATGTTCGGACAGAGCGACGGCGCCTGGATCAAGAATGCCGCCGAAGAGCCGCAGTTGGTCGAGGCGATGCGCAAGGGCGCCGAGCTGATCATCAAGGGCAAGTCCGCCCGCGGCACCGAGACGACCGATACCTACAGCCTGATGGGCATCTCCAACGCGCTCGACCGCGTGGTGAAGGAGTGCGGCGGGAGCGGATGAGCACGCGCGACCTCGCCGCCACCGCGCGCGCCGCGCCGGCGGCGGGAGTCGATTCGGTCATCGAAAAAGCCCCGATCGAGCGCTACGTCGCGCCGGAACGGCCGTCGCTGGTCGGGCTGTCGCGGACGGCGCTGGCTGACGCGTTCGCCGCCATCGGTGTTCCCGAGCGCGCCCGGCGCATGCGGGCGCAGCAGCTATGGCATTGGCTGTACGTGCGTGGCGCCACCAGCTTCGATGCCATGACCAGCATCTCCAAGGCCGTGCGTACGGCCCTGGAGGAGAACTTCACCTTGGCGCGCCCGGAGGTGGCGGCCGAGCAGGTTTCCGTCGACGGCACCCGCAAGTGGCTGCTGCGGCTTCCCGGCGAGACATCCGCGCGGCCGCACGAGGTGGAGTGCGTCTACATCCCCGATAGCGACCGCGGGACCCTGTGCCTGTCGAGCCAGGTGGGCTGCACGCTCAATTGCAGCTTCTGCCACACCGGCACGCAACGGCTGGTGCGCAACCTCACGCCGGGCGAGATCGTCGGCCAGGTGATGCTGGCGCGCGACCGGCTCGGCGATTGGCCCTCTGCCCTTATCCCTCCCCCGAAGGGGGAGGGTGGCGAGGACCGAAGGTCCGAGCCGGGTGGGGTTCATGAGGCGAAGACAGACCCCACCCGGTTCCTCGCTCCGCTCGAAACCACCCTCCCCCTTCGGGGGAGGGATGATCCTCGTGCAGGGGGAGGTAAGGGCCGCCTCATCACCAACATCGTGATGATGGGAATGGGTGAGCCCCTGTACAATTTCGAGGCCGTGCGCGACGCCCTTCTGGTGATTGCCGACGGCGAAGGCATCGGCATTTCCAAACGCAGGATCACGCTGTCGACCTCGGGCGTGGTCCCCAACATCGCGCGCACCGGCGCCGAGATCGGCGTGATGCTCGCGGTCTCGCTGCATGCGGTGCGCGACGATCTGCGCAACACGCTGGTGCCGCTCAACCGCAAATATCCGATTCCGGCCCTGCTCGACGCCTGCCGCAATTATCCCGGCCTCAGCAATGCCCGGCGCATCACCTTCGAGTACGTGATGCTCAAGGGCATCAACGATTCGATCGCCGACGCCAAGGCGCTGGTGCGGCTGCTCCAGGGCATCCCGGCGAAGATCAACCTGATCCCGTTCAATCCCTGGCCCGACACGGTCTATCAATGCTCGGACTGGGAGCAGATCGAAAAATTCTCCGAGGTGGTGTTCAACGCCGGCTATGCCTCGCCGGTGCGCACGCCGCGCGGGCGCGACATTCTCGCCGCCTGCGGCCAGCTCAAAAGCGCCAGCGAGAAGCTGTCCGCCCGCGAACGCCTGGCGCTGCGCGCGATGGCGATGACGGATTGACCTCGGCCGCCGGCGACCGGTGGCGAATCAGCCGGTTGTGCTATGGGGGTGAAGAGGACGAACCCATGTTCAACCGGATCGCCGTGATCTTCCTGGCGTTTCTGGTCGCCAGCGCGGCCGCCGGGGTCACCATCGCGGTGGCGCTGCTGGGGCCGGACTGGCCGGCGCTGTCCGGCGATGCCGGCCAGCGCACCGACTTCTGGGTGCTGGTGTTTTTTGCCGCCAGCTTGAGCGGCGCCGTCATCATCCTGCCGCTGTTTCTGCTGGTGGTGCTAGCGGAAAGCTTCAGGCTTCGCTCATTCCTGCTCTATGCCGTGGCGGGCGCCGCGGTGATGCTGTTCGGCTACTTTGCGTCCGGCTTCGCCGAACACCTCGACAAGACTTCGGCGCCCTTGACCGCGAACCACAGGGCCGCGATCGCGGCGGCGGCCGGCGTCGTCTTCGGCATGGTTTATTGGCTGCTGGCCGGGCGCAAGGCCGGTGCCTGGCGCGCGCGCAGGGCCTGATCGGCTCTCGTCACGCTTGCGCATGATCTTGCCCGAAAACCGGTTCCCACTTTTCGGGATCATGCGCTGCCGGCTTGCGCGCCACGATCAGTTCGGAGTTTTCGGCAATCCCCGCGCGGCGCAAGGTCTCCGCCCCAAATTCGTCGATGCCGAGCCGCTCGACGGTAAAGCCCGCGGCGCGCAGCCGGTCGAGGAAATCGCGCTTGCCGTACTGCCGCACATGGTCGCCGTCGCCGTAATGCGTCCAGCGCAGCGCGCGGGTGTTGATGGCCGGATCCTCCAGCGTCTCGTCGAGGCCGACGATCAGCGGCACCATGACGATGGCAAGGCCGCCCGGCGCCAGCACCCGCAGCATCTCGCGCATCGCCTTCCGGTCATCCGGGATGTGCTCGAGAATGTGCGAGCACAGGATCATGTCGATGGAAGCATCGCCGTAGCGCATCGCCGTGATGTCGATGCGGTCGTCGACGCTGCGGCGGTGCAGGTCGGCGCTGCGGTAGTCGATGAACGGCAGCCGGCGCAGGCGCCGGCGCAGCGGCATCGACGGGGCGAATTCGACGAAGCGATAGCGCCGCGAGCGGTCGAGCGTGGCGGCGATGCGGTCGAGATACAGCGCATAGAGCCGCTCCCGGTCCGAAGCATCGCACGCCGGACAGGAATAGGCATTGGCATTGAACGTCTCGATCGCCGTCACCGGATAGCGGTAATGGTGCTCCGCGATGGCGCGCCACCACGATTTCCAGATCGGCTTGAAGCCGTTCAGCCGGGTGCCGCACACCGGGCACTGGTGATCGTCGCCGCGAAAGCGCCGCAATGCGAGCCGGCGCCGAACGGCCTTGCGGCCTTCCTTCAGCGCCACATACCATACCTGATGCTTGATCGCGGCGAGCACGCTGTCCTCCGGCTTGCGGCGCCGTCTTCCAACCACGATCATGGGCTTCAAGCAATGGCCGGCGGCCTCCGGCCGGCCGGCGCCAACACGGCGGCCGGGCCGTTGACCGGAACGCGGCTTTTTGCGCAAGACAAGGCCATGAATCGGACCGGACTGATCGCCGCCATCGCCACCGCTGCCGCGGTCGGCCTGGTGTTCGGGCTCTATCCGGACCTCGATATCCGCGTCACCGCGCTGTTGTTCAATCCGGAGTTCTATACCTACGGCATGCGTCAGGCGCTGGTCCCGGTGCGCCAGGGGGCGATGTGGCTGATCGCGGCGCTGGCGGCGCCGGCGGTGCTGGCGGTGCTGCTCAAGCTCGTCATGCCGAGCAGGCCGATGTTCATGCCGGGCCGGGCGGTCCTGCTGCTGATCGCCACCCTGGCATTGGGGCCGGGCTTGCTGGTCAACGTGATTGCCAAGGAACACTGGGGCCGGCCGCGGCCGATCGAGGTGCAGCAGATGGGCGGCAGCAAGCCGTTCGTTGCCTGGTGGGATCCGCGCGGCACCTGCGCAAACAATTGCTCGTTCGTCAGCGGCGACGTTGCCGGCGGTTTCTGGACGATGGCGCCGGCGGCGCTTGCTCCCGCGCCCTGGCGCGCGCTCGCCTACACTGCGGCGATCGCCTTCGGCTCCGGCATCGCCGTGCTGCGCATGCTGTTCGGCGGGCACTTCTTCACCGACGCGGTGTTCGCCGGCGTGATGACCTTTGTCATCATCTGGCTGGTGTTCAATCTGCTGTATCGCTGGCAGGCGAGCCGGTTGTCCGACCAGGCGATCGAGCAGGCGATCGCACGGCTGGCGCGGCCGAGCGTCCTGTTCCGGCGGCCTGCGCAACGGGGACCGCCGCCGGGTGCCGCCCAGGCCGACGCCGCGGCCGGAGCCGACCGCCGCCCCGGCGAATGACCCTCATCGTGCAGCCGGCTTGCGCGGCTGGGAATTGTCGGACGCCAGCATGGCCGCCGCCAGCCCAAGGCCCACGGCCCATAGAAACTGATCGAACCGCGGAATGTCGGAAAACAGCAGGATGCCGATTCCGATGACGATGAAGGCCATGCTGATGGTCAACAGGACCCAATAGACGCTCGTCGACCGCGCCGCGCTGGCATTCAACCGCATTGCGACACCCGCCGACGGCGTCCGAGTCCCCGGCAACACCGCCGGTCCTCCTTCCAGCCATTGGCGTGGCAAGCCGTTAACGATCGATGAACGGGCGGCTCCCGATGTTGATCGGCCGTTAAGAAAAGCGACGCCCGCTTTAGCCTTTGACAAGGGATTCCAGCGAAGATCGTGGCCCTCCGAGGGATTGACCCACCATGCGCGCGCTGATCGTCGACGACAACGCCACCAGCTTGATGCTGCTCAAGCAGGTGGTGAGCCATATCGACGATTGCAGCGTCGTCGCCTTTCACGACCCATTGGCCGCGCTGGCGGAGATCAGGTCCGGCAGCATCGATATCGTGCTGGTCGACTACATGATGCCGCAGCTCGACGGCATCGAATTCATTGCCCGGGTCCGCGCCATGCCGGGGCTGGACGATCTGCCGATCGTCATCGTGACCACGAGCGACGAGCGATCGGTGCGCATGGCCGCGTTGGATGCCGGTGCAATGGACTTTGTGAGCAAGCCGATCGACCCCTCCGAGGTCAAAGCGCGGGTCCGGAATATCCTGAAACTGCGCGACTCGCAGAACAAGCTCAAGGACAAGGCCGCCTGGCTGAGCAGCGAGGTGCGCAAGGCGACGGCTGCCCTCGCCGCACGCGAGGAGGAGATCATTCTGCGTCTGTCGCGGGCGGCCGAGTTTCGCGACGGCGAGACCGGCTTGCATATCCTCCGGATGGCGCAATACTGCCGGCTGATCGGGGAGGCGCTTGGCCTCGATGACGAGGCCTGTCGAACATTATACCTCGCCGCCCCGATGCACGACATCGGCAAGATCGCGATCGGCGATGCGATTCTGCTGAAGCCCGGCAAGCTCTCACCGGAAGAGCGGGCAGTCATGGAGCAGCATACGGCGTGCGGCTACCGAATCCTCGCCGACAGCAAATCCGATCTCATCCGGGTCGCGGCGGAGGTCGCCTGGTGCCATCACGAGCGCTGGGACGGCTCCGGCTATCCGCGCGGCCTCGCCGGCGCGGAGATTCCACTGTTCGCCCGCATCGCCGCCGTCGCCGACGTGTTCGATGCCCTGACCTCGGAACGGCCATACAAGCAGGCATGGCCGTTGGCGCAGGCCGCCGAGCACATCAAGCAGAACACCGGCAAGCATTTCGATCCGGCCTGCGTCTCCGCGTTCCTCAAGCGCTGGAAGGACGTTGTCGCCATCCACGACAGCAAACGCAGCGGCACAAGGGCGGTGGCGTGACAGCGCACCACGGCATCGCCTCGCGCCGCGTTTTGCACCACGGTCGGCCGGCATGAACCAGAGAATCGTCGCCTTCAGCATCGTGGTGACCGCGGCAGCCTGGTCGCTGGCCGGCTTCGGGCTGACCACGGACCGCGAGAACGCGCTCAAACACGCCGAGCAGAACGGCCTCAATCTGGCGCGCGCCTTCGCCCAGAACACCACGCGCGTGTTCGCCGCGATCGACCGGACATTGCTGCACCTGCGCGACGACTATCGCAGCCGCCCGAAGGGCTTTTCGCTGCCGGCCTGGAGCCGGCAATGGCCGTACGCGCCGGACCAGGTACTGGAGCTGTCGATCACCGACGCGCAAGGCAACATCGCTCAGAGCAGCAGCCCCGCCGCCGCCGGCCGGATCACGGCCGCCCAGGACGGCCTCTCCTTCCACGCGGCGACCGCCGCCGACGTCAGCTTCATCGGCCGTCCGGCCGGCAATGGCGACGGAACGATGTCGCTGCCCGTGACGCGGCCGATCCGCGGCCATGCCGGCGCGTTTTCCGGCATGGTCGTCGCCCTGGTTCATCCGGAGAGCCTGTCGCGATTCTACCGCAGCATCGATGTCGGCCGGTCAGGCTTCGTATCGATCGTCGGCACCGACGGAATTACCCGGGCGCGGGCGCCGTTTGCGGCACCGCTGCCGGACGTGGCCACCGTCGAGAATCCGGCGCTGGTGCGCTTTCACGACCGGCCCGAGGGCTGTCATCCCGACGTGTCGCGGATCGACGTGGTCGAGCGCCTGGTCTGCTTTCGCCGCCTCGACGATCTGCCCCTGCTGGTCAGTGTCGGGCTGTCGAAGGACGAAATCCTCACCGACTACTACACGGCGCGCTGGCGCTATCTCGGCGCCGCCGCGGGAATTTCGCTGATCATGGTGGTGATGACGCTCTGGCTGGTCCGGCACGAAAACCGGCTGGTCAAGGCGACGCGGGCGCTGCGCGAAAGCGAGCATCGCAATGTGCAAAAATCCGACATTCTCGAAATCACCCTCGAGAACATGAGCCAGGGCATCTTCCTGATCGAAGCGGATTCGCAGGTCACGGTCATCAACCGGCGCGCCCGGGAACTGCTTGAGCTGCCGGATGCCCTGATCAATGACGAACTGACCATCAAGAAAATCGTCGACTGGCAGTGGGAGACCGGCGAGTACGGCCAGGACGGCGAGAATGTCGATCCCGAGCTGCGCGAGTTCCTGCTGGGCGGGGCGCTCGCCAATTCGCCCCCGGTCTACGTGCGCACGCGGCCGAACGGGACCGTGCTGGAGGTCCGCACCATGATGCTGCCGAGCGGCGGCGCAGTGCGCACCCTGACCGACATTACCGACTATCGGCGCACGCAGGAGCAGCTGGCCGCGGCCAAGGAGGCCGCCGAGTCGGGCTACCGGTCGAAGTCCGCCTTCCTTGCCACCATGAGCCATGAAATCCGCACGCCGTTGAACGGCGTAGTCGGCATGGCCTCGCTGCTGCTCGAATCGGAGCTGTCGCACGATCAGCGAAAGTCGGTCGAGACGATTCAGGAGTGCAGCGACGCCCTGCTTGAGCTGATCAGCGACGTGCTCGACTTCTCCAAGCTCGAGGCCGGGCGGCTCGACGTGGAAACGCGCGCGTTCAATCTCATCGAGTTGTGCGAAGCGGTGTTCAACATCATCGAGCCGCGCGCCAGGCCGAAGAACATAACGCTGGTCTTTGCGCCCTCGGCCAAGCTACCGGCAATGATCGAGAGCGACTCGGCGCGGCTGCGTCAGGTGCTGCTCAATCTGGTCGGCAATGCCCTGAAATTCACCGAGAGCGGCGCCGTGATCCTCAGGGCGTTTCCGATCGGCGATGGCGCGGGGCGGATTCGCTTCGAAGTGATCGATACCGGCATCGGCATCGCCGAAGAGGCACGCCAGCGGCTGTTCACCGAATTCACCCAGGTCGAAGCCTCGATCGCCCGGCGCTACGGCGGGACCGGGCTCGGGCTGGCCATCTGCAAGAAAATCGTCACCGCGATGGGCGGCGAAATCGGCGCCGACAGCGAGGCCGGCAAGGGCAGCACGTTCTGGTTCGAACTGCCGTTTACCGCGGCCGATACCGCGCCTTCGCCGCTGATGGCGCACGCCACCGCCGGCCGCACCGCCGCGCTGATCGCCGACGACGACGCCGCGCGCGGCGCCGTTGGCGAGTTGTTGCGCGAACTCGGGCTTAGAGTCGTGGCCGGCGATCCGCCCCCCGATCTGGCCAAGGCGCATATCGCCGTCGTGCATGTGCACCACGCAACGGCGCTCGATCTGATCCGCGGCAAGGTGCCGGCGGGCGCCGAGAAGCTGCACTTCCTCGGTTATGGCTTCGGCTCGCTGACCTTCAGCGGCAAGAATTTCACCATGATCGACGGCGCATTGATACCGTCGTCAGTGGTCCGCGCGCTGGCGGGCGCGGGCCATTGCGGCGGCGAGGTCGAACTGCCGGCGCTGGCACCGCGGACGGCGGCGGCGGCGAAGCGCTCGGCGACCAGCCTCGCCATCCTGCTGGCCGAGGACAATGCCGTGAACCAGCGCATTGCCTCGACCATGCTGAGCAACATGGGCCACACCGTCGACATCGCTGGCAACGGCCGCGACGCCGTCGCCAAGGCGACGCTGCGCGTCTACGACGTCATCATCATGGACATGCAGATGCCGGAGATGGACGGCCTGGAGGCGACCCGCGCGATCCGCGAGTTGCACGGCCCGACCGGTCACGTGCCGATCATCGCCATGACCGCCAATGCGTTTGCCGCCGACCGCGATGCCTGCCTGAAGGCGGGCATGAACGATTTCCTCTCCAAGCCGATCACCGCGCGCAAGTTGTTCGATGCCATCGAGCCTTGGGCGAGCGGCGTGAACAAAGCGTACGAGGAGGAGCCCGACGCGGAGGACGCCGACGCAGTCGACGCGGCCCCGGTCGATCCCGACTTGATCGATTCGCAGCAGATGCGGATGATCCAGGACGAGGTCGGTGGCGACACCCTGCACGAACTGCTGATCAGCTTCTGGGCCGACGCCGGCGGATTGCTGCAAGAGTTGGAACTGGCCTTGACCGGAGAGGACCCGATGCGGGCCTCGGCGGTGCTGCATACCCTCAGGGGCGCGGCGGCGAGCCTCGGCCTGGTCGGCTGCAGCCACGCCTGCGAGGTTGCACGCACCGACATTGCCGAAGGCCGCACGCCTGACCTGAACCCGCTGATGATCGCGATGTCCAGGACGCTGCAAGCGACCCAGCCGCGCATCGTCGAGGCCAGGCGCGCCGCCCAGGCGGCCTGACCACCTGCCGGTTCTGGCCGATCCGAACCCGGTCCTTTTTCGCCGTGAAATGTCCCGAGCGGCGCGATAAGCTTGCGGCAGCGTGAGGATGCGACATGCAGGCCGCCCTGGAACGCATCAAGGATGTGGTCGTCATCGGCGCGGGAAAGATCGGCGCCACGATCGGCGGGCTGTTGGCTGCCTCCGGCGACTATCGGGTGACGGTGGCGGACCGCTCACCCAAGGCGCTTGAGCGCATTGCCCGCGATGAACGCTTGCACCGCGTCGAACTGGATGTCCAGAATGAACGCGAGCTGGTCGACCTGCTGAACGGAACGTTTGCCGTTCTCAATGCCTCGCCATTCCACCTCACCACCGGCATCGCGGCGGCGGCACGGGTCGCCTACGCCCATTATCTCGATTTGACCGAGGACGTCGCCGGCACGCGGCGGGTCGCAGAGCTCGCCGCCGGAGCCGAGCGGGCGTTTATTCCGCAATGCGGGCTGGCGCCGGGCTTCGTGTCGATCGTCGCCTACGATCTGGCAAGGCGCTTCGAGCAGCTCGACAGCGTCAGGCTGCGGGTCGGCGCGCTGCCGCGCTATCCGTCGAACGCGCTCAATTACAACCTGACCTGGAGCACCGACGGCGTCATCAACGAGTACTGCGAACCGTGCGAAGCGATCGTGGACGGGGTGCGCCGCGAGTTGACGCCGCTCGGCGACCGGGAGGAGTTCTCGCTCGACGGGGTGACCTACGAGGCGTTCAACACCTCAGGCGGCATCGGCACGCTGTGCGACACGCTGGAGGGAAAGGTGCGAACTCTCGACTATCGCACCATCCGCTATCCGGGCCATGCGCTGATCATGCGCGCGCTGCTCAACGACTTGCGCCTGCGCGACCGGCGCGACGTGCTGAAGGACATCTTGGAGCACGCGGTGCCGACGACGTTGCAGGACGTCGTCATCATCTTCGTCACGGTCAGCGGACGCAGAAACGATCAGCTCGTGCAGGAGACCTACGCAAGCAAGATCTACAGCCGCGAGGTGGATGGTCAGATTCTGAGCGCCATTCAAATTTCAACGGCAGCGGCCATCTGCACCGTGCTCGACCTGCTTGCGGCCGGGCAATTGCCGCAACGCGGCTTCGTCCGCCAGGAGGATATCCCGCTCCAGGCCTTCCTCGATAACCGCTTCGGCCAGGTCTACGCCACATCCGAATCGAGCCGGCCGTACCCGAGCGTGGCGGGCGCAGCGCGGTCATGAGCGAAATTTTCACCCTTACGCCGGTGCGGGACGAAGCACTGGCAATCCTGGCGCGGCTCAACCTGCCGGCGGACTGTTTCGCGCCCGGCGGCGCCCCGGCCCGCACGCCGATCACCGGCGAGGTGATCGTGCACGTGCGGCTGACCGGCGCGGACGAAGCGCGGGCCGCCGTCGGCGCGGCCGCCCGCGCCTTCGAGGCTTGGCGCGTGGTGCCGGCGCCGCGTCGCGGCGAGCTGGTGCGGCTCCTTGCCGAGGAGCTGCGCGCGGCCAAGGACGATCTCGGCCGGCTGGTGACCATCGAGACCGGCAAGCTCATCTCCGAGGGACTGGGCGAGGTCCAGGAGATGATCGACATTTGCGACTTTGCGGTGGGATTGTCGCGCCAGCTCTACGGGCGCACCATCGCGACCGAGCGCCCGGAACATCGCATGATGGAAACCTGGCATCCGCTCGGCGTCTGCGGGGTCATCTCGGCGTTCAATTTCCCGGTCGCAGTGTGGTCGTGGAATGCCGCGCTCGCGCTCGTCTGCGGCGATCCGGTGGTGTGGAAGCCGTCAGAGAAGACGCCGCTCACGGCGCTCGCCACGCAGGCCATCGTCGAACGCGCGATGCGGCGTTTCGGCGACGCTCCCGCGGGACTGTGCGCGGTGCTGATCGGCGGCCGCGACATCGGCGAGATGCTGGTCGACGACAGCCGGATCGCTGTGGTCTCGGCCACGGGTTCGACGGCGATGGGCCGCACCGTCGCGCCGCGGCTTGCCGCCCGGTTTGCCCGCGCGATCCTCGAACTCGGCGGCAACAATGGCGCGATCGTCGCACCATCGGCCGATCTCGACCTCGCGATCCGCGCCGTCGCCTTCGCGGCGATGGGAACCGCCGGCCAGCGCTGTACCTCCTTGCGGCGCCTGATCGTACATGACGACGTCCGCGATGCGTTGACGCAGCGGCTCGCACAGGTCTACGCGTCGGTTGCAATCGGCGATCCGCGCAAAGCCGGAACTCTGGTCGGCCCGCTGATCGACCGCCGGGCCTTCGAGGGCATGCAGCAGGCTCTGGCCGAGGCGCGCGCGCTCGGCGGCACGGTACAGGGCGGCGAACGCATCGCCTTGGCTGGCAATGCGGACGCCTACTACGTGCGGCCGGCGCTGTGCGCAATGCCGGACCAGGCCGGCCCGGTGCTGCGCGAGACGTTTGCTCCGATTCTCTAT
>Ga0326597_10011131_pt1 | contig 11944 bp, 8 predicted proteins | sample RVTome_12_FD_203789 | JGI IMG/M metagenome (GOLD analysis project Ga0326597, IMG submission 203789) | Soil microbial communities from uranium-contaminated site in the Upper Colorado River Basin, Wyoming, United States - RVT100D185 | ecosystem: Environmental > Terrestrial > Soil > Contaminated >... | reverse complement strand
GACACCGAACTGGGGTGAAGAATGAACGCCCGTACCCAGTGGACATACGCATCCTCGGTACGCATGCTGTAGTGCAAATAGCGAATACGCTCACGCACCTGGTCCAGCAGCCGGGCCGAGCGCAACCGCGGCAACGGCGTGACCGCTCGGCTGGGACGAAGAGGGATGCCGGTTTTCACGGTTTGTTAGTAGTGTCGGCATGTGCCGTATGTACCGGGAATACCAGCAGGCACGCGGGCCTCCGCGTCATTATGGTCGCCAGGATAGGGCGCACGCGGCCATACTATCCAGCAAAGCTGTCGCCCGATATTACGTTGGGCCGAAAGACCGGAGTGGCGGGATTCAACAGATAATACGAATCAATGAGGAAGTAGTGTTATGCGCAGAATGTCACTTGCCTTGTTCGGACTTCTCATGGTCAATGGTACTGTCCATGGGCAGACATGGGGCGGTTGCACTGCTGCCGGTGTAGCTGTTCCGACTGTTCGTGACTTTAGCGCCAAAGGTCCGGCGTTTGGTGGCGAAGGCAAGATTGTCCTAAATCCAACTTTGATGCGTACTTATTCGCCAAACATGCAGAAATTTATATACTGGCATGAGTGCGGTCACGCGGTGCTTGGACACAAAAGTATTTCCGCTTCCAACGAAATGGCCGCGGATTGCTTTGCCTTTAAGTTCTTGCAGTCCACCCACAAACTAAGTCGAAAAGAGATCGTTCAGATTGCCCGGGAAATGTCGAAACTTCCAGGGGATCGGACGCATATGCCAGGTCCTGACCGAGTCGATTACCTTTTGAGTTGTGGTTCTGGTTAGCTCCACGCCGGAGCCCGCCGTATGATCGACCCTGATGCGGGCCTTCTTTCGGCGACGTGCAGATGGCACTTTGGGTATTTTCAAACACGGAATCTGGGACCACTGTTGCCCCGGCAAGGCCCAACAATGCCTTGCAGCCGACGCGCTGAAGCGCGCGGCTGAAAGCAACGTTGGACCGCACCGCTAAGGTAGTCCGCCGGTATTGGGCAGACTTGCTTTATCGTATATACGCATATACAATAAACAAGTGGACAAAGACCCGGACAAAGAAGACCGCAATATTGCAAAGCGCGGTCTCTCATTGGACCTTGCCGAGCGCCTCGATTGGGCGACAGCCCTGATCTGGGAGGACACGCGCAAAGACTATGGGGAACGGCGCTACTGCGTGCTTGGCTTCATCGAGCATCGTTTGCATAGCGTGGTGTTCACACCCCGCGACGGCAAACCTCGGGGCATCAGTCTGCGCAAAGCTAATAAACGAGAGGTGACAAGATATGAAAAAGCGACTCGGATCTGAGAAAGCCATCCGCGACAATCCGGAATGGACCACGGAGATGATTGCCAAGGCCCGCCCGGCGAAAGAAGTTCTGCCGAAAATTTTTGGCGCCCGCACTGCGGCAGCCATGCTCAAGCCGCGTGGACGTCCCAAGTCTCCAGAATCAAAAGTTGCAATTAGTCTTAGGTTGTCGCCCGATACGCTGGCGCGATGGAAGGCCACCGGGCCAGGTTGGCAGACACGCATGTCTAATGTTCTGCGCGAATCCGTGTAGGTGCGGGCCAACTATGCGTGGCAGCGGACGCGCATGAAGCCGCGCGCCGGTGATGCGCAACGTTAACCCCGCTCCGACTACCCCCGCCGGAGGTGCGTCGTGAAGCCAAATTGACGTAATCCACGTCGTGCGCAGTTCGAGTGCGGGTTCACGCACCGTATTGCGGCACCCCGGCATGCCCTTCCGACTTCGCGGCCAGATTGATTTGCCTAGCCCTAGCCCTTGGTTTCGTGCACCTTCTACCTGTACTTGTCGGTATTTTCTTGGGCGCCATTTGGCGCGACCCATGCAGCCTTCAAGGCACGGCACCAAACTGAACTGCGATGTTGACCTTCCGAGGAACGAACGAGGGACGAGGGCTGCATACTTGAATGCTCATACGTATGTATTCATGCTATATTTTGAGGCGTGCGCCGTACCCCACCTGCGACCACGAAGGACGCCGCGGGCTCCAGTCGCGCAGGTAATTGTTCTGGTCGGGATGCGGCGGCCCATCGATCACGGCAGACGAAGGATGATTCCTGGTGAACACTGCGGTTGACAAGTCGATTGCGCAAGAGCGCTACGTCGGCCAGTCGATCGAGCGCACCGAAGACGCCACCCTACTCACCGGTCTAGCCCGGTTTGGCGACGACATGCCGATACCCGGCGGCACGCTGTACGCCGCCATCCTGCGCTCCCCGCACGCGCATGCGGAAATCCTCTCCATCGATACCACCAAGGCCTTGGCCCGCCCGGGTGTCTCCGTGGTACTGGTCGGGCATGAGGTCAAGGCACAGTCCGAACCGTTCATCGTTGGCGTCAAGGCGCCGATCGACGACTGGTCGCTGGCGGTCGATCGCGTGCGCTATGTCGGCGAGCCGGTCGCGGTGGTGGTGGCGAGCGACCGCTACAAGGCCGAGGACGCGCTCGATGCGATCGAGGTGAATTACCGGCCGCTGCCGGCCATGGTCGATCCGGAGCGCGCGATGCAGGCGGATGCGACGCTGCTGCATCCGGCCTGCAAGACCAACGTGGTCCACGAGCGCGCCTTCCGCTACGGTGATCCGGAAAGCGCGTTGGCAAACGCGCCGCACAGGGTGTCGATCGAGGTCGAATACCCGCGCGTGCTGTGCGCTCCGATGGAAGGCTATGTCGTGGTGGCCGATTACAACGGCGCCGAGGACAGTTACGACGTGATGGCCAATTTCCAGGGCCCGTTCTCGGTGCTTACCGTGGTGCCGCGGGCGCTGCGCGTGCCGAGCAACAAGTTCCGCCTGCGCACTCCGCCCAATTCCGGCGGCAGCTTCGGCTCCAAGCTGGCGACTTTTCCGTACATGGTGCTGATCTGCCTCGCCTCGAAAAAGGCAGGCCGGCCGGTGAAGTGGGTCGAGGACCGGCTGGAGCACCTGGCGGCGTCCGGCTCCGGACCCTACCGGAAGACGAAGATCGAGGCGGCAGTATCCAAGGACGGCGAAATCCTTGCGCTCTCCTGCGACCACGTCGAGGAATACGGCGCCTGCCTCAGGGCGCCCATGCCCGGGCCGCTGTATCGCATGCACGGCGTCACCACCGGCGCGTACGGCATCCGAAACCTGTCCATCCGCAACCGTATCGTGCTCACCAACAAGGTGCCGGTGAGCCTGGTACGCGGCTTTGGCGGGCCGCAGATCTACTTCGCGCTGGAGCGCCTGGTGCAGCGCATCGCGGTCCAGTTGAAGCGCGATCCGCTCGAGGTAGTGAAGCGCAACCTGATTGCGCCGACTGCGTTCCCGTATCTCACCGCCGCCGGCGCACTGCTCGATTCCGGCGACTACCAGCGCGCGATCGACATCGCCACGGGTGAGGGCGGGCTCGAGGCGCTGAAGCGCCGCCGCGACCAGATGCGCGCACAGGGCAAGCTCTATGGTATCGGCTACGCATGCGTGGTGGAGCCGGGGGTATCCAACATGGGCTATCTATCGGCCCTGCTGCCACTCGAGGCACGCATCAAGTCCGGACCGAAGGACGGCGCCATCGGAACCGCAACGGTGGCCGTGGACGCCAGCGGCATGGTGACCGTGGTGTCCGATTCGACGCCGCAGGGACAGGGCCACCGCACGGTGCTGGCACAGATCGTCGCCGATGAACTGGGTCTCAAGGTCCAGGACATTTCGGTCAACGTCGAACTCGATACCGCCAAGGACGGGTGGTCGATCGCAGCCGGCAACTACGCCAGCCGCTTCGCCGCCTCGACCTGCAGCGCCGCCTACCTCGCCGCCGGACGGATGCGCAAGCGCATCGCCGCCATCGCCGGCACGGTGCTCGATGCGCCGCCCGAGCAACTCGGCTTCAAGGATGGCAGGATCTTCTCGCTTACGCAGCCGCAGAAGAGCCTGCCGTTCTATCGCGTCGCCGGCATGGCGCAGTGGTCGCCGAGTTCGCTGCCGGAGGGCGCCTCGCCGGGCCTGCGCGAAACCGTGCAGTGGAGCCCGCCGCAGCTCACCGCGCCGACCGAAGACGACGGCATCAATACATCCCTCACCTACGGCTTCATCTTCGATTTCTGCGGCCTCGAGATCGATCGCGACACCGGTGTCGTAAGAATTGACAAGTACGTCTCGGTCCACGACAGCGGCAGAATACTGAATCCGGCGATTGCCGAAGGCCAGATTCGCGGCGCGCTCGCACAGGCCTTCGGCGCGGCGCTCTACGAGAACTTTGTCTATGGCGCCGACGGCAGCCTGCTCACGGGCACGTTCGCCGATTACCTGCTACCGACGGCAATGGAGATTCCGCCGATCGAGCTCTATCACATCGAAACGCCCTCGCCCTTCACCCCCATGGGAGCCAAAGGCATGGGCGAAGGCAACACCATGAGCACGCCGGCCTGCCTGGGCAACGCGGTCGCTGACGCACTCGGGCCCGATGCGCGCGACCTGTCGCTGCCGTTTACGCCGGTAAAGATCGCCGAACTGCTGCATGGCGAGGAACAAGCCCCGCCCGCCGGCGCAAAGCGCGCGGCGAAGACCGCCTCCGCGGCGGGTTCCGGGAAAGGGACCGGAATGACCGGCGAGGGCAGCACTTTCGTGTCCGTGCCTCCGGCCACGGTATGGGCGGCTCTGCTCGATCCGGAGTCGCTGCGCGCGGTCATTCCCGGATGCGAGTCGCTCGATAAGACCGGAGAGCATGCCTACCGCGTCGTCGCCAGGATCGGTGTCGGGCCGGTACGCGGCCGCTTCACCACCGACGCCCGGTTCACCGATCTGGTCGCGCCGCGCTCCATGACGCTGCGAATCGAGGCGAACGGCCCGCTGGGCTCTTCCCGAGGCGCGGGCGACGTGCGCCTCGAGCCCGAGGGCGGGGGCACGCACGTGCACTACAACTATGGCGTCGACCTCTCCGGCAAGATCGCCGCGGTCGGCAGTCGCATGCTCGAGGGCGCAACGCGGATACTGATCGGGGCGTTCTTCGAGGCACTTGCGCGCCGCGCCGGCGGGGTGAGTGCGGCGCCCGTCGCGCCCGTTTCGTTCTGGCACAGAATTTTGCGCTTGCTGGGGCTCGCGAAATGAAGCCGGCGGCATTCGATTACATCCGCGCCGCCTCAGTGGAAGAGGCGGCCGAGATCATGGCGAAATTCGGCGCCCGCGCGCGGCTCATGGCCGGAGGCCAGTCGCTGATGGCGCTGCTCAACTTGCGCCTGGTCGAGCCCGAAGTGGTGGTGGACATCTCCTCCATCGGCAGTCTGAACGCCATCCGTATCGATGGCAGTTCAGTCGAAATCGGCGCCGCGGTGACGCAATCCGATCTGCTCGACTGGCCGAAGCTGAAGGAGGAACTGCCGCTGCTGGCACTGGCGCTGCCCCGCGTAGGCCACTTCCAGACCCGCAATCGGGGCACCGTCTGCGGCTCGATTGCCCATTCCGATCCAAGTTCCGAACTGCCGCTTTGCCTGGCGATCCTGGAGGGCGAAGTCGAGCTGCGATCCACCGGCGGAACGCGCCGCCTGAAGGCCTCGGCATTCCAGACCGGCATGCTCGCCACCGCGAAAGCGCCCGAGGAGATTGTGGTCGCGGCGCGCTTCCCGCGGCGCAAGCCCGGTGAGGGCTATACGTTCCGGGAAATCGCGCGGCGCCACGGCGATTTCGCCATAGTCGCCCTCGCCGCCCGGGCGAGCGCGAGCGGCGTGCGGCTGGCGGTCGGCGGTGTCGCCGATCGCCCCGCCGTCCTCGATCTGGGCGGCGCGCAGGGCGCAGCGCTGGCAGACGCGTTAAACGCCTTCGCCTGGGAGATGGGCGGCAACGACGATATACACGCCACAGCACGCTACCGACGCGAACTGGTGCGCCGACTGGGCCCCAAAGTCATCGAGGAAGCGCGAGCATGCCTATCCTGAAAGCGCGCGAGCGCCACCCGGTCACCATCACGCTGAACGGCCGTCCGGCCGGCGGCTACGCGGAGCCCCGCATGCTGTTATCGGATTTCCTGCGCCAGGAACTGGGCGCGACGGGCACGCACGTCGGGTGCGAGCACGGAGTCTGCGGCGCCTGCACCGTACGCATCGACGGCAAGGCGGTGCGCTCGTGCCTGACCCTAGCGGTGCACGCCGACGGCAAGCGAGTCGATACCGTCGAGGGGCTCGCCGGAGAGGGCAACAAGCTCTCGGTGCTCCAAGAAGCATTCCGGCGCCATCACGCGCTGCAGTGCGGCTACTGCACCGCGGGCATCCTCATGTCTCTGGCCCATTATCTGGAGATCAACCCGCAGGCCGACGAAGAGCAATTGCGCGAGGTGATCGGCGGGCACCTGTGCCGCTGCACCGGTTACACCCAGATCGTCGAGGCGGCAGTCGAAGCAGCCGAGATGATGCGGCTGAACAAGCCAGCCGACAGCTAGCCACGCTCTCGAAAGCGAGACGGGGGCAGGAGCGGATGGCCGCAATACCACTTGCCCCTTCCGCTCACTCCACCGGCCACTGCAGCTTGACGATCTTCTTCATATCCAGGCGCCCGGCGATGCGCGCAGCGGTCTTGCCAACCTCGCGCATGAGCGCATCCTGATCGATCTTCGTCAGGCGGCCATCGCGCACGACCTGCTCGCCGGCCACGAAAACATGTTTGACGGTGTTGCCGGTCGCGCTGTACACCAGGTTCGAGACCGGGTTGTACAGCGGCTGCCACTCCGACACCGTTGCGTCGAAAAGAACCAGGTCCGCCTCCTTGCCCACAACGACGCTGCCGATGCGCTCGCCGACGCCGGCGCCGCGCGCCCCGTTGATGGTTGCCATCTCGACGGCATGTTCGGGCGGCATCACCCGGGGATTCATCCGGGCTTCCTTGTATCCGCAGGCGCAATGGCGCATTTCCTGAACCATGTCCACCGCTCCGGAGCACGCATGGTCGGATCCCAGGCTGACGTTGACGCCGAGCGCCATGAGTTCGGGAAGCTTGCCGACCACGATGTTGCCGTATCCGTTATGCACACTGGAGGTCGGCGCCGCCACCAGCGTCGGCTTGCGCCGGGCAAGAATCGCGACCTCGTGCGGTTCGAGCCAGCCTGAGTGCACCAGGAGCATGCTTGCGTCCAGTACACCCAGCGATTCCAGCCGCTCGATCTCGGGCATGCCGCACTGGGCGACGCTTGAATCGTGCGTGGAGTAGGCAAAACAGGCGTGGGTCTGAAGGAAAGTGCCGTACTTCTGCGAAAGCTTCTTCAGGCCCAGGATCAACTCGTCCGAGGCGTTGTTGAGGCCCCTGAAAGAGGCGCTGGCGCTGATGCGTCCCCCGCCGGCCGAGCGGTATTTGTCCAACAGCTCCTCGGTCTTGGCAAGACAATGATCGGCGCTCTGGATCATGCTCTGGGGAAGCAGGCCCATCACCGACTTGGTCTTGTCGAAACAACTGGTCGCGACCACCATGCGCAGTCCCGACGCTGCTATGGCCCGCACCGTTGCGTCGGGATGATAGTTGCCCGGGTCGACGAAACAGGTGACCCCGTGCCGCAGCAGTTCGATCGCCGCGAGCGAGGCGCTGACGTACACGTCCTCCTCGGTCATCGCACCTTCGTAGGGATACATGTGATCGAAAAGAAACGACTGCGCATTCGCCTCGTCGGCAAGCCCGCGCGACATCTGAAATGAAGCGTGCAGATGGTTGTCGACGAACCCGGGCGTGCCGACCATGCCCCTGCCATCGACCACGTTGGCGCTGCTCCAGGCCCGCTCGATGTCCGCCGTCTTGCCCACGGCAACGAACTTGCCGCCTTGGACGACTACCGCAGCCTCGCGCACGACCCTGCGCCCGGGGTCCACGGTGATCAGCCAATCTATGTCCCGGACAAGCAGATCGGCCTGCTGCGCCGCGCTCATTTGTCGTCGCCGACGTACTTCAGTCCGTCGCGGACCTTGAGCTCGATCAACACGTTTTCTTCCAGCGATTCCTCGCACAGCATGGAGCGGTGCGTAATGCCCTTGGGAATGACCATCATGTCTCCTTCCTTGAGCACCCGTGTGCCCATCTCGGTCTCCCAGTTCAGCGCACCGCGCACACAGAATATGACCTCGTGCCAATCGACATTGCGGTGCCAGAAGCCCATGTCCTCCTTGGAGCGCTTGGACACGTCGATCTTCACCGTCTTCGAGTCGAACAGGCGCAGCGGCGAGCCGTCCGCCTTGTTGTAGTTCGAGGGTTGAAATTTCTTGTCGAATATGTTGAGGCACTGAAGCAGCTCACTCGCGGTGAGAACGCCGAGGTTTTCGACCGGATTGCCTTTCATCTCCAGGGTTACGTTGGTGCCGTCGATGGTGACGAGCTGGCGCAGCGGTGGCTTGGGTAGAGTCATGGCTTTTTCCTCCTGGTTATAGGGCTGTCCTGGCCGTCGCGGCGGCGGTCGTCAATGCGCCCGGTGGCACCCGCTCGCGCCGGGGCCGCCCTCCCCTGCAGCGGAGCCGATCATCGTGCGGCCGCAATGGCGCGCGCAGCGTAGACGCGCGCCACCTGCCCACGGTACTCCGCACCGCCGTGGATGTTCCCCATGACCTCCACGCCCTGGACCACGACCGAAGCCGCATCCTCGATCGTCTTGGGCTCAAGTCGCCTCCCCTGCAGCGCGCGTTCCACCCCCGCGGCGCGGTAGGCGCGGTCGCTCACACCGGTTATCGCGATGGAAATCTCCTCGCACTTGTCGCCGCTGCCGACGCGCATGCGCACGGCCACACCCACCAGCGCGAAATCCGTGGCCCTGCGGGCCGCTTTCAGATAATTGCAGCGCTGTCCGGTCAGCACGGGTACGCGGATCTCGGTGAGAATCTCGTCCGGCGCCAGTGCGGTGGCGAACATTCCCTGGAAGTAGTTCGCCACGGCGATCCACCGCTCGCCCTTGGGGCCGATCGCTTTCAACTCGCCGCCGAGCGCGAGAATGGCCGCCGGCATATCCGCGGATGGATCCGCATGGGCAAGGCTTCCGCCCAGCGTCCCGCGGTTGCGGACCTGAACGTCCGCAATGACCGCTACCGTCTGGGTGAGCAGGGGGCACTTTTGGCGCAGCAACTGCGATTGCTTTATCTCGGCGTAGGTGGTCATGGCGCCGATGGCGATCGAGCCCGGCTTGCCGCCGGCTGCAGGCTCCTCACGTATATAGCTCAGCCCCCCAATGCGGCCAAGATCCACGAGAAATCCGGGCGATGCGAGCCGCAGCTTGAGGACGGGAATGAGACTCTGACCACCCGCCAGCAGCTTGGCGTCGCCGGGGTGAGATGCGAGGAAGGCAGCGGCTTCGGTGAGGGAGGCCGGCGCAACGTATTCGAATTTGGGCGGAATCATGATATCGCTTCCTGTTCAGATCACTTTCGTTTCCCGAATCGCCCGCAAGACCTTTTCCGGGGTGATGGGCAACGAAGTCACTTTCACGCCGAATGGCGTGAGCGCATCCTCCACGGCATTGGCGATCGCGGCCAGCGAGCCGATGGCACCGCCTTCGCCGACCGCTTTGGTTCCGAGCAGCGAGGTCGGGCACGGTGACTCCACGTGCGACAGTTCGAAGCGGGGCAGACCCACGGCGAGGGGCTTCATATAGTCCACGAAGGAGGTCGTCAGGATCTGGCCGGCTTCGTCGTATATGAACTCCTCCAGGAATACCGCGCCGATCCCGTGCACAGTGGATCCGATGGCCATGCCGTCCACGATCCCCGGATTGATCTGCCGGCCGCAGTCGTGAACGATGACGTACTTGCGAAACCGCACCATTCCGGTTTCCGCGTCCACCTCCACCACCACGGCGTGCAGGGAATTGCCATGGGTCATCTGGACGTTGAAGTTCTCCTTGTTGGGCAGCTTCGCGATCTCGTTCTTGTAGTAGGCGACCTCCTTCAGCCCCGGTTCCATCCCCTCGGGCAGCAGCAGAATCTGCTTGTAGGCCAGGGTCGCGATGTCCTTGTAGGACACCGACTTGCCCTCGGCCGACCAGACCGCCCCGTCGCGCAGGCGCAGGTCCGCGAGCGGCACGCCCAGCTTGTGCGCGGCGATCTTGTACACCTTGTCGCGGACTTTCTTCGTCGCCATGATGACCGCGCCCATGTCCACGTCGTTGAACCGGTTCGCGTAACACCCGGAGTGGCCCAGAAACGGAGACATCAACGAGTCCATTCGGGGGTTCATCGTGACATTGCCCGGCGTAATGGCCAGCATGTCCGCCACCACTTGCGACACGGCGGTCTGGTGGCCTTGCCCTTCTTCGACCGATCCCAGCAGAACGTTCACGTTGCCGTCGTAGTCCATGCTGACAATCGCACCTTCCGCGTTTCCCATGTACTCGGGTGTGCCGCGGGAGGTGTAGTAGTAGCCCAGGTTCGAGGTTCCCGGCTCGATGCTCGCGCTCAGCCCCACGCCGATGTACGTTCCCTGTTTGCGCAGCGCCTCCTGCTGTCCTTTCAGTTCCTGGTACCCGACCTGGGCGAGGGCCTTGCGCAGGCACTCGGGATAGTTGCCGCTCTCGTAGATCTCGCCCGAAGGCGTCGTGTGCGGCATCTGTTCGGGCTGGACGAAGTTGCGGACCCGGATCTCTGCGGGGTCCATCCCCAACTGCCGCGCCGCGCGGTGCATCAATCGCTCCAGCGTGAAAATCATGACCGGTTTCCCCACTCCGCGGTTCTGGACCGTGGGCGCCTTGTTGGTGACGATGCTCATCATCTCGGCCTGAGTCGCTTTGATGTCGTAGCAGCCGACCATGTTCGCAAACTTGATGAGGTTGTAGATCCCCGCCGTGTGGACGAACGAACCGTCGTTCTGCCGGTCTCTGATCCGAAGCCCCAGAACCTTCCCGTCGCGCTTGAGCGCCAGTTCGAGGTCCACGATGCAGTCCGGGGTATGGGTTCCGCTCAGCAGGTGCTCGCGCCGCGTCTGGATCCATTTGACCGGCTTGCTTACCTTGCGCGCCACCAGACACTGGCTCACGATGTAGGGCCAGATGGCCAGCTTGATCCCGAAGCCGCCGCCACTGTCGGGAACGATGAGGCGGATCTTGTTGACGGGAATGCCCAGCGCGTTGCCGATATTGACGATGCTGCGGCCGGGCTGCTGGTCGTTGGCCCAGATCACGTAGCTGTCGGTCCCCTTTTCGTGCTTCGCGATAATGGCCCAGTTCTCCAGCGGCGTTGAACTGTAGCGCTGCACCCGAAACTGCTCCTTGACGACCAGGTCCGCCTCCCGGAAGGCTCCGTCTATGTCGCCGTGGGTCAGGGTATCGTGCAGCAGGACGTTGCTCCCCGCCTCTTCGAAGACCAGGGGTGCGCCCTCCTTCATGGCGTCGTCGATCTCGACCACCACCGGAAGGGGGTCGTACTCGACCTCCACCAGGTCCAGCGCATCCTCGAGGATGTACCGGTCTGTGGCCACCACAATGGCAACGGGTTCGCCCACGTAACGGACCTTGCCCGTGGCCATGACGTGCTGCCGCGCGGGTCGCGTGATGGCTCGCGCGCCGACAGGCTGGGTCACGGCGGCCACCTCCGGGCCGGTCAGGACGGCCAGAACGCCTTTCAACGCTTCGGCCTTGGAGGTATCGATTCGCCCCAGGCGCGCGTGGGGATGCGGGCTGCGCACGAAACCGGAATACACGCAGTCCATGTCGAGGTCGTCCACGTAGGACCCCTCGCCCTTCACGAAGCGCGCATCCGCGCTGCGCCGCACCGGCTTGCCGAACCAATTTCTTGTTACGAAAATCTCATCGAAGTTCAGCATGCTCGTTAGCTCCTGGGTTGACCCATCAGGTCCGCCGCGTGGGCGATCGCGTCCACGATCTGCTGGTATCCGGTGCACATGCAGATGTTGCCCTCGATGGCCTCGCGGATCTCCTCCTCCGTCGGTTTGGGGTTGGACTGAAGCAGCGCGAGCCCGCTCAGAACCATA
>Ga0326597_10011130_pt1 | contig 11944 bp, 11 predicted proteins | sample RVTome_12_FD_203789 | JGI IMG/M metagenome (GOLD analysis project Ga0326597, IMG submission 203789) | Soil microbial communities from uranium-contaminated site in the Upper Colorado River Basin, Wyoming, United States - RVT100D185 | ecosystem: Environmental > Terrestrial > Soil > Contaminated >... | reverse complement strand
CCCCGCGGCGGCCAGCATGCCCAGCGCAAGCTGCCCAAGATGCGCCAGCGGGGTTGCCAGGCTCACGCCGCACCCCCGCCCGAACAGCTGCGCCGGTAGCGCGCACCAAGCCCGGTCAGAATCTCGTAGCCAATCGTGCCCGCGGCCTCGGCCAGCGCGTCGATGCCCTGTTCGGGGCAAAGGATGTCCAGCGCCTCGGGCAGCCGATCCAGATGCGTGACATCGACAGTGATCAGATCCATCGAGATGCGTCCGACTACCGGGCAGGCCGTGCCTTCGGCCCAAAGCTGCGCCCCACCTGCCAGCGCCCGCAGCAGCCCGTCAGCGTAGCCGGCGGCGACTGTGGCGATCGTGCTGTCGGTCGCGGCGCGCCAGGCGCAGCCGTAGCCAACCGTCTCGCCCGCCAGCACCTCGCGTTGCTGCACTACCGGCAGCGACAGCCGCAGCACCGGGCGGGCCTCGGCAAAGGGCGCGCCGCCGTAAAGCCCGATGCCGGGGCGGGTCAGGTCGAAATGATAATCGCGCCCCAGCAGGATGCCGCCTGTGGCCGCGAACGAGCGCGCCACCGCCGTGCCGTCGGTCATGCGGCGAAACTCGGCCAGCTGCGCGGCATTGGCGGGGTGGCCGGGTTCGTCGGCGCAGGCAAGGTGGCTGAGCAGCAGCCGCGGCCCGGCGCCCAGCAGGATCGGCGCCACCGCCTGCCATTCGCCCGCCTCCATGCCCAGCCGGTTCATGCCGGTGTCAAGCTGCACGCCGAAAGGCGCGCCGGGCAGCGATTCAAAATGCCGCGTCACCTGATCGAGCGAATTCAGCATCGGCGTCAGGGCAAGCTGGCCAAGCAATTCGGTATCGCCCGGCATGTGCCCCGAAAGAACGTAGATCTCGGGCGCATTGCCCAAAACCTTGCGCAGCGCCGCACCCTCTTCGGCCAGCGCCACGAAGAACCTGCGCACCCCGGCCTGCGCCAGCGCGCGCGCCACCGGCCCGGCGCCCAGCCCGTAGGCATCGGCCTTGACCACCGCTGCGGTTTCGCAGGCGGCACCGCTTTGGCCATCCAGCGCCCGCCAGTTGGCGGTAATTGCATCGAGATCGATCTGAAGCGCCGCGCGTGCCATGATGCGCCCGTTTTGACAGGCGCGCGGCCAAGGTCAAGCCCAAAGGCGCCGGCGCCGCAGCGCGGGTTTACCGATGCGCAGCCGCTGTGCGCCCCCGGCCCGGACGGGGGGTTTCGTTTGCGCTGTCGCCGCCGTATTCTTGCCGCAGCAGAATTGCCACGGGGAAACGGCCTTGCGACCAGTGATCGGCATCATCGGCAACGCTTATGAGCTGAACCAGCGTTACCCGGTGCACGCCGGCGGCACGATGAATTCGGCCGCCGTGGCCGAGGTGGCCGGCGCACTGCCGCTGCTGATCCCTTCCGATCCGCGGCTGGTGGCGGTGGCCGATCTGATGGCGGTCTGCGACGGTTTTCTGCTGACCGGCGGGCGTCCGAACGTGCATCCATCGGAATATGGCGAGGCCGAGACCCCGGCGCATGGTCAGTTCGACCGCGCCCGCGACGCCGTGGCGCTGCCCTTGGTGCGCGCCTGCGTGGCCTGCGGCCAGCCGGTGTTCGGCATCTGCCGCGGCTTTCAGGAAATGAACGTGGCGATGGGCGGCACGCTGCACCCCGAAATCCGCGACCTGCCGGGGCGGATGAACCATCGCATGCCCCCCGATGCGCCGCTGGCCGAACAGTTCGCGCCGCGCCATGTGGTGCGCCTGACCGAAGGCGGGGTGTTTCACCGGCTGCTCGGCGCCACCGAGGTGATGACCAACACGCTGCACGGGCAGGGCATCAGCAAGGCCGCAGCGCGTATCGTCATCGAAGGCCGCGCCGAGGACGGCACGCCCGAGGCGGTGCATGTGGCCGAAGCGCCGGGCTTCGCGCTTGCCGTGCAGTGGCACCCGGAATGGAACGCGAGCGCCGACCCGGTGTCGCGCGCGCTGTTTGCCGCCTTCGGCGCGGCGGCGGCAGCCTGGGCGGCGGCGCGGCGCGGGCCGGGCCGAGCCAGATCGGCCTGACTGCGACGCAGGGCTTGATTGCGCTAACGCGAACGCTAGACTGCGCCCCGGCAGCCTTCCGCCGACAGGGGCGCATTGAATGGAGTAGGGCCGCATGAAACGATCGCGCGTCAACGAAATCATGGCCGAGGCCGAGACGTTCATCGCCAGCTTCGGCTTTGCGCTGCCGCCCTTTGCCGGCTGGAGCGCGGCCGCGTTTCAGGCGCGCCGGGTGGCCGCAGCACGGATCATCGAGGCGCGGCTGGGCTGGGACATCACCGATTACGGGCAGGGCGATTTCGACCGGCTCGGACTGTTTCTGTTCACGTTGCGCAACGGGCGGCTGGCGGAACTGCAGCGCGGCGGCGGCATGGCCTATGCCGAAAAGCTGCTGATTTCGCGGCAAGACCAGATCAGCCCGATGCATACCCACGCGCTGAAGGTCGAAGACATCATCAACCGCGGCGGCGCCACGCTGGCGGTGGAGTTGCACGGTTCGGACCCTTCCGGGCAGTTCGACGAAGGCGCCGGCGGCGTGGTGGAATGCGACGGCCTGGCGCGCCGCTTTGCCCCCGGCGAGGTGCTGCGCCTGACGCCGGGCGAAAGCGTGACTTTGCGCCCGGGCGACTGGCATGCATTTTGGGGCGAGGGCGGCGATGTGCTGATCGGCGAGGTGTCCACCGTCAACGACGATGAGACCGACAACATTTTCCGCGAGCGGATCGGGCGCTTTGCGCAGATCGAGGAAGACGCCGAGCCACGCCACCTGCTGGTCAGCGATTATGCCGCCTGGCTAAGCTGATCCGCGGCAGGGGGGCTCAGCCGGGGCGGCCGGGGCGCAGGCCAATCTCGTCCAGCGCGCGTTCCAGGGCGCTGCGCGGGCTGCTGGCGGTAGCCTTCAGGGCGTCGAAACGGGCGCGCAGCGCAATCTTTTCGGCACCGCGGCAGTCGTTCCATGGGCGGCCCTGCAGCCCCATCACCAACGCGTAGTAACCGATGAAATGCGGCGCGTTGCCGGCTTGCAGCCACAGCCGGTAGGCGGCATCGGCGCCCATGTCGCGCAGCTTTGCGGCGTCGGTCAAGCCGATCCGGGCAAAGGCCGCGGCGGTGGCGGGGCCGATGTTGGGGATCTCGGTCAGCGGGCTGGGCACGGCGTCACCTGTGGTCGGGGCTGCCAGTGTGCCGCGCCGCGCCGGGCTGCTCAAGTCTCAGATTGCGGCCCAGTCGCTGAACCGCGGCGGCGGGGCACCCGCGCTTAGCGGCGCGCTGTCCGGCTGCGGCGCCGGCTTTGGCGCGGCGCCCTGCGGCGCAGGTGCGGCACCTGTCTGCTGTATCGTCTGCTGTATCGTCTGCATCATCGCCTCTGGATTTCGCCCTGGTTTCTTCTGACTGCGCTGCAAGCGCGGCGAAAGCGCGGCGCAGATAGGCCCGGCCTGCGGCGGCGTCAAGGCGAATGGGTGCGTTTCGCGTAAAATGCGCGCGATCAGTGGCAGCTGGCCATCGCGCGGGAATCGGTCAGCGCCAGAACATGTTCCAGTGCGACATTGCCGACCACCAGGTCGGCCAGGGTGATTTCGTCCATGGCGCTGAAAAACGCCTCCAGCGCGCTTTCCAGCACCGCGCGAAAGCGGCAACGGCCGATCAGCGGGCAGGTATTGGTTGCGGCATCGAAGCATTCGGCGAACGGCATGCCCGATTCGAACGAGCGCAGCACCTCGCCAACGCCAATTTCCGACATTGGCCGGTTAAGCCGCAGCCCGCCCGAACGGCCGCGTTGCGTGTCGATGAAACCGCGCTGCGACAGCGTGTTTACCACCAATGCCAGATGGTTTTCTGATGCGTTGCAGACCGCCGCAATCTCGTGCTTGCGCACCACCCGATCGGCATTGACGCCGCAGAACATCAGCGTGCGCATGGCAAGATTGGTGCGGATTGTCAGTCTCATGGCGGCCTCTCGCTTTCATTCTCTTTAGCCGCTATTCTGCTGTGGCGATTTGATGCAGATCAGATGCATGATGACGCATGCTTGGGCTGGAACTGCAACGCCGGCCATGAAATATGCTAAGCATCGAATGTGTCGCGGTGCCCCGGGCTGCCCGCGCGCCATCGCCAAGGAGCTTGCAATGACTACCAGCGCAGCCGACCCCGCCGCAACGACCGACCGTTTGCAGCATTATCCGATCACCTTCTTTGCCACCGCGATGGGGTTTGGCGGCTTTACGCTGGCGCTGCGCGCGGGCGCGGTTTCGCTTGGGCTTGGCACGTGGCCCTGGCAGGCGGCGCTGGCGCTTACGGTGCTGGTGTTCGTGCTGGCGGCGGCAGTATACGCGCTGAAGGCGCTGCGGTTTCCCGGCGCGGTGCTGGCCGAGTGGCGGCACCCGGTCCGGCTTGCGTTCTTTCCCACGGTTTCGATTTCGCTGCTGATCATCGCCACCGCTGCGCTGCCGCTTTACCCCGCGGTGGCCGAGGTGGCGTGGCTTGCGGGCACCGCGGCGCACGCGGTTCTGGCACTGGCGGTTGTCACCGGCTGGATCAGCGCGCGCGCCTTTCAGCAAGGGCACCTGAACCCGGCCTGGTTCATGCCGGCGGTTGGCAACGTGGTGGTGCCGGTGGCGGGCGTGCAATTGGGCTATGTCGAGGTTTCGTGGCTGTTCTTTTCTGCCGGCATGATCTTCTGGTTGCTGCTGCTGACGCTGGTGTTCAATCGTCTGGTGTTTCACGACCCGATGCCGGCGCGGCTGCAGCCGACGCTGGTCATCATGATCGCGCCGCCTTCGGTGGCGAGCATCGCCTGGTTGCGCATGACAGGCGAGATGGATGCCTTTGGGCATATTCTGATGAGCCTCGGCTATGTCTTTGCGGCGCTGGTGGCGGTGCAGTTGCCGCGCATCCTGCGGCTGCCGTTTGCGCTGTCGTTCTGGGCGCTCAGCTTTCCGGTCGCGGCGCTGACCATTGCCAGCCTGCTGCATTCCGAGGCGACGGGGTCGCAGGGTCACCTGTGGGTGGGCGCGGCGCTGATGGCCGGGTTGACGCTGCTGATCGTGGCGCTGACCGGGCGCACGCTGCTGGCGATCGCGCGCGACGAGATCTGCAAGCCGGAATAGCCCCTCGGCAGCGAATTTGCGGCGCGGGGCTGGCGCTTGGCGCCGCCCGCCACTAAGTCAGCGCTGTAGCCAGCCCGGTCTGTCGGGCCCAGCAAGGATCGACATGCGCCCCCCGTCAGCCACCGCCACCGCGCCAAGCACGCCTGCCGAAAAAGGCCGCAACCTGCGCACGGTTCGCGCGATCCTGCCGTATCTGTGGCCGAAGGACGAGGTTTGGGTAAAACGGCGCGTGGTGCTGGCAATGCTGGCGCTGGTGCTGGGCAAGCTGATATCTGTCACCACACCCTATCTTTACAAGCTCGCGGTGGACGCAATGTCAGGCGCTGCGCCCGACGCCGCCACCATGCTTGGCCTTGGCGCCATCGGGTTGACCGTCGCCTATGGCGTGGCGCGGCTTGGCACCGTGGGTTTTGGCGAATTGCGCGATGCGGTGTTCGTGCGCGTCGGCCAGCGCGCGCTGCGCAAGCTGGCGCTTGAAACCTTTACCCACATTCACCGCCTGTCGATGCGCTACCACATCACCCGCAAGACCGGCGGGCTGAGCCGCATCATCGAGCGCGGCGTAAAGGGCGTCGATTTCCTGCTGCGCTTCATGCTGTTCTCGGTCGGGCCGCTGATCCTGGAACTGACCATGGTGTCGATACTGTTCGCGGTGCTGTTCGATCTGCGCTACATGGCGGTGGTGGTGGTGACGATCTGGATCTACGTCACCTATACCTTTCGCATCACCGAATGGCGGGTGCAGATCCGGCGCGACATGAACACCCAGGATACCGACGCCAACCAGAAGGCGATCGACAGCCTGCTGAATTTCGAGACGGTCAAGTATTTCGGCGCCGAGGCGCGCGAGGCGTCGCGCTATGACGGCGCCATGCAGCGCTATGAGGGGCTGGCGGTGAAAACCGGGCAAAGCCTGTCGATCCTGAACTTCGGGCAGGCCTTCATCATCACCAGCGGGCTGATCATCGTGATGGTGATGGCGGCGCAGGGGGTGCAGGCCGGCGTGCTGACCGTCGGCGATTTCGTCATGGTCAACGCCTACATGATCCAGATCACCATGCCGCTGGGGTTTCTGGGCACGGTTTACCGCGAAATACGCCAGTCTCTGGTCGATATGGGCGAGATGTTCGACCTGCTGGGCCAACCCGCCGAAATCTCCGACGCGCCCGGCGCGCAGCCGCTGCGGGTCGGCCAGGGCGAGGTGGTGCTGGACAACGTCAGCTTCGGCTATGAGGCGGCGCGCCCGATCCTGCACGATGTCTCGATCACCGTGCCCGCCGGGCAGACGGTGGCGCTGGTCGGGCCCTCGGGTTCGGGCAAATCGACCATCGGGCGGCTTTTGTTCCGGTTTTACGATGTCACCGGCGGCGGGCTGCGCATCGATGGGCAGGATGTGCGCGCCGTCACCCAGCAAAGCCTGCACGAGGCGATCGGCGTGGTGCCGCAAGATACCGTGCTGTTCAACGACACCATCCGCTACAACATCGCCTACGGCCGCCCCGAGGCCAGTTTCGCCGAGATCGAGGCGGCGGCGCGCGCTGCCAAGATCCATGATTTCGTGATGAGCCTGCCCGACGGCTACGAAACCACCGTGGGCGAACGTGGGCTGAAGCTTTCGGGCGGCGAAAAGCAGCGCGTCGGCATCGCCCGCACGCTGCTGAAGAACCCGCCGATATTGCTGCTGGATGAGGCGACATCGGCGCTTGACACGCAAACCGAGCGCGACATCCAGGACAGCCTGAAGGCGATGGGGCAGGGCCGCACCGTCATCACCATCGCGCACCGGCTTTCGACCATCGCCGACGCCGACTGCATCGTGGTGCTGGAGGCCGGGCGCGTGGTCGAACGCGGCCGGCATGAGGAACTGCTGTTGGCCGGCGGGCGCTATGCCGCGATGTGGGCGCGCCAGTCCAGCGAAGAGGAACAATCGGCGCGCGCCAAGCTGTCCGTGATCGACGAGCCGGAACACGACGCCGATGAACTGGCCCGACAGCGCCCGCTTTACGGCCGCTTTGGAACGCCGCCGAAATCCTGAATCGCGCCCGGTGCCGCGTCACGCCGATCTGGGACATCGCAGGTGCCACCTGGCCGCCGCGGGCTTGGCAAGACCGGCAGCTTGCGTGTAAGAGGTGCCAAAGCGCAACACGCCCCGCAGCGGGGGCGAGGCAAGGGGCAGACCCGTGAGCGAATCCGACAGTTTCATCGACGAAGTCACCGAAGAGGTCCGCCGCGACCGGCTGTTCGCGCTGATGCGCCGCTACGGCTGGATCGGCGTTCTGGCGGTGGTGCTGATCGTCGGCGGCGCCGGCGTGAACGAATGGCGCAAGGCCCGCGCCGAGGCGCGCGCGCAGGCCTTCGGCGATGCCGTGATCGCCGCGATGGCCGCCGAAGACCGCGCCGCGGCGCTTGCCGCGGTGCCGGCGGATGGTGCGCAGGCCGGGCTGGTGAACATGCTGACCGCCGCCGCGATGCTTGAGGCCGACGATCCGGCCGCAACCCGCGCCGCGCTGCAAGCCGTGGCGGTCGATGCCACCCAGCCCGAAACCCTGCGCGCGCTGGCGCAGCTGAAACTGGTCATGCTGCAGGGCGCCGAGATCGATCCGGCGCTGCGCGACGCCACGTTTAGCGAGCTTGCCGCACCCGGCGCGCCGTTCCGGCTGCTGGCGATCGAACAGCAGGCGCTGGTGCTTTTGCAGGCGGGCGATACCGATGCAGCGGTGGCGCGGCTGCAGCAACTGCTGCAGGAACCCGAACTGACGCCGGGCTTGCAACAGCGCGTGGCAGAGGTGATGGTGGCGCTCGGGGTCGATCCTGCGGCGCAGTGACCGGACAGGCAGGCCGAGGCAACGGCTGGACATGGGGGCAGGACGGTGAGGCAGACCTTTGCGATCGGGCTTCTGGGCGCGCTTGCCCTGTTGCAGGGCTGTTCGGAACGCGAACTGATCCTTGCCGGCCCGCGCGAAGACCCGCGGGCAGTGATGCAGGGCGTTGAACTGGATGTGCCGGCGCCGTTGGCAGGTGCCGTTGCTGTGCCGATCCGGCTGCCGGCGCAGATCGCCAATGCCGAATGGACGCACCGTGCCGGCAATGCCAGCCACGCCGCGCCGCACGCCGCGCTGGCTGACGGCACCACCCGGATCTGGTCGGTTGCGGTGGGCGAGGGTTCCGGGCGCAAGCACCGCATCGGCGCCGACCCGGTGGTTGGCGGCGGCCGCATCTTCACGCTTGACAGCCGCGCCCGCGTCGCCGCGACCGCGCCTGACGGCGCGCCGCTGTGGCAGGCCGATCTGACCCCACCGGGCGATCACGCCGATGATGCCTCGGGCGGCGGGCTGGCCTATGCGGCGGGGCAGGTCTTTGTCGGCACCGGCTTTGGCGAGTTGCTGGCGCTTGATGCGGCCAGTGGCGCCGTGCAGTGGCGCCAGCAGCTTGGCGCCGGGGTCAGCGGCGCGCCGACGGTTGCGGGCGGGCTGGTCTATGCGGTGGCGCGCGACGGCGCCGCCTGGGCGGTGCGCGCCGAAGACGGCAAGCTGGCCTGGCAGCTGTCCGGCACGCCTGCCCCCGCCGGCATCACCGGTGTTTCCTCGCCTGCGGTCAATGACCGGCTGGCAGTGTTTCCCTTTGCCTCGGGCGAACTGGTCGCCACCCTGCGCAATCGCGGCTTTACGCTGTGGCAGGCCAGCGTGGCCGGGCAACGGCTGGGCCGCGCCTATGCCCAGGTGACGGATCTGAGCGGCGACCCGGTGCTGGTCGGCAACCGGCTTTATGCCGGTTCCGCCGCCGGCCGGGCGGTGGCGATCGACACCGCCAACGGCGCGCGGATCTGGACGGCGGGCGAGGGCGCCACGGGGCCAATGCTGGTGGCAGGCGGCGCGGTGTTCCTGATTTCCGACGAAGCGCAGCTGGTGCGGCTGGATGCCGCCACCGGGGCGCGGGTCTGGGCGGCGGACATGCCCTATTTCTTGCGCGACAATCCCAGGCGGCAACAGGCAATCCATGCCCATTACGGCCCCGTTCTGGCCGGCGGGCGCATTTTTATCGCCTCGTCCGACGGTCTGCTGCGCGCCTTCGATCCGGCCTCGGGGGCACTGCTGGCCAGCGCCGAAATTCCCGGTGGTGCTGCCAGCGCGCCGGTGGTGGCCGGCGGCACGCTTTACGTGCTGGGCGCGACCGGTCAGCTTCACGCTTTCCGTTAGGGCCAAAGCGGTGTAAGCGGGCGCTCCTGATCCGCCCAAGGAGGGGCAGCATGAGCTTTACCATGGCCATCGTCGGCCGCCCCAACGTCGGCAAATCGACGCTGTTCAACCGCCTCGTGGGCAAGCGCCAGGCGCTGGTCGATGACCAGCCCGGGGTCACCCGCGACCTGCGCGAAGGCGCGGCGCGGCTTGGCGATCTGCGCTTTGTGGTGATCGACTCGGCGGGGCTGGAACTGGCTGATGATGACAGCCTGCAGGGCCGCATGCGCCGGCTGACCGAACGTGCCGTCGAGCAGGCCGACATCTGCCTGTTCGTGATCGACGCGCGGGCCGGTGTAACGCCGGCTGACGAGATCTTTGCCGATATCCTGCGCAAGAAGAACGCGAATGTGATCGTCGCCGCCAACAAGGCCGAAGGCAACGCCGGCGAGATCGGCGCGATGGAGGCATGGAGCCTGGGCCTTGGCGAGCCGCTGCGCATTTCCGCCGAACATGGCGAAGGCATGGATGACCTTTACCGCGTGCTGGTGCCGCTGGCCGATGCCTTCGAGGCCGAGGCGGCAACGACCGAGCCTGCGGTCAACGTCGATGTCGCCGAGGGCGACGAGGGCGCCTACCAGCCGCCAAGCAAGGCAAAGCCGCTGCAACTTGCGGTGATCGGTCGCCCCAACGCCGGCAAATCGACGTTGATCAACCGCATCATCGGCGAGGAACGGCTGCTGACCGGCCCCGAGGCGGGCATCACCCGCGACGCGGTTTCGGTCGCGACCGACTTCATTGGCACGCCAATGCGCATTTTCGACACCGCCGGCATGCGCAAGAAGGCGAAGATCAGCGACAAGCTGGAAAAGATGTCGGTGTCGGACGGGCTGCGCGCGGTGCGCTTTGCCGAGGTGGTGGTGGTGCTGCTCGACGTCGAAGTGCCCTTTGAGGTGCAGGATCTGCGCATCGCCGATTACGCTGAAGCCGAGGGCCGCGCCGTGGTTGTCGCCGCCAACAAATGGGATCTGGAACCCGACAAGCCGCACAAGCTGAACGCGCTGCGCGAGGCGTTCGAGCGCCTGCTGCCGCAGCTGAGAGGCGCGCCGCTGGTAACGGTCTCGGCAAAGACCGGCAAGGGGCTTGACCGGCTGCACGCCGCGGTGCTGAAGGCGCATGAGGTCTGGAACAAGCGCATCCCCACCGCGCGGCTGAACCAGTGGCTGGGTGCGATGACCGAGGCGCACCCACCGCCGGCGCCGGGCGGGCGGCGGATCAAGCTGCGCTACATGACCCAGGTCAAGACCCGGCCGCCGGGCTTTGTGGTGATGACCACGCATGCCGACAAGCTGCCCGAAAGCTACGCGCGCTATCTGGTGAATGGCCTGCGCGAAAGCTTCGAGATGCCCGGCACGCCGATCCGCCTGACATTTCGCGACCAGGGCGGCGACAACCCGTTCAAGGACCGCAAGAAATCGATCCCGTCGCGACTGCGCAAGCACGTCGTGGGCCGCGACAAGCCGCATTGATACCGTCAGCAGCGCGCAGCGAGACGCCGCATCCGCCATGCGATCTGAGTAGCCGAAAGGCAACATGTGCAACCGCGCATGAAGGCGCGCGGCACTGCCATTTGGTCCGAACATGAATCTGCTGTAGCATTTATTCCGAATACAAATTCGGGCGCCGTGAGCCGAAAGCGAAGTTCGCGCGCCGCGGGTGGATTACAAACGGGAGATAGTCATGAAAACCGGAATGCTTGCTTTTGTGTTGGCCGGGGCTGTCGCAGCGACTGGCGCGCAGGCGCAGAGTTGGGAAGGGTCGCTCGAAGGCGGTTTCTTCTTGACCGACAGAACGAGTACCGACACCCCCATCGAGGACAGCCCGTTTCTGGGAACCTACTTCGGCGGCTATGCCAGCATGAATATGGGTTCGTTGAAATTCGCGATCGACGGGCGAGCGGAGTTCACCGATGACAAGGGCGCCGATGATGTTTACGTCACCGGACCGTTGCACACCGGCGTGCTGGGCCTGCGTCTGGGTTCGCAGGTCTCCAACACCTATTTTGGCGCCTTTGCAGGCGCCGGCTGGTTTGACGGATATGATTCCGAAGATCCGATGCATGGCTCCATCTATGGTGTCGAGGTGGAGCATTTCCTTGGCAACGGTGCTTCGGTTTACGCGCAACTGGGGCGCGCCAAGGCGATTGGCGACCCGGGTGACAACGAATTCATCGGCTACGACGCAAAGATCGGCTACCTGACGCCTGTCAATTATCGGACCACGCTGAATGTCAGCTTGGAAAGCGCCTATTCGCCGGACTGTTTCGAAGATTGCGGCGCCAGCCAATGGGGCCGCTACACCGCCTTCGGGCTGGAGGGCACGTACAGCCTTACCGACCGCATGGATCTGGTTGGCGCCATAACCTACGCCAAGATCACCGCCAACACCGAAGACGATGGCAAGTCGACGAATGTTTACCTTGGTATCCGCGTTCCGTTTGGCGCCAAGCCGAAAAGCGCGCTGCGCACCCCGATGGGTGCATTCCACGCAGCGGGCTGGATGGCGCCGCTCGACTGATCGCCCAAACATGCGCTGCAAAGAAAGGCCCCCGCCAAGGGGGCC
>Ga0326597_10011129_pt1 | contig 11944 bp, 13 predicted proteins | sample RVTome_12_FD_203789 | JGI IMG/M metagenome (GOLD analysis project Ga0326597, IMG submission 203789) | Soil microbial communities from uranium-contaminated site in the Upper Colorado River Basin, Wyoming, United States - RVT100D185 | ecosystem: Environmental > Terrestrial > Soil > Contaminated >... | reverse complement strand
GCGCAAGCAGCGGGTACCATCGACCCATGTGCCGGAGCATCAAGAAGCTGCGAAGCGAGGACGGGCCCGCCACCGAAGAGGAGGTCCGGGAGGCTGCCCTCCAGTTCGTCCGCAAGGTGAGCGGCTACCGCAGCCCCTCCAAGCGGAACGCCGACGCGTTCGACGCGGCCGTGGATGAGGTCGCCGAGGCGTCACGGCGCCTCCTCGACGCGGTCTCACCGCTGCCTCGCGCCTGACGATTGCCTGCCGTCCGGCCCGCGCGCCGCGTTTAGGATGACGCGCATGTTGCCCCTCGATCCCGCACCGGAGCAGATGCGCGAGATGGGCGAGGCCGCCTTGGCCTACATGATCGAGTTCCTCCGCCAGCAGCCCGACCTCCCGGCGGGCGGGGAGATCGGCGGCCTCGAAGCCGCCCGCGCCCTGCGCGAGTCCCCACCCGAGGTGGGCGGCGAGTTCAAACCGCTGCTGGAGACCGTGGAGCTGGCGGCGGCAAAGGCCTACGGCACCACCGGCCCCGGGTACCTCGCGTTCATCCCCGGGGGCGGGCTGTTCACCGCGAGCCTCGGCGATCTCCTGGCCACCGGCATCAACCGGTTCGTCAACCTGTGGTCAACGGCCCCAATCGTGGCGCAGATCGAATACAACGTGGTCCGGTGGCTGTGCGACTTGTTCGGCTACCCGGAGGCGTCCCGCGGCATCCTCACCTCCGGCGGGTCCATGGCCAACTTCTCCGGCATCGTGGCGGCGCGGAAGGCCAATCTGTCCGAGGACTTCCTGGACGGCGCGCTCTACGTGTCGGACCAAGTGCACGCGTCGGTCACGAAGGCGGCGGCGCTTGCCGGGTTCCCGGAGCGGAGCGTTCGCATCGTCCCGACCACTCCGGAGCTGCGGATGGACGTGGACGAGCTCCGGGAGATGATCGGCACGGACCGGCGTGCCGGCCTCCGCCCGTTCCTGGTCGTGGCTTCGGCCGGCACCACGAACACGGGGGCGGTCGATCCCATCGCCGACGTCGCGGACCTCGCAGCCGAAGAGGGGCTGTGGCTCCACGCCGACGCGGCCTACGGCGGCTTCTTCCAGCTCACCGAGCGGGGGGAGGCCAAGTTCCGGGGTATCGACCGGGCCGACTCCATCACGCTCGATCCGCACAAGGGCATGTTCCTGCCGTACGGGACCGGCTCGCTCGTCGTGCGTGACGGCGCGCGCCTGCGCGAGGCCCACTTCGCCGGGGCCGCGTATCTCCAGGACCTGGCCGGCGAGGACGAGATCCCGAACTTCTCCGAGTACTCGCCGGAGCTGTCGCGCGACTTCCGGGGCCTCCGGGTCTGGTTCCCACTCAAGCTGCACGGCGTCTCGGCGTTCCGGGAGGCGCTCGACGAGAAGCTGGACCTTGCCCGCGTCCTCTACGACGGGCTGCGGGAGATCCCGGAACTGGAGCTTCCGTGGGAGCCGGAGCTCACCGTGGTGCCGTTCCGCATCCGCGACGGTGGGGACGAGCCGAACAAGCGGCTGCTCGAGCGGATCAACGCGTCTCAGCGGGTGTTCCTGTCGAGCACCGTGGTGGACGGGCGGTTCACCATCAGGGCGTGCATCCTTTCGCACCGAACCCACCGGGACCGCATCGAGGAGTGCATCGACATCGTTCGCCGCGCGGCCGCCGAGGTCTCCTGATCCATGCCCGAGCTTCCCGAGGTCCAGGCGCTCGCCGAGCGGCTCCACGCCGCGGTCGGAGGCGCTCCGTTCGTCCGGGCCGACGCGCTCCAGTTCTCGTCGCTGAAGACGCTCGCGCCGCGCCCGGAGTCGCTGGCCGGGGCAACGCTCGAGCGCGTGGGCCGGCGCGGCAAGTTCGTCGTGTTCGACTTCGGCGGGCCTCGCGTGCTGGTGCACCTGTCGCAGGGCGGCCGGCTGGACGTGGAGGACCCTCCGAAGCGAACCCGCCCGAGGGGCGCCGTCGTCCGGCTGTTCTTCGAGGGGCGCCCCGCCGTCCTGGTGAAGGAGTTCGGCCGCGAGCGGAAGGCCGGCTGGTGGGTGCTGGCCGAGCGCGACGACGGCCCCCTCGCCAAGCTCGGGCCGGAGCCTGACTCGGCAGAGTTCGAGCGGTTCGTCCTGGATGGCGCCGACACACGGCGGGTCCACACGATCCTGCGCGACCAGCGAACCGTGGCCGGGATCGGCCGCGGCTACTCCGACGACATCCTGCACCGGGCCAGGCTGTCGCCCTACGTGTCACTCGACGCGCTCTCGCCCGAAGAACGGAGGGCTCTCCTGGGCGCCGTCCGAGACGTCCTGGCCGAGGCGCTCGAGATCGAGCGGCGCCGGACCGGCGGCTTGCCCACCAAGATCGGCGACCACTTCGCCGTGCACGGCCGGTACGGGACGCCGTGTCCCCGGTGCGGCGACGACCTCCGCCGCATCTCGTACGAGTCCCACGAGGTCACTTACTGCCCCGCGTGCCAGACCGGTGGGAAGGTCCTGGCCGACCGGAGGCTGTCCCGCCTGGTCCGGTGAGGCTCAACCGGATAGCCCGGCCGGCCGAACGAACTATCGATGACCGGACCGAACGACCTGCCTTCGTCCATCGAACTGCGGTGGCCCGGCCTGGTCGCCCTGGACGCGACGGCCGGCCCGCATCAGATCCTGGACGTGCTCGACCGGGTATGCGAGCGGCTCGGGATCTCGCAGGAGCAGCAGACGATCATCGCCCCGGACGGCTCCCATCCCCTCGTGCTGGTGCGGCTTGTCGAGGCCCTGACCGACCTGGAGAGTGCGGATGCGGTCGAGGTCACGGAGTCCGGCCTGGCGATCACCGACGTCGGTCGGCGGATGACGGAGCTGGACGTGATCGCACTGCCGGCCGCGCCTCCGGATGACCCCTCGGAGTCCGAACAGAACCGAGAACCGGAGGACAAGCACTATATCCGGGCCCTCCTCGAGATCCTCTTTAGCTAGCGGGAGGTCAGCTTCGGCCGAAGATCCGGGTGTCGGGATGGCACTCGTGAGCACGGCCGGGCCTGTCCGTGGCGACGTCCTCATGCGATGGAGGTGATCCTCCGTATCATGGCACGGCTGTGACGATGCTTGCGCTCTCCGCTCCCGCCTGGGGGCTCGTCGGCCTCCTCTCGCTGATCGCGGTGGCGATCGTCCTCACCTACGTGCTGCTCGTGAAGGGGTCGCTGGGCCTCGACCTTGGCCGGGGCCGGTCGGTCGTCCCTCTCGGCCCCATCGTCGTCCGCATCGGTGCCCCGCGTGAGCTCGTGTTCGACGTGATCGCCTCTCCGTACCTCGGACGGGGAACGGCGGCGACGCGGGACAAGCTCGACGTCCTGGAGCGGGGCTCGGACATGGTGCTCGCCGCGCACTTCACCAAGGTTCCCGGCTTCAGGGTGACCACGGTCGAGACGGTTCGATTCACGCCCCCGGAGCGCGTGGACTTCCGTCTGGTCCGGGGACCCGTTCCCCACGTCGCGGAGTCCTTCGTGCTTCGCGAGGTGGCCGAAGGCACCGAGCTCGAGTATGCGGGTGAGCTGGGCGCCGACCTGTGGTTGCTGGGACGGGCATGGGGCCGCCGGGTAGCCCGCGTGTGGACCGGCGTGGTCCGGGCATCCCTGGATCAGGTCAAGGCCGCGGCCGAGGAGCGCGCCCGGGCCCGCGAGCGGCGCGGCTAGCCGTCGTTCGGCCGAGCCGGTAGGCGGAGCCGTGACGTGTAGCCTCCCCCCGATCCACCAGCTCCCGCAACGCCGTTCGAGCAGCCGTGGCCCCCCATCCGAACGCGTTGCCCAGCTCACCCGGATGCGCGACCACCATCGTGTCGAGGAACGTCCGCGCGGCCCGGAGGCGCGCGGCCTCCGGGTCTCGCCGGCGAGGGAGCGAGAACGCTCGGGCCGTGAGCTCGAGGATCGCGCTCGGCCACCCGGTGCCCTCGTCCGCCACCCCGAAGTGCGTCACCACGAGCTTCCGGCCGAGCTCCGTCACGGCCTGGGTGAACGCCTCGCCGCCGCGCCGCCCCTCGACCCCCAGGGCCTCGCGCAGCGTGCCGGTCGACAGGGGACCGCTTCGATGGAGGGTGCGAGCGATGCGGTGGGCGTCGGGCGAAAGGTTCGCCTCCTCGAAGTCGTTCGGCCGGCCCCGCCGCGGGTACAGGTCGGCCAGGAGCGACGGGGACAGGAACGAGGGACGTCCCCGCAGGAACCGTCCGTACCACGCCAGCCCCCGGAGGGGGAGCTCGTCCTTCCATCCCCACACCCGCTCGGCGTCCGGCCCCCACTCTTCGCCGAGGTGGGAGATCGTTCGGTCGGTGGCCGCCTCCCAGAGCGACGGGAGGGCCGTGGCGGCCTTGGGGAACAGCAGGGCGAAGCCGACGTCGTCGACGAACGCCGCCGCTCGGGTGAGGCTCCCCACCCTCCTGCCGGTCCGCCACCACCGCCTCGCCCGCGCGGCCTCGAGGTCATCCACAGCGCCCGAACGTACAGCCTCCGGCAGACGTGGAGCGTTTGCTAGGCTCCCGCGCGTGCCCGACCCCTTCTCGTGGCATCCCGAACCGGAGCTGATCGGCTTCCGCGACCCCGCAGAGGCCCGGGCAGCTCTCGAAGAGCTGGGCCGGCTCACCTGGGGAGCCGCGCTCGACTGGCTCTACGAGGAGGCGCTGCGCCGTCCGGTGGCGCCGGAGTCGTACCCGGAGATGCGACGGACGTTCTTCGGGCCCTCGAACGATCCGACGCCGGCGCCGGACAAGCCCGCCACGTCGGCCGAGGTTCTGGCGGAGTTCCGCGACCGGATGGGCCCGTTCGCGTTCGGTGCCCAACACCCCCGGGCCTACAGCTACTTCTCGCCGGCGGCGCTGCCCATGTCGATCGCCGGCGAGGTCCTGGCTCAGTGGCTGAACCAGGGGATCGACGTGTGGGCGGCCGGGCCGGTGGGGGCGTTCGTGGAGGAGGAGGTCACCGCGTGGCTCCGAGAGCTGGTGGGGTTCGGCGAGGGGAGCTGGGGCGTGCTCACGTCGGGCGGCGTAATGGCGAACATCATGGCCCTCACCGTGGCGCGCGACATCCACCTCGCGAAGCTCCTTGGGCGGGCGGACCCGCCGCGGGGGAGCGCCCTCGAGGGCGTGCGCGTGTACGCGTCGGACCAGGCTCACTTCTCGATCGAACGCGGGCTCTCGGTACTGGGCTTCCCTCCCGAGACGCTCCGCGTCGTGCCATCGGACGAGCGGTTCCGCCTTCGCGGCGCCCAGGTGGCCGCGGCCATCGCGGAAGATCGAGCGAACGGCGCGCTGCCGTTCGCCATCGCGGCAGTGTCCGGCTCGACGAACACCGGGTCGGTGGACCTGGTGGGCGAGCTGGCCGAGATCGCCGATCGAGAGGGGATGTGGCTCCACGTCGACGCGGCGTACGGCGGGGCGGCTCGGCTCTCCATCCGTGACGCGGGCCGGGTGCCGGACCTGGAACGCGCGGACTCGGTCACGATCGACCCGCACAAGTGGTTCTTCCAGGCCTACGACATCGGGGCGCTCGTGGTCAGGCGGCGCGAGGACCTGCTCCGGACCTTCCACCGCGAGCCCGAGTACTACCGGTACCCGAACCCGGAGGACGCGCCGCTCAACTGGATGGCGTACTCGATCGAGGGCACGCGGCGGTTCCGCGCGCTGAAGCTTTGGCTGTCGTGGAAGCACCTCGGCACCGAGGGGTTCGGCCGGCTGATCGAGCACAACGACGACCTTGCCGCGTACCTGGCGAAGCGGTGTCACGAAGGGCGCGATTTCGAGGTCCTTCCGGACGAGCCGGAACTGTCGGTGGTGTGCTTCCGCCACGTCCCCGGCCGGCTCGACCGGTCGAAGCTCGACGCGTACGAGGACCGGCTCCAGCGGGCCCTCGAGGTGAGCGGAGAGGGGTGGGTGTCCACGACGAAGCTTCGGGGCGCCACGTACCTTCGGGCCGGGATCGTGAACTACCTCTCGACCGAGGCCGACGTGGATCGTGTCCTCGAGGCGCTCCGGCGACTCTCGAAGGACGCGGCCGACGGACTGGCCGGCTGAGAACGGCTACACCACACTGTGGCAGGATGCCGCGAGGCCGCGCTTCTCGTAGTAGCGCTGGTGGTAGTCCTCGGCCTCGTAGAACCTCGGGGCCGGCGTGATCTCTGTGGTGACGGGCGCGGCGAACCGGGCCTGGACGGCCTCCTTCGACGCCTCGGCCAGACGGCGCTGGTCATCGTCGTGGACGAAGATGGCCGACCGGTACTGCGAGGCGGTGTCCGGGCCCTGCCGGTTCGGGGTCGTGGGGTTGTACATCGACCAGAAGAGCTCCAGAAGGTCCCCGTAGGAGATCTGCTCGGGGTCGAACTCGACCTCTACCGCCTCGGCGTGGCCGGTGAGGTGGGAGCAGACCTCGCGGTATGTGGGGTTCTCCGTGTGACCGCCCGTGTAGCCTACCCGGGTGGCGGTCACGCCCGGGGTGGCCCGGAACGCTGCCTCCACGCCCCAGAAGCACCCTGCTGCGAATGTTGCCTTCAACGAACCTCCTTCGATGGGGTTCCACGAGGCAGTCTCCTACCGCCGTGACGGCGTTACCGGGCGGCGGGCGCGGCCACCCCGGCCGTCACTCCGACTCGGCCTGGCCCGGCTCGGCCACGTCTGGCTCCTCGTGGGCTTCGTGGGGTGAGGACCGTCCGAGCCGCGTGATCCCTCCCAGCAGCGCCAGCAGGCCGAGCGCGACGAGCGGGACCGACCAGAGCAGCACCGGGGCGACGTCGGCCACGCTGCGCCGGCCGGTCAGGAAGAACAGCGAGAGCAAAACGAACAGCAGCCCGAACACGAGTGAGACCGGGTCGAGACCGTGCCGCTTCACTTGGCTCTCAGCTCCCGGAGTTCCTTATTCGTGGGGTCGCGGCGGTAGACCCAGATGTCGCCGATACCGGTCCGGAGGTTGAGCGTGATAGTGGGACCGTCACCGTACTTCGGCTCCCAGGTGCGGTGCAGTGACCGCTCGAGTCCTCGGTCGGAAGAAGATGGACCGATCATGACCATGCCGACGCCGGCCCGTCCGGTCGCGATGACGTGGGCGTCGAACGGGACGACCACGTTGATCTGCCCGAATCCGGTCGAGGCCGCGATCACGGGTGCGGCGTCAGTTCCCTTGAGCGACGCGAGGTCGAGGTAGATCGTCCCCGCCATCACCCGGTACGAGCCCAGCACTGCCTGCGGCCTCCGGGGGTACGCATAGACATCGTGGATGCCGCCATCGAGCGGCACGCTGATCAGGCTTGCGGCGAGCAGGAGAGGGACGAGCAGCAGGCCGGGGAGGATCAGCCACCGCGCGCGCCCGGCGAACGTGCCAACGAGCATCCCGATGCCGAGCACGAGCAGGCCGAGCGCGGGGTACGCAGCCGTCCGGAGGTCGAACGCGCCGAGGTTGTCGAGGATCGCCATCAGCGCGACCACCAGCAGCGCCAGGCCGAAGGTCATCCAGCCGAGGGGGGTGGGCTCTCGTCGCGGGCGGCGCACGGCGGGCAGCGGGACGGTCGGCTCGCCGGCCCCGCGCGGCTCGGGGGAAGGCTGATCGAGCGTCATCGTGGTGGGCGACGGGGCCGTCTCCCCGCTAGCTTCCCCGACCGTCGTCGCCGCACGCTCCGCGTCGCGGCGGAAGAGCACGATCCCCAGCCCGATCAGCAGGAACGCCAGCACCACGTTGATCCGCCACAGGCCGAACTGGTTCGCGAGGAGCAGGGCGCCCGCGCCGAGCAGTGCCATCCCCATCCACGACGGGGCGTTGGGGAAGTGGCGCGCGAACCGCTGGGCCGCGGAGTCGGGGAGGTCATGGCGAGGGACCATCCACCAGAGCAGCGCGTAGACCAGGACGCCCACGCCGCCCAGGACGGTGAAGACGATGAACCCCAGCCGGAACCAGACGGGCCGCACACCGGCGTAAGCGGCGAGGCCACCCGCGACGCCCCCGACCAACCGGTGTTCGGAGCGCCGTCGAAGCTCCCTGCGTCCCACCTCCGCCTGTTGCGGCGCATCCACGAGCCGCATCATGGCCCGGCACCAGGGCCCGTGCCATCGGGGAGGACCCTGTGGAAACCCTGGGTTCGACCCTCCGCACCCCCCGGAACGTCCCGGATACCGCCCCCGAGCCACGTGTGAGAGCATCCGGCCGGATGGATCGCGTGCGGGTGGGGCGTCGGTTCACGCGGAGCGCCGGCGACCGGGTCCTCACGGGGGTCGCCGGTGGGATCGGCGAGCGCCTCGGCATCGACCCCGTGGTCGTGAGGCTGGCCTTCGTCGTCCTCACCCTCGCCGGCGGCGTGGGCGTGCTCCTGTACCTCGCGGCCGCTCTCGTCTCGCGGGCGCCCGACCCCGCCCGCGCACCCCCGCGCCCTCCGCGCGCGAGCGCGTTGCAGGCGATCTCCGTGGGGATGGTCGTGGCCGGCATCCTGCTGTTCCTCCGGGAGGCCGGACTTTGGTTCGGCGACGGGGTGGTGTGGCCGGCGGCGCTGGCGGTGCTCGGTTCGGCGGTGGTCTGGGCCCGGGGCGACGACGCCGACCGGGCCAGGTGGAGCCGGCTGGTGGCCCGGCTGCCGGGGCACGCCACCGACGCGTTCGCCGGCCGCGGCCTCCGTGTTCGGGGGCTGGCCGGCGCGCTCCTGATCACCGCGGGCATCGCGACCTTCTTCACCTCGAACAGCCCACTCGCGCTGGTCGGCAACGCGCCCTTCGCCGTGGCCGCCGCCGTCACGGGGCTCGCGGTGATCTTCGGGCCGTGGGCATGGCGCCTGGCCCGCCAGCTCGCCGAGGAGCGGAGGGAGCGGATCCGCCAGGAGGAGCGGGCGGAGATGGCCGCGCACCTGCACGACTCGGTGCTCCAGACCCTCGCGCTGATCCAGCGCACGGACGAGCCGCGCGAGATGGCGAGCCTGGCGAGGGCCCAGGAGCGCGAGCTGCGGACGTGGCTTTATGGACGGTCGCCGAGCCCGGACGGCGACCGGCTGTCCAGCGCGGTGGACCGTGCGGCGGCCGAGGTCGAGCGCACGCACCGAGTTCGGATCGAGGGAGTGGTGGTCGGGGACTGCCGGCTGGACGACGGCCTGCGCGCGCTGGTGCACGCGTGCCGGGAGGCCATGGTGAACGCGGCCCGGCACTCCGGCTCCCGGGGCGTGTCGGTCTACGTCGAGGTGGAACCGGAGGCCGTGACGGCGTACGTCCGCGACCGGGGGGCCGGCTTCGAGCTATCACGGGTCTCGAGGGATCGACGCGGCATCGCCGAGTCCATCGAGGGGCGGATGGAGCGGAACGGCGGCGTCGCGGTCGTCGCGAGCGAGCCGGGCCGCGGGACCGAGGTCCGGCTGCGGATGCCGAGGGCACGGCCGTGACGGCCGCCTCCGGTTCGATCCGGGTGTTCCTGGTCGAGGACCACGCGCTGTTCGCCTCGGGTGTTCGGTCCGAGCTGGGGGAGGAGTTCCACGTCGTGGGACAGGCGGGGAGCGTGGCCGAGGCGGTGGCGGCCATCGGGGCCTCGGCACCCGACGTGGTGCTGCTCGACGTGCACCTCCCGGACGGCTCGGGGGCGAGCGTGGTCGAGCGGGTGGCCGTGGAACACCCGGAGACGCGTTTCCTGGCGCTGTCGGTCTCGGATGCCGCCGAGGACGTGATCGCGGTGATCCGGGCCGGGGCCCGCGGGTATGTGACGAAGTCGATCGCGCCGGCCGAGCTGGCCGACGCGGTTCGGCGGGTCCACGAGGGGGACGCGGTGTTCTCGCCTCGCCTGGCGGGGTTCGTGCTCGATGCCTTCGCCGGGACGATCCCGCCACCCATCGATCCCGAGCTCGACCAGCTCACGGCCCGCGAGCGGGAAGTGCTCCGGCTGATCGCGCGGGGCTACGCGTACAAGGAGGTCGCCCGGGAGCTGCACATCTCGGTGAAGACGGTCGAGGCGCACGTCTCGGCCGTGCTCCGCAAGCTCCAGCTCACGAACCGCTACGAGCTGAGCCGCTGGGCCAGCGACCGCAGGCTCGTCTGACGCGCGCGGGGGTCGGTCACGCGTCTGGGCGCGGCTCGCGGAGCTCGACGCGAACGATGACGATCCGCTCGGCGGCGCGAGCCAGGTCCTGTGGGTCGAGCGAGCCCTCGGGGTCGCGGGCGACACCGAGCCTTCTGGCGCCCGAGGGGAACCGCCGGAGCCAGATCCGGAGGCCGTCGGCGATGGCCTCGCGGTCGTCCGTCACCGCGACGGCGTGTCCGCGGAGATCGCGCCCCTTGATGCGGAGGGTCACGTCGGCCCCGCCGGCCAGGTTCCGCCACCACGTCTTCTCTTCCGCTCGACCTGGATACACGATGACCGTGTTTCCCTCCCGCGCGTACTGCACCGGGATCGTGTAGAAGCGGCCGCTCCGGCGACCCCGAAGCGTGAGCAGCATGAGCGCCCGGCTGAGCAGCCGGTGCAGTGGCGACCGCAGCACGGGTCGCACGACGGGGTTCACGATCCGGTTGTACAGGCCGAACACGAGACTCGTACGCTCACCTCGCTCCCGGTTCACGCGCCCCGGTCATGGCCCGGACCGTAGCAGCCGGCCGGTTCCGCTGGACGGAGCCCGGGAACACGCCGGGGGGCGGGATGGTTGAAACTAGCCGTACCCATCCTCGGAGGAGGCGTCATGAGCGATGCTGCCGGACTGATCTTGCTGCTGGGACGGATCCTGTTCGTGATCAACTTCGGGCCCGTGGCGGGCTTCGGGTTCCACATCCGGCAGGGAGGGATGGCGCAGGGCTACGCGCGATCGACCAAGATGCCGTTCCCGTACCTGGCCGGATGGCCGACTGGGGTCTGGCTCGTCGCAGCGTCCCTGTCCATCGGGTTCGGGATCTGGCCGGACGTGGGCGCGCTGATGATCCCGGCCTTCGTGATCCCCGCGGCCTGGTACTTCCACCGGTTCTGGGAGATCGAGGACCCCATGCAGAAGCAGACCCAGACGATCTTCTTCTTCAGGAACCTCACGTTCCTGGGGGCATCGATCGCGCTGTTCGCGGCCTTCGTCGCGCTGGGCGACGGGCTCCGGTACTCGATCACGGGGCCGCTCTTCGACTTCTGAGCCCAAGGCGGGCCGGCGTCAGAGCTGGCGCAAGACCTCGTCCACGCGGGCCAGGCCCTTCAGCGTCTGCTCGATGTCGTAGCCGAACCCGACCCGGAACCCCCTGCCCAGACCGAACATGTCGCCCGGGACCAGCAGCACCGACTGCTCCTCCCGGATCCGGTCGATGAGCCTGGTGGACGGGATGGGCAGGTCGTATTTCACGTATGCGATGGCCCCGGCCGCCGGGCGGGCGTACGTCAGCACGCCGTCGTGGCTCCGGACCCACTCCTCCAGCCGAGGCAGGTGCGCGCGGATGATCCGTCTGGTCCGGGACAGGATCCACTCCCGCCGGGTGGGCTCCATGGCGATCGCCGCCAGCCGGTCGCTGACCATACCGGGGGTAAGCGTCGTGTAGTCGTGGCGGACCCACAGCTTCTGGATCAGCTTCGGCGGTGCCACCGCCCACCCGATCCGAAGGCCCGGCATCCCGAACGCCTTCGACAGGCCCGACGTCACGATCACCTTGTCGTAGCGGCCCCAGAACGTCGGCGTGGTCCGGTCCGTGTCGACTTCCGCGCCGCGGTAGATCTCGTCCGCCACCAGCCATGCGCCCGCGCTTCGGGCCGCGTCCACCACCGCGTCCATCTCCTCGTCGGCGAGGACGTGGCCGGTCGGGTTGTTCGGGTTGCAGACCATCACGACCTTCGTGTTCTTGCCGACGGCCCTGTTCAGCTGGCCGAGATCCAGTGCCCACCGCCCCTCCCGGAGCTTCAGCCGGAACACGTCGGTGGCGTCCCCGAAGTGGCGTCCCAGACCCCACCCCTGCATGTAGTTCGGGACCATGAACGCCAGCCGGTCGCCCGGCTCGAGCAGCGCCCACAGC
>Ga0326597_10011128_pt1 | contig 11945 bp, 10 predicted proteins | sample RVTome_12_FD_203789 | JGI IMG/M metagenome (GOLD analysis project Ga0326597, IMG submission 203789) | Soil microbial communities from uranium-contaminated site in the Upper Colorado River Basin, Wyoming, United States - RVT100D185 | ecosystem: Environmental > Terrestrial > Soil > Contaminated >... | reverse complement strand
AGCATTACGTGAGTACACATCTTCCAGCTTCTTGCGTTCCACCTGCATCCTTTTTTCCGATTCTTCTTCCAAGTTCTTCAGCCGTGCCGCCTCCTGCTGCCTCAGCTTCTGGACATCGGCCTCAACGAGCTTCTTCGCCTCCTCGATCTTGGCGCGTTCCTTCTCCAGTTTCTTGCCTATCTCAATATTCTTCTGTTCGGTCTGGTCCTGTTGTTTCGCCCGTTCGATCCGCATATTGGTATGGGACAATTCGGCCTCCAGCACAGTTGCCATGATCTCCGGATCCATCTCCTCATCCGCCGGTGCTGCATCAGCTGTAGACGCCGGTTTGGGAGGTGGTCCTTTGGCTGCAGGCTTCCTGGGTTCCGGAGATGCAGGTTGCGACTTTGGCGCGGTAGCATTTGCTGCCGGTTTGGGCTTTTGTTCAGGTACGGGGTCATGCGCCTTCGGCGAATGGGTCACATCTTCGGGAGGGGCAAGTTCAGGGTGGTTGACCATACCACCTTCCAGATAACTGACGGTAAAACCCCGATCGGTCAGTAAAAAAGAACCTGTGGAACTGCGTCCGCCGGTGTCACAAAACAATACATAATGGATATTCTTGTCCAACTTCTCCATTTGCATACGCAGTATGTTCAACGGTACATGCATACACCCTTCAATAGTGCCCCTGTCATGTTCGTTTTTATACCTGACATCCAGCCACTTCCCACCCTGCTTGACTATCTCCGCCGCCCGCTGGGACGTTACCGCCTTAAGTGTCGGGTTCTTGATCAGGGTGACGAAATTGTCCTTGCTCAACTGGGCAACGATGCCATCGGTAAGCATCCGGATGGTGGCATTACGGGTCGTCTCCGTTATCAACGCCTCCTCACCGAAACTGTCACCTGGCCGCAGTTCTGCAAGCCTGGTGTCCTTGGCCCCGGGTTGCGACTGCCGTAATACCTCGCAACGCCCTTCCTGGATAATATAATAGTGGTGTCCCGGATCGCCCTGTTTGATCACGTTAACGCCTGCCTTGTATTCAATGGGTTCCAGCAAACTGAATAATTGATGAATATTTGCGGTAGGCATACCGGCAAATATCTCGGACTGAAGCATACGGCTCATCCAGTCACCGGCGTCTTCACTTTCAAGTTCAACGACCCCCACTTCAACCGTAGTACCTGCACCCAGTCCGTCACCAAACTTGTCAGCGGGTTCATTTTTGCCTTGATACATGACCAGCAGTTTGTCCAGCGAGTCCCGGTTCAGTTTCAGGACAACCGATGCAACCTTGGCCTTGCCGGAAAACTGACGGGGCTGGAGTTGCGCCATGGGATAACGGGAGCGATCGGTACCTGATTTGATGGAATTATGAACCTGTTTGTTGGCCTCGAGCTCTATCTCCCCTTCCAGCAGGTAATACGAATTGCCGTCACGATCACCCTGTTTGAATACCAGGTTTTTTTTCTTTACTTCGATCAATTCCCCGTTTTTGATTACCTGGTTCTGTATGTCCTGCGGCAGTTCGTTGATCGGAATTAACTGGCGGATGATTTCAGCATATTTCTGCTTGTTTTCAGGTGTATTCATGCTTTCTTGGTTCTGGGTACCATTAAATACGTGAAGTATTATGTCCTATTCGCGCGACTGATCCGGCCGATCCGCGACTATCCCGGCAAACCAGGCCTGTTACCATGGGAATAAGAGTGTTTTAATATAAAAATGCTACAGTATTCGTGTGATTTGGCAAACTGCTTTTAATTAAAGTAATGATAACTATGACAGACTTAATAAGCACGCCTGATCTGTTACTTGCGGCCCCCGCGCTGGTGACGGCCTTGCTGGGTCTGATGCTGGCATTTTTCGCTATGATGAAATTCGCGCGAAAACGCATAGTCCTGGGTGGGATACAGTGTGTGTGTGCCACCGGGCTGCTGGGAGCTGCTGCTGCCCTCCTGCTGCTTGGAACAAATCTTTATACATATCATAGACTTACATATGAGGCTGAAATCGCCAGGATAGAATTCTGGCAATCCGGGACACAACAATATCTCGCCATGGTCAGTGCCCTGGGTATCCAACCCGGACTAAGCTATGTACTCACCGGTGATGAATGGCAGATGGACGCCCGTGTCCTTAAATGGACCGGTATGGCCAATCTTGCCGGCCTGAACTCACGTTATCGCCTGGAACGCCTGAGCGGACGCTACAGCAACGTGGTGCAGGAACAAATCGATCCCCGCACCGCCTTCGCATTGTCAGAGGACCCGGGACTGGATGTCTGGCAAATGCTGGGCAAATTACAGGTATGGACAGACTGGGTGGACACTTATTATGGCAGCAGCACCTATATGCCTATGGCGGACCAGGCCATATACCAGGTCGTCCTTACCCAGTCGGGTCTCGTTGCGAGGCCGTTGAATGAACAGGCAAAGCAGGCTGTGAGGGATTGGTAATACAGTCGCTGGTTGCTAGTTGCTGGTCGCTAGTGGGTTATCATACAAGTGTACCGGTGATCTTATGTAGGAGGCCCGCCCCCGGGCCGAACCAGCTACGAATTCGCGGCGAGGGCGCCGCTCCTACAATTATGTTTGTAGCTGCGTTCAAGCCAACGGGAACCGGGCGGTAAAGACCACGCCCTTGCCTGTATCCAGGTTCCAGGCGCTGACACTGCCGCCGTGATATTCCACGATCAAACGTACAATGTACAGGCCCAACCCAAGGTGAGGTTCACTGTTGTTTTTCTTTTCACGTACCGAAATCATGGAATTGAACAACTGGTGTTCCATCATGTCCGGCAGTACCGGGCCGTAATTGGTCACGCTGATTTCCCATGTTTCCGGTTGTATGTCCAGCCTGACCTCCACCGGTTCAGGGCCTTTCCTGAAGTCCATGGCATTCTTAATCAACTTGTCCAGCATCTGTACAAACAGGTCCGGCGCAATCCATTGGACCAGACCCTGCTCCGGTAACATGAGGGTAAATTCAACATCCGTATAGGCGGCACGATATCCCTCAGTACAATTTTTCAGGAGAGTGAGGATGTCAGTTTGCTGTTTTTCCGCAGTCTGGAGCGCCTGTTCCAGCCGCGTTGCCTCACTCAAACGGGTCACTACCATATTCAACCTGTCCAGACCTTCCTTCGCCCTGTCCAGATACTTTTGCTTCTGCTCCCTTGATTCTGAATCGTTGAACTGGTCCAGTGACGACTGTACCACCGCAATCGGGGTACGTAATTCATGAGACAAACGTCCCGCCATGTTCTCAAGATAGTTGTTGTAGTCCTTGAGCCGCTCCAGCATGGAAGCATAATTTCTGGACAGATCACCTATTTCATCCGACGCATGGCTGATTTGAAAATTCCCGACCACCCTGCCGTGCTGGTCTATGGCCGCCCCGGCCTCTTTCTCCAATCGACGGATCCTGACAGAGAGGCGTGTGGCAAACATCAATAATAATAATGTCACAAAAAGAAAGACAAACAGCGTTTTATTGAACAGGGACGCCATGGCCTGGCGCTGCTGCATCTGGATATTGGTCGTCGTTTCCTCAACTACAACCACACCCATAACATTATTATCGACACGCACAGGGGCGGCGGCCGAGACAATGATCGCCTTGCCGTCGGGTGAGGTACGCCAGCGACTGCCGGTCTTGCCCGAGAGTGCCCCGTTGATCTCGTCTCCCTGCAGACGTGAGGCCCCTGACAAGTCGTCGCTGAATATCTGGTAAACCGGAGGCAGGATCAGGTTATATATAAAGTTGACCGCTATTACCGATAGATCTTTTTCCAGGTCGCCCATGCTCGCCAGCACCTGGCCGCGGTTGTCCAGTACCCATATCCTCCTGCCACGGACACGGGCATAACTCTCGATGATCTTTTCAATATCGGGCGATGATTGCAGGATCTTGCCCGGCCAGGTCTCTGTGTCCGTCCCGGCGGTGGCGGCGCTGGCAATAATCCTGCGGCTGTCCGGATCGTCAACGTCAGCGACGATAATCCCCAGCCTGTCACCGAAACTGCTCACCGGCATAATCATCTCAAGGTTGTAACCGTGGTCCTGCGGACGCCAGACGGCACGGACATTGGTTATAGTTGTGATTTCTTCCTGGGCGAACCCGTATTCATCATACCGGGTGATGATCTCAAACGGGCTGAGTTCACCTGTATCAGCGGGCGAGAAATAATATTTCTTCAACTCTCCGGACGGCGAAGTGAAAACGAGGGTGATTAGATCGTTGTCCCTTGCAGCGGGGGTGACCGGGTGCCTGTAGACAATATCAGCGTCATTTACCTGCAGCAGGGCGTAATAATATTGCTGGTGGCGACTGATTATGAACCTGAAGGAAAAGGGGTCGTCCTGTCCACTGGCCCCGGATTCATATGTATCAGACCAGCTGATATACGACAACCAGTCCTCGGTATAGCCGTCCAATTCCATCGGATGGGGCAGTTTATGCACAAACAGGGTTTTATGCGTCGGGTCGGACGACATGGGAAAAAACGTGTCCTGTTCATGCATGGGACCAGACACTGCGATCGCTGCATCTATCAGGGAAGACTCCAGAGAATCGCGCAGATATTGTTCAACCTCCCTGAGATATTCAAAACCAACATAGGGAATGCTGAGGACGGCGACGGAGAGTAATAATAACTTCGCCCTGATCGTAAATTTGACGTGACTCATTTCAACCAGCCTCAATTCGGCCCGCGGGCGGGCCTCCTACCCTTTTTAATCCGTAATTATTAATTTTTCTTCCACCTGTATCCCATCCCATATACCGTATCAACACAATCGAACGCCGGATCGATGATTTCGAACTTCCGCCGCAGACGTTTGACGTGCGAGGTTACAGTACCGTCATCAACAAATATGTCCGCGTCCTGCATCAACTGGTCACGGCTCTTCACATGACCAGGCAGACGCGCCAGGGAATTAAGTATCCAGAATTCTGTCAGGGTCAATATCACCTTCTGTCCTCTCCATTCCACGCTCATGCAGTTTGAGTCGATGGTCAGCTCCCCCACGCGGCGCACGTCAGTACTGATATTGGCCGCTTGCAGCGCCTCCATCCTGCGGAACAAGGCGGCGACCCGCGCCAGGATCTGGTGTATCGATACGTCCTTGGTCAGGTAATCGTCCGCCCCCAACCGCAGGCCGGAGATCACATCGAAATCAGAGTCCCTCGCTGTCAGGAATATAATCGGCAAGGTAACAGACTTGTTGCGCAGTATCCGGCAGAGATCAAACCCACCCTCCACATCCTCTCCCAGGCTGATGTCGATAATCGCGAGGTCAGGTAAGCGCTGCTGGAACGCCTGTAATGCGGTGTCCTTGCTGGCATAGGTAGCGACCGTATAGCCCTGTTTGACCAAGGCATCGGCATAATTTTGCCTGATTGCCGGTTCGTCTTCGATGAGGGCTATTTGCCTGGTCATGTTCTTCCCGTATTTTAGAACCTATCTCAACACGCTGCGCTCAAGGTGTGGCGTTATTAATGGCCTCAGAATGCGGGGCCGCGTAGTGGCAGACTTAATGTGTACACTCCGCTTCCTCGTCCATTTTTGCCTTGTCTAGTCTGCGCAGCCTGATTTTGAGTTAGGTTCTATTTTCTTTTTGATATCCAACTTTAATACCAAACCGCCCGATATGTAAGCATGACCGACCTGATTTCCATTTTTTCGCCAGAATTCATCGCTGGATTTCCCTGTTACCGGCGCAGGATGTCCCTATTCCTGGTTTTAAATTAACACTGAAGTTAAACCAAACCAACAAAGGAGAACATTATGAACAAAATGATTATTTCAGTCCTGGCCATCATGTGCCTGTTTAATATAGTTGCACATGCCGGTCCAGTTACCTCAGACCAGGAAAAACCCGGAAAATTCAAGGAACGCATCGGTATCGTCATTGGCGGTATCGTAGGTGGTCTGGTTGCAGGGCCTCCGGGGTCAATATTCGGGATGGCCGGTGGTGGCTGGCTGGGAGACAGGGAGGCCAGGGAAGACCGGCAGATCTCGGATTTACAAAGCAACCTGGTAAAGAAACAGGCGGACCTCTCCATCATGGAGCGGCAGTTTACCGATTTACAAAGGCAATTCGGCAATGAGCTGCAAAAAGTATCTGCACAAAACAGGCTGTCTTCGCTTAAAGAACTGAGTGAAGGCGTCTCCCTGGCAGTATATTTCCGCACCGGCAGTGCAGATCTTAACGAAACTACCCTGCCCAGGATCCATCAACTGGCCGGGTTCCTGCAACAGTTCCCGGAGGTCCGTCTGCTGGTGGAAGGCCATGCCGACAAACGCGGGGCGACCGAATTTAACAGGGACTTGGGCCATAAACGTGCCCAGTCAGTTGAAGCGGCACTGCTCCAGGCCGGGATTGCCGAGAACCGCATACTCACCCATTCGTATGGAGAATCCGGCGCAGTAGCTCCGGAAACGGACCAGGAAGGTGTGGCGTTCGATCGCCGGGTGGACATCATCCTTACCCTGGACACCCGGATCTGAACCAGGTTTTTAAAACAACAATTAAAGGAATGATTAACCATGGGCCCGAAGACATCTCTGCTCACTATCACCTTAAACTGCATGGTTGCCGGCCTCTGTGCCGGCATCCTCTTTTCCGTATTTCTGTGTGCAATTGTCCTGTTGATCGCAGCTTCCGGCGGTCCGGCTGACTCTACGGTACCGCCGTATGATGCGACGACCGTACCAGTCCGCCATACAAGTGTTGTCCCCGACAATAATAATACACGCACACAAAGCATGTGAAAGCTGATGCAATAAACCGAACACAGGATCAAGGTCATGTACGCAATACTGAAACCACAAACAACAGTCCCTGTCTGTTTTAATACCGCTGTTGCAAGACGCGATACCGCCATCATAGAAAAAGGAGTAGGCCGGGAACTCAGGGGCAGGCTTTTGCAGATGCATGCGGATAGTTTTGATCGGGAAAACGGCGGTCTGGACCTGCCAATCAAGTTTCTGGACCAACACAGTGTTGAATATTCGCTGGTACAGGCGGCCAGACACGATCATAACGAAGAAAGGATGGTACGCAAGACACTCGATAACGCCCTTGCATTGATCGATCCGGTATGGGGAGGGACATATCATTACTCGAACGGCCATCACTGGGACAACCCACATTTCAGCAAGACCCTTTCAGGACAGGCAACCTGCCTGCATCTCTATTCCCTCGCGTATGCCCTGTTCCACGAACATCACTACCTCTATGCGGTAAAAAAGTGCCTCGATTACATGGAAAATTTCCTGCTGGATCCCGAGGGTGTGTTTTATGCCGGACAGTCAGATTCCGTTGCCGGTATCGAAACGGACCTGTATTTTTCGCTCGCCGATACAGAACGCAGACAGTACGGTCTCCCGGAGGTCAACCGTAACATCAGGATCCGGGAAAACGGCCGGGCCATCGAGGCATTGGGGATATGCTATGAGTTTACCGGTATCAAATCCGCATGGGACCTTGCCGCCAGGGTCGCTGGGTGGATGGTTGACAACAGGTATGCGGGAAATAATGGCATCCATGCACATCGGCTTGCAGATGTCCTTGCCATCGGCAGGGGTATGTTACAACTTTTCCGTATCAGTGCCGATCCCCGTTATCTGCAATATGCCATCGCAATGGCAGACCTGATCTGTTCCAGGTTCAAGGGTCCCGCAGGAGGATATAACCAGACCATAAACCCGGCACACCATTCCTCTGCTCCGCCACAGGTCGACGAAAACATCAGTACCATACGGTATTTGAACCTGCTCAGTCACTACACCGGTAATCCTGAATACAAATCACAGGCTGCGGCCGGGTTTACCTGGCTTGCCAAACCCGAGGTAGCCACAACCCGTATCGAGGAAGCCGGTATCCTGCTGGCCGATGAAGAGTTGTCATCCAATCCCATCAGGATCACAATTGCGGGACACAGGACTGACCCGGATACCCAGGGTTTTATAAAGACAGCGATGCAGTTGTTCGGGTGGTATAAGGTCATACACTGGACGGATATTGATATGAATGTGTGTAGGAGCGGCGCCCTCGCCGCGAATAATCAATCACCCCGCCTGATACAACCATAACATTCGGCCCGGGGGCGGGCCTCCTACTATTTAAAACAAAAAAGAGTCGACCATGCGTTGCAGGGAATAAACCACGGGCTGAAAATACCTTCCGAGTACACCGGTCACCAGTAACACCAGCACGATAATGAGGCCGTAAGGTTCCAGACGGTTATAGAGTATTGACGCCCGTGGTGGTAACAGGGAACTGACTATCCGGCTGCCGTCCAGCGGAGGGATGGGTATCAGATTCAGCACCATCAGGACAATATTGATCAGGACACCCGCCATGGCCATGGTCATCAGCGGCACGGCATAACCTTGATTACCAAAATCCGTAGAAGTTATTACTTTCGCGAATAATGCCCACAGAACCAGCATCACCAGGTTTGCCGCGGGACCGGCCAACGCCACCCAGGCCATGTCCTGCCGCGGCCTCCGGAGGTTGCGCCAGTCCACCGGGACGGGCTTGGCCCAACCCAGCAGGAAGGGCGTAAACATCAGCATGAGAATGGGTACCAGGATGGTACCGACCGGATCGATGTGCTTGATCGGATTCAGTGTCAACCGGCCCATGAGCCTGGCAGTCTGGTCGCCTAGCTTGCTGGCCATCCAGCCATGCGCGGCCTCGTGTACCGTAATCGCAAAAATTATCGGCACGGCATAAATAATGATCTTCTGGATCAGGGTAAATTCAGCCATGCTTGATCCAGTCCGGGGTCAAAAATAATCTCACGTCAGGTCTTCTGACCAGGTGTTTTTTTTGCTGTCGGTTTTTGATACTACGCCGTGTCCAAGGTTTTTGAAATCATATGCGTGTACATCAGCAAGGTGTGAAGGCACGATGTTCTGTATCGCCGCGAAGATGGTCTCCACCCGCCCCGGGTATTTACGCTCCCATTCATTCAGCAGTTGTTTCATGGCCTTGCGCTGCAGGTGCTCCTGCGATCCGCACAGGTTGCAGGGGATGATCGGGAAGGCCTTCACCTCGGCATATTGCTTGATGTCGCTTTCCTTGCAATAGGACATCGGGCGTATGACGATATTGTCACCGTCATCACTGAGCAGTTTCGGCGGCATGGCCTTCAGCTTGCCCCCATAGAACATGTTCAGAAACAGGGTCTCGATGATGTCGTCGCGATGGTGGCCCAGGGCGATCCTGGTATAGCCCTGTTCTTTGGCAAACCGGTAGAGGATCCCGCGACGCAGGCGCGAACACAATCCGCACATGGTCTTGCCCTCCGGGACCACGCGTTTGACCACGCTGTAGGTGTCCCGCTCCAGGATATGGTAAGGAACGCCGATTTTATCCAGGTATTCAGGCAGGACGTGCTCCGGAAAATCAGGCTGCTTCTGGTCCAGGTTGACCGCAATCAGTTCGAAGCTGACCGGGGCACTACGCTGCAGGCTGAGCAGGACGTCCAGCATGGTATAGGAATCGGCGCCGCCCGACAGGCAGACCATGACCCTGTCGCCTTCCTCGATCATGCTGAAATCTTCTATCGCCGTACCGACATTACGCCGCAGGCGTTTCTGCAACTTGTTAAAGTCGTAAACTTCTTTTCGGGAAACCGCTTCCATTTATTTTTTCCATACCTGCAAATTATTTTGGCTGATTATAAGGTCAATTGTATCAAAACTATAAAATGTACGTGGTAATATAGTTTTTCATCCCGGGCATATCGGGTTTAATTAACCAACGTAATTCGGCCCGGGGGCGGGCCTCCTACCTAAATCCTAAAAAAATTGTGTAGCCACGTAGCCCGGATGCAGGCGTCATACGCCGAAATCCGGGTTAAGCCACCCCGGATTCCGCTTCGCTCCATCCGGGCTACACACTTGAAAATTTGTGTAGGAGCGGCGCCCCCGGGTCTTAGCCCGGGGCAGGCTCTCGCCGCGAACCACCGATAGCTTTCAGTCATCTCAATTCCTGGAAATGACAATCAGCAACACCACAAACAGCACTACCATGGCCAGCGGGATCAACGCACCCTTCCAGTCCGGGTTCTCCGCCGCCTTGCTCCTTTCCATGGCCGCCTTGACACCTGGCCAGAACAGAAAGACCAGTATAAACGCCGCCATACCCAGTAATACCTGTTCCCAGATTGCCATAGATCATGCATCCAATATTAATGGTCAGCTTCAGAGTGTACGGGGTACACAGGGTATCTTCAAACAAGGTCAATAACAAAAAACCCCGCTAGTGGCGGGGTTTGAAATGTAAGACCGTGAGGTCCAGGCCCTAGGCTTCCTGCTGTTGTACCATTACCTCAACCGCATGGTAACCCTTGGGGCCTTGTTCAGCCTGATAGGAGACCTGCTGTCCCTCGCTTAACGTCTTGTATCCATCTGATTTAATGGCAGAATAATGAACAAAAATATCATCTCCTCCATCTTTCGGTTCTATAAAGCCGAACCCCTTTGCATTATTAAACCACTTGACGACACCACTACCCATATTACACCCCTCCCCATTTATAAATGGAACAACGACTCGTATGCAGCAGATAATGCCTGGCAGGAACAAAAGAGGTACCCCTTTCTACTACCTATACAGCACGACTGCATCCCCAGATTTAGAATAGACCAAATTTTCCGGTTTTGGCAAATAACAGGCGAAATTTTCATCTTTTTTGGTCCCAGACCCTCTTTATATATGTATAAACCGGGATTCATGTATAATTCGCGGCCTTTTACAGATGGCCCGAATGACAGCGAAAATCCGAAATATAGCGATCATTGCCCATGTTGATCATGGCAAGACCACCCTGGTTGACCAGTTACTGACCCAGTCCGGGACCCTGAACAGCCGTTTGGCCATCGTCGAACGGGTCATGGACTCCAACGACCTGGAAAGGGAACGCGGTATTACCATCCTTGCCAAAAATACCGCCCTGGACTGGAACGGTTACCGCATCAACATCATCGATACTCCCGGCCACGCGGATTTCGGTGGTGAAGTGGAACGGGTCCTGTCAATGGCGGACTCGGTGCTGTTGCTTATCGATGCCGTAGACGGGCCCATGCCGCAGACCCGGTTTGTGTTGCAGAAGGCACTGGCCCAGGGCTTAAGTCCGATCGTTGTGATCAACAAGATCGACCGTGACGGGGCAAGACCGCATTGGGTACTGGATCGCACCTTCGACCTGTTTGACCGTCTGGGCGCCAATGACAAACAACTGGACTTCCCGGTAGTTTATACCTCCGCCAAGCTGGGCCACAGCGGCCTGGACATGGAGCATATTGAACACACCATGACGCCGTTGTTCAAGGTCATCATTGAGCGTGTGCCGCCACCCCCTGTTGATATCAATGGCGCCTTCCAGCTGCAAATCAGCGCGCTGGACTACAATAATTATGTCGGCGTGATCGGGATCGGCCGGATATCGCGCGGACAAATCAAGACCAATTCACCGGTGGTGATCGTTAAACCGGAGGGTACTTCGAAGAGAGGCAGGGTACTGCAGATCTTCCGCCTGCTGGGTCTGGAGCGGACCGAGATCGCCCAGGCCGCCGCCGGGGACATCGTTGCCATCAGCGGCATTGAAGAATTGAACATATCCGATACGCTTTGTCACCCCGACTTTCCCGAGCCACTCCCGGCCTTGAAGGTGGATCCACCCACCCTGACGATGACGTTCCAGATCAATGACTCACCGTTTAACGGCAACGACGGTAAATTTGTTACTTCGCGGCAGGTCCGCGAACGACTGTTCCGTGAATTGAAACACAACGTCTCGCTGAAGGTGGAAGAGACGGACGACCCGGACAAGTTCAAGGTGTCCGGCCGCGGCGAACTGCACTTATCCATCCTGATTGAAAACATGCGCCGGGAAGGCTATGAATTCAGTGTCTCCCGACCGGAGGCCATATTCAAAATCGT
>Ga0326597_10011127_pt1 | contig 11945 bp, 11 predicted proteins | sample RVTome_12_FD_203789 | JGI IMG/M metagenome (GOLD analysis project Ga0326597, IMG submission 203789) | Soil microbial communities from uranium-contaminated site in the Upper Colorado River Basin, Wyoming, United States - RVT100D185 | ecosystem: Environmental > Terrestrial > Soil > Contaminated >... | reverse complement strand
CTCTGTGACGACCCGACAAGTAAGCTAGAGTAGTGGTTCATCGCTTGCTTGCGGGAGTGCATCTTGAGCGATGGTCCATCAATGGAAATACATGTCCGGGTTGTTACCGGAGTTGAAGTGTAATCGAGCCGAACGAATGCTCCACGCGCGAAGGAAATCTGTAATGCTGTCTTGCAAACGTGCCGCCGTCCTGTTGCTAACGGGCTTAATCCCCTCGGTGGGATGGGCAGGCCCCTTGCCCAAGCAATTCACAATCGGGCAATACTTGCCCTCCGATGTCTGGATGTACATTCATCACGTACGCAACCCCGAGCGCGAATGGCTGGATGAGCAATGGGCCGAAGTATTCGAGGCGATCAAACAGAGTGGCGTCCAGCAGGATCTCGCTTCGTTGGTTATGTCCGCCGTCGGCGAACAGCATCGCGATGACACCCAGGCGACGCTCGACAAATGGGGTGCATTGATCCAAAGCGTTCGTTGGGGCGACCTAATCCACGAAGAAATCGCCTTCGCTGAACGACTGGGTCGTTCGAAAGAAATGCCCGCCGAGTATTTCTTGCTGATGCGCGGAAAAAAGGGAACCGGCGAGCCGAACATCAAAGCATTAACCCAATTGTTGGAAGAGCTTGCCTCGCTCAGCGAAAAAGTCAGCGTCACCAAGCGAAATCAGAAGGGCGTTGACGTGTGGGTGTTGGGGTGCTGTGAAAAGAAAGCGCATGCCTTTCCGTTTAGCCTACAGCTATTTAGGAAAGACGACATTATTGGGGTCGCCAGCGGTGCGCAACAAGCTTCGGAGATGATTAGTCTCTTGACCGGCGGAGACGCTAAACAATCCGTCGCCGGAAGTCCCAGATTGGCCGATGCCTTAAGATCGGTTTCGGCGCCGGAACAGGGTCTACTCTTCTTTGATTTCAAGGCGCTCGCCGGTGGATTGAGTGGGCTGGCCAATCTCGTGGCCACCGACTTGAAAGAGAAAGCGCACGCCGATGCACCCAAGAAAGAGAAAGGCGAGTTTATCGTTGCCGCGTTCAAAAAGGGCATAGAGCTTTGCGACGTGATGGACTACAGCATTGTCACCTTCGAGATGGATGGTCGACGCGATCTGATTCACGACGTAACTCGATTCCAGAAGGACAAGCGCAAATGCTCCTTGGCCTGCAGCCTTCTCGACCGCAAACCATTTAAGCGCTTCGACGAATTCATCCCCGCCGACGCCACGAGCTTTAACGTCTCCGGGCTCATCGATCTTGAAAAACTGTACAAGATGGTTATCGATTTTGTGAAAGAATCGGTTCCCGGCGGAGAGGGTTATATCGCAGCGTGGAATGGTGGGTTGGCCACCGTGGGGTTCGATCCCCAGCGTGATTTGTTCAGTTGGTGGGGCGGAGAAATGGTTAGTGTCACGCTTCCGCCGGCCGTGGTCACGCCCATGAGCAGTGCGGACTGGGTGCTGATGTTTCGAGTGAAAGATGCCCAGCTCGCCTCGACCAAGATCGGTAGTGGCATCTCTTTCATTAGCGAAAAGGTAGGCGGCCAGGGGCAAGGCCTCTCGGTGATGCCCGCGGGGCCCGAAGCCGACGGATTCTCTCAGATTAACCACCCCATGCTCATGATGGCCATGGTCCGTCCGGTCTTCGGCGTCAAGGATGATTGGTTGATGATTGCCTCATCGGCCGCGACGATCAAGCGATGTTTAGACGTTTCGAAAGGCGAGGCGCCGTCGATCACCTCGAACGAGCGATTTAAGAAAGAAGGCCTAAGCCCCAAGGGACCGGTCCTGTCGTGTTCTTTTTCCGACACCTCTACCTTTGGCCAAAACCTAGCCCAAGGCGCGGGAATGGCCGGTATGGTCGTTGCGATGACGACGGCGTCCATACCCGATACGCCGGATGGCAAGCAGATCAAGCAGATGGCTTCGAAGCTTGGCGGCATGGCCATGAAGCTGGCGCCCGCTCTGGCGAAAATCGATTTCTATAGTTCCGAGGCATCCGTGAAGACGTACGACGGATCGCTCACGCTCAGAACCGAAAGAGTCATCACCTATAAAAAGCCCGGCGAAGGGGACGTCAAAACCGCAAAGGCCAAGTAATGCGCGATCCAATTGATATCGGTGGGGGGGATGTCGCACGACCTTAGGCCGACGGCGTTGAGATTAAATTGTGGCCCGACTTGCCATCAACCTGTATGACTCGTTGTCCGCGCAACACACCCTCCAGGATCGCGCCGACCGTTTGGCGACGCCACCCGCGCAAGAGTTCGACGTTTTCTCGAGTTGAACTGCCGTTGACGCAATATCGAACCATTTCCATGATGGATTTCTTCGACGCGGCCAAACCGTAGGCGATATCCTCTTCCAAGCAGTATGCTCGGACCACCGCGGTCGAAAGCGCGATCAAGACGGACTCATGCGGCGTTTCCGTGTCTTGGCGACGGGGCACCGGCCATTTTTCCTTCGGCGAATCGAGTGCCTCGCGCACGACGCGACAGAGGTCATGGATATCTCGGTCGGCGAGATTCAACCCCCGAAGATCGCGGGCCTCCTCAAAAGTTGACAGTCCGTGTCTGGCAATCTCCACCAAGAGATGGTCTTTAAGGGCGACGCGGGCGGGGCGGTTTCTACGTTCAGCCAATACTTGACGCCAACTTAGCAAGGATCGAACAACGGCGAGGGCTTGCCCCTTGAGTCCGCCGGCGCCTTTGAGGCGCGCGAGCTTCTCTTCCTCCGGGCGTTCGTAGAGATTCGCATCCTCAAACTTGGCGAATTCTTCCCGAACCCATTCCAGCCGCTTACTTCGCTTTAGCCGTTCCTGTACTTGTCGCCAGACCGCGAGCAGATAACAGACATCCTCCGCCCCATACTGTATCTGTGCCTCGGTAAGTGGCCGCCGTCGCCAATCGGTCAACGTTTTGGACTTATGCAACCGCGCACCTACGCATTGCCGAACGAGTTTCTGCAAGCTCAGCGGGTAATCATATCCCACGAAACCGGCCGCTATTTGTACGTCGCAAATCCGCCGGGGCGTGCGTCCAAGATGCTGCATGCAGAACGCAAGATCTTCCTGTCCGGCATGGACAACCGTCTCGACCTCGGCGTCACAAACCAGCTCCCACACGCAGGCGATTTCCAGTTCCAAAAAAGGATCGATGATATAGGAGGTATCGCCGACGGCGATCTGAATCAAGCAGACTTCCGGCTCGAAACGATCTTCCATGACGAATTCCGTATCGAACGCGAATTGTCCGTCCCGGCGGCATTGTGCACATACCTGATCCAACCGCTCCTGGTTATTAACCGGTACAATCTTAAGCGGGGGGGAGGGGTGCTTCATGCAAACAGCCTTTCTCTGGGTTCGATTGCCGACTCGTAGAAAAGAGATACAATAGCGACCTGGATCGATTATTCCAAGCGTTGAGGGATCATAGTGAGGACCGGATTGACCCATGGCCCAATCACCAGAAGCTCCAACTGAAAAGATCATTGATCATCCGCTCATCGAAGAGATGCAGGATTCCTACCTGACTTATTCGATGAGCGTCATCACCTCGCGTGCCCTCCCGGACGTGCGAGACGGGCTAAAGCCGTCCCAACGCCGCATTCTCGTCGCCATGAACGACCTGAATCTCGGGCCGCGCGCCCAGACCAAAAAGTGCTCCAAGATCAGTGGCGATACCAGCGGTAACTACCACCCGCACGGCGACGCTGTGATTTATCCAACGCTGGTCCGTATGGCCCAGCCTTGGAACCTGCGCGAGCCGCTAATCGATGGACAGGGCAACTTCGGTTCCGTCGATGGTGATCCTCCTGCGGCCATGCGGTATACCGAAGCGCGCATGGCGATTGCGGCTACCAAACTGCTCGAGGATATCGAGTTTGAAACGGTTAATTTGGTACCCAACTACGATAACTCCCGCGAAGAACCGACGGTTCTCCCCGGCAAGTTCCCCAACCTACTGGTAAACGGAGCCACCGGAATCGCGGTGGGCATGGCCACCAATCTCCCGCCGCATAATGTGGGCGAGGTTTGTGATGCGATCCTGTTGTATATCGATAATCCCGAAGTCACGATTCAGGAAATGATGCAGGTCATACCGGGTCCGGATTTTCCGACCGGCGGGCAGATTTGTGGTCGCCGCGGAATCGTTGATGCTTTTATGACAGGTCGCGGCAGCGTCACGATGCGTGGTCGGTGTCATGTGGAAGAAGGTCGGGGCAAGAAAAGCACGATCGTCATCACGGAGATACCGTACGGCGTTTTGCGCTGCACGGTCACGGAGAAAATCGCCGACGCGGTGAAATCCGGCATCATCAAGGAAGTCGCGGCCGTCAACGACGCTTCCGATAGAAAACAGGCCGTTCGAATCGAAATAGATCTCAAGGCGAATGCCAACGAAGACGTGATTATCAACCAACTCTTCCGGTATACGCCGCTGCAATCCAAATTCCACATCATGAACATTGCGCTGGTTGGTGGTCAGCCGCAAACGCTGAACCTCAAGCGCATGATCAGTTTGTATGTGGATCACCGCAAGGAAGTCATTCGGCGGAGAACGTCGTTTCTGCTGCGGCGGGCCAAAAGGCGTGCCCACCTGCTCGAAGGCTTGATTCTGGCGGTGGGCGACATCGACGCAATTATCGATGTCATCAAGAAATCGGACAGCCCGGCCGCGGCGAGAGACGCTTTGATGGCGCGCCCGCTGCGATTGAAAGAGCACGGAACATTGCTCCGTCTGCTCCCAGACGCGTTTGTCAAGCTCCATACGTCGACTGACAGCTTCTTGACGTCCACGCAAGCCGGTGCAATCCTTTCCATGCAACTCCAAAAACTCACCGGGCTGGAGGTCGAAAAGCTGGGCGGCGAATACGCTACGCTGGTCGAGGAAATCTCAGGTTACGAAGCAATTCTCAGCGATGAGCGACTGCTGCTCGACATCGTCCGCGAGGACGTTCACGAAATCAAAGAGAAGTTCTCCAGCAAGCGCCGGACGGAAATCGTAGACGCCGTCGGCGACTTTAGCATGGAAGAACTCATTCCCGACGAGCAGGTCGTCGTAACGATCTCGCGCGAAGGCTATATCAAACGCACCGACATGGATTCCTACCGTAAGCAAGGACGCGGCGGACGGGGTGTGCGCGGTAGCGCCGCGAAAGACGGCGATTTCCTCGAACACCTGTTCGTTGTCTCCACGCACGATTATCTCTTGTTCTTCACAGATCGCGGACGTGTCTATTGGGCACGTGTGTTCGATCTACCCGTCATGAGTCGAACATCTCGCGGCCGGTCTATTGCCAATCTGCTCAACATGCAGCCCAACGAATCCCACCGCGCAGTGTTGCCGGTCAAGGAATTCGAAGAGGCTTATGTTTTCTTTGCTACGAAGAACGGTACGGTTAAGAAGACGCCCATGGTCGCATTCAGCAGGCCACGCTCCAGCGGCATCATCGCCATCACGCTCGATCCCGACGACTCCTTGATCAACGTGGAACGGACCACCGGCGAGAACGAAATCGTCTTGGGTTCCAGGGGGGGTATGGCCGTCCGGTTTGACGAGACCAACGTACGGGCCATGGGCCGAGGCGCCAGAGGTGTCAAGGGAATGACGCTTACCGGCGACGACGTGGTGGTGTCTATGGTGGCTACCAACCTCGGCGATTCCGTGCTCAGTATTTGCGAAAACGGCTATGGAAAACGCACCAACATCGACGAATACCGAAAGACCAAGCGCGGCGGCAAGGGCGTCATCAACATCAAGACGACCGAACGTAACGGCGGCGTCGTGGCCATCCGAGCGGTCCAGGATGATGACGAACTCATGATAATCACGGCCAACGGGATTATGCTTCGTACGGACCTTTCGGCCGTTCGCGTCATCGGGCGTGCTACCCAGGGCGTGCGATTGATTCGCCTTGATGAGAATGACCTGGTCGTTGCCGTTGCAAAAATCGCTTCGGAAGTCGAGCCCAACGGCGGCGAGACCCTTGCTGATGATCCTAAGGCAACAACTGAGCCCGATCCCGAGCCCGGCGCCGAGAATGCTGCCTCTTAACACCCTTTTCCGGTCAATTGTCGGGCTCGCGCCAATTAGCCTCTGAGAGGCCCGCGCGGCTGTCGGAGGGGGCATAGGATGCGGGATTCCCAGTTTTATCGTTGGTGGACATCTCCCGCAGCCGAAGAATACTCTTGGTGTATCAATTGATGTGGAGGCCCCGCGCGGCATTGTCATTTGAGAGGAATCTGGGAAATGAGACACATACGAAACACATTGGTTTTGATGGCCTTGGCCGGGGGGGGGCTCTTGACGACCGGGGCCTGGGCTCAGCAGGAATCATCGGTTACGCTCAGCGGTCCAACAGCTTTCGACAACCTTGGTGCGGCTACAGGACAGCCACCAGGCAGTATGGTCAGCCGAGGCGTGGGTCGGGCGCTGAGTAAAGGCGATGACGGGTTCGATCGCGTCTTGACTCCAGAAATCACCGAAACGGAGCCTCGCCGCTCGGTTGGCGATCAATTTCTGGTTGACTCCGTTCCCACGATCGCCGACGAAATCTCCAGCATTATTCTCACGTTGATCAATCAATGGTTTGCGCGTGCCGGATTGGGGGAATTGGTTCCAGATATCTCGCAGGTCGGCAGCCTACTCGACGAGCCACCAGACGAATCGGCCACGCCGACCACAACCGTTCGACCAACGCGCCCCGCTCGCAAGACACGCTAAACGGTCCCGCTGAGGAGAGGCAGCCGAGTCCGTGACAGAAACGGCGGGCTGTATACGTACCGAGGTGGTGTGGGGGGGCGAGGCTCCTGCCGAGCCAGGTGCTCGCAATCGACACTCCGTACGGCTCCACAGGAGGCTCGCCCTCCCGAAGACCCCGCCGAATCTGCCACGCACCCGAGGCGATCGTAGCTCACGGTTTTTCTTTACCGGACCCGGTATTGAGGCTAGAATTGTAGTCATGATCAACGAGCAGCCAAAACAAGTCGGTCAAAAGGGCGGTTTCATGGTGCATTCATGGGTAACGGTGGCCATGACCACTGCCACGCTACACTTCATGGCCGGGAGCGCATGGGCTCAAAAGCCGGCGCGATTACCCGGCGAAGACGAGGGCGGTTTTCTTCAATGGGGCGTTGCCGTAGGGCTCATGGTCGTTATCATGGCGGCGGCCTTTATCAACCCCAAACGATCGCATTTGACGTGACCAAAAGATCAATCATAACGTGGCTGGCGGTATTCAACGCGGTGCTTGTGGCCGCACTCGTGCTCGCGAGTCGACCTGATTCACCGGCGTTCGCCCAGGGCGCGGGGCCTTCGGGCGGCTTCGCAAGTGTCACAGCAAAGGCAGCCGGCCAAAGCTATGATGTGCTATACGTGCTCGATGTACCCGGCCGCAAGCTTTACGGCTACTATCCAGGCGGCGGACAGGGTGGCAAGATTATGCCTACACCTCCGCGTGATCTCATGAAGGATTTCGGTAAACAATAATGACGACCGAATCAACAACGCCCGCCGCCCGGCCCGTGGATGCGCGGGATTTCGCCATCGGCGTGCTTTCCATTACGGCCATGATTCTCTTGGTGGGCGTGATATTGGTTTCGCTACAGCCGACGCCGGTACGCGCCTCGGGCATGACGGTATCCGCCGGTGCTTACACAATGACGGTCGGACAATCCGCGTCAGTGGATGAGGAGTTCCTCTATGTGCTCGACGGCCCTGCAGAGAAAATGATCGCCTATCGATTCAACACCACCCGGCAAACGATTGACGTCATTCAAGGGATTGATCTATCCGGCCTACGCGCTCCCACCGCCGGTCAATCCGCAACGCCCGCCGGCCGCCGCCCACCAACCCGCGGCCGAAGACCGTAATCTGCGGGCCCACAATTGGTGCGATCGGCACGCCATGCCCACGGCGGCCGTTCACGTTCATGGACTGTTCTGCGATGAGGATCCAGACTCAGACACCTGGAACCACAACGTCCGATAGTCGAATGTATCATAACATACATTATAGGACGTTGGAGATAGGGGGCTCATAATGCCTATTTCTGACCCCTCAAAGCTGAAACGCCGCTCTCCAGGGCTGCGTCGACGCGTGGAACTGCGGATAACACGCCGAATGCGGATGTAGCGTGAGTAATCAGATCGGAATGCTGTTGGCGGGTCATCAATGCCCGTCCGTCGAGCCATGCCTCCAATCGACCATAAAGGTCATTATCACTGGGATACAAGCAATTATCATGCAAAAACGGAGGAATCAGCTCTGGATAAGATAAGCGGTTGGGCAGCAGCGGCTGACAGCCGAGAAGTATCGCTTCGACGACGGCGATACCGAAATTCTCCTGGATCGCGGAGCTGACAACCAAATCGCACCCGGCCAGGACGTTCAAATAAGCCTGGCGGTCGGGGATGAAGCCCGCGTGATCGATATGTGGCCTCAGACGATCCCAAGAATCGGCGAAAACCGGTGGGGCGGTACGAAACTGTTCGCCCAATACCACCAGTCGAAACGCCCTACCGGAATCAGCCAAGCGGATCATGGCCTCGAAAAACGGCTTCGGGTTCTTGTCGTATTCCCATCGATGACACCAAAGAATGGTCGGAACCGCCCCATCTGGTGACTCGGCACGTACGGTCCCCCCCACCGAAACCGGCGGCGGAATCACCAACGATTTCTTCCGGATTTCATCAACGATGCCACTCGGCACGCAATCGGGCATTTTCGCAAGCAGACTCGCGGCCGCATTCAGGAAATCGTCGCGGTGGAAACCGGAATTGAACCAAACACCGTCGGCTGAAAGGCACGACGTGATGTTGGTCATGCCATATTGATAATCGCGCAGTTGCTCGTCGGGAATGGGATAGGTCAACTGGTTTTCGTGAAAGTAACAAACAATGGGCATTTGCTGCATGGATACTGGAAGGAGCGCTCGCAAGTCAGCGACGCTCAACATGTCGTTGCAGAGTATGACATCGATCGACTTTCCATCAGGGTGATCAAACCATTGTGTGGCTTGGCGTGCGAACCAAATGGACGCGCCGCGCATGCGCCATTTCCATTTGCGAGCCGGCATGGTGGCAAGCGTAATGCGGTGGTGGGAATGGTCCCGTAGGGTATCCACGAATGCGGCATGTGATCCGCCGTAGTACGGCTCCAAGACTGCTACGTTTAAGACGTTTGGCATGAAGTTTGAGTGACCGCCCCACCTAATTTTCGCCCGCGAGCGGCCTGCGTCGCTTGTCGCGCATCAGCGGCTCGAGCGCCAAGGCCGTCAGGATGACGTTTCTGCCCCCCCGCGTCAATTCGTAAAGATCCCGTTGCTTTGGCAGAATCAGCCCGGCCATGCGTAGTTGATTGATGTGGTGATACAGCGGCCCGGCGCCTAACTTGGTCAGCTTCATCAGCGCTTGATAAGTTCCCGGCGATCCGAGCAGTTTAACGAGTATACGAATCCGCTGCGGATGTCCAAGGGCTGCGAACGCTTCGGAGACGCGATGTAATCCGCTCCCATTTCGCTTGAGACCGGATTTCGTTCCCCCCCCACCGATCGCTGTATTGATTTCCACGCCACCCTTGACGATTTCCCACTGTTTACCGCCCTGTTCGGCAACCACCACCACCGCCCCACACCCATCGCTGCTCTTCAGGCCGGTAAACTGCTGCTTGATTGTGCGATCGCTAATCTCTGCCTGCGGTTTCCTTGCCTTGGAGACGCTCTTTCGCGACGATGCCGCTCGACGATCGCCCTTCTTACCAGACGCCCGCTTGCCCTTGGGCGCCCTGCTCCGGCTCTTGTTCACGCTTACCATAATGTTGTATCCTATTATTATATTATATTGTTATTATATTATATCGTACTTAAGTAGGCAAGACAATAGTCGATAGCTAGAATCTTTGGTGACAGTACCAGTAAGACTTGAGAATTACTCAGAGCCTATCAACGCTCTTTCAAGAATGTGAGACCGAAGGGCTTACCGATTGACGGGCAGGTGCGCAGACCGGGGCTACCCATGCGGCTTTCGAGTACGAAAATACTCGGTGGCAACAGTTGGACCAGGCCGCCTTGTGGTGGAGGCCTATGGAGCTATAGTACGAATCAATAGGGGCAGTTCCTCCGGACTTGGCGGAACTCGTGCAGAGCAATATCAATCTTCGCTCACCCCTAGTGTTGGAGGAGTGGCCGAGCGGCTGAAGGCGACGGTCTTGAAAACCGTTAAACGTGCAAACGTTTCGGGGGTTCGAATCCCTCCTCCTCCGATGGTCGGAACACGGATCCTGCCCTGCTTCATGGGCTCTTGCGATAGCTGCTTGGGCGGGTTTTGAGGTGCCTTCACTATGCGGACAAGCGCGCGTGGAACCACGTTGTTGCGACTCGTTTGATGTCGTTTTTGCTGCCGTCGTCGTCACATCGCGATTGTGGCAGACGAATCGGTGGACAATTGCTCTCCTGGTCAACACAACGGCGAATGCTTCCGCCTCGGTACGAGAGCGCCCATCGTCATACACCGCGATCGCGGCCCGCTCATTGGAGTATTCCCATGTATCAGGATCGGTGAATCCTTCGGACCATCCATCATGGAGAGTTGTCGGTCTAGGGAGGCGCTGGCGACCGAAAGGGCGGGGAAAACATAGGCCCGCCCTGCCCCACCGAGCCACGTCTTGAATCTATAAATCGTCGAGAGTGGTGGGGGCGCTCCATGGTAAACAACATCAGGCGGCATGAACGAGGTTGAGCGCATGGGTCGAGTTGTCATGCACGAGAAACAAGATGGCGCTGTCGACGTTTGTGCTTGTTCCTGTTTCTCGCGTGTCCATGATGAAATCGGTGGTGGTGACGTCGAATCGCCCTGCGCTCAGTCCAACGCTGTATCGCACTAATTGGCCAGAATAACCCCAACATGAAAACAAGAAGGGTAATAGCATAGAAGATGATCCTTGCGGCCAGGTTGAGTAGATCTTCAAACAAAAGCGTAGCTCCGGGAACGCTTGCTTCCGCGACCCAAGTCGCGGGAATTCGAACGGCCTACGACTCAACGACTTGCGCAAGCATCCCTCGCACGGATTTGATAAAGAGCGAGATCGGCACTGGCGTTTTGAGAAGAGCATTGGAGCGTGCTCGCCAAGGGGCTTCGCCCAGTTTCGCCGCTCCTTTGGCGCAAATGACGATAAGCGGCAGACCACTTAAACCGGCCTTCGTCTCGCTACGTTCGAATTCAGCAAACAGCGCCGCCGCCTCAGATGCATCGCTCAAAGACAAGACGCCGAGATTAGGTGGCTCGGTGCCGCCATGTTCGCCAACCTGATCGAGGAACAAACTGAACGCATCCATCGAAGGATCACTGCTAACGCACAACGGCCGTACTGCCGAGTCGAGCCGAGCACGCACCATAGTTCCAAAGTCCGGCCAAGTATCAGACGCAGCATGCGCCAGCATCGTAAGCTTGAGATCCCGCGTCTCGTCCGGCACGGTTGCCACAATCTTCTCGATAGCAGAAGCGGACACGCCCAGCGCTTCTACGAGGTCGACGAAGGGATAAATCACCTCGTTTCCACTGCAACCGAGTAACAGCGCGTGTGCAATCCGGTTTGCCACTGCGACAATCGTCGCCGCCTGCGCGTGTTCGGGGCCGAGGCGTTTGAGGCGATCGACGGATTCGTGGTGACTCACAACCGGCGTGATGAACGCATGAGGAAACTGCCAATGATTCAGTGCGTGATTGAGGACCTCGCAATGATCCAGCAGCATCAGTTTCGGCTCGACTACCTCGATGGGGAGTGCCAGCTTGTCGGCAGCGTTCCAAACTTGGTTGTACTCCTTGGGGAGGTGGTCGAGCAAAATCAAGCGTCCGACGTCGTGTACGGTTCCCCAAAGGAAACAGTCGTCGACCGCTTTGGATTTACACTCCTTTCCGATGGCGGCGGCGATAAGCCCGCACGCAATTGAGTGTTCC
>Ga0326597_10011126_pt1 | contig 11945 bp, 7 predicted proteins | sample RVTome_12_FD_203789 | JGI IMG/M metagenome (GOLD analysis project Ga0326597, IMG submission 203789) | Soil microbial communities from uranium-contaminated site in the Upper Colorado River Basin, Wyoming, United States - RVT100D185 | ecosystem: Environmental > Terrestrial > Soil > Contaminated >... | reverse complement strand
ACGATTCGAACCAACCTTCGACCACCAGCCCTGCAGAACGCCGGCGTCGTCGCCCTTGTCGTCAGAGCCGGCATTGTCGCCGTTGCTGATCAGACCGGCCGAGAGGTCGCCTGATTCATAGATGATGATGCTGTAACCGTCGAGCTGATCCGAGTTGGCACCATGTGCACCAGCCGAACCAAGACCGTTGCTCACGAGTGAGCTCGGGCCCCCAGTCGTGTAGGTATCGAAGTGGATACCTTCATACAGACCGTTCTGGTTGAACGCGAGGAGATCCTCAGCCTCACCACCGCGACCGCCGAAGTCATTCCAGAACAGGATGTCCGGATGATCTCCAGCGGTGTTGGTATAGGTGGGAAGCGCGCGCACGCTGTACGTACGGTTGTACTCCAGCGGACTCAGCGCCGTCGCGTCGTCGTAACCGGCAAGATTGGCCGGAATCGTCGACGCATTGAACGCATCGTCCTCCGCACGGATGTAGTACTCGAGAACATCACCCGGATACATGAAGTTCACGTCCGGAAGATCGAATGCATAACGATCTCCGAGCGCGGCTCCAGTACTGGTGAAGGCCTGGCTGGCCTGCACGACGCCCTCGCTCTGATCCCAGCCGTACAAGCCCGCGCCCGCATCGGTGACCGGGGCATTGCCACGGATCGCCGCTTCGAAGGTCGGGTTCATGTTCAGGCTGTAGTGCATGGCGATCTGGTTGATCGAGTCGGTGATCGCCACGCCAGGAATCACGCTGGTGACGTCGAAGATGATCGAGTCGCCAGGCACGTTGAAGACATTACCCGTGTTCACGTCACGCGCCATGTCGAGGCGGACGTCGTGGGTGTCGCGGGCAAGCGCGGTGGAAACGTCCGTCGCGCCACTCTGAGCAAAGCTGTCCTGGAAGAGGTCGATGGTGCGGGTCGCAAAGACCGGACCACTCAGACGGAACTTCGAGAAGTTAGCGTTGTCAAAGGTCGGCGAAGGAGTTGCATCCGTGCCGGCGAAGGCGAACAGACTCGCCAGATCGCGGACCGCACCCTTCATCTGGACGAGGTCCTTGATGGAAGGCAGGAGATCCGAGACCACGGGCTGGATGTTGATCCAGTCGCCGTCGTTACCGTAATAAACGAAGTTACGGTTGGCCCAGGAACTCCAGTTTCCACCGGTCGCGTGTCCACGAACTTCCCATTGGTAGAACATACCGTTGAGAAGCGGCAGGTGACGCCAGATCGAAAAGCGGATGAAGGCACCGGCGACCTCTGCATCGTCAGATGCATCGACCACAAGGCTGTCCACGTCCCAAGCGATCGCGGGGCTCCACCACTCGTTGTCGAGGTCCAGCGAACCAGCGCTGAGACCACCGTTGTAGTTCACGACCCAGCCACCGGCGATACCATAGGTACCCGTCCAGTTGTCGGAAGTCGTGCCACCGGTACCCGTTCCGAAGTACGTCGGGTTGTACGGACCGTCACCGTCGTCGATGAAGCCGATCACGCCGGAGTTGTTTTCGCGGCAGGGATCGATGTCCGTCATACCCGTGAAGGTATCGGAGAAGTCACCGGCGAACGGAGACTTCTGGGGGTTCCACTGGAACGGACCCACATCGAAGTCCTCGACCGCCGACGGGGCGCCGTCGATCGTCACGACGATGTTGTCCACCTGAGCCAGACCCTTGGACGGATTCAGACCGTCCTCATCCGACCAGGCGCCGTCCGAAGTGGCGGCCAAACGGATCCTGACCTCGTTGCCACCGATGCCATTGTAGCTGTTGGCCTCATGGATGATCGGGTTGGTCGCAACGACGTTGTACTGCAACGGCGTGAAGACGCCGGCCGTATCGTGGTTGTTGCCATCACGGTGATACACGCGGGTGCTGACTCCGGCCGAGTCGTAAACGACGTCGAAGTAGTCGTAGCCACCCTCGCTGTCGTGATTGAACACGAAGTTCAGCCCGACCGTCTGGCCCACGCCAGGCGTCGCCGTGGTGCCCACGAAGCTCAACAGTGCGTTCCAACTGTTGCCATAGCCAGGAGCAGTGGCCCATCCGGGCTGCTGCGCCTGCGTCTGGCCGGCCCACATGCACTGCGTGCCCGTGGGGCTGTTGAACGTACCGAGCTGCCAGAGCGTGGGCTGGTCGGTCACGTCTTTGTGAAACCAGCTCTGAGAGCTTGAGGTGAAGGTGTCGCCCGGAGGAAGTGCGGCTTGGAACTTACCAAGCACACTGCCGGGTCCACCATAGAGACAGAAGGTGTCCGTTCCGGCTGCCTTGAAACTATTCAGGCTGCCGGAGGACGTCAGGACGACATTGTCGCCGCTGACGGCCATGTCCACACCGCTGTAGTCCCTGTTTCCGGTGGTACGAGAGTCCTTGGCCAAAACCGCGCTGGACAAGGAAGCCACCAGGAACAGGCACATCGCGAGAGATAGGAATCTCTTCATGCTTAAGTCCCCCCATCGTCAAAAGATGGCGAAGGTGTGAAAGAGCGTCGCAGGGTTCCTTTCGAGCCGGCGAGAGAGTCGGCGAAGAAAGGTGGCCCTACACGAAGGGGTGGAAATAGCAGGAGCCCGGTTCCCACCTGCAGCGCGGTACAGGCAGAATAGGTTCTTACAAGCCGCGCACGGCCTGCTCGAACCAGCGTCGAGTTATGGATTTATAGGCTGAAAGAGTGGAAACGTGCTTCAGGAACACTGACCCCTCTGCTGCTATTTACCTGAGTCGCAGGGCAGAGCTTACGCTAAGTGCATCCAACCTGTCAAGAATGTCCAAAAAGGAACGAGTCGGGCGGTCAACGGGCCGCGATGCGACTCAGGTCGGCAAACCTAGTGAATAAATAGTGAATATCTTCCAGGAAGCCCAGGCGGTTCGCCCGGAGTTTGGCCGCCTCGGCGTTGACCAGGACCTCATCGAAGTAGCGCGCAATGTCCGGCCCCAGCGCCGCGAGCGTCGCGTAGATCTCGGACGGCCGCCCGTCGGACGCTGCCGAGTCCAACCGCGGCAGCGCTGCGACGACCGCCGCATGGAGGCCCCGCTCCGCCGCCTCGACCAACGCCGTCGCGTCGAAGGCGAGACCCTCGTCGGCGAGCCATCGCCTGAAGCGCTCGGCGGCGGCCTCCCGCAGCAGGATCGCGCGCCGCTGCGGCTCCTCGGCTTCCTCGGGAAGACGGCCTTCCTTCACGAGAATGTTGCGGCAGCGCCTGGCTCCCTCGAGCAGGGCGGCAAAGGCCGCGTCGCCGGCGAACGCCGCCAGCGCCCGGGCGTAGCGCAGGTTCTCGACGGGATCGAGCGTCGAGACGGAGAGTACAGCACGCACAATCTCCGGCGGCAGCTCTCCCAACTCGCTCTCGAGTCTGCCCCAGAACAGATCGGCCACCTTGTCGGCGGCCATCAGCTTCGCCTCGCCCGCCATGGCGAAGGCCTCCATGGCCGATTGACAGAAGGCGCGAAGATCGATGGACCACTCGCGCTCGGCGAGGATGCGCAGCACGGCGAAGGCCGCGCGGCGGAGCCCGTAGGGATCGGTGCTCCCGGTGGGCGCGAATCCGGCGAGGATGCATCCCACGATCGTGTCGACGCGGTCGGCGACGGCGATCACCGCGGCCGCCTCCGAGTCCGGCAACCGGTCGCCGGCGGTGCGTGGACGGTGATGCTCCTCGATGAGTGCGGCGACCTCGGGGTCCTCGCCCGCCTCGAGGGCGTAATAGCGACCCATCACGCCCTGCAGCTTCGTGAACTCCTTGCCGTCGCGGATCATCTCGGTCGCGAGATCGCTCTTGCTGAGCAGGGCTCCGCGCTCGAGAACCGACGGGTCACAGCCCAGATCGAGAGACTCCGCGAGGCGGAGCGAGAGCTTCGCGACCCGCTCACATTTCTCGCGCACGGTTCCGAAGCCCTCGATCCAGACGATGCGCCCTAGGGCCTCGAGTTTCTGCTCGCTGCTGCGGCCGCGGTCTGAGTCCCAGTAGAAGCGGGCGTCGTCGAGGCGCGCCCTTAGCACCCGCTCGTTCCCCTCTTGCACGTTCTGAACGGAGCGGTCGCCGCCGTCGCGAAAGGTGATGAAGCAGGGAAGCAGGCCACCCCCCTCTGCCTCCACGCTGAAATAGCGCTGGTGGGAACGCATGGCGGTGATGATGACTTCCGGCGGCAGCTGATCCACGATGGCCGCATCGAAATGGCCCAGCACCGCGAAGGGGTGCTCGACCAGATGGGAGATTTCCTGCAGTAGATCCTCCGCCGCATGCAGTCGGCCGCCCGCCTCCGTGGCCAGGCGTTCCGCTTCGGAGGCGATCTTCCGACGTCGGTCCTCCGGGCGTACAAGCACCGAGGCTGCGGCCAACGCCTCCTCATAGACGGCAGGACTCTGGATCTCGACGCCCGCCGCGGCGAGCGTCCGATGGCCGCGGCTGACGCGCCCGGCCCGCAGCTTTGCCAATTGCAGCGGCAGGATCTCTTCCCCCAGCAGCGCCACGATCCACCGGATCGGGCGCGCGTAGGCGAAGGAATCGCCAGGGATCCAGCGCATCGTCTTGGGAAATCCCAGCTGCAGGAGTTCCCGCAGAAAGCCGTCCTCGAGGAAGATCTCTCGCGTGGACCGCCCGCCGACCTGGACCGTCGCGGCCAGCCGCTCGCCCCGGTCGGTCGCCTTCCGCTGCAATGCCTCGACGCCGACGCCGACGGAGCGCGCGAAGCCCTCGGCAGCCTTCGTCGCCTTACCGTGGGAGTCGAACGCGGCCGCGACCGCAGGGCCGAGTCGCTCCTGCGTCGAACTCTCCTGCTCGAGGCCGAGCCCCGCGAGCCGCACGGCCAGGCGCCGCGGCGTGGCAAAGCAGTCGATGCGATCGGGGTCGTGGGGAATGCTGCCGCGCTTGAGGAACTCCACCAGTCGCAAACGCAACGTCGCGAGCGCGGGTTCGATGTAGCCGGCCGGAATCTCCTCGCTGCCGATTTCCAGCAGAAAATCAGCCGTCTGCATCGGCCCCGCCCTTCAAGAGGGGAAAGCCCATGGCCTCCCGTTTTTCCACATAGGCCTTCGCGGCCATGCGGGCCAGCCTGCGGACACGCGCGATGTAGCCCGTCCGCTCCGTCACGCTGATCGCGCCGCGCGCTTCGAGAAGATTGAAGAAGTGGCTGCACTTGCACAGCGCATCGTATCCCGGGAGAACCAACCCGCTCTTCAGGAGCGTCTCGGCCTCGCGCTCGCGTTCGTCGAACCAGCGAAAATAGAGTTCGGGATCGGCCGCCTTGAAGTTGAACTCGCTGAATTCCCGCTCGGCCTGTCCGTTGATCTCGCCCCATCTGAGGCCGCCGCCCCAGTCCAGATTCATGACGTGATCGCAGCGCTGGAGAAACATCGCCAGGCGTAGGAGTCCGTAGGTCAGCTCGCAGCTCACGGGTTCGAGCTCGATGCCGCCGCACTGCTGAAAATAGGTGAACTGGGTGACTTCCATGCCGTCGAGCCAGACCTCCCAACCCAGGCCGGCCGCGCCCAGCGTGGGCGACTCCCAGTCATCCTCGACGAAACGGATGTCATGATCCTCGGCGGAAAAACCGATGGCGCGCAGGCTCTCGAGGTAGAGGTCCTGGACCTCGTCGGGGGCCGGCTTGAGCAGGACCTGGTACTGGAGGAATTGCTGGACGCGATTGGGATTCTCGCCGTAGCGCCCGTCCTTCGGCCGCCGGCTCGGTTCGACATAGGCGACCTTCCAGGGCTCGGGGCCCAGACTGCGCAGGAAGGTGTTTGGATTGAACGTGCCGGCGCCGACCTCCGAATTGTAGGGCTGTACGATGACGCAACCCTGATCCATCCAGAATCTCTGGAGGCAGTGGATCATCTCCTGGTAGTTCATGCGGACGTCGCTCATCCGGTCGCCTCCCCCTCGAGCCAGTAGAGCGATCGCGGCAGACGATAGTTCGGGAGGTGATAGGCCAGATGCTCGTGCAACAGCCGGCCGATCTCCTTGCGCGCGGTCGACGCGAGAGCGCCGCTGGCTGCGTCGCCGCGATCGATCCGACGCAACGTCGCGATTGAAGCGGCGTCGAGCCAACGGCTGCCCGTCTCGTGGCAGTGCGCGCAGCGAAGGAAGCCTTCGGAGGCGCGATGTTGCACGCGGCCAACCAGCTGCGCGCCGCACTCACCGCAGCTCTCGAGATCGATGGCGATGCCCATGGATCGCGCCAGCTCCAATTCGAGGGTGAAAAAACTGGCCATCAACGACGCGTCGTCGCTCCGGTGCCATCGGTCGAGATAGCTTCGTAGACTCCGTTCGCAGTCGGCGACGGGCTCTTGCTCGGGAAGGAGACGCTCGCAGAGTTCGAGGGCCGCGAAGAGAAGCGACAGCTTATTCAGGCCCTGCCCGGCAGTCAAGACGGCCCGCCCGAGCTGCGCGTCGCCGAGCATCCAGAGATCGCGCCCCGGGCGCGCGTAGATCATCAGTTCGACTTCGTTCCCGGGTTCGAGCACGCTGGCCCACCGGCTGCGGAGTTGTCGCGCTCCCTTGGCGACGACCTTCACGCGCCCGAAATCGGGCGTGAGAACCGACACGATCTTGCTGCTCTCCCCCAGGCGGAGGTTTCGCAGGACGATGGCAGCTTCGCGAGTGGGTGCGCCGCGCATGATTCCTCAGATTTGGCTCAGCAGCCAGCGCGAGAGCAGGAGATAGACGGCGAGCCCGGAGAGATCGTTGAATGTCGTGATGAACGGACCGGTCGCCACCGTCGGATCGACCTTAAATCGATGGAGCATGAGCGGAACCGTCGTGCCGATGGTCGCGGCGATGAGCACGACCGAGCAGAGCGCCAACCCGACGACCAGACCCACGGCGAGATCCTGATTCAGAAGGGTCAGGACCCCCAACATGATTCCGCCCAGGAGCACGCCCATGAGCAGGCCGATGGCGATCTCGCGCAGCAGATGTCGCCCGGCGCGCAGACTGTCGAACTCGTGGGTGACCAACAGGCGAATGATGATGGTGCTCGACTGTATTCCCGTGTTGCCACCCGTCGCCATGATGAGCGGGATGAAGAATGTGAGGATGACGCGCGCACGGAGCGCAGCCTCGAAGTGACTCAGCAGGAGAGCCGCCATGAGCTGGCCGAAGAGCCCCAGCAGGAGCCAGGGAAGCCGGGCGCGGGAACTCCGAAAGATCGAAGTCTCGCCGATCTCCCCGGCATCGACGCCGGCCAGACGCGCCGCGTCCTCCGTGGCCTCTTCGACGAGGACTTCCATGGCGTCGTCGACGGTGACGCGTCCGACGAGCCGCCCCGCTACGTCGATCACGGGGAGCGAGAGCAGGTCGTGCTTCAGAATCAGCCGCGCGACCTCTTCCTGGTCGGCCAGGACGGTGATGGAGACCGGGTCGCGGTCCATGATGTCGCCGGCCCGCGCGTGCGACTCACCGAGCAACAGACGCCAGAGGCTGACGCGCCCGATCAGCCGCCCCTCCCCGTCCACGACATAGCAATAGTGGAAGGACTCGAGATCTCGCTCCTCGATCTTGCGCAGGGCGCTGATCGCCGCTCCAAGAGTCTGATCCTCCCGAATGGACAGATACTCCTTCGCCATGACGCCGCCGGCAGAGTCGTCCGGATAGCGCAGCAACTCGCTGAGCTCGATGGCGTCCTGACGGTCGACGCGGCGGAGCAGAGCGAGCACCCGTCCCTCGCGCCCCTCCTGTAGCTGCCCCACGAGATCGGCGGCGTCGTCCGAGGGCAGCGTGTCGAGCAGTCCGACGATCTCTTCGTCCTGCAGAATCTCGAACAGATCGGGAAGACTGCGATCGTCGACTTCGGCGAGGACGGCGGCGGCTTGCTCGGCCGGAAAATGACGCAACAGGATGATCTTCTCGGCAACGTCGAGGCTGCGAAAGAGCTCCGCTACGTTGGAAGGCGGCTGCTCGACCAGGAGGGACGCGGCGCCCGCAGACTCGCCGGCGTCGAAGCGAGCCTTGACTTCGTCGAAGAGTGTTACGAGCTCGTCATGCATGGGAGTCGCGCCGCCAAGAGGCGATCGAGGCCGTGGGCTCAGCCCTCGCGCAATTGCGCCAGCGCCGCGGCGAGGCGCGCGGAATTCTCACCGCTGAGAAGCGCCCCACCAGAAACGACCAACTTTACCCCGTCCTCGATCGAGATGGGAAGCTGGATCGCGTCTCCTGCGGGGATCACGAGAAAGAACCCGCTCGTCGGATTGGGAGTCGTCGGAAGGAAAATGTGCAGATAGCCCGCGGGCAATTCGTTCGCCTCGCGCGTCACGAAGCCCAGAGAGAAGATGCCACGGCGCGGGTACTCGAAGAGCACGACGCGCCGGAATGCCGAGCTTCGGCCGCCGAAGACGACCCCGCTGAGATCCTTCGCCGCGCCGTAGACGGGTTTGATCCAGGGGATCTTGGCCAGGACGGCATCCAGCGCGCCGAAGAGCGCCCGACCCAGCAGATTCGACGCGAAGAGCCCGACCAGCGTGACGATGGACAGGGCCGTCAAGAATCCAATGCCGGTGATGCCGCCCTCGGGCAAGAGCCTGGCCAGGATAGGGACTTTCTGCAGGAGCGGGTTGATCCAGCCGTCGATGAGGCGGAAGAGGGACACGAAGACCCAGAGCGTCAGCCCCAGGGGCGCCAAGACCAACAGGCCCGTCAGGAAGGCCCGCCGAAAGGTCGGGAGCTCGAAACTCATCCACTCGTTCCTTCCTGCAGCTTCGCGCCAGGCGCACTGGCGAGCGCCTGTGGCGCCGTGAGCGTCACTTGCCGGATGCGCTGGCGCTCGACGCGGTCGACCGTGAAGTTCAGATCGCCGTACGTGACGTCGTCACCCCGCTCGGGCACGCGTCCGCAGAGCTGATACAGGAGTCCACCCAAGGTGTCCACTTCGTCCGTCGGCAGATTCAAACCCAGCAGCGCGTTGAGATCGTCCAGATCGATGCGCGGATCGATGATTGCGCGATGGCTGTCGACGTAGTGGACGAGTTCGCGCTCCTGATCGAACTCGTCACGGATCTCACCGACGATCTCCTCGAGAATGTCCTCGAGCGTGACGATGCCGGCGGTCCCTCCGTACTCGTCCACGACGACGGCGAGATGCACGCGCCCGTCTCGAAACTCACGAAGCGCTTCGTCGATCTTCTTGCTCTCCGGCAGAAAGTGGACCTTGCGCAGGAGGCTGCGGACGCTCACCCCGCTGCCACGGACGGCAGCGGCGAGCAGGTCTTTGGCGTGCAGCAGGCCCAGGATGCGGTCCTGGCTCCCCTCCCACACGGGCAGGCGCGTGTACCGCGCCTCCGCCGCGATGCGCACGGCCTCATCCAGATCCGTGTCGACATCCAGTCCGACCATGTCGATCCGCGGCAGCATGATCTCGCGAATCTCCGTATCGCCCAGTTCGAAGATCGAGCGCGCCCAGTCGAGTTCGTCGTCTTCCATCAGAGCCGCGGCGTCCTCGTCGGCGAGGATGCCGCGAATCTCCTGACCGGAGAACGGGGGCGAGAGTTCCAATGCCCAGAGCGTCGGCGTGAGGCGCGCGACCGAGCGCTCGAGCAGCTTCGTGAGCGGCCATAGAAGCAGGTGGATGAGCCAGACGAGTGGTGCAGCCGCGCGCGCGTAGCCGACTGGCTTCGACAGCGCGAGAGCCTTCGCCAGAACCGAACCGAAGAGCAGCGCCAGGACCAGGAGCGGCCAGGCCGCGACGGCCACGAGACGTCCGTGATCGCGCTGGATCGTGCCGATTGGACCGGCGAAGAGGACGACGACGGCACAGGAAGACAGAAGGAAGGCGATGGAGAGTGCGAGCAATACATTCCGCAGGCGCTCGAGCAGCGAGCGCGCCGGGAGGCTTGCATCATTGGGAAGCAGCCCATCGCGGCGCATGCGCGCGAGCAGAACCAGCGAGCTGATGGCACCGGCCGCCAGAAAGCTCAGCAGCAGAAAGCCGCCGAGCAGGGAAAACTCACCCAGGCCGGCCAAACTTTCAGGAACGCCGTCGTTCACGGCCTCCCACCTCCCCGTATCGCCCGATACTCGTCGAGAATCGGCGCGAAGAGCTCGCGTTCTCGTTCTTCCATTTCCGCTGCCTGCTCGTCGTCCACATGATCGTACCCCAGGACATGCAGCAATCCATGGGTCATGAGAAAGAGGATCTCCTCGTCGAAATCCCGTCCTTCACGCGCTGGGCGCTCCCGCACCGTCTCGAGTGAGATCAGCACCTGTCCGACGAGCACGGTTTCCTCACCGCCCGAATGCGGATCCGCGTATTTCTTCGCGCTCTCGCCGCCCAAGAGAGCGGCACGCGCGCCCTCGTGGTCGCTGAGATAGGAAAAGCTGAGCACATCGGTCGGACAATCCTTCTTTCGGTACTCGCGATTCAGCTCCAAGAGCGTGGCATCATCGGTCAGCACGATCTGAAGTTCGCCGTCGACGGGCCCTGTGCCCGCCACGAGCTCTTCGGCCAACCGCCTGATCTCAGCCGCCGGTCGCCATGGTCGTTCCACTTCGTCGTGCACGAGATCGAGCTTCAATGCTCTCCTTTTCCTTCTTCTCTTCGTGGGCGCGCTGGCCGGGGTAGGCAACGCGTTGATGGTGGATTCCAACGAGGATGGGAACGAACGCTTCGCGAATCTTCGCCAGGTCGCTGAGCGACAGACTGCACTCGTCGAGTTCTCCCTCGGCCATCCTCTTGTCGATGATCCGGCGCACCATCTCGCGCACCCGGCTCGGCGTCACGCGGCGCAACGAACGTACTGAGGCCTCGACCCCATCGGCGAGCATCACGACAGCCGTCTCCCGCGACCGCGGTTTCGGGCCGGGATAACGAAAATCGTCGACCTTGACGGTCTCGGCGTCGTCACTCTCGATCGCCTTCTTGTAGAAGTAATGCATGACACTGGTGCCATGATGTTCGGGGATGTAGGCGAGCACCTCGCGGGGGAGCCCCCATTGGCGGCCCAACTCGATCCCGTCCTTGACGTGGGCGGCGATGACGAGCGCGCTCATGCTCGGCGTCAATTCGTCGTGCGCATTCGTCTCGCTCTGATTCTCGGCGTAGTAACGCGGCTTGAGCATTTTGCCGATGTCATGGAAGTTCGCACCGACGCGCGCGAGCAGCCCGTTGCCACCGATGGCACGGGCGCCTGCCTCAGCCAGCGTACCCACGACCTGACTGTGGTGATAGGTGCCGGGGCTCTCGAGGCTCATGCGCTTGAGGAGCGGATGGTTCAGGTCAGCCAGCTCGAGAATCGTGAGCTCGGTCGTGATGCCGAACAACGCCTCGAAGAGTGGCAGAAGGAAGAGACAGAGAGCCGTCGAGGCGATGCCACTACTCAGCACCCTCAAGAGTTCGCTCCCGAGAGCGGTCATTCCCTCGCCACTCGCAAACACCAGGCCGGTCACGCCGACGATGTAGCCGACCGAGACCATTCCCATGGCTCGGTAGAACTGATTGCGATGCCGGACATGTCGCACCTCGCGCGTCGCGACGCCGGCGACGAGTCCCCAGAGGGCCACGTGCAGACCGCTGATGTCCGCGACGATGGCCAGGAGCAAGATACCAATCGTGGTGATCCGTGGGCCGGCGCTGTGACCGAAAAGAATCGTCGCCAGCATCGCGAGCAAGACGACCGGCACCGCGGTTGCCCCGCCCCACATCGGATGTCGAAGGACCAACGCGGCGAGGGAGATGTGAAGAGCGAGCAGAATCGCGAGAAGCAGATACTCGCTGGGCGTCGAGAGCAGGTGCCGATCCCGCTGGCGCAGGAGGAGCCCGAGACTCGCCAGAAGCGCCAAGATGAGCAGGACACGTCCGACGCGCAGACGGGCGCCGATGGAACGATCCTGCGCCAGTTCACGCCGCGCACGCGCGCTCTCGAGTGCGGCGAGGATCTCGAGATCGTCCAGTTCGACCCTGTCCCCGGCCTGCAGAATCCGCTCGTTGCGCGCGTACTCGCGCATGTCGGCCACGGCCTCCGCGGCCG